>ERZ779889.189-NODE-189-length-85028-cov-16.876443_pt1 | contig 85028 bp, 52 predicted proteins | sample MGYA00511030_ERZ779889 | MGnify/ENA primary metagenome ERZ779889 (study PRJEB29588, sample SAMEA2160616) | human gut metagenome | biome: human gut; feature: human-associated habitat; material: faeces | place: Denmark | collected 2008/2010 ...
AAAAACCCGCTGAAACTCCCGCTGCTCCGAAGCCGAAGAAAGAAATCCGATACAGTCCCGGCGGATACCGTATCTACGACCGCGACGACCCTCGCTATTACGACGACTTCCGCGCATACTACGGCCTCCCGCCGCTTGACCACAGCGGCTGCGTCTTCGACGATTAAAATCTCTTTTAATATATGAAAAATATATGAAAACCACACTCTCGCAACCCGAAATGCTCCGGCAGTGGCGCCTGCGCCGCCTTTACGAACCTTTGCGCAACGATTGCGCCGTAACCCGCACCCACGGCATTGATCTCGACGCAATTCTCCTCACTGAAATGGAAAACTGGTACCGCGGACTGTTGCTCACGGCACCCGCCGACCTCCTCGTGACCGACGATATCGCATCGTCGGCAGCGATGACCGCCGATTACGACCGCACCGCCACAATTCCGCTCGATGCCGACATTTGCCGCGTGGTCGAAGTCCGCCTGTCGTCATGGAGCCGACCCGCTACAGTCATCACTGACCCCTGCTGTCCGCTCGCCCTCTCCCAGCGCCACCGCTTCACCCGCGGCGGTGCCTCTCAGCCCGTGGTGCTCTTTATGCCCGGACAGCTCACACTTTTCTGCGTACCTCCCCGCTCACGTCTCACGTCGCTGATTGTAGTGCGCCGCCCTCAGGAAGGCACCTATGCGCTCGACACTGCCGCCCTCGCCCTTATCTCCCCTGCTTGACCGTTTCGCAACCCACTGAATTCAAGCATATTACTGTACGGACGTGATTCTTCACGTCCCCTGCGAAATAATCATTTTTTCCGTTTCGTAATCCATTAAATTCAAGCAGATTACCGTACGGACGTGATTCTTCACGTCCCCTGCGAAATAATCATTTTCCCGTTTCGCAACCCACTGAATTCAAGCATATTACTGTACGGACGTGATTCTTCACGTCCCCTGCGAAATAATCATTTCCCCGTTTGTAACCCACTGAATTCAAGTACATTACTGTACGGACGTGATTCTTCACGTCCCCTGCGAAATAATCATTTCCCCGTTTCGTAACCCACTGAATTCAAGTACATTACCGTAGGAGCGTGATTCTTCACGTCCCCTGCGAAATAATTCATTTCCCCGTTTCGTAATCCATTAAATTCAAGCATATTACCGTACGGGCGTGATTCTTCACGCCCCCTGCGAAAAAATCATTTTCCTCAGATATTCCCGACTATGAAAAACCTTCCCCCTACACTTCTCGCAGCCGAAGAAGCCTGGACGGCATGCTCCGGATTCCGCACAACCCGCGACCGAATGAAACGTTTCACTTACGGCCGCCAGTGGGATGATGTAACCGTCACTTCCGGAGGCCAGACCATGACAGAGGGCAACCGCCTGAAAGCCATGGAAATGTCGCCGCTCACAAACAACCTTCTCCGCAACCTCGTGAAAAGCGTAATCGGACGTTTCCGCTCCATGCTCGCCTCCGGTTCCCGCTCCGCACTCCCCGACGAAACCGTAACCCGCAACAATCTCAACGAACTCGACAGCCGCATGCTCGAGGAATTCCTCATTTCGGGCTGCGCCGTGCAGCGCGTTGTGGCTGAGCGGCGCCCCGACGGCGACGGCGTGTGGATCGACAATATCAGCCCCGCGCGAATCTTTTATTCATCTTTCACCGACCCCCGCGCCACCGACCTCGAGCTAATCGGCGTAATCCACGACTACTCCTTCTACGAGGTCAAGATGCGCTTCGGCCACGGCAACCCGGCCCGCAACCGGATTATCGACCGGGCATATAGCGTCGATAATCCCCGCGCCTTCCGGGCCTCCCCGCTCTCGGCCTCCGAAGAGTTTTTCACCGCGCCCAACCCCTCGCGCTGCCGCGTTATCGAGGTCTGGTCGCGCGATTTCTTCCCGATGCCCGACGAGCCCGACCGGATCGATACCCGATGGACCGGCCGCTGGTACGCTCCCGACGGGACCCTTCTCGACGACACAGCTTCCCCCTTCCGCAGCGGCAGCCATCCGTTCCTGCTCTCGCTCTATCCCTTTACCGACGGCGAAATCCACCCCTTTATCGAGGATCTTGTCGACAATCAGTTCAACATCAACCGCACCATAACCATTCTCGACAAAATGCTCTCCGCCTCCGCAAAGAGTCTGCTGCTGCTCCCGGAGGATTCGTTCCCCGAAAAATTTACGATGACCGACATCATCAACATGTGGAACGTCCCCGGCGGAGTCATTCCTGTCAGCCGCGACGCCACCCGTCTCCCCACTCAGATCTCCTCGCCGGCAATCGCTCCGGGAGCCACCGAACTGCTCGGCATTCAGCTGTCAATGTTTCACCGGATTTCCGGCGTCGCCGGCATTCTGCAGGGCGACGACGTGGCTCCCTCCGCTTCCGAATCGTCCGTCACCGCGCAGGTCAACAATTCCGTAACAGCGCTCCTCGACATATTCGAAACCTTCAACGCTTTCCGCTCGCACCGCGACCGCCTCGCCGCATCCCTGCTCGCGTAATCCCCGGCCAAGACGACTGTAGGGCTGCACGGCCCGTGCAGCCGTCCTCCGGCGCAAGCCTCCCGCACCGTCCTCAGGAACCTCAGGAATCTAAAAGTCCCTGAGGGTTCTGTTTTTCCCTGTTTTTCACCCCTGTTTTCGCATTTTCGCCCGCTGCGGATAGCGGATATTAGAAAGAAAAATTGTATATTTGCAAGCTGAAAAGTATCCGCTGGCGGTTGCAGCCCTTATCCCGGGACCGTAATCGGCTGATAGCGTATATTTTATCACCTGAAACCGCCTACATGAAAATCAATTAATTAACAATTTAAATAACAATCTAATCACAACAATGCAAAGCAAAGGAACTTTGGGAAGCGTTGTAGCCGGCGTAATAGCGATATTCCTGGTGCTGATCTGCTTGTTCTACCTCTCGTTCACAGTGGTTACCAACCACTATGAGAACAAGGCCGACGAGTATGCTCAGGCTGAGGCCGCCAAATCCGGCAACGGTTCCGAATCTTACCGCAAGGCTTACAGCGAGTACATCAAGAACATCGCTAACGAAAAAGTCTATCTCGGCTACACTTTCAATGAAGTACAGAAACTTGGCGTGGGTCTCGGCCTCGACCTCAAGGGTGGTATGAACGTTACCCTCCAGGTATCGGTGCCCGACATTCTCCGCTCAATGGCAAACGCCGAGGGAAATCCTTATTTCGAAACCGCCATCCACAATGCCGACTCAGTGGCCCGTGCCACAAAGAGCAATGATTTCGTCGACATCTTCGTTGACCAGTACCGGAAACTCGACCCCACCGGCGATCTTTCCGTTGTGTTCAAGGATCAGGTCAAGCGCGGCGAATCAGGCGAAAGCGTACGCAACATCCTCAAGCAGGAGGTGAAAGACCGCGTTTCCAGCTCCACCAACGTGCTCCGCACCCGTATCGACCAGTTCGGCGTTGTCGCTCCCAATATCCAGGAACTTGAAAAAGACGGTCAGATTCTTCTCGAGCTTCCGGGCGTCAAGGAACACGACCGTGTCCGCGACCTCCTGAAATCGAGCGCTAACCTCGAGTTCTACGAAACAACTCCCCTTACCGACATTCAGGGCGCGCTTACCGAACTCGACAATACTCTCCGCAACGACTCAACCGGCAACGGCAAAGGTTTCTTCGACTACTTTATCCAGGTCGGCAACCCCTACAACCGCATCGGCGTCGGAAATGCTACCGAATCCGCACGCGACACCATCAACATGATTCTCGCTTCCGCCACCGCAAAGCGCATCCTTCCCACCAACCTCAAGCTCGCATGGGAAGTCAAGCCCGAAATCGTCCAGATCGACGATTCCGTCCGCGGCAAGCGCAACATGACCATCTATCAGCTCGTGGCCCTGAAGACCACCAACGGCAAGGCTGCTCTCAGCGGCGACGTCGTTACCACCGCTTCAAACGACTACGACGCCATGCAGGGCGGCAACTACGTCTCTATGACCATGAAGCCCGAGGCTGCCCGCCAGTGGGCACGCATCACCGCCGCCAACATCAACAAGCAGGTGGCAATCGTGCTCGACGATCAGGTGTATTCCGCTCCCAACGTGAACTCCGTCATCGAAGGCGGCCGCTCGCAGATTACCGGCAACTTCTCCACCGACGAGGCAAAAGACCTTGCCAACGTGCTCAAGAGCGGTAAGATGGCTGCGAAAGTCGACATCATCAGCGACACCGTAATCGGTCCTTCGCTCGGTCAGCAGGCTATCGAAGACGGCCTCTGGTCATTCGTCGTCGCCCTCGTGCTCCTCATGATTTTCATGATGATGTTCTACGGCGTGATACCCGGTCTGATCGCAAACCTCGGCCTGATATTCAACATCTTCTTCACGTTCGGTATCCTGGCATCCTTCCAGGCCGTCCTCACGCTCTCCGGTATCGCCGGTATCGTGCTTGCTCTCGGTATGGCGGTCGACGCCAACGTGCTTATCTTCGAGCGTGCTAAAGAGGAACTCCGCGCCGGAAAGAACTCCCGCACCGCTATCGCCGACGGTTATGCCAACGCCTTCTCAGCTATCTTCGACTCCAACCTTACTTCGGTAATCACCGGTATCATCCTCCTCGTGTTCGGTACAGGCCCCATCAAGGGCTTCGCAACCACCCTCATCATCGGTATCGTGGTTTCATTCTTCACCGCCGTTTATCTCACCCGTCTGGTGTTCATCTTCGGTGCGAAGAGCAAACCCTTCGAGCGCCTCACCTTCACAACCTCCCTCTCGCGCAAGATGTTTACCAACACTCACTTCAACTTCCTCGGCGCCCGCAAGGTAAGCTTCACCGTGGTGCTCGCGTTTGTTGTGATTATCGTGGTATCATTCTTCACCCGCGGCCTTAACAACGGTATCGACTTCTCCGGCGGCCGTAACTACGTAGTTCAGTTCGACCATCCTGTCTCCACAGCCGACCTCCAGCAGAAGCTCGCTCCCCTCTTCAGCGGCGCTCAGGTCTCTGTCATCACTATCGACGACAACACTAAGGTTCGCATCTCGACCAACTACAAGATTGAATCCGACGACGAGAACATCGACAAGGAAATCACCGACATTCTCTACAAGGGTCTTGAAGGCGAACTCAACGGAATGAGCCTCGAAGACTTCTCCACCACCAATGAGAACGTTGGTATCCAGTCCTCGCAGAAAGTAGGTCCTACCGTGGCTAACGACATGCGCACCGACGCTTATATAGCCGTGGCTCTCGCTCTCCTCGCCATGTTCTTCTACATCCTCCTGCGTTTCCGCAACATCGCCTTCTCGCTCGGCGCGCTCGCCGCTGTTGCCTTCACCGCGTTCACCATCGTCGGCTTCTACTCGCTCTTCTGGGGCGTGTTCCCCTTCGCTATGGAGATCGACCAGACATTTATCGCTGCAATCCTTACCGTAATCGGTTACCAGATCAACGATACCGTGGTTGTGTTCGACCGTGTCCGCGAGAATATCAGCCTCTATCCGAAGCAGAATTTCTTCGACACAATCAACACTTCCGTCAACTCTACCTTGGGCCGTACGGTAATGACATCGTGCTCCACCCTTCTGGTACTTCTCTGTATCTTCATTCTCGGCGGCGACTCTATCCGTTCGTTCACCTTCGCAATGATTTTCGGTGTGATAATCGGTACACTCGCAACCATGTTTGTGGCTGCTCCCGTCGCTTACATAACCGACAGGAACCGCACAGCCGACAAGCGGATCGTCAAGGCATGATAGCCTGAAATGATATTTCTCCCTTTACCGGGCCGGCAGCTGGAATGAGCTGCCGGCCCGGCTCATTTTTCGCTAACTCAGCTATCTTAGCCAACTTAGCTATAACCGATTCTGTTAATATCTCCCCCCGACATTTGCATTCTGTTTAAATAAATACTATCTTTGCCAACGAAACGCACAGACTGTATCCCGACGTGAAATTCAGCTATCAAGGAACCGCGCTAAACCGGATGATCGAGTGGCTCGCTCTCTCGCCCGAAAACTCCGCAACCACAGCCGAGGAAACCTCCCGACGGAAGGAAATCCATCTCTGGCTATCGGTGTGCAGCGGCATCTTTCTGCTCCTTTCCATCGTCGCCGTACTCCTGGTGAACCACGTCAACACTCCCGAATTCCTATATCGCCACGGACTCTACGAACAGGCCTACGAAGCAGGCCACCCCATGGCCGCGCTGCAGCTCGCACGCCGCGCCGAAGCCGACCCAGCACTCCGTTCCGGAGCCAGAATATGGTGGCAGCGCGCATACGAGAGCCTCAGCCGCGAACTCCGGGAGAATCCCGGTAGTCCCGGTGCCGCCGACGCACTTAACGAAATCCTCGGCTCCGGTGCAATCAGCGATACTGAAAAAGAGCAGGCTCTCCGCCTACTCACCCCCTCCCCATAAACAACATACATTACATACATCACATAAACCACCTCCCCTCAGCATCTACGGAAATTTGTTATGGAAATATCATCTAAACTTAATTTGGCTGTTATGTCAGCAATCATAATAGGTTCGGCGGCTACAGTCGGCTGCTCGCAGCAGAAGGTAGCTTACCCCGCCGCTCCGTCCGACACCACCGTGGTCGACAACTACTTCGGAATTGAAGTGAAAGACCCCTACCGTCCCCTCGAAAACGACACCTGCGCCGCTACCGCCGAGTGGGTCAAAGCCGAAAACGAAGTCACCGAACGCTATCTCAGCGCTATTCCGTATCGCGACAATCTCCGCAAGCGCCTTACCGAGCTTAACGACTACGCCAAGCAGGGCACTCCCTGGCGCGGCAACGACGGCCTTTGGTACTTCTCGAAAAACGACGGCCTGAAAAACCAGTCGGTCATTTATCGCGCAGCAACCCCCAACGGCTACGACGCTGAACTGTTTCTCGACCCTAATACACTCAGCGACGACGGTACCGTGGCCCTTACAGGCCTCACCCAGTCGAAAGACGGCCGCTACACCGCCTACACCATCTCGCGCAGCGGCTCGGACTGGACCGAAATTTACGTGATGGACACAAAGTCGAAGCAATTGCTCGATGACCACATCGAGTGGGCCAAATTCACCGACGCCGCATGGTTCGGTGACGGTTTCTACTACAGCGCCTATCCGCGCCCCGAGGGCGGCAAGGAGTTTTCCAACGCCAATGCCGGCCATCAGGTCTACTACCACACTATGGGCACCCCTCAGAGCAGCGACCGCCTCGTGTTTGACGATCCGGCGCACCCGCTCCACTTCCACACCGCGCAGATTACGGAAACCGAGCCCGTTCTCTTTGTCCACGACAGCGGCGAGGGCAACGGCAACGGCATCAGAATGAAAAATCTCCTTTCCTCAGCCAACGATTGGATTATCGTAGAGCCCACCCAGGACTACGAAAGCTCCATTATCGACGTGGTCGGCGGAAAAATCTACATTCTTACATCCTTCGGAGCACCCAACCGCCGCATCATGGTGGCCGACGTGAAGAACCCCGCCCGCGAAAACTGGAAAGCTCTCGTACCCGAACGCAAAGAGGTGCTGAAAGGCGCTCAGTTCGCCGGCGACAAACTCCTGCTCACCTACGAGAAAGACGCTTCCGACATGGTCGTCATCATGTCGGCCGACGGAAAGCAGGCCGATACGATGGAGCTCCCCGCCCTCGGCAGCGTGAGCCTCAGTTCCGACCGCAAAGGGTCTGAGATTCTGTATTCGCTCACTTCGTTCACCTCTCCCGCCACCGTTTATGCCTACGACCCCGACTCCCGTATATCCGAAATCCTCTTCACCCCCGAAATCAAGAATTTCAACCCCGACGACTACGTGACGGAGCAGGTGTTCTACCCCTCCGCCGACGGAACGAGAATCCCCATGTTCCTCACCTATAAGAAAGGGCTGAAGCGCGACGGCAGTAATCCCGTATACCTCTACGGTTACGGCGGCTTCAACATCTCGCTCACACCGTCCTTCTCCGCCAACCGCCTCCTCTGGCTCGAAAACGGCGGAATCTACGCCCAGACCAATCTCCGCGGAGGCTCCGAATACGGCGAGACCTGGCATCAGGCCGGAACGAAGCTCAACAAGCTCAACGTATTCAACGATTTCATCGCCGCGGCCGAATATATGATCAAAGAGGGATGGACCTCGAAAGAGAATATAGCCATTGAGGGCGGCAGCAACGGCGGTCTGCTCGTGGGTGCCGTCACCAACATGCGTCCCGACCTCTTTAAGGTAGCCATTCCCCGCGTGGGTGTGATGGACATGATGCGCTACCACCTCTTCACCATCGGCTGGAACTGGGCGCCTGACTACGGCACGAGCGCCGACTCGCGCGAGATGGCAGAATATCTCCGCGCATACTCCCCGGCCCACAACGTAAGAAACGACGGAACTCCCTATCCCGCAATACTCGTCACAACCGCCGATCACGACGACCGTGTGGTGCCCGCCCACTCCTTCAAGTATGCCGCAGCTCTCCAGGCAGCTGATACCGGCGACGCTCCCAAGCTCATACGCATCGACAGCAAGGCCGGTCACGGCGCCGGGAAACCGATGTCGAAAGTCATCGACGAGTATGCCGACATATATTCCTTCATTTTCCACAACATCGGAAAGGAGCCTCGGAAATATTGATGACAGGACTCCGCAACATATTCTCATTCATAGCCGCCGCGATGGCGCCGACACTGCTCACGGGATGTTTCACCGGGGTTGAGTCTACCCCGCGCATCACCGCTTCCGATGTCAGGCGCACACGCCCCGTCGTGACGCCCGAAGACACTTTCCTCGCCGGAATCGGCGGGGAGAGCCCGGGGAAATGGCGCCCCGGCAAGCTCTTCTACGTGGCCGACCCGAAAGTGTCCATTATCTTCGGCGCTACTGCTCCGCGCGGCGAAAATCTCGCCGGAAAGTGGATAGCCTACGAAGGCGCCGGGGCTGTCGCCGGCGTGACGGGCAACGTTGAGACCGACCTGCGCTTCCGCTCACCCGCAGGCGCGGAGATGGTCTACCGAGTGGCCATGTCGCCCGACTCGCTCGCCGCCCGTCGCTCGCTCGAAGTGCCGTTCACAGTCGAGAAGTCGGTCGTGGATTCCGTCCGGAACCGCCTGCAGGGACGCCGCTTCTACACCATGACCCGCGACTGGCGCAACGACAGCGACAAGATTGTGGGCGGCCGCAAGTTCGTGCCCGTCACCATAGACTCCGTAACCCCGGGAACAGCCGTCTACCCCGTCAAGATAGCGTTTCACGACGACAGCGGCCGTTCGGCGCGGCTCTTTCTGGCGCCCGGCGCCACCGGCTCTTCCCCGCGCACATTCGCCAACCTATTTGCCTTTTCCGACCCGCGCACGAGCCATCCAGCCATCAGCGACGAGAACTGGGCGCTCATAATCGACGGCAAAGTGGCGCCCGACATGACCCGCGAGGAATGCCGCCTCTCGCTCGGCGCGCCTGTCGACGTTGACCGCCGCGCCGGCTACAGCTTCCTGCAGGAAGTGTGGGTGTATGAAAACGGCATTTACCTGTTTTTTGAAGACGGACTTCTCCGGCGCTACAGACGATGAAGATTACATTTCTCGGAACAGGAACCTCAACCGGCGTGCCGCAGTTGCTATGCGACTGCCCCGTGTGCCGCTCCACCGACCCCCGCGACCGCCGCATGCGCTCGTCGGTGCTCATTGAGACCGGCAATGCGTCTATCCTCATAGACTGCGGCCCCGATTTCTACCAGCAGATGCTCCGCTCCGGCACACAGAGCATCGACGCCGTACTCCTCACCCACAGCCACTACGACCACGTGGGCGGAATCGACGACCTGCGCCCGTTCTGCTACAGCATGGGCGGCCACTTGCCCGTCTACTGCAAGGCCGACGTGGCGGCCGATTTGCGCTCCCGCGTTCCCTACTGCTTCGCCGCCCACCTCTATCCCGGAGTTCCCACTTTCGCCCTTCACGAAATCGACCGTCTTCCCTTTACCGCCGCCGGCGTGGAAATCACGCCCGTCCCCGTATGGCACGGGCGGCTCGACATACGCGGATTCCGCATCGGGCGCATGGCTTACATCACCGACTGCCTCCACCTTCCCTCCGAATCGCTCGAACTCATAAAGGATCTCGACATTCTGGTCATAAACGCTCTCCGTATCAAAGAACATCCCTCCCACATGAACCTCAGCGAGGCGCTTGACGTTATATCTGTAGCCAAGCCGCGGCAGGCGTTCCTCACCCACATGAGCGACGGAATGGGACTTCACGCCGAGGTCGACAAAACGCTGCCCCCGGGGGTCAGACTCGCTTACGACGGATTGGCTGCAGAAATTATCTGATTTGCCAATTTTAACGTACAAGCGCTATGATAAAAGTTACTTATCTCGACCACAGCGGTTTTGTGGTCGCAACCCCTCAGGCTTACCTCGTGTTTGATTTCTATAAAGATCCCGACAAGAAATTTGAACACGCCATCGACGCCGACCGCAAGCTGCCGGTGATTTTCTTCGTTTCGCACCATCATCCCGACCACTTCAACAAGTCGATTTTCGAACTTTGCCAGGATCGCGACCACGCCTACGTGCTGTCAAATGACATATTCTCCGATCTCGTGCCCCAGAAGGGACTCTCTGTGGCATGGGTAAGCGCCGGCGACGTCATCGACTCACTCCCCGGCGGCATAACCGTCAAGGCCTACGGCTCGACCGACGCCGGCGTGTCGTTTATGGTAACCCTCGCCGACGGCAGCCGTGTTTTCCATGCCGGGGATCTCAACGACTGGCACTGGCAGGACGAATCCTCCGAGCGCGAGGTTGCGAAAGCAGAGTCGAAATTCAAGACCATCGTGGACCGCATCGCCTCCGAGGTGCCCGAAATCAAGATCGCCATGTTCCCCGTCGACGCCCGTCAGGGTACCGACTTCGCACGCGGAGCCGAAATTTTCCTCAAGAGCGTGAAGGTAGACTACTTCTTCCCCATGCACTTCTTCGGCGAGAGCGGCAAGGCCTGCGACTTCAGCGACTACATCCCCGTAGGTGTGAAGACCACCGCCTACTGCCTCGACCATCCCGGCATGTCGGCCAAAATCGACTGACCCGATTCCTTCTGAAATAAAAACCGGAGGCTGCGCCGCAACAGGCGCAGCCTCATGTTTGTATGCAACCGTCCGTTGAGTAATGCTTTTTAATATTTTGTTTACAGCAACAAAACATTTATGAAATAATCCGGAGATAATTTTGCAGCGTAAAACCAGATCATTATCGAATGAAACAGATCACGCTGCTAATACTTGGTTCGCTTGTCTCGCTTCCGACGTTCGGTCGCGAAATATCCGGCACAGTAGTCGATGCTTCGACAGGTGAGACACTTGTAGGAGCTGCTGTCTATGTAAAACAGATGCCGACATCGGTAACAGCCACGGGACTTGACGGATCTTTCAGTCTGGAAACAGATATTGAAAATCCAGCCTTGGTATGCTCATATCTGGGATATGAAACTCAAGTCATAAATAAACCGGATAACGCGCCTCTGACAATAAAGATGGCCGAATCAGCGGACGAACTTTCCGAAGTGCTGGTTACTGCTTCGGTTTCAAATACAGAGACAGGAGCCCGTATGATTGAGCGGAATTCGATGAATGTGATCAACGTAATGAGCGCACGTGCCATGGAACTGTCCCCCGACATCACTGTAGGGAACATTATACAGAAAATATCGGGAGTCACCACTGAACGCAATTCTTCGGGCGAGGGACAATATGCCATCCTCAGGGGCATGGACAAACGATACAACTATACTTTGGTAAACGGCGTAAGGATTCCGAGTCCCGACAACAAAAACCGCTTTGTACCTCTTGACCTGTTCCCGTCGGAAATACTTGACCGTATAGAGGTTTACAAGTCAATGATGCCTAATCTTGAAGGAGACGGCATAGGGGGAGCTGTCAACCTTGTGATGAAAGACGCGCCCTCGCGGCGGTTATTGCATACGAACATCACAACCGGATATAATGCTCTGTATTTTGACCGTGATTTTCTTTCGTTCAACTCCGGTGCAATCAAGCGGAAATCGCCAAACGAAATAAAAGGGACAACAGGCGATTACGGCGTAAAGGCCTCAGATTTCACCAATGCCAATCTTCGAGTAAACAGTTCCCGTCCATTACCTGATATTATCGCCGGCATATCGTACGGAGACCGGCTCATCAACAACAGTCTGGGAGTGATAGTTTCGGTGAGTTACCAAAACGTTAATCGCGGAAAGAACAGCGACTGGTATTACCGCTCCGCATATATGACTAACGGAATTGAGCGCAGGGAATATTCGGATAACCGTCAGCGTCTTGCCATACACGGAAAATTAGACTATATTTTTTCACCGCAACATAAGCTCTCGTGGTATAACGGGTGGTTAAACATGACCAATACACAGACGCGCCAGGCACAAGATGACAAGACGGCATCCGTACGTATGCGCCGGAACCGACAGGGAATATTCAATTCAACCCTTCAGGGCACCCATCTCTTGTTTAATGATCTGTTTCGGATTGGCTGGAAAGGAGTATTCTCGGATGCCTCGAACCTTACGCCAGACAATGCGACTGTCTATCTACAAGGCAACCATCTCGCAACAAGTAAGGCGGCGATGCGCCGCTGGGAGCATAATTCCGACCGGGATTGGGCCGGATATTTAGACCTCGGCTATCATTATGGCAACTGGGATTTCTCAATCGGCGGCATGTTCCGCTCAAAGAAACGCAACAGCTTTTTCAATGAATATACCTTCGATTCCTCTACCGGGAACGGTCACGTTCAGGTGTTCGGGCAGGATTGGAACAACTTTGACGGGATACTTATAGAACCGCGGGAGTTCGGCAACGTTGGGGATCCTCTCAATTATGATGCTGATGAGACAGTTACAGCCGGTTATGCGATGGCTAAACTCTCTGTGTCAAAGTGGGAAATTATCGCAGGTCTGCGCATAGAGAACACCAGTCAGGGATATTCATTAAAATTTCCGCGGGATGTAGATCCTAATGGACGACAGAAATACACCGACCGGCTTCCAAGCCTTCACCTGAAGAGGGCGCTTACCGACAGGATGAATCTGCGTCTAAGTTACGCCCGTGCCATCAACCGTCCAAGTTTCTTCGAGATTGTACCTTACAGTATCATCAATGAAGAATATAAAGAGAAAGGGAATCCTTCGCTGAAACATACAGAAGCCGACAACATCGACCTGAGATGGGAGCTTTTTCCGAAATCTTCAGAACAGTTTATGGCCGGACTCTTCTACAAGCATCTCCAAAACCCTATAGAATACGGACTTATAAACGAGGGACAGGACACCTATTACATGCCGATGAACATGGGGAACGCTGATAATATGGGAGCGGAAATCGACATATTGAAATATTTCAACAAATTCGGCATAAAAGCCAACTACACTTTTACCCATTCCCGCATAACCACAGACAAACGCACAATGGATGGGAATGCCATAATCACTATCAGACAGAGCCGTCCGCTTTTCGGACAGGCAGCTCACGTGGCCAACCTTTCTCTACTTTTCAAAGACACCCGCAACGGCTGGGACGCTCAGCTCACCGGCAGTTTCATCAGCCGGCGGCTCGCTGACGTCAGCGACTGGTACGACAACGATATTTGGGAAAACGATTACTTCCGGATGGAACTTTCTGCGGAGAAATCATTCAGATGCGGTCTGTCAATATTTTTAAAAGCGACCAATCTGCTCAACCTGCCCATGATAAGATACTATCATAAAGGCCCGCATACCGACAGTCTTACGGATGTGGAGCGTATCGGAGGCAATGTTGTGGAACGCAAGGAACATTACGGCCAGACCATATTGCTTGGAGTGAGATTCAAACTGTGACAAATAAACATAAACCAACCCAATAACAACAAATTCATGCAGATGAAAAAACTACTGTTCGTTGCCATGATTGGCGCAACGATGTCGCTCGCATCATGCAGCGACAGCAACGAGCCCGAACTTCCGTCGGTTGATACCGAAGTAACCGACACTGAAATGAAAGTGTCGGGCACATGGAAGGCCGGAACTGAAATCAAGCTTGACCGTCACCTCGTGATTCCCGAAGGGGAGAGCCTCACAATCGAGCCGGGAGTAAAGGTAATCGTCTCAACTGCGGGTGTCGGAGTCAACCACACTCCTATTGAGGTGATAGTCAAGGGAAATCTCTACGTGCTGGGCAACGAGAAACAGCCCGTACTCTTCACAGTGGAAGAATCCAAACGCACGGCAACCAACACTTTCGCCGGCCTATGGGGTGGCATTGTAGCCACGGAGACGTGCGAGGAGATGGTGATCGACCATGCCGTGATCGAGTATACGGGAGGGCAGGTAATAGAAGGATCACCGTCGGCCACTGCCGGAATCTACACTGCCGGTGATGACGCCTATCCTCAGATTACAACTAATAATATCAACGGCAAATACGTAATTACGAATTCAATAATCCGTAATGGATGGAGCGACGGGATCTATCTTATGGGAGGCTCCGCGATTATATCAGGCAACGTATTCGCAGCCAATGGCTACAGTGGCGCCGAAGCCGTCAACATCAAAGCCGGCGTCAAGGCTGACATAGCCGGCAACATCATGTTCAGCCCCAATACAAACGGACTCAAGCTTTCTTCCTCCGGACAGAGCGAGACACGCGGGCAAGCAATTGCAAATGCCTACAACAATACCATCGTCAATGCCGGCTGGCGGCGCGACGGTGAAAAAGGAGGATGCGTTTATGTGGAGAAAAACTGCCTGGCCAACGTAGTGAACAATCTGATGGTTAACTGCAAGTTCCGCGCCATGACTCCCAATTACAAGAACCCGAATGCATCCGACGCCGGGTTTGACGACAAGTCAGTCATCGACTATAATATGTATGTGTCCGGAACACAGAAAAGTCCGATTGTATATCCGGAAGAAAGCAACGTGGCTTACGCTTACGAAGGCTATAATTATAAGCATAAAAGCTATAATCCCGCAGTCGACGTACATAGCGTGATAGCTACAAAAGAGGATCCGGTGAATCCCAGATTCGTTAATTTCGACATCAACGCCGTGGATCTGACAGACTATATCTACAATTCGGCCTGGGACTTCCATCTTTCTTCGGATTCCCCCGCACTCAATGCCACCTCGGCTAAAGTCAGCCCCTGCTTTGCAGGCGGCCTTGAAATCAATGGCAAAAAATATCAGTCACCAGCTCTTGAACCACACTTCGGTGCATTCGGCACCAAATAATGATTATGTTGCGAAAGATATTCACACTCATACTGCTTGCGGCGAATATGGCCGCAAGCGCCCAGACTTCTGCCACGGAACTGGATGGCGATGTCAAACTGATGATCGGAAACGATCTGGGCCGTAACGGCTATTACTATCAGAAGCCTATAGCGGAACTGATGGGTAAAGTGGCGGATGCAATCGGGCCTGACGCCTTTCTCGCTCTCGGCGATACACACCACTACTCAGGCATTGAGTCCGTTAACGATCCTTTGTGGACAACGAACTACGAGCTGGTTTATTCCCATCCGGAGCTTCAGGTAGAATGGTGTCCGATTCTCGGCAACCATGAGTATCGCGGCAATACGCAGGCGGTTATTGATTATTCCAGCACCAGTCGCCGCTGGAGAATGCCCTCACGGTATTATACCCGGATATTTGACAACGACGGCACTCGCGTCAAGGTCGTATTCATCGACACAACTCCGATAATCAACAAATACCATGAGGCTTCTTCAGAATATCCCGATGCATGCCTGCAGGATACAGACGCTCAGCTGCGATGGCTTGACCAGGAACTCAGCCGCGACGACAAGGCCGACTGGATCATCGTTGCGGGGCATCACCCCGTCTATGCCCAGACTTCAAAACAGAGCAGCGAGCGGGAAGACATGCAGAAGAAAGTGGATCCGATATTGCGGAAACACAAAGTGGACATGTACCTCTGCGGTCATATACATAATTTCCAGCATATTCGCAGGAATGGCATAGACTATGTGGTCAATTCTTCCGGCTCACTCTCCCGTCCGGATGTGACGGCTACCGATGGCACCGTGTTCTGCAGCGGTATTCCGGGATTCTCGATATTATCCGCCACTCCGAAATCACTTACCCTATCCATGATTGACAACTCGGGAAAAATAATCCACCAGGTAAACCGCAACAAATAAAAGGGTGTTTAAAAACAACCTCTAAAAAGCCGACTATTTACAAGAGGCTGCGCCGTAAAAACAACAGTTACGGCGTGGCCTCCGGTTCTGTTTCGTCCGTAGGGGAATTGTATTATGCTTTTTTATTGTTAACTTTGCGGTCAGAACAGGAAAGAATTATGGCGATAAATCAGGAAGAAAATCTCGGCCCGATGAAGCTGATTTTCAACTACAACAACGTATTTTACAGCTTTTTCTATGATGACCTGAGCGGCTGCATACACCGCTCACGTGAGTACGCGCTCAATTATGTGTATTCAGGCGAGATGATTCTTGACAACGGCACCGAGAAAATCCATGTGCACAAGGGTGAATGTGTCTTCATTCCCCGTGACCATCATATCACTATGTATAAGAAGACCTACGAGGGGGAGCGTTATTGCGGTGTATTTCTTATGTTCACCCGCAATTTTCTTCGTGAGATGTATGGCAAACTGTCGCTCAGCAAAATCAAGGCAAAGACAGCCAAACTCCCTGATGGAGTAATAAAACTGCCGAAGACAGTGGAACTCGCCAGTCTTTTCGCCTCGATGACTCCCTATTTCGACCCGGAGGTGAAGCCCAAGGCAAATTTCATGGAGCTGAAACTACAGGAGGGGCTGATGGCTCTTTTGGCTATTGACGACAGATTCGTGCCGACGATGTTCGATTTCAACGAGCCGTGGAAGATCGACATTCTCGGCTTCATGGAAGATAACTTCATGTGTGACCTGAACATGGAGGAGATAGCCCATTATACCGGCCGGAGTCTCGCCACGTTCAAACGTGACTTTAAAAAAATCAGTGATCTGACTCCTGAAAAATGGCTTATAAAGAAACGCCTTGAAAAAGCGTATGAGCTTATGAAAACCGGGAAAAAGAAAGTGGTTGAGGTCTATGCGGAGGTCGGATTCCGCAATCCGTCGCATTTTTCAACTGCGTTCAAAAAAGAGTTCGGGGTAGCTCCGACAGCGGTAATGAGCTGAGAAACGACACTGAACTTTTCAGAAATCATATTTGAGCCTCACAGCAACTTCGCTGAGGGGCTCTTCGTGTAATTTTGCACCATGAACACGAAACAAATTCTTACAGTCTTTTTGTTATGCCTTACGGCAATGCAAACTGACCTCCAAGCCTCCAATCCAAAAGAAAACAGAAACGATATGGAAAATCTGACTCTGACAAAAGAATGGGACAAGACGTTCCCCAAAAGTGACAAGGTTGACCACAGCAAGGTGACATTCGTCAACCGCTACGGCATCACACTTGCCGCAGATATGTATAAACCCAAAGGCGCGACAGGCAAGCTTCCCGCTATAGCCGTTTGCGGTCCTTTCGGCGCAGTCAAGGAGCAGGCGGCAGGCCTTTATGCGCAGGAAATGGCGGAGCGCGGTTTCCTGACCATAGCCTTCGACCCGTCGTTTACCGGCGAAAGCGGGGGCAGTCCGCGCTATATGACGTCGCCCGACATCAATACCGAGGATTTCAGCGCAGCAGTGGATTATCTTGTGACAAATCCCGATGTTGACCCTCAGAAAGTAGGCATTATCGGTATATGCGGCTGGGGTGGTCTGGCAATCAACGCGGCAGCCGCCGATCCGCGCATCAAGGCTACTCTCGCATCCACCATGTACGACATGAGCCGTGTAACTGCCAACGGCTATTTCGATGCCGATGACAGTGCGGAAGCACGCAATGCACTTCGCGAGAGTCTTGCTGCCCAGCGCACTGAGGACTATATCAATGGCACACCGAAACTTGGGGGCGGAGTGCCGGACGTATTGCCCGATGACGCGCCCAAGTTTCTCCGTGACTACTACGACTATTATAAGACCAAACGCGGCTATCATCCGCGCTCGCTAAACTCCAACGGGGGAAGAAACGCGACATCCCCGATTCCGTGGATAAATTTCCCGCTGATGAGCCGTGCCGGAGAGATTGAGAATGCCGTAATGATTCTCCACGGTGAGAAAGCCCATTCGTTCTACTTCGGCAGCGATGCCTACAAGAAACTGACCGTAACTCCGGGCAAGCCAAACAATAAGCTCTTCATGGTCATTCCGGGCGCAAGCCATACCGACCTCTACGATCAGAAGGATATAATTCCCTTTGCCGAGATTGAAAAGTTCTTCAACGAACATATCGGCAAATGAACCCGGAGACATTATATCCGTCGGACAATACGCTGACAGCATGCTGTTTGTACGGACGGGTTTCAATAACGGTTACTTAGCTTATAATGTTGTCGGCAGCTGCCGCTCAATTCTCGCGGGAAAGAGCGGCAGCTACGCCGCCGGAAAATGAGTGAGGGTGAATTTCTCCACAAGCTGCGCGCACCTACGGAGCGCTTGCATGTGGCTACCATTAAGATGCTGCTACGCAGCATTATAGGCGGCTACGCCGCTGCCCGGGAACCGGTAATTAAAACAGTATTAGGTCTTAGAGTATGTTTACTTTTAACTTTATGAAATCTTTAAAGGTCTTTTCGGCCTGTTTCAAGCTTTCATTCAGTCGTTATGGAACCCCATAACTCCTTCATTCAAACTTAAAACATACTCGAAAATCCTAATTAAATCTTAACATAAGTCAAAAGTAAACATACTCCTACATTTAGCGTCTGCTGTGTCTGAGCATTTTATTACCTTCGGTGAGAAATGCTTTTGATCCGGCGGGCGCTAAGTATAGCGCCCCTACCGGTTTTCAACACTTTAGGGATCAGCTGCAAAACCCGGTTGAGTTGTTAAAGAATCGCGCGCCTTGGCTGACGCCGGTTTCGAGGCTTCGCGCCCTCCGGGGCTCGCCTCGAGTATGTGGGGGTGGCGGTCTGCCCCACGGCTCCGCTTCGCTCCGCGGTGGGTTAAAGAGACATCGCCCTTGCAGGGCTTTAAGGATATTTTTAACACCCGTCTTTTTACATTGACCCCACTTTAGCAGCGCTATAACGTTGGCTATTCTTCAATTTTCAAAGTGTTTTAATGAATGGCAAACGAGACTGCGTCGTAATCTGGATTTACGGCGCAGTCTCGTTTTTTATTATGGAAAAGAAATTCCGCGGTCAGTCCATGATGAACTCGAGGGTGCCTCCGGCGACTATGTCGGAGTGGCGCAGGCGAGTTGATTTCAGAGGTTTGCCGTTGAGCTTCACACTCTTCACTCCGTAGCTGCCGGGAGTACGGCGGCTGGCGGTGACGGTGAACTTTCTGCCGTTCTCAAGATTCAGGGTGCAGGAGTCGAACAGCGGGGTGCCGAGATAATACTCGCCCGAGGCCGGATTGACCGGATAGAATCCCATGGCTGAGAATATGTACCATGCCGACATCTCGCCGCAGTCGTCGTTGCCGGCGTAGCCCGACGGCGAGTTGTTGTACATCTCGCGCATGATCCGCGCCACCAGAGCCTGACATTTGCGGGGTGCTCCGGCGTCGTTGTAGAGATATGCCACGTGGTGGCTGGGCTCATTGCCGTGGGCATACTGGCCGATGAGACCGGATACGTTGGAGTTGCGCTCGCCGCTCTCGGCGTCGAGGCTGAAAAATTCGTCGAGTTTTGCCTCAAACGCTTTTTTGCCGCCCATGAGGGCGACGAGACCGTCGACGTCGTGGGGCACGTACCAGCAGTACTGCCAGGCGTTGCCCTCGGTATAGGGATTGCCGCCGTTGGCGCCGTGTTTCAGCGGATCGAAAGGCTCCATGAAGTTGCCTTTTTCGTCGCGGGCGCGGAAGAAACCGGTCTTCGGGTCGAAGAGGTTCGCGTAATACTGCGAGCGCTTTGCAAAGCGGTTGAGGTCTTCCTCATGTCCGAGACGCTCAGCCAGACGGGCGGCGCACCAGTCGTCGAACGCCTGCTCGAGAGTGATGGAAACCGACTGAGTCTGGAGCGGCTCGGGCATGTAGCCGTAATGCTCCCATACGTCGAACGGACTGTTGGGATGGCTCTGCGTAAGAGAATTGCGCACGGCGGCGTAGGCTTTCTCCTCGTCGATACCCTCCACGCCGTTGACGATAGCTTCGGCAATAACCGGCACGGAATGGTTGCCGATCATGCAGTAGTTGTCCTGCCCCCAGAGATGCCAGACGGGCAGATAGCCGTAGTCGTCGTAATGACGGATGAGCGAGTTGACAAACTGAGCGTTGACGCCCGGGCAGATGAGCGTGTAGAGTGGATGAGCGGCGCGATAGGTGTCCCAAAGGGAGAAAGTTGTGTACTGCGTCTCTCCCTCCCCTACTTTGCGGGTTGTGTAGACGGGGGTAGTGTATTCGCCGTTGACGTCGCTGAAAGCGTTGGGCTGTATCATGGTGTGATACATGGCAGTATAGAAAGTGACCATTGCGGCGGAGTCGCCTTTCACGTCAATAGCTCCGAGACGGCGCTCCCACTCGGCGTCGGCAGCCTCGCGGTAGTGTCTGAAACCAGCTTTCGGAGCCTCTTTTCTCAGGTTTTCGCGGGCATTTTCATTTGATACACCCGAGAGAGCCACTCTGACGGTGAGGGGCCGGCCGGCATTGCCGAAACCAAGCCATGCCTTGAGGTCGCGGCCGTTGACAACGGTAGCGCCCCCGCGCTTCTGGCCGCCGTCGGAAATCTCGAGCGACGCGATTGGTTCTGAGAATTCGGCGATGAAGTATACCTTGCGGAGTTTGGCCCAGCCGGTAATCACTCGGTAGCCCTCGATGGTGTTCGGGCCGGTCCGGCGGAGCTGCGACTGGATAATCTTCCTGTCCCAGCTGCCTTTCTGACACGAATGGTCAAGGTCGATAAGGATATTGCGCTGAGCGTTTTTCGGGAAAGAGTAGCGGTGGATTCCGGTGCGCGGAGTGGCTGTAAGTTCGGCGGTGATGCCCTCGTCGGCGAGACGCACCTTGTAGTAGCCGGGACCGGCCGATTCCTCGGCATGGCTGAACCCGGAGGAGGTGGCGCGACTCACGGAGGGGAAGAGCGACACGTCGATAAGGTCGGCAGCTCCCGTGCCGCTCAGGCGGGTGTGGGAGAAGCCGTAGATAATGCTGTCGGTGTAGAGATAGCCACCGGCATTGTACCAGTCGGGCGACGGGTGAGTGTCAGGGCACAGCTGCACCATTCCGAAAGGCACGGTCGCTCCCGGATAGCAGTTGCCCGAGAGACCGCCGTCCATGGCGCCGGTGCCTATGAAGGTGTTGACATAGGCGGTGTGCTCGCCCGCCGCCGCTGCAAAGGCAGCGGCGAGCGCCACAGCTGCCGATAATAGTTTACAGTTCATTTTTGACTTTCAGATGATTGTGACATCACATTGCCTTGAGCTCGTAGACACGGCTCTGGAGGCGCGAGGTGGAGAAGAGGGGCAGACCAACGGTCATGAGGTACTCGCCGGAGTAGTTGGCGTAGTGCGACGAGGTGGCGTCGGAACGGTTGATTTCCGAAATCGAGTAGGTGACGTCGGGGTCGAGACCCTGCAGCTTCACGTTGGTAAGGTGTTCGACGTTGAGGGGGAATATGTCGAATGCGAAAGCCACGGCATTTTTCTTATCCTTGCCTACGTACATGGTAGCGGCGTGAGTGTTGCCGTAGGGCGACACGAGACGGTACTGGTCACCTTCGAGAATCACGGGCTGGAGACGGTTGTACTCTTTGATTGCGTTCTGACAGAAGCGGAGATCTGATTCGGAGATGTCGTGGAGATTGATGTCGAAACCGAGCTTGCCCATCATTGCCACGTCGGTGCGGAATTTCACGGGGGCAGTCTTGTTCCATGTTGTAACGTGGGCGCACTGGGTCTTTGCGGGGAAGAGCTGCGAGTAGCTCCACTGGATGTGGAGACGGTCAACGGGGTCGGTGTTGTCGCTGGGCCAGAACTCGGTGAAGTACTTGAGACCCTCGTAGTCGGTACGACCTCCGCCGCCGGAGCACATCATCATCCAAAGGTCGGGATATTTTGCCTGAATGCGCTGCAGCACGTTGTAGAGACCCCTGACGTAGTCAACATAGAGATGAGTCTGCTTGTCTTTCAGATAGTTGGAATAGATGTTGGTGATGGGGCTGTTGCAGTCCCATTTGAAGAACGCGATGTCGGGATATTTTGTCTTCAGGCCGTCGACCACTCCGAAAACGTAGTCCTGCACCTGAGGATTGGAGAGGTCGAGCACGAGCTGGTTGCGGAAATAGTATTCGTCGCGGTTGGGAAGGGTGATTACCCAGTCCTTGTGCTTCTCGTAGAGCTCGCTCTTGGGGTTGACCATCTCCGGCTCAATCCAGAGACCGAACCTGACGCCCTGCTTCTTTGCCTCCTCGGTGAGACGACCGATGCCGTCGGGGAGTTTGTTTTTGGTCTCATCCCAGTCGCCGAGACCCTGAGTATCGCTATGGCGGGGATACTTGTTGCCGAACCATCCGTCGTCGAGCAGGAACATGTCGACGCCGAGTTTCTTAGCTTCGCCGATGAGGCTCACGAGCTTGTCCTGGTCAAAGTCGAAATATGTAGCCTCCCAGTTGTTGAGGAGGGTCATACGGGGTTTGTCGCCGTTGTGGATCTGATATTTGCGTGCCCAGTCGTGGAAGTCGCGGCTCGCTTTTCCGGTACCTTCGTCGCTGAGAGTGAAGATGAACTCAGGGGTGGTGAAAGATTCGCCGCCCTTGAGCGTGTAGGACGAAAAGTAGGGGTTGATGCCGGAAATCACACGGAGCTTGCCGAGGTTGTCGACCTCGAAAGTGAATCGGAAGTTTCCCGACCATCCGAGGGTGCCGGTGAGGACTTCGCCTGAATTCTCATTTGCCGGATTATCGAGGGCGAGCTGGAAGAAAGGCTGCACAAACATATTGGCGCGGGCGCCGAGCTTAGTGTCGATTTCCTTCTTTCCGAAGCTGAGCTTAGTTTCGGTGGGACGACCCTCGCTGATCCAGTCGCCGTTGTACTGGGTAAGGTAGTAGGCGTTGCGGTTGAAGTGGAGCATCGAGGATGCGTAGTTGTCGAGGGTGACGGGCTTTTTGCCGTTGTTTTTGATGACGGTGTATTCCTTGATGATGTTCTCATCAGGGTAAGCCACGATGTGGAGGTCGACTTCGTCGGGATACTTGTCGTCGGCGAGGGTAATCACTGTCTCCTTGGCTCCGTCGGGGAGCACCGACGTCTTATGCGAGCGGTATTTCAGGAGGCTCGACGAATTGCTGTCGGCGTGGTTGATTTTCAGAGCCGGCTCGAAATAGTCCTCCATACCGTGGGTGATGAGGGCCTCGGCGCCCCGGGGAGCGGCGGCATAGTCGGCGGGATTCTTCATTTTCTTGCCGAAATACTGCTGGTAGAGACGGCCGTTGTCGCCGACGCTGTAGACCAGCGCATTGCGTCCGGTCTCAACGACGATGTTTTCGGCGGCGGATGCCACGATGGCGCCCGCGGCGGCTAAAGCCGCGAGTAACACTTTAATTTTCATGAATTTATATATTAGATTTTATTATTTTTCAATGATGGACAGGAATGCCGGATTATTTGTCGGTGGCGAAGGGGGCGACGGGAAGTTTGTCGGCTCCGCAGAGGTTTCCGCAGGGGTAGTCGGCCCAGTCGTAGCGTGCAATCTGAGGCGCGGGGATAAGGATTGAACTTACTTCGAGAGTGTTGGGAGCGGTTTTACGGGCGGTGGCGGGAGCGAAATTGCCTTTGCCGTCACCGACAATGAAACCGGTGACTGCCGAGGAAGTCGGGAAGAGTTCACCGCTGAAGGTAAGGATGATTTTACCGTCTTTTGCCTCTTTTTTCACAAGCTGCGGAGCGGCATAAACGACATCGGAACGGCCATAATCGCGGGCGAGGGCTATGCGGCAGAGGCGGTCGGCCACCGACTGCTTGTCCTGCGGATGAATGTCGGCGGGATTACCGAGGTCGATGGCCACGGCCATTCCGGTGTTGCCGAGCTTCAGCGCCTTTGCCTGCGAATTGCGGAGTGCGGCCCATTCGGAATCAGGCTGACAGTTGCTCGGCTGGAGGAACCCTGCGAGCTGCACGAAATAGAAGGGCATATCCTTGCCGAAGAGCTTGCGCCAGTCGCTGATGAGCGACTGGAAGAGAGGCTCGTACTGCGCATCGCGGCCAACGTTGGCGCAACCCTGATACCAGAGGGTACCGCGCACGGGCAAGTGACGCAGAGGATATATCATAGCGTTGTAAAGCACTGTAGGATAGGAAGAGGATGCGGTAGACACCGGTTTTGCAGGGAGAAGCGAGAAATCGGCGCCAACGCAGTAGTTCCAGTCGTCAGAGAGGTCTATGCGCATACCGTCGACAGAGGCATACATATCGGAAGCCTCGCCGTTGAAGCCGCCGCCTCCGCCAAAGTCGGAGATGCGTATGGTAAGGACGTTCTCGCCGTCGCGGAGAATGCCTGCGGGAATGCTGTAGGAGCGCGGAGTGGAGTAGCCCGAGCCGCGGGCAACTTCCTTGCCGTTGAGATAGGTTACGTCCTCATCGTCGATCGGGCAGAGGCTGAGCGTGAGGGGTTTGCCGGCGCTTCCGGCCGGAACATTGAAGCTATACTGAGCCCAGACCACACCGTCGAAAGTCGAGGGGAGCACGGTGGTGTCGAAATTCTTGCCGGCGGGCATCTTCGCCCATTCCTTGCCGGTCTGATATACAGCCTTGTCGAAGTTGATGTCGGTTTTTCCGGCGAGTTTCGTCCATTCCTCCATGCGCTTCTCATAGTCGGCGCTGATGGCGGCGGGGTCGAAATTGCAGCGCTTCATGGCGTCCAGCTCCTGTTCGAAGCCCTTAATGCCACCGAGACCGGTATAGGAAGTCCACGCTTCGGCGGGAGTACCGCCCCAAGTAGCGTCGATCACACCCACGGGCACACCAAGTTCCTCCTGAAGCTGACAGGCGAAGAGATATGCGATGGCGCTGAAATCCATCGTGGCGGGACTTGCCACGACCCATCCCCCCATGTTCGCCTCGATGTCGTCGAGCTGCTTTACGGAGGTATTCTTTCTCACCTGGAGGAGACGGATGTCGGGACGCTGGGCGGTGTTGACCACACGGTCAGCGTCGATGACGGAAATCCAACCCTTTATGGGAAATTCCATGTTTGACTGACCGGAACAGAGCCATACCTCGCCCGAAAGCACGTTGGAAATCGCAGTCGGAGCACCGTCGGCATCGTCGAAAACAATGGTGTAGGGGCCTCCGGCGCCGGGAGTTGCGAGCACGAGTTCGAAAGAGCCGTCGGCGGCAGCTTTCGCCGTGACAGTCTTCCCGGGGTTCCACTCCGCCTGCGCCTTCACCGTTGAGCCGGGCTTAGCCTTTCCGGCGACAGTGAGGGAAGCGTTGCGCTGAACCACCATATTGTCAGTAAGATAGTGTGGAAGCTCAACTTTTGCCGAAGCACCTGCGCTGACTGTGAGCGCGAGCGCGGCTATCAATATTTTTCTCATAACTCTCTTATAATTTGAACATCTACTTATGCTGTTATTTCACGGTTATAGTCTTTGTCGATTTGATGTCGTCGGAAGCGGCACCGATCTGGATTTCGAAGTCGCCCGGCTCAACCACGTATTTGCGGTCGATATTGTAGAGGCGGAGTTCCTGCATGGGGAGGGTAAGTGTGAAGGTGCGGGTCTCACCGGCGGGAATGTTCTGCTTTGAGAAAGCGCGGAGCATCCTGTCGGGGGTGGAGACGGAGCTGATGACGTCGCGGACATAGAGCTGGACGGTTTCCTTACCGTCGCGGTTGCCGGTGTTTGTGACGTCGACCTCAACAGTCAGGGTATCGTCGGGGCCGAAAGTATCGGCGCTGAAACGTGGTTCGCCGTATTCGAAAGTGGTGTAGCTCAGACCGCGGCCGAAGTTCCAGAGTGCGTAGGGACGCTCGAAGATGTAGTGGCCCTCGGGATCGGAGAGAGAGCCGCCCTTGTCGAATACCTGCTCGCGGTCGGAAGTATAGTAATTGTAGTAGCAGGGAGTGTTGCCGGTGCTTCGGGGGAAAGAGACGTTGAGACGGCCGGAGGGATTGACGTCGCCGAGCAGGATGTCGGCAAGCGCGTTGCCCTGCTGCTCGCCTGCGTAGAACTGACAGATAATGGCATCGGCATTGTCCTTGACCCACGACATTACGAGAGGTTTGCCGGTGATGAGCACCACAATCATGGGCTTGCCGGTGGCCTTAACAGCCTTGAGGAGGTCGAGCTGACGGCCGGGGAGGTCGAGCGACGAGATGTCGAAGCCTTCGCCGGATGTAACGTTGTGGTCTTTGGCACTGCGTCCGAGCCAGAGGCTGCGGGTTCCGACAGCCACTATGGCGAGGTCGCTCTCTTCGGCAAGTTTCACGGCACCGGCGATCCGGGAATCGTCCTGGCTCCACCAGTCGCAGCCGTCGGCCTGAACGATTTCAGCCTTTCCGGCGAGTTTTGAGCGGAGAGCGTCGTTGAGCGAAACGCATTCCTTGTCCCAGGCGTTGATCCAGCCGTAGTCTCCGGCCACACCGAAGTCGCTGTTGGGGCCGAGGAGGGCTATTTTGCGATATTTCTTTATGTCGAGGGGGAGAATGCCGTTGTTTTCGAGGAGCACGGCGCTCTCGTCGGCAATCTCTTTGGCAAGAGCCACGTTGGCCTTGCTGCGCACAACTTTTCCGACTTTCTTCGGGTCGCCTGTTATCTCATCGAAAAGACCGAGGCGGAATTTAGCCTCAAGCACGCGGCGGCACGCGGTGTCGATGTATTTTTCGTCGAGCAGTCCGTTTTTCACCTGGTCTTCGAGCGAGGTATATGCCCAGTCCCACACGTCCATGTCCATACCGGCCATAAGGGCCTGACGGCCGGCCTCCTCGGTGGTGGCCACACAGTTGTGGAAAACCTTCAGACGGTCGATCGAGCCCCAGTCGGAGTATGCGAAGCCGTCGAAGCCGAGTTCGCCGCGGAGGAAATCGGTCATATAATAACGCGAACCCGCCATGGGGACACCGTCGTAGGCCGAATAGCATCCCATGATAGCGACGGGATGAGCGTTTCTGAACACTTTCGCGAACGGATAGGCATAAAGATTGCGGAGCTCGTGCTCGCCGCCGGCCACGTGGGCGCAGTTCAGACCGCCCGCGGGGGTACCGTGCGCCACGAAGTGCTTGGGCATGCAGCCGACGTTTTTCTTCTGGGCGCCGTTTACAAACGCCGTGGCCATCTCACCGATAAGATAAGGATCCTCGCCAAAGGTCTCCTCCACACGGCCCCAGCGGAGTTCGCGGGCGATGTCGAGCACCGGAGAGAGGAGCTGGCTTATGCTCATGACGCGCGCCTCGTCGGCTATGGCTCCGGTCATGCGCTCGATGAGGGCGGGATTGAAAGTGGAGCCTTGCGCTATGGCCTGCGGAAAGATTGTGGCGCCGTTCTGTATAAGGCCGTGGATACCCTCGCAGGAAGTCAGCGCGGGAATTCCGAGACGGGTAGAGTCCCTGAGGTATTTCTGCATTTCGGTGAAAAGCACCGAAGCATCGTAGGCAGAAAGCCCCATCTCATGCACACTTCCGGGCGACACTTTTCCGTAGCGGCCGCTCAGCTCGGAGGGATTGCTGATTGAGTTGTTCTGGAGCTGCTGCACTTTCTCACGGAGAGTCATGCGGCCCAGCAGATCGTCGACACGCGCCGAGACAGGAGCTTTCGGGTTTTTATAAAGGGGCTTTTCAGCCGATGCCGCGCCTGCGAAGAGGAAAGCGGCGGCGGCGAGAGTGATCAAGGACTTTTTCATTGCTTTGGATTGGTTTCACCGGACTGTTCGTCGGCAAGCAATGACCGGGCCTTGTTTTTGCACTGCTTTTCAAATTCCTTAGGCGACAGACCGAATTGTTTGAAGAAAAGTTTGCTGAAATACGAGGGAGAGTTTATTCCGACCATATAGCAGACATCGCCGATGCGGTATTTGCCCTCCTGAATAAGCTCGGCGGCCTTCTTGAGTTTTACGGTACGGATAAGCTCGATTGGCGAGAGATTAAAGAGGGTCTTGATTTTGCGCAGGAGCGAGGAGCGGCTCATGCAGAACACATCGGCCATGGACTCGACGCTGAAATTCTCGTCGGAGATATTGTCGGTGATGTTTGCCATCACCTTGTCCATAAACTCCTTGTCGGCGGCGGTGAGCTTCATATTGTCGATAGAGAAGAACGGCTGCTTGAGGAAGGCTTTCCGCTCGTGGCGCCGGTTTTCGAGGATGGAAATCACCTGCTGACGGAAGTATTTGACGGAGAACGGTTTCTCGATATATGCCTCGCCTCCGCACTTGAGTGCCCGGAGCTTGCTCTCAAGGTCGTTTTTAGCGGTGAGGAACACAACGGGGAGATGCGAGCGGTTGAGATCCTCCTTTATGGCAGAGCAGAGTTCGAAACCGTCCATACGCGGCATCATGATGTCGGTGACTATTAGGTCGAAGTTGTGTTCTCTTATTTTTTCGAGGGCGACAACGCCATCTTCGGCAGTCTCGACTACGAAATTCTGCGAAAGCTGGTCGTAAAGGAAATCGCGCATCTGGTCATTGTCCTCCACAAGGAGTATGGAATAGCTCTGTTCGGTGAGTTCAGCGAGGCGGGCACCGGCCTCGTCCTTGAGGATGAAATCGTCCATCTCCGACTCGGTCACGTCGGGTTCGGCAACCTCGACCCCCTCCTGCACAAGGGGCATGACGAGAATGAAGGTGTTTGTCTCGGCCTCTGTCTTCTCCACCTCAATGCGTCCGTGCTGCAGATGGGCGAGCGTGCGGCAGAGCGGCAGACCGATTCCCACGCCGTTGTTATCGGCCTTGTTGTCGACCTGGAAGAAGGGCTCGAATATGCGGAGAGAGTTCTCTTCGGAAATCTTGCCACCGTCGCTGGTAACGCGGACGGTGAAACAATCGTCGTCGGCGTCGAGCTCCACCCGGATATACTTGTCGGAGTATTTCAGAGCGTTGTTGAACATGTTGCTGAGAATCTTAACGACAGACTCGCTGTCGATGACGGCGTAGATGGAGCGTGAAGGAATGGCTTTGACCACTTCCTTGTCCTTGAGCGCCATGGCGGGCTCGAACCGCTCGAGAGTCTCGTTGACGAGGGCGGTGACGTCGGTTTTCGCGAACTTGAGATCGAATTTCTCGGCTCCGATTTTCTGGAAGTCGAGGAGCTGGCTGGTTAGATTCAGCAACCGCTCGGTGTTCTGCTTCATGACCTTTACGTAGCGGAGCACGCGCTGATCCCCGATACCGAGATCCTCGATCGCCTGGAGAGGCGCGTCGATCAGCGAGAGGGGCGTACGGATCTCGTGGGCGAGTTCGGTGAAGAACGACACCTTGTTTTCGTAGAGTTCCTTCTCTTTGTTGACCTTATAGAACTGCTCTTTCTCGCGGAGCTGCTTGTTTTTGTAGTTGCGGTACCAGAAAATCCAGCCGGCGATGCCGAGGGCGATTATGAGGATATAGATAAGGATTGCGGTCCAGGTAGCATACCATGGGGCGAGAATGTCGATACGTAGAGTGCGCCGGCTGTCTGTCACGCCGTTGGAGGCGCGGATCTCGAGAGTGTAGGAGCCGGGGGCGAGATTTGCGAACGCCAGGTAATTGTCCTTGACGGGAGTCCAGGTGGAGTCGCCCGGGAGCATGCGGTAAGTGAGCGAGACGGTTCCGGACTGCGTGAACGACGGGGAAGATATGCCGAGCGTGACCATGGGGACGTCGTAAGGGAGGCAGACACGTTCGGCAAACATCATGCCGCATTCGAGGGGGGAGCCTTCCTCGCCGGGACGCACCTCTTTCGAAGCAATTCTGAGTGAGGAGAAATATACAGGGGGAACGGTGTCGGCCTTGAGGTCGAGCTGCGGGTCGAAAGCCACGAGACCTCCCATTGAGCCCATGTAGAAATAACCGTCGTCGCCGATAGCGGCGGCATGGTAGTTGAACTGATTGCTGAGCAGGCCGTCGCGGGTTGTGTAGGTCTTGGATGTTCCGTCGGCGGGATTGAAGCGCACGATGCCGCTGTTTGTTCCGAACCACAGATTGCCGTTACTGTCCTCGAGGACGTCGTAGACCACATTGTCGGGGAGGCCATCTTCGAGGCTGTAGGTCAGGAAATTGTCGGTTTCGGGTATGTAGCGTGAGAGACCTCCGCGGTCGGTTGAGAGCCAGATGTTGCCCTTCGAGTCCTCGGTAATGGCGCTTATGGAGTTGCTGCGCAGGCCGTTGGAGTATTTTTCGTCGTAGGGATAATAGCGGAATCGTCCGGAGGAGGGCATGTATTTCCACACGCCGCTGCCCATGGATGCAATCCAGATAACCCCGCGGCTGTCCTGATAAAGGTCGAATACCCATGCCTGGCCGACTTCATTAACGGGAACGAACTCATTGCTACCGGCATCGGCACGGAAAAGACCCCAGTCGGAGCCGACCCACCGGTTGCCCTTGTTGTCGACAAGGAAGGAGTATACGCTGCTGGGAAAACCGGCGTCGGGGATAAGTCCGCTCATGATGTTTCCGACGACCTTGCCGTCTTCCACCACGGCCATTCCGGCGCGGGAGTATCCTATATAGGTGGTTTTGCCGTAAGTCTTCGCCACAAGCGAAATGTTGCCGTTGTCGTTACGGGTCATGGTGCCGGTGCGGGGATTGAAGATGTTGAATCCTGAATCCTCTGTTCCGACGTAGATGTTGCCGTCGGCGCCCTTGGCAATACCGCGGAGGCGGTTGCTGGTGAGCGAAGCCGGGTTTCCTGTGCGTGTGTAGCGCTCGAACCGGAATCCGCTCCTCTGGAAGTAGCTGATGCCGCCGAACATAGTACCGATCCACATATTGTCCTCGCGGTCGCCGTAGAGGTAATAAATGGTATTGTCGGAGAGGGAGCAGGGATTGTCGATAATCTCGGTGATGTATTCTTCCCGGCCGGTCATGAGATTGATGATATAGAGACCGTTCTGGGTGCCGACCCAGATTTCGTTGTCGACACATTCGATGGCGCGCGTGTAGACATTTCCGCTCTGCGAGAACGGAAGCACGGTGAGAGCACCTGTCTTCACGTCGTAGTGGTACAGATTTCCGTTCTGGGTTGCGAGGCAGAGGTTGCCGTCGATGCCCTGACGTATGAGCTGGAGGTCTTTTCTGACGAGTTCGGGGAAGCCGGCACCGTTGTTGCCGAGAATTCTGAAGCTGTCGGAACGCGGGTCGAAACGGTGGAGACCGAAGCGTGAGGAGGCCACATAGACGTCGCCGGAAGAGGTGACGAAGAGAGCGCCGGGGCGCTGATTCTTATCTTCGTCGTTGCCCGTCACGGAATAGTATTTAATTTTGCCGCTGCGGTAGCAGAACACACCCCGGTTGGGGACGAGAATCCATACGGCACCGGTGCGGTCGGCGGCTATGTCCTGCACCCAGTCGTCGGGGGCGCGGCCTCCGGGATCGGAAGCGGAGAGATAGGTGAACTTCTCGAGGTAACGGTCGTAGATGTAGACACCGCGGTCAGTACCCACCCAGAGTTTACCGTCGGGGGTCTCGTAGAGAGCGCCGATGTTGTTGTTGCCGCGCATGGCGTCGGAATCGTAGCAGTCGTAGCGGACCATCGTGACGCCGTCGTAGCGGTTAATGCCGTTCTTGGTGCCGATCCACAGGAATCCATAGTGATCCTGAAGGATGCACTTGACGCAGGGCGAGGAAAGGCCCTCGTTTCCGCCGATGCGGTTGAAGGAATAGTTTACGGTTCTGCCATGGGCCGGCGCAGCGAAAATGAGCGCCGAAAGCAGAAATGAAATTATTTTTCGGAGAACAGACATTGCAGGGGAAACAGCCTAAATAGTTATTTTGCAACAGCTTTCACGGCGCGGCGGGCGCCGGATGCCATGCGACAGTTTACAATATATATGCCGGGGGCAACCGAAATTTCGAACTCGGCCGCCGCGGATGATGCGACAGTCTTGCCGGACATGTCGAGAATCTCTACGCCGGTCAACGGCTCGGAGGAGCTGACCCGGCAGAGGCCGCCGGAGATAACGGCGGAGAGGGAGGCCGCAGCGGAAGCGGTGATTTCGTCGATTGCGCTTTCGTCGGGCACGTAGTCATTCTTTGTGATACGGTACACCTTCACGTCGCAGGCGGGAATGGCATAGTCGATGCCTTCGTCGGAGGGAATAATCTCGTCGCCGCTCCAGAGTTCCTTGATCTTGCCGACGTTAGTGGCCTTTATGCCGATGCGCTCAAAGGCTGCAGTGCCCTTGAATTCGGATGAACTGCTCCAGTTGAACACGGCGAGGTAGAGGTACTGCGGGGTGTCGCGGACGAAGAGGGCTTCCGACTTGCGGATTGCGAAAACGTCCTGATTGTCGCCCTCGACGGGACGGAAAGAGCCATCGTTGTTGCGCACGTATTCGTTGATGTCGGCGTTGCCGAGAAGCTGGAGGGCGCGCTCGCGCGACTCGGCGGGATAGCCGCATATTTCGCCTTTATTGTGGTTGTCGGTGTTGTCGGTGTAATAGCAGTGGTCGCTGAGGTTGTCGCCGAATATGAAGGCTCCGGTACACATTCCGGAGGTCACGCGGACGCGGTTCTCGCCTATCGTCTCGCTGTGGTTCTGTTCGTTCTGATGGAGAGTCATCTGGTCAGGGTCATTGATGTAGAACTTGTCGGTCCACCATGCGTAGGAGATAGCGTTCATGACGCGCTCGCTCTCGCCGAGGCGTCCCCAGGCGTCGCAGCAGGTGCGGCGGGCGTGGGCGTACTGGTATGGGAACATCGGTGCCATGGAGAGAACCACATACATGTCGTATTTGTCGGAAAGTTCGCGTACGATTTCCATGCCGTAGTTATAGGCCATCACGCCGGTTGTAATATCGGGGTTGTACCATGAGTCGCCCTCACGCATCGGTGCGTTCATGAAGTCCATCTTCACGTATTTAGCTCCGAGACGGGCCCATTTGGCGAACTGGTTCTCCATGTTGGCGCGCCAGGCGGGATGCGTCGGGTCGCAGGCGAGCGCTTTAGCGCCCTCGCCGTTGTAGTAGAATTTTTCGCCGTTGACCTTCAGGAGGACGTCGTTCCAGTAGTAGTCGCGGGTTCCTCCGAGGCCGGTTCCGGGAATTTTGGAGCCGAGTGTCCAGTCCCAGACCACCATTCCGCCGTACATTCCGAGCGACATGTTCCAGCCGTCGATATATTCGTTCTTGCCTACCTGCACTTTTCCTTCGGCGAATAATTTGTTGCCGAGATATGAGAGATTGGAAGAGCCGACGTTGTCGTTGAACGAGTCGAGGCTTATGGCAATCTTGCCGTCCTTGCCGTAGAAGCCGAGGGGGCGGAGCTGCTCCTGGATGAAGCGGGCGGTCTCGAGTACGCCGTCGTAATTGATATGGTTCATCATGTTGCCCCAGGAATTCCATCCCACGGGAGTTCCGCCTTTCCAAACGCGGCGGGGCTGAACGAGAGTATTGGCTTCGGCGAAGGTGTCGAGGCCGTCGCGCCAGTCGTCGAATACGCCTACCATGAAGCGGGAGGAGGATACGGTCTCACCTTTCACTTTTCCGTGGGGCAGCACGTCTTTGGTGAGCACGGGGTCTGTCCAGCCTGAGAGCACCTGCATGGAGGCGAGACGTCCGCCGGTCTTGGTGTCGAGCTGAATGCCGCTCTTCCACTTGTCGTGGTCAACGGAGCCGACTACCACGCCGCGCCGGGTTTCGGCATCGAAGATAGCGGTGACCTCGCTCGAAGTCTTGGAGGTTGAGCCGAAGCGGTAGGAACGCATGGGATCCCAGGTCTCATTGTCGGCGAGAATCTGGAGAGAGCGCATGTTGGTGTTGGAGCTGCCGCAGGGATAGGATGAGCGGGCGGCGGAGAACGGCTCCATGTGGCGCGACTCTACGCGGGCGGTTCCGTCGGCAGATTTAAGCTCTACGTTAACTATGAAATAAGGGTGCGAGTCGTAGAAGTTGAACCGGTGGGTCATCACAGCGTGTCCGTCGGAGTATGAGAGGGTGTAGCTGATGCCGGAGCCGAATTCGTCGGATATGTCGGTCTGCGCCTCGGCGGGTGTCATGCCTGAATTAGACTTGATGGTGTATTCGGTCTCCTCGCCGGCGAGGTTGTAGGTAACGGAAGCGAAAACGTCGTGGAAGAGGATCTCGCCGCCGTGTTTTACGTCGAGAACGTTGTTATCGAGCACAACTGACCACTGGCCGTTGTCCCATTGTGAGGCACCGGCCATGAGGGCCGCGGTTGCCATGGAAATCAGAAGAAGACTGCGTTTCATTCCGGTATTATATGAGATGATTTAACGTTGTAAAAATGCTGTTATGGCATTACAAAATTAGTTCGGCGCAACAATAGGGGCAATCAAAAACTGTCCAAAAAATGATACAAATGCGGAAATAGGCTCGATTTTAGCAAAATAGAGGCCAAAAATAAACGAATGAGGTGGCAAAAATGATAAATTTCGAGGGTTAGCGGGCGCAGGCTTTGGCTGCGCCCGAACCGGGGCTGTATGCGCTCCGCGGATTGCCTCAAGTATAGGTGGCATCGCCGGGTTACGGGCACCGGGATGCAGCAGGCACCGATAAAGCGCCCCTAAATAACAATGTTGCGATAACACAATAAATGATTGGTAACCGGAATATTGTAGGGGCGCTATATTTAGCGCCCGCTGAGTCCTGCATTTTCTTACAGCATCATATTGTTCCGGGTGGAATATGCTTTTGATTCAGCGGGCGCTAAATATAGCGCCCCTACAATACACTGTTTATAAGCATTTTATCATGCAACTACAAAATAAAAAAGCTCCAAAGGGGGAGCGGGTAAAAAAGGCGGCGCCCGGGTGGGGCGCCGCCAGTGTAGCTATCAAAACGTAGCCTTTGGAAACTGTTGTTTTTAACCTAAAACCTGAATATCTTTTTTACTTTGCGATCTTTACTTTCTTGTCGGCGGTGAGAACTACAAGGACACCGGTAGCGGAAACGTTGACGGGCTGATTGGTCATGCCTTCAGCAACGGTCTGGCCGAGGATGTTGACAATCTTCACGGGTTCGGTCCGGTCGGTTACGACGGTTACGTCGTCGCCTGCAATCTCAACCTTGAGGTTGTGGCTGTTTGCTACGATGTTCTCGATAGCTGACTCACCTACTTTGGTGGTAGCGAACTGAGAGTAGCGTTCGTTGTAGAGGCTTACAGCCTGTACGCCCACGGTGTATTCGCCGTTTGCGGGAGCGTCCATGGTGTAGGACTCAACCGTAGGACGGATGCAGGCTTCCTTGCCGTCGGTGATGCGGACAGCGCCAGTCTCGAGGTCGGCGGGGATGATGGAGAATATTTCGCCGTTGGGTTTCTTTACTACGATATTGTAAGCGCAGGTGTACTCGTCGGCATCCTCAACATCTTTCCAGGTAACGGTGAGCTTGCCGTCGGCAAGGGTAGCTGCAACTTCGGTGGGAACTGCGGGAGCGGGAACTTCGACATCGGTCTTGTTGAAGTAGAGGTTGCGGCCCCAGAGATAGCCCTGGGTAACTTTTGTCCAGATGTAGCCTACCTGGAAGAAGTCGCAGAGACCGTTGCCGGTAAGGTCACCGTAAGCGCCTACGCCGTCGCGGCAGTTATAGCCACGGCCGTTGAAGTCGGAAGCAGAGCGCATGAATGTTCCGTCGGGCTGACCGAAGTAGAAGAAGTAGTCGCCTTTGCCTTCGAAGGAAACGTCGAGAGTGCCGTCGCCGTCAAAGTCGCGGAAGTGAGTGTTGGTGCGTTCGAGCCATTCGCCTTCCTGACCGTCCTGGTTCTGGATAATTTCACGACCTGCGGGAGCATCGAAAATCTCGTCGGACCAGCCAAGCTGATTGATAAACTGGCTTACGATGGGGCCGCCGCCATTGTCGGACCAACCGCTGAAGAAGAAGTCGAGATAACCGTCCTTGTCGAAGTCGGCAACGCAGGAGCGGCCACCGCGGCCTGCAACTGTTCTGTCGCAGTTAGGAGTAAGAGGAGTGACGTCGTCGAAGTAACGTTCGCCGTTTTCGCCTTCTTTGTTGAGGTATACGCGAACGAGCTGACCGTTCTCATTTACACCGTCGTAAACATTGTCGACCTGACCGATGGTGATGATGTCGGCCCATCCGTCGTTGTTGAGGTCGGCGAAGTGGCAGTTCTCGCGGGTGGGAAGGAACCATCCGGGGAGGAGCTGTTTTTCTTCGATCACCTCGATTACGTTGCCCTCGTCGTCTTTCTCAACGATTTCGTTGGTGTAGACACCGCCCTGAACTTTGGCAATATCCTTGCGGACGAATTTGCCGGAGCCGCCTTCGTTGTGGAAAACAGCGGTGAGGTATGCGGGAATCTTCTCGTCTTCACGATCAAGGAGTTTGCCGCAGACGAGGAGGTCGTTGTAGCCGTCGTGGTCGTAGTCGGCAACGGATACGGAGTTGTAATACATGGCGTCGCCCTTGTCCTCATCGTCAGCGAGATAGATAGGGGGAATGCCGTGGTCGGGCACGAATTCGAACTTTTCGTTGCCGAGGTTCTTGTAGAGGAATACGCCGGCGTTGTTACCTGAAGGAGTCTTTTTCTCTCCGCCGAGTTTTCCGATTTCATTAATCAGGTCGTTTCCGTCGGAAACACATATGATGAAAAGGTCAACGAGGCCGTCGTTGTTGTAATCGAAAGGTACGATTTTGCTCTGGTTCATGGGCGCGATGCCGTGCTTCCAGTCGAGTTTGTATTTGGTGCGCTCTTCCTGAATGGGATTGCCCTCGCCGTCGAGGATATCGTTGCCGTCGTCGTCTTTTTTATTGACCATTTCGGTGCCGTCTTCAACGGGAGCCATGATGTTGGGAGTCCATGTACCGTCGCCGTTATTATAATAGATGCTCGTGCGGCCCTGCCAGCTGTATACACCGGGTTTGTCTTTCCAGGGGCCGGCCTGCTCAGCTCCTGTATAGTCGGGCTGATTGGCATCGAGGCTGCCGGTACCGGTAGTAAGGATGTCGAGGCGGCCGTCGCCGTTAAGGTCTATGAAATTTGCGGAACCGGACTGACCCCAAAGGAACACGCGGTTATCCTGCTGCTCCCAAGTGATGTCGGCGCTTGCGGTGAGGCCGCAGAGGGCAACTGCACCGAGAAGCATTACTCGAGTAGAATTTTTCATTGATATTGAAATTTTTAGTTAAAGAATGTTGATTTCACTGATTGCAAAATTGGCAATTCTGCGTATTTTATAAGGCTCCGAAAACGCCATTTTTTGACAAATCTGACGCAATCGGAGCCTGAAATGGTTTATTTAATCCAAAGATTGTCACAATTGAGCAAACGCTGCCTTGCGGCCTCGGAATCGGAGAAACGGACGGCGACTTTTTCGGCGAAATAGGCCGGGTGGTCGGCGCGGTGGTGCGACACGCGGAGGAGGTCGAAGAAGCGGTTGCCTTCGAATGCAGTCTCAGCCGCCATCTCGCGCACGATTTCGTTTTCAACGAACTCGATGGAGTCGGCAAGGGCAGGCAGTTCGGGGATAACGTAGGGTGAGCTGTCGAGACGGATGCCGATGCCGCGGCCGCGCATTGCGGTGCCGTTATTGCCGAGGTCGAGGGCGGCGAAGTTGGTCCAGGTCTCACCGGAGGCAAGCTCGGAAGGGTTGATGACAGGGGTTCCGATGCGGTTGCCCTCCTCGTCGAGTTCCTGTCCGACGGTCATATATTCGCGGTTGAGGCCGTATTTGAGCACGGCGAAAGCGAGCGTGGGCTTGCCGGCACGGTTGGCAGCCTCGGCGAAACGCAGATAGATGTGGGGGGTACGGCAGAGAACCACACGGCGCACGAGGCGGGCCTCGCCGGCGCCGATGAGCTCGTTTTCAGACGAGGTGATCGAGGAATTGGTCTCGGCATTGTTGAAGAATTTGGTGATGAGCCGGGTGGTGGAACCTATGCCGGTTACGATGTTGCCGAAGGTGCAGTTGTCGGAAGTGTTGTTGCGGTAGCGTATCTCGCCGCGGAGGTCGCCCTGAAGATAGCCGGTAATGAGGTTGCCCGACATATTTTCAGTGAAATAGTGAGGTATGTCGTTCATCTCGTCAACCCACCACCGGGCGGGAAGGAGGGAGGGCTTGGAATTGTAGGTGAGGTTGACGAGGTCGGGGTGATACCCGCCTGCCTCGGAGGAGTACGGTATCATAGTGCGCGACTCATTGTTGTAAGCGTTGACGTTGCCTATGTTAGCGCGGTCCTGGGTTGAGGAATTCCAGAGGTTGCCGTTGCCGGTGGAGATGGTAAGACTGAAGCGCTCGATATAGTTGTAATACATCTGCGCGGCCCGGTCGTAGTCGTTGTTGTAGAGGCAGAGGTCGGCGAGCAGAAGGCGGGGCTGGATGAAGAAGTAGCGCGACTCCATTCCGTCGATGTTGCCATAGTCGGGAGTATCGATTTCGGCGTATGGCTCAAGGTCGGATATGAGCATAGGCACGAGGGCGTCGAGTTCAACCTCGGGATACTCTTTCAGGCTCTGCTCGAGCGAAAGGATAGGCTCGGTGAAATACCGCGCAGAACCGAACGCAAGCCCCATCTGAAGATATGTCCAGGCGCGCATGGCCTTTATGGCCGCGTATTCGGGCAGGAGCACCTGGGTGCCGTGGATGGTTACGCCGGTGTCCATGCGGTCGAGCGCGAAGTTGCAGTTGTTGATGATGGAGTAATAGTCGATGCGGGGGAGGAACTCATTGTCGGGGGTGACGTTGAACTGAGAAACCTCGCGGAGCGAGAAATCGGCATCGGGAGTAACGTCGACGAGGTCGCCGCGCAGTTCGCCGAGGAGCACGTAGCGTTCGCCCACCTTCTGGAGCTGGCTCATGATTCCGAGGGCGGAATAGAGCGAGTCGGCGGCGGATTCGAAGCGGATTCCGTTTTCGTAGCGGTATGTGGTGGTGTCGGTGTCCATCATGTCCTCGCAGGAGGAGAATCCGGCGCCGAGGAGCAGAGCCGCGGCAGCGACCGACAGGAATTTGATAGTTTTCATGATTGCTTACAGATTGATTTTAACACCGAAGTTGAAGTCGCGGGTGGAGGGAATCAGGCCGGCGTCGACACCCATGTAGAGGGGTGATGATCCGAAAGAAAATTCCGGGTCGGGCCCGAGATATTTGGTCCAGGTGCAGAGATTGTGGACGGCAAACGAGAAAGTGAGACCCTGGATGTAGGGATTGGAGATGGGGAGGCGGTACTCGAGCGAGAGAGTCTTCCACTTGAGGTAGCTTCCGTCCTCGATCCAGCGGTCGGAGAATCGGGCGTTGCCCATGGGGTCGCCGAAGGTAGCGCGGGGAATCGAGGCATTCTGTCCCTCGGCAACCCAGCGGCCGGCCATTGCGGTAGACTGGTTGAATATGTCGGAACCGCTCTCGAGGTTGGCGCGGAGGGCGTTGTAGACGTCGTTGCCTACGCTGTAGGTGAAAATAGAGCCGAGAGTAAGGTTCTTCCACGAGAGGCGGAAGTTGAAGTTGCCGTAGATATCGGGGTTGGGATCGCCGATAATCTGACGGTCGGCGTCGTTTATGACACCGTCGGGGGTATTGTCGACAAACTTCATGTCGCCTGCGGCGAAAGCGGTATAGGAGCCGTTGGCGTTGCGGATCTTGAGGTCGGCGGCAGCGGCGTCGGCAGCGGTGGAGAACACACCGTCGGTCTTATAGCCGTAGAACACACCGACGGGGTTTCCGACGGAAGTGAGGACGGAGCCGCCGCAGATATCGGTTACGAAATCGCCGTCGTCGAGCTTGGTCACTTTGTTCTTATAGTGACCTACCGATGCTCCGAGGTCGAGTTTCCAGTCGCGAGTGTTGACGGCGCGGAAAGTTGTGGAGAAGTTTATACCGTTGTTTTCGAGGTCGCCGCCGTTGGTCCAGTAGCTCTGCACTCCGGCAACGTCGGTGAGAGTCTTGCTCACGAGGAGGTCGCGGGTCTTCGACTTATAGATGTCGAAGCTGAACTGCCAGCGGTCGTTGAAGAGGCTGGCGTCGATTCCGGCGCGGAGGGTCGAGGTAGTTTCCCATTTGAGGCGGTCGTTGCCTATGTTGGTGAGCACGGGCACGTAGGCGTTGCCGAGGAAGTGGGTTGAAGCGAAGTAGGTGCGGTTGGCGAAGAAGGGGAGATTGTCGTTTCCGGCCATGTCGAAGCCCGCGCGGAGCTTGAGGAGGTTGACGAAACGGGCGCCGGCCATGAAAGACTCGGAAGAGATGAGCCATGCGGCGTTGACGGAGGGGAAAATGCCCCAGGATACGCCGCCTATATGGAGGGCGTCGGGAGCATCCTTACCGAAGCGGGAGCTGGATTCGAGCGCTGCCTCCACACCGAGGATGTAGCGCTGCCAGAGCTTGTATTCGCCGGTGAAGTACCACGCCATGTTGCGCCATTCGGTATCGAAGCCGTCGGTGAAGCGTGTGGTGGTGTTGCCGAGGTCGTTGATATAGTCGCTGGAGGTATTGTAGCCGTAGCCGAGCGACGAAATGAAGGTATCGTTCTGATAGCGGTAGCCGAGACGGAGGGCGAGGTCGTCGACGGTGTTGCGGACAGGAGTCCAGTCAACATGGATGCCGGCGTTGAAGGTGGTGTGGCGCACCATGAGGTTCTCGACGGAGTTACGGGCGGTGAAGTAGGTCTCGCCGGTGTTGTTGACGAACTCGGTCTCTCCGGTACCGTAGTCGGGGATGAAGGAGTTTTCCTTGATCTTATCGAAGGTGTAGTCGATGTCGGCTATGATGGCGAGGCGGTCGTTGAAGCGGTAGCGCGGCGAAGCGTTGAGGTTGAAGCGGTAGTTGCGGCTCTCTCCTACTCCCATATCGAGCACCGACATGGGGTTGCTGACGCCGAGCTCGTCGGTGTCGGAATACTTCACGGTTACTTTGCCACCGGCAGTGAGCACGTTGGGGTGATAGAGAGGCGACTTGATCATGGAAAGGTAGTAGGGAGAAGTTCCGGCGTTGAGGCCGTCGTCGCGGAGCTTGTAATTGACCTGTGCGTAGGCGATGTCGAAGCGGAGGTCGGCGCCTTTCCAGAGTTTGATATCGGAGTTGAAGCGGACATTGATGCGATCCATGGAGGTTTCCTTCACTGAACCGTCGTTTTTGGTGTAGCCGAGCATGAATGCATAGAGAGCGCGGTCGTCGCCGCCGCGCACGCTGACGCCGTAGTTCATGAGCAGACCTGTGCGGGTCGTGAGGTCGAGCCAGTCGGTGTTGTTATGGGTGGCGTAGTACTGCGACGACGAGGGGTCGTCGTTGAGGAAACTCAGGCGGTCGACCATCGAGGTGTTGGCGTACTTGCCGCGGATTACGTCGGATGCGTATGAACGGTACTGTCCGGCGTCCATGACGGGGATGGACTTCACTGAGCCGCGCCAGCCCATGCGGGCGAACGCCTCGATTTCGGTAGCCTCGCTGCGTGCGCGCTTTGTTTCGATTACAACCACGCCGTTGCCGCCCTTGGCGCCGTAGATGGCCTGTCCGTTGCGGAGCACGTAGATATTCTCGATATCGTCGGGCGAAATGAGGGCGAGGGGATTGTTGACGTGACCGTCGACAGTTGAAGTTACGTCGCCGTCGGTGGTCCAGACAACGCCGTCGACCACATAGAGAGGCTGCGAGGAGGTATTGATGGAGTGGAGGCCTGCGAGATAAACGGTGTGGCCGGAGCCGGGCATGCCGGAACGGGAGATGGCAAGGAGGTCGCCCTGGAGGTCAGCTACGCTGCGGTCGGCAACAGTCTCGCCGATGGGGAACTGCGAAGCCACGGCCTTGCTTGCGGATCCGGTCACGCCGGCATCGTAGAGCGAAGCGGCGCCCGCGCGCTGCATTCTGACGGAAACGGTGCGGCGACCTGCCGCGGGAACCGTAACGGTGACATATCCCGGAAACTCTACTGAGAGTGTGACGTCGGAAGAAGGAGCCTTGAGAAGGAAAGCGCCGTCGTCGCCGGTAGATACGGTAGCGGTGCTGTTGACCACGCTGATGCGGGCACCCGCAAGAGGGGCGCCGGTAGCGCCGTCGGTCACCTTACCGGGAATCTCCACATTGAGAGCCTCGGCGGAGGCAGTCTCGGCAGGGGCGGCCGAAACGGGGACAGCTGCCGCGGAAGCCGCTGCCACAAAAAGAGCTCCAAGTAAACTCTTAAGGTTGAAATATCTTACATTCATGGCGGTTAGTTCTTAACAGGGACAAAAATTATACGGTCAAGGCGGAAGCGACGGGTCATCACGCCGCGGTTGAACTCGGAGTTGCTGACGTTGGTGGTTACGTAGACCGTTGTAGTGATGGTGCGGGAGAGTTCGGAGTGGGTCTCGTCCATCCACCAGAGGCGGTCGTAGTAGTTCGACACGGGAAATTCCATCGCCTCGGCAACCTTGATGAGGGTCATTTCCGTGGGACTGGTCTTGAACTCAGTGTCGCGGAACTGCTTCGACGTGGAGCGTCCGTTGGCTCCCATATAGGAGACGGTGAACGAAACGCGGGTGGAGTCTGTGAGGTTTGATGCGTCGAGCGCGCAGGCGGGTACGAAAGAAGCGTAAATATCGTAAGCGCCGGACAGAACGTCGGGAACCGAAAGGGTTACGCCCGGCTGGCGGGAGGGAGTTGTAGACGATACCTCGATGAAACGCATTTCGCTGATGAGGTCGGCGAATGAGTTGCTGGAGTCTACGCTACGCTCGTTGATTGTAGTGCCGGCGCCGGGGGTGCGTCCGGACATCGACTCGGCCTCGACCTCGATTTCCTTGTTCCAGGTAAGAGTGTTGTCGTAGTTCAGCACCGAGGGAGCCTCCCAGATCCAGCCGTTGCTCGCCTGGATGCGGTTTGTGCCGGCAAAGAGAGATGGCACGTCGGTGATCTCACTGCCGGTGGTAGACATAAGCACCGGGAACGCGGCAGGATCGGTCACCTCGGCACGGTATACGAGGTCGCTGAGGATAGCGAGCGAGGTCTGGACGTCGGCTATCGAGTCTGCCACGGCCTGATCGGCATTGTAGACCTTGAAATAGGGGGAGATGCGCTCGTAAGCCTGCTGCCAGGCGGCGTTATCGGGTATTATCATCGAAAACACGGAGTCTTCGTCGGCGATTGCGCCAAGACCGCGCACGGGGGTGTTGAAAATCGGGTTGAAGTCGATTAGTACAGAGTCGTAGACGGTCTGACCGTTTTCGTCGACGCCTATAGCCACGCTGGCATCGACGTCGAGGCGCTTTTCGTCGAACCGGCGGATGAAGGCGGCGATGTCGGAGGTCGAGGCGTGGGTGTCGATATACTCGCGCAGATTATAAATGTAGGGAATCTGGGATGAAACGACGTGGAGAATGCCGTTTCTGGCAATTTTGTCGGTCTGAAGCAGCGAAGCTCCTCCAAAGCCGCCGTCGGTGAAGAAGAAACGCTTGCCGTTGAACATCTTCACGCCCTGAGTGGCGGAGGTGGCGGTTGAATTGTTGAAGCGCGCCATGTGGTTGGCCACGATGCGCTTCACCTCGTCGACGTCGGTCAGGTCGACGGAAGCGAGGGCGTCGTTGGTCGGAGCGAACACTGTGAAAGTCTGGCTTGAGCCCAACAGCTCCTTATAGCCGGAGATCTCAAGCATCTTGGCGAAAGTAGAGAGCTGCGGGTCTGCCTCCACCATTTCGAGCACCGACTCGGAAGCCGCTGACTCGTTGCGGTCATAGTGGTTGTCCCAGTCGTCGGAACACGAGGTAAGCGACAACGCCGCAACCAGGAATGCCGGAATTAAATTAAAGGTCTTCATATAGGGTTATGGTTTATTATCATTAATAAATGTCCTCGGTATCGATGAGGCTGGTGGGAATCAGTTCGATATAGTCGCCGTTATACTCCATGTCGGTACTATAGACGTTTTTGGCGCGGTAGAAGTGCTCGCCGTAATCCTGGAACGTAAACGTGCCGATAATCATGCGGAGGGGGCCGTCGGCGCCCTGATCCCGGAGAGTACGCTGGTTGCCGGCATTCCACATGGAAGCGGGAGCCTTCATGTAGCCGAGGTTTCGCATGGCCTTGTCGTTTTCGGCGTCCTGAGGGCCGCCCGTGTCAGGCTGCCATCCCGTGAGTGGACTGGAAAGACCGATGCGGAGGTCGCGGGGGATGCCGACGATCTGTCCGTCGATAAAGAGCTGTGCGATTCCGCGCCACCAGCAGGGGGAGTAGCCCACGCGGAGTTCGTAAGAACCGGGAGGAACAGGAAGGAGGCGCAGGGTGAAGTCGTACCAGCCGTTGAGCTTGAGCTCGTCGGCCTGATGGACAGACCAGCCCTCGCTCGCCCACATCACCACGCGGGTCTCTTTGGAGAACCTCATGTGTTTGCCGCAGAAATCCGGGGGCACAGTGTAGCCGTTGGCTTCACCCTGCATGCCGTGGAGCTGCCAGCGGATGTTGTTGTTGGTAAGCTCGGGAGGCACGTTGTAGACGTCGAAGCGTATGCGGCAGTTGAGGACGTCGTTCTCCATGCGCGGAGCATCGTAGACGAGCATCTGCCTGAGCGAGTGGATATAGCCGTTGATGGCGCTGATATTGCTGCGGCTTTCGTCGAGGGCGACGAAGTCTTTCTTGTTGCGCTCGCTGCGGTTGAGGGCGATACCCACGTTGATTTTCAGGAGACGGAAGGTGTACATAGTCTCGTAGAACTCCATGCGGTCAGCGGCGCTGTTTGGGGCAGTGCAGGCTCCGGAGTAGAGCAGCGCGTTGGTGGCCATGCGGCGGTCGAGAATATGGTACGACACGAACTTGTTGAGAGCATTGTCGCGCGAGGTATAGTCGTCGCTGCCGTTGTCGTAATAACGCCGGGCGTAGCTGTCGAGGTCGGCGAGGGAGCGGATGCCGGCTTCGTTCATCACCGCGTCGGGTTCGGCGAAGACAGTATAGCCGTAGCGCTTGGTGACGGGGACACGCATGGGCCAGCCGCTCACCTGCATTATTCCTGTGGGCGACGGGCAGACGTAGTCGGGGTCGAAGGTGCGCTTGATGCTGTCGCAAAGGTGTGTAACCTTCAGTGCCTCGGCGAAGAGGCTGAACGACTGGCCTCCGAGTTCGTCGGAGTTGAGCATCACGTCGGTGATATATTCCTCAGTCGGACGGATTACGGAAGACACGCGGTGGATGACGCCGTTGTGAACCTCGATGTCGCGCTCAACAATGCGCACGTCTTTGTTGACGAAAATCTGGAGTCCGCCACCCGCCTCGTCGGTTTTGTAGGAGATGACGATGTAGTTGTTGCTCATGGAGGGTTCATACAGCGCACCTTCCTCAAAGCGGTCGGAAGTAAAATCGGTGGCATCACTCTTGATGACGTGGTTGTAAACGATTTCCTTCTTCTCCTCGTCGGTCAGCTCAGCGTAAGTCTTGCCGACAGAGGCGAAGTAGGCCTCGAAAGCAGCATTGTCGGGAATGAAGCATGAATAGTGACCGTATGTCGACAATAGCGCGTCGTTGCCGGTGTCGTTGATGAGATCGGTGAAAATCGAGTAGGTATCGGGGCGCTCCTCGCAGTAGGATGCGACAGTATCTCCGGTAAACGTGTAGTAGGCTTCCTGAGCCACGTCGTCGGAGCATCCTGCCGACATCGCTGCCGCAAGAGCAATAAGGATATGTCTGAGACTGAATTTCATTTTCAATAGATGTCTTCAGTGTCTATGAGGCTGGTGGGTATAAGTTCGATATAGTCGCCGTTGTATTCGCGGTCGTCGGAATACACGTTTTTAGCGCGGAGATAGTGTGCGCCGTAGTCCTGGAAGCTTACGGTACCGATAATCATGCGCAGCGGCTGTTTCTGCTGGATGTCGCGGAAGGTGCAGTTGTCGTGGTTGGACCACATGGAGGCCGGAGCCTTCATGAAGCCGCGGTTGCGCATGGCCTTGTCGTTTTCAGCATCCTGGGCGGTGCCGGTGTCGGCAATCCAGCCTACCTGAGGATCAGAACCGACAATACGCTGGTCGCGGGGAATACCCTGAATCTGACCGTCGATGAAGAACTGGGCGATGCCGCGCCACGATTCGGGACGGTAGCCGACGCGGATTTCGTAGGAACCCGGCGGCACGGGGATGAGACGCAAGGTGAAGTCGAACCATCCGTCGAGTTTCATTTCGTCTTCCTGGTGGACGTCCCAGTAAGGGCTTGCCCACATGATAATGCTCGTTTCTTTTGAGAAAGAGATATGTTTGGAGCAATAGTCGTGGGGGATGGAGTAGGCGGGGGTACCGGCAGGGAGAGAAGAGAGCTGCCAGCGGATGTTGTTGTTGGTGAGTTCCGGAGGAACATTGAACATATCGAAACGGATGCGGCAGTTGAGCACGTCGTTCTCCATGTGGTCGCGGTCGTAGACGAGCATCTGTTTCAGGCCATGGACATAGCCGTTGATGGCGCTGAAGTTTGAGTTTGCCTCGTCGATTTCGATATAGTTGTTTTTGTTGCGGGTGCTGCGGTTGAGCACGGGGCCAACGTTGACCTTGATGATGTGGAATTCATACATCGTCTCGTAGAACTCCTCGCGGTCGCGCATGCTGTTCGGAGCGGTCTGCGGGCCGTTGTAGAGGAAGGAGTTGGTAGGCATCTGACGGTCGAGGAGGTGGTAGGCCACGAATTTGTTGAGAGCGTTGTCGCGTGAAGTGAAGTCGGAGGGATTGCCGTCGTCGTAATAGCGGCGCGCGAACTGAACGAGATCCTCGAAAGAGTTGATGCCTGCCTGCGCCATGACGGCGTTGTTTTCGGCAAACACGGTAAAGCCGTAGCGTTTTACCTTGGGAAGCATCACGTTGTCCCATCCGCTGACGGTTGCGGTGCCCGTAGGCGAGGGGCAGACGTAGGTCTCGTCGTAGGTTTTGCGGAGGCTGTCGGCGAGATGGGTCTCGCTGAGGGCGCGGGCGAAGAGCGAGAAATCGTTGGAACCGACCACGTCGGGGTTGAGAAGAATGTCGTAAGGATATTCTTCGGTAGGCTCAATGACGGCGCCAACGCGGTGAACCACACCGTTGTGGAGCTCGATGTCGCGCTCAACGATGGGCACGTCCTTGTTGACGTAGATTGTCAGACCTGCGCCGGAATCGTCGGTCTTATACGATATTACAATGTAGTTATCGCTCATGGTCGACTCCGCAAGGGCGCCTTCCTCGAAGGTGTCGGAGGTGTAATCCACCGAACCGCTCTGGATTATGTGGTTGAAAACGATTTCGTTTTTCTCGTCGTCTGTGAGCGAGTCGTAGGTCTTGCCTATAGAGCGGAAGTAGGCGGCGAAAGCGTCGTCGTCGGGCATGAACACGGTATAGTGACCGTAGGTGGAGAGCAGTGAAGCGTTGCCTGTATCCTCGATGAGGGTGGCGAAGGTGGAGAAGGTGTCGGTGTTGTCGGCGGCAAAGGATGCCACAGTCTGACCGGTGAAGGTATAGTAGGCATCGTCTTTCACGTCGTCGCTGCACGACGAGGCCATTGCAGCCGCGAGCACGATAGCCGCGGCGGCGGACTTACGTAGGAATCCGAATGATTTCATATTGTAAATTCAGATTAGATTCGTGAAAATTATTTGCCGTTGATGCCGATGTCGCTCGACGTCTTGTAGAAGGGATTCTGCACGAGCTTGAGGTTTGCCTTCAGCTCGGAGTCCTTGACAGGCATGAAGAGGCCGTCGTACTCGCTGAGCTTGCTCTTGACGGTGGTCTGGTCGAGATTGACGTATTTCGGCACGAGATACTGGTTTACGATGGTAGAGAAGCGGCTGCGGTCGCGGTTGATGAGCCGTATTATGTCGAAATAGCGTTTGCCTTCGAACATGAGTTCGCGCTGGCGTTCCTCGAAGACAAGGGTGCGCATAGCGTCCTGCGACTGGTCGGCGCCGGGCGAAGCCATTCCGGGTTCGAGGTCGGGGTTGGCACGATCGAAGGTGCGGCTTACGAGCTGATAGGCCATCGGAAGGTTCTGATTCAGCTCAACGAGGGCTTCGGCCTTCATAAGAATAATGTCGGCGAGGCGGTAGACAATCCAGTTGGAGTTGCCGGCGCTGTAGCCGAGGTCGGAATATGACCAGGAAGAAACGTTGTCGAGGCTCGGATTTGAGCGGTACGATACGTACTTCTTGATGGGGCATGTGCCGCTGGTGGAGGGGTAGAAAGCGTCGTAGCCGCGGAGGTCAGTCTCGCCGAAGAGTTCTGTAGAGGAGAAGTCGTAGGCGTTCATGACAGCTGTGGAGCTTCCGTCGGTACCGTAGAAGCGGATGAGCGATGAGTTGGCCACGGTTGAGCCGGAGCGGTTGAACTGAAGCTCGAAGATGCTCTCGGAGGAGTTGCCTTCGACGAAAACGTTGTAGTTGTAGGATGGCGAAACATCGAGGGTGACAACGTTGGTGGCGTCGTTCATGATTTTGTCGCAGTAGTCAACGCAGTCCTGGTATCTGCCGAGCCATAGGCTCATGTCGGCGATCAGGGCGCGGATTGCGTTCTGGGTAATACGGCCCTTCGTGTAGGCCTTGTTGGTCCATGAAGTGAAGGCGGTGTTCTCAACGCCCTTGAGGTCGGTGATGAGGTAGTCGAGTATTGTCTCGGGGTCGCTCTGCGCCACCTGGAAAGTCTGTGTGTCGTCAATAACGGGGTCGAGCACGAAGGGCACGTCGCGGAAGGCGCGGACGAGAGTGAAATAGCAGAATGCACGGATACCCTTCACCTCGGCAATATAGCCGTTGAGCTGCCCTTGTGTGAAGTTGGGGTCTTTCTCGCGTGCGATGGGAGCGAAGTGCTCCACGGTGTTGCAGAGGTTGATTACCTTGTAGAAGTCGCCCCAGTAGGCGTAGTTATTGGAGGCGAGAATGTTGAGGTTGGCGATGTTGGAGATGTCGCCGCCGTCGCCGTTGCCGAGTATCACGTTGTCGCCGCGGAACTCGCCCCAGATGAATAGGCGCTCCATGAAGCCACTCTCCTGCATTGTTCGGTAGCAGCTGCCGGTTACGCTCAGCACGTCGGACTCCGACTGCCAGAACTCGTCGAGAACCAGCTCGTTCTGCGGCTTGAGATCGAAGAAATCGTTGCACGACGATGCGCCGAGCGCGAGAGCCGCGATTGAAATCAGTCTGAATATCTTGTTCATGATGAATAGTCTGTTAAGCGGTTAGAAACCAACTGTGACGCCGAAGGTGAAATACTGCGAGCGGGGTGTAGAGCTCCAGTCCTCCACGACGCCGGTCATGGCGTTGGGGGTGATTTCGGGATCCACGCCGGTATATTTGGTCCAGGTGTAGATGTTGTTGAGCGTCAGGTAGAAGTTGAGCTGGTTGAGATAGATTTTCGAGAGGACGGCCTTGGGCACCGCGTAATTGAAAGTAAGATACTTGAAGCGGAGGAAGGAGCCGTCTTCAATAAAGCGGTCGGAGGGCATCCAGTTGTAGCCGTAGCGGTAGAGGGCGCGCGGCATGTCGGTGACGTCGCCTTCCTTGCGCCAGCGCCAGTTTGTGGAAACGCTCTGGTTGTCGTTGGTATACATATTCTCGGCGCGCATTCGGGCGTAGTTGGCAATCTTGTTGCCGGCGCGGAAATTGAAGAATGCGTTGACCGAAAGGTCTTTCCAGCGGACGGTGAATCCGAATCCGCCGTAGATTTTCGGGTTACAGTTGCCGAGGTACACAACGTCGAGCTCGTCGATGGTACCGTCGTGGTTTACATCCTCGTAGATGGCATCGCCGCCGCGGAACTTATAATTGATACCGCCGTAGTCGTAGTACATTGGGAGTGGTGCTCCGTTGGCGTCCTTGACAACATTGCCGGCAGCGTCGTGAACCACGGGCGAAGTGCCTTCGCGACCCTCAACGTAGTCGCTCCACTGGTATACACCCTTGTAGCGCAGACCGTAGATCGAGCCGTAAGCGTTGTTGAGCTGGATGCGGTTCACGTAGCGGCTCTCGTTGGGAGTCTTTACGAACTCGCCCTGATACGACTCGAGGATTTCGGGACGCATCTCGGTAATCTTGCTGTTGTAGTTGGCGAGGTTGAAGTTGACGTCGAATGTAACGTTTCCGACCTTGAGGAGGTTCTGGGTGTAGAAGTTGAGTTCCCAGCCGTTTTTCTCAAGGGCGCCCCCGTTGATGTAGCTGATGGAGCCGAAACCGGTCGATGAGGGAATGGTCTGATCCTTGAAGAGGAGGTCGTTGTCCTTTTCGTGGAATACGTTGAAGTCGAAATTATACTTGTAATCGAAAAGATTTACGTCGAAACCGAGGTTATAGGAGGTAGCGGTCTCCCATTTGAGGTTGCTGAGGCGGATCGATGCCGGCTTGAGGGTAGGAATGTCGATGTAGCTGTTGTGGCCGCCCTCGGTGCCGTAGCTCGAGTTGTAGCGGGCATAGTGGAGGTATTCGTAGTCGGGCACACGGCCTGTCTTGCCGTAGCCGACGCGGATACCGAACATGTTGAACCATTCCCAGTCCTTGAACCATTTCTCGTCGGAAAGAATCCACTTGGCGGAGACTGCGGGGAAGGTACCCCAGCGGTTGGAGGCGCCGAAGCGGGTGCTTCCGTCGCGGCGGACGGTGAGGTCGAGGATGTAGCGTTCCTTGAAGGCGTAGTGCAGACGGCCCATGTAGGCCATGGAGTGCCATTCGCCCTTGGCGCTGCTTATCTGGCGTTCTACGCCGGGCTGGGTGGCGTTCTCGATACCGTTGGGGAGGTTGGAGCGGGTGAATTCCTGTACCTGGGAGTTACCGGTAGTGAGTTCCCATGCGCCGAGGAGCATGAAGGAGTGGTTTCGGCCGAGATCGGGCACGAAGAGAAGTTCGTGCTTGGTCTGGGTGTTGTGCGATTCGGCGTCGCGTCGGTAAGAGCGGTTTACCGATTCGTTGTCCCATGTATAGGTGGTTATCTCGCGGGGAAGGAATTTGTCTTCCTTCTTGTTCTCGATGTCGAACTGTATGTAGCCCTGATAGCGCAGGCGGTGCTTGCGGGGATCAAGGATGTCGTACTGCAGGCGGAGAGTCGGGATTATACGCATGCCGGTCTCGTCGTATTTGGCCTCTTTGGCAAGGGCGACAGGGTTGACGAGGTTTTTCTGCGAATCGTCGAGCGACGAGCTGCGGGGAATAATGAAGTAATCGCTTGTGGGATTACCGGCGTCGTCGTGGCGGTAAACTGCCACGTTAGGCATCTTGCGGTAAGCGATATCGAGAATGTTGCCGTCATTGTCGTAGGTCTTCTTGTTCTTGGAGTGGGTAAGGGAGAACTCGGTGGAGAACTTCAGACGGTCGCTCACCTGATAGTCGAGGTTCATGAGCGAGGAGATACGGTCGTAGTGCTGCTCGATTATGGTACCGCTCTGGTTGAGGTAGCCTACCGACACGCGGTAACGGGCTTTTTCGCCGCCACCGGTTATGTTGACTGTGTTGTCGTGGGTATAGCCGTACTGTGTCACTTCTTTCACCCAGTCGGTGTTGGCATTGTAGTTGTAATACTCCGCGAAGGTTGGATCATAGTTGTATTCGGGCACGTTGCAGGCGTCTTCGTTCTGGTAGGGGTTGAAGTAAGCCTGCTTCATGAGCATGGTATAGTCGTCGCCGCTGAGCATGCGGCGTCCGCGGGGCTGCTTGTGGGTGGAGAACTTGTAGAGGTACTGCACGCGGGGAGGGCCCTTCACGCCGCGCTTTGTCTTGATCATGATCACACCGTTGGCACCGCGGGCACCGTAGATGGCGGCCGACGCACCGTCCTTCAGCACGGTGATTTCCTCGATATCCTCGGGATTGATGCTCAGAAGGTTGGCGAACTGCTCGGAAGTGGCGTTGGCGTAGTCGAACGATTCGTCGACATGGCTTTCGTAGGGAATGTCGTTTAGCACGATAAGAGGCTCGGCGTTGGCATTGATGGAGCCCGAGCCGCGGATTCGCATCGAGGAGCCGGAACCGAGGTCGCCGGATGCGCTCACGATGTCGAGACCTGCCATACGGCCCTGGAGTGCATCGTCGACCGAGGAAACCGAAAGTCCTTCAAACACTTTGGTGTTGAGGGTCTGAGTTGCGCCGGAGATCTCGCGCTGGGGAATGGGCATGGAGTTGTCGCTCGACATTTTCTGAGCGGTCACCACCACCTCGTTCATCACGTTGGCGTCTTTCATGTGGATTTCCATTTTGGGCTCGATGTCGAGGGTCTGCGGGTCGTAGCCGATGTAAGTCACGCGCAGTTTGTTCTTGGGATTCTTCACCTGAAGGGTGAACTCGCCGTTGATGTCGGTGGCGGCGTTGCTGTACACACGGTTGTTCTTGTCGATTTCATGGATGAGCGCACCGATGATCGGGTCGTTGAATTCGTCAAGGACCGTGCCTCGCACCACTGTCTGAGCCGCCGCCAGCGATGGCAGGAGGATAAGCAGCATCAGCAGTGTGATATATTTAATTTTTTCCATTGCTTTACTGGTTAGTCTTTATAATTCAAAACTCGGTCAATCTGATGGATGACGGCTCTCGACGACGAGGTGATGAGCTTGGCCTGTGCGGCGTCCTTGTTGTTGACCACGAGGTCGCGCGCCATAATGTTGAAGAGACCGCCGGAAGTGACGACGCTGGCGGTGTTGCCCTGTTCGTCGGTAACGGTGAGGCGGCTGCCGTCGCTCTTTACGGTAACCTTATGGAACTTGTCGTACTTGTTGCGGGCACCTGTCTCGTAGTTGAGCGGGCCGAAAGCCTCGCCCGACACGTAGGCGGAGTTATCCATAAAGTGGTAGCGCAGGAACTTGAGCAGGTACAGAGCCTTGGTCTTTTTGGTGACCGGATTCTCGTCGAGCGCTATCTCCTCCCAGGTGTATAGCTGGGGATCGTCGGCAAACGCCTGGCGGATAGCATCGTTGGTAGGTACGAAGAGCGTGTAGCGGAAGTTGTTGAATGAGTTTACGATCTGACCTACGCCGGTAGAGTTGTCGGTGAGTTTGGTTGAGAAGATGTCCTGGAATTCCTTGTCGTTCTCAAACATGGTGCTTACGCGGTCATCACCGCGGCAGAGGTCGAAAAATTCGCTGAATTCGGGGTGTGCGTTGAGAGCGTCGTAAACGTTGACAGAGGGGTCGTGGAGCAGGCGGTCGATGAAGAAGGTGCGGCCGTTTTCCGACTCATAGATGGCGTTGCCGCCGGTCTCGTTTTTCTCAACGCGGGCGTTGGGGAGGGAGAGCTCGCGCTCGCCGCCGCCATAGAACGTCACGTTGTCGCCCTTGCCGTCCACACCTATGGTGGCGCCACCCTTGGTAAGGAAGAATCGGGCGGTACCTTCGTTGACATAGCCTGAGAGCTGATTGTTGACATTGTCGCCGACCACAATGAGCATGTCGAGTATATCGCGCATGCGGTTGCGGATTTCCGACACATTCTTTATTGTGCGCTTGCGCGGGCCGATGATATTGCCGTCGGCGTCGGAAGGATATGCATCGGCAATCACCCTGTTGTCGGCACTGGAGTAGTAGAAATCCCAGATTTCGCGGGCGCTGCCGCCAATGGCCCAGCTGATGGGATCGCGGTAGCTGTGGAATGCTTCATCGGTAGGCACAAGGAGGTTATACATATTCTCCATTGATCTGAGATACATATAGAATCGCATGGCCTCCGAGTCGCCGAGGTTAGTCCAGTCGTCGGTGATGGCCCATTTCATCACGGTAGTGTTGTCCGAGGTGAGAGTAGCGGAATAAACACCTTTATAGTCGATGGGAGGGAGCACCTTATTAATAACGTATACAACACCGTTGTTCGACGGGATGACCCGTTCGATGTTGGCCTCGGTGATGTTGAGCGCGTAGCTCGATTCATCGGTAATATTGGTCCAGAGATGGGGAAGCGAGACTCTGAACGATTTTTTCTGATGGTTTTTCACGAAAAGCGCGAGAATGTCGGTGGGCACATTGTCCCATGTTCCGTAGGAGTCGCGCAGATACTCACCGTCGCCGCCGGTGAAATAGGCTTCCATGGCAGCATCGGAAGGCACGAACATCACACCCATGTCCTGCTCGGCCGAGGAGCTCGAGTAGTTGGGATCGTTGGGGTCGTAATACAGAAGGCCGTAACGCGAGAGATTTTCGCCATTGGGGCCAGTGGTGAGATTCTGGTCGTTGAAGAAACGACGAACGAAAACGGAATCGTTGGCACCCAGGCCGGGAATTACCGGACGAAGATCGGTTGAGCCGTTGTAATATTCCTTGATGGCGCGATCCTGCGCGGCGTCGTAGTAGGGAGCGCAGAACTTGTCGAGAATCCGGGCGAAGGTCTTGGTGTCGGACTGGCTTTCTATGACCTGTGCCATTGTCTTTTCGGGGAGCATCACCTCTTCCATCACGTGGATGTAGCCGTTCTTGCAGATAATGTCGCGCTCGGCCATTCTGACATTGTCGACATAAATATCAGAGTTGCCGGGGGCGGTTCCGAAAATTGTTGAGAAATCGGATGCGCTCATGTCGGCAGTAGCCATATACTCCGGCGTGAAATGTATCATCATGGCCGGATTCTGGGTAAGGAAGAGTTTCTTGTCCTTGAAGCGGCTCCAGAATGGAGTGTCGATAATGTCACTGCTGCTTACCACAGTAATCGAATCGAGATAAGAGCCGGAAGTGTAGCGCCGCAGGGCGAGGCCTTCGCCACTGCCGTCGTTGCCCGATGTGTTTGCCACGTTGGGAAGCATGTCGGTGAGATAGGCCATGTTGATCATGGATCCATTCATGATCATGCGCTTCTGGGCCGGGGTCAGATCCTCGTAGCTACGGGCGCCGAAAGGATTGTTCTGGAAAAAGCGTTCATACGCTTCGTCGGTAGCCGGAAACAGAGTTTTGCTTCCTGTTTTGGAAAGCACCTCCGTATAGCCGAGATCATCGATCAGGCGGGTGGCGTAGGTGAAATTGTTCTGCGATTTCAGATAGCCGTAGATACTTTCTCCGAGATTGCCGGGCTGCTTGTCGTCGTAAACATAGTCGTCGGAGCAGGAACTCAGAGCCGCAGTACCGCCCGCAAGCATCAGCATGAGAATTGCCTTTGCAAGGTTTCGTGTCGGTTTCACGTGCATTTTGATTGGTATTTTTGAATTTATTAGTGTTTCAATGGTATATGGTGCGGCCGACTCTACATCCTAAGCCGCGCTACATTTTGCGGCACAAAAATAACTACATTAAAAAATGCAAATTAGCATATTTTTAGATTTTTCAGACAACTTTGATTCCCGCTTACCCTGCCGGTATACACTTGCCGCGATTTGTCAAATTTCTGACGCATTTGTTGCAAATTTGACCAGCATTCCTCATTTGCAGCCGTTTTGAAGAATTATTTACATTATCTTCTTTTTTCTGCAAATTTGACATATAATGGAGAATTTGCTAAAAAGATTCTTTTGGCTATGAGGTAATTTTGCAAAAAACCTGAAAAAGGGTTAATACCGTGAAAATTCAGATCAACTCAAATTATAACCATGCATACCAATCTCAAACTTACCGCCGCGATGCTTGTGGCGTTCGCAGCTGCAGCAAATGCAGCCCAGGCAGGCACTCCTAAACTCTGGTATCAGACACCGGCCAAGGAGTGGATGGAAGCCGTGCCGCTCGGCAACGGCCGTATCGGCGCGATGGTGTTCGGCGGCATCGACCGCGACCGCATCGCCCTCAACGAAGTGACCCTCTGGGCCGGTCAGCGCGACTCGCTCCAGAACGACGGCTGCGGGCCCGAACGCCTTGCTGAAATCCGCCGGGCCTTTTTCAGCGGCGACCTCGACCGCGGAAACGAACTCACCCAAAAATACCTCACAGGCCACAACACCTCGTTCGGCACCCATCTGCCGCTTGGCGAAATGGTGATGGAATTCGAGTATCCAGGCAAAACGGTGGAAAACTACAGGCGCGAGCTCGACCTGTCAACCGCAGTAGCAACCACAACCTTCACCCGCGGCGGAGTCACTTACACCCGCAGCTATATCTGCGACTATCCCGACGACGTGATGGCCGTAAACATCGCTGCCGACCGTCCGGGAGCAGTCACAATGACCCTGTCAACCGACCTTCTGCGCGAATCGGCCGTCAAGGCCTCTTCCGACGGCATCTATCTCGACGGCAAAGTGAATTATCCGATGTTCGGCCCCGGCGGCGTGGAATTCGCCGCCGACATGCGCCTTGAGCCAAAGGGCGGAACCATCAACGTTACCGACGGCAAAGTAAAGGTAACCGGCGCCGACGCCGTTACCATATATATAGATGTACGCACGGACTACGACAATCCCGACTACGCCTCCGACGTGAAAAACACCACTGCCGGAGCGGCCGGCAAAGGATTCGCCGCTCTCAAGGCCAACACCGTGGCCGACCATTCGGCGCTCTTCAACCGCATGGACATACGCATCGGAAAAGATGACCGCTCGGATCTTCCCACCGACGTGCGCCTGCGCCTTGCCAAAAACGGCGCGGAAGATCCTGATTTCGACGCCCTTTTTTTCCAGTACGGCAGATACATGCAGATTGCGTCGTCGCGCCCAAATTCGCCGCTCGCATCAAATCTTCAGGGAATCTGGAACGACAACCTCGCCTGCCATATGGCGTGGACATGCGACTATCATCTCGACATCAACATCAACCAGAACTACTGGTCACCGAACCGCACGAACCTCGCCGAGTGCAACGTGCCGATGTTCAACTACGTGAAGCTCCTCGAAAAATACGGCTCTGAAACCGCGCGGAAGCTCTACGGATGCCGCGGATGGTGCGCCCACACCGTAACCAATCCATGGGGCTTCACCGCGCCGGGCGGCTACGTGGGCTGGGCGCTCTGCCCTACCGCCGGAGCGTGGCTCGCAACCGAGCTATGGAGCCACTATCTATATACACTCGACACTGACTATCTGCGCGATACCGGCTATCCTCTGCTTAAAAGCTGCGCCGAATTCTTCACCGATTATCTCGTGGAGGATCCCAACACCGGCTATCTCGTGAGCGGCCCCTCCATCTCGCCCGAAAACGGCTACCGCACGGCCGAGGGCAAGGATTATCCTACAGCCATGGGCGTGACAATCGACCGCAACATCGTGGAGCAGATCTATACCGCCTGCATAGAATCTTCGAAAATACTCGGCGTCGACAAAAAATTCGCCGCACGCCTGAAAAAGGATATCCGCCGGCTGCCGCCGCTCACTGTCGGTTCCGACGGACAGGTCAAGGAATGGCTCTACGACGTAAACCGCTCTGACCCGTCGCACCGCCACTCGTCGCATCTCACCGCTCTCTACCCCTTCGGTCAGATTTCAGCCTCGAAGACTCCCGAACTCATGGCGGCTTCCGCCAAGGGCCTTGATATTCAGACTGCTTCGGCCAACTGGGAGGACACCGAATGGTCGACAGCCAACATGCTCTGCTTCCAGGCGTTCCTCAAGAACGGCAACCGCGCCCACTCATGGCTCCAGAACCTCTTCAAGGTATTCACCCGCGAGAATCTCATGACAGTTTCGCCCGCAGGCGTGGCAGGAGCCAACGAAGACATCTTCAGCTTCGACGCCACCGAGGCTTCCGTTGCCGGAATGTGCGACATGCTCCTGCAGAGCCACGACGGCTTTATCGAATTCCTCCCCGCGCTTCCCGACCTCTGGCAAGAAGGGGAAGTGAAGGGCATCTGCGCCCGCGGCGCCATCGAGGCTGACCTCGCATGGAACGGCGGAAAGATGAAGAACGCCGAACTCCGCGCCGGCAAGGACACCTCCTTCAACCTCCTCATTCCTGAAGGCACGGCTCCCGAAATCACCCTCGACGGAAAAGCCTTCAGCCCCAAGGCAAAAGACGGCAAAATCAACGTCGCCATGAAGAAAGGTCAGAAACTCAACCTCAGTTTCTGATATTTCCGAACAGAAACCACATTATTAAGAATTATAGAATTATAACATAGACCAGACATGAATAAACCGACACTTTTCGCCGCATTAGCGCTCGCGCTCTCAGCGCTTACCGCAGGTGCGGAAGTAGCCACACGGCAGCTCCACGACGGCTGGCAGTTCCGGCAGCAGCGATCCGACAACTGGTTCCCCGCAACCGTGCCCGGAACCGTCCACACCGACCTTATGGCCAACGACCTCATCGAAGACCCGTTCTACCGCCTCAACGAGCGCACCGTGCAGTGGGTCGATAAAGAGGACTGGTGGTATGAGACGACCTTCAAGGCTACTGCCGGCGAAGTAGCGGCCGAGAACCAGGAACTCGTGTTCTTCGGACTCGATACCTACGCCAAAATCTACCTCAACCACCAGCTCATAGACTACACCAACAACATGCACCGCACCTGGCGCTACAGCGTCAAGGGCATACTCAAGGAGGGCGACAATCTTCTCGAAGTCCAGTTCGATTCTCCCATAAAAGTCGATCTTCCGAAATACGACAAATTCGACTATACGTTCAATACCGGGCCTGACCAGTCGCAGAACGGCGGCATATTCAACAAAACGCTGTCGATTTTCGCACGCAAGGCAGGTTATCACTACGGATGGGACTGGGGCCCCAGGCTCGTGACTTCCGGTATCTGGCGTCCCATCGAGCTCCAGACCTGGACCGGCCAGCGCATCGACGACGTGCAGTACATCCAGAAAAATGTCACCGCCAAGCGCGCCGATCTCTCGACAGTGGTCGAAATCCGCTCCGACGCCGACGTTGAGAAGGCCGAAATCGCCATCGCCGCCAACGGCAAAACCCTTGCCACCAAGGAAACAGCGCTCAAGAAGGGCGTCAACACCGTAAGTCTCGACTATTCGGTGAAAAATCCGCGCCTCTGGTGGAGCAACGGCCTGGGCGAACCTTATCTCTACAACTTCACCGCCACTCTCAGCGTTGGCGGCGACAAGGTTGAGGCACGCGACGAGGAAATAGGCCTCCGTTCGCTCAAGCTCATCCACCATCCCGACGCCGACGGCCACTGCCTCTACTTCGAGCTCAACGGCAAACCAGTGTTCGCCAAAGGTGTCGACATGGTTCCGCTCGACAACTTCCTCCCCCGAATCACCAGAGAAAAATACGAAAAACACGTGCTCGACGCCAAAAACGTCAACATGAACATGATCCGCGTATGGGGCGGCGGCGTATACGAGGACGACTATTTCTATCAGCTTTGCGACCGGAACGGCATTCTCGTATGGCAGGACTTCATGTTTGCATGTTCCACCTATCCCGCCGACTCCGCTTTCATCGCCAACATCCGCCAGGAGGCCATCGACAACGTGAAGCGCCTGCGCAACCACTGCTCCATCGCCCTCTGGTGCGGCAACAACGAATGTCAGGACGTTTACTACGGCTGGGGCGGACGCCAGAAATACTATAAGGAAAAAGGTGTCGAAGAACTCACCACCAAACAGTTCAAGGACATGTACTTCCGCTGCCTTCCCGAGGTCGTGAAGCAATATGGCGGAGGCATCTCCTACCGCCCGTCGTCGCCCTTCGCCTTCGAGGACACTGCCTCCGACGGCGTCAACGGCGACTCCCACTACTGGGGCGTATGGCACGGCCGCGACTCAATAGGCCACTACAACATCGAGAAATCACGCTTCTTCTCTGAATACGGATTCCAGTCGTTCCCCGAATTTGAATCGGTGAAGATCTACGCTCCCGAGGAGCGCGACTGGGCGATTACCTCCGAGGCAATGATGTGCCATCAGCGCGCCGGTTCCTATGCCAACGGTCTGATACGCGACTACATGGACATGGAATACCGCCGTCCCGATGATTTCCCCGCATTCCTCTACGTTGGCTCCGTGCTTCAGGGCGATGCCATCAAGATTGCATATGAGGCACACCGGCGCGACATGCCCCACTGCATGGGCACACTCGCCTGGCAGCACAACGACTGCTGGCCCGTGGCCTCCTGGGCTGCCCGCGACTACTACGGACGCTGGAAAGCGCAGCAGTATTACGCTAAATATGCCCTCGACGACATCCTCATCTCGCCCGTGGTAATCAATGACACCGTTACTGTCAACGTGGTCACCGACCGCCGCACTCCGGCAAAGGGCAACGTGGTGCTCACCGCCATGAAGCTCGACGGAACCCCCGTATGGAGCAAGAAGTTCGGCTACACCGCCCGTCCGCTCACCTCGAAATGCATATTCTCCGCGCCAGTGGCAGATGTACTCGCCGGCAACGACCGCCGCGACATCATTTTCACCGCCTCCTTCACCACCGGCGACCGCGAATATAACAACGTGGCCTTCGCTACCAAGCAGAAGAACATGAACTACACACGCCCCAACCTCGCCATCGACATCAAGCCCGCAGGCGACGGCTACGACGTGACATTAGGCTCCGACGTGTTTGCGCGCGCCGTGTTCCTGTCGCTCGACGGAATCGACAATTTCTTCTCTGACAATTACTTCAACATCCTGCCCGGTGGCCGGCGCACCATCCACGTGACAACTCCGCTCAGCCGTGCAGATTTTGAGAAACAGCTCAAGGTTATCTCGATGGGCGACATCCATGCCGCCGTCGAAGCCGGCTCGAAAGAGGTGAAACTCAACCGTTCCGGCGACTTCAAACCCCTCGGAGGAGCATGATAAAGACATTTGTACTCGAAAATGCCCGCGGCGCGAGGGTCGGTTTATCCGCCCTCGGCGCGGGCATTACTTCTATAATTATTCCCGACCGCCTCGGCCGGATGGCCGACGTGACAATCGGCTACCGGGATCCCTCCGATTATATGGCCGACGGCCCGTGCGCCGGCAAGACGCCCGGACGTTTCGCCAACCGCATTGCCGCCGGACGCTTCACCATTGGGGAAAAAGAGTATCAGCTCGCCTGCAACAACGGACAGAACGCGCTCCACGGCGGCCCGACAGGCTTCCACAACCGCATATGGGAAAGCGAAGAGATTCCTGGCGGCGTGAGATTCTCCCGAATGTCGCCCGACGGTGAGGAAGGTTACCCCGGCAATCTCCGGGCCTCGGTGGAATACCTATGGAGCGACGACTGCGAGCTGACAATCAGTTTTGAAGCCGATACCGACGCTCCCACGATAGTGAATCTGACCAACCACGCTTATTTCAATCTCGCAGGCCACGATGCCGGATCGGTGCTCGGCCAGTCGCTCAGTATGCGCTGCTCGCGCTATCTCCGCGCCGACAACACCGACATTCCCACCGGCGAAATCGCAGACGTGAAAGGCACCCCCATGGACTTCACTCTCCCACGCCCTATCGGCCGCGACATCCTCGCCGATTACGAAAATCTCCGCATAGGCAAGGGCTACAACCATTATTTCCTGATTGACGGATGGATACCCGACGGACAGTTGCGCGAAGCAGCACGGCTCGCCGACAGATCGTCCGGACGCACACTCTCCGTGCTTACAACCGCTCCCGGCGTTATGCTCTACTCGGGCAACTGGCTCGATGATTCGCCCGTAGGCAAATCCGGACGACGCTATCGCGACCACGACGCCGTTGCTCTCGAGTGCCAGTTTCCGCCCGACGCGCCAAACCATCCCACGTTTCCACAGACCACTCTCCTGCCCGGTCAGGTATGGCGCATGGTCACCGTCTATAAATTCGGGGGGTCAGATAACTGACAGAAAGTATCCTGCGGCGTAAAACAGCATCAGTACCGCCGTCATCCCGAGCTGCTTGTTAAGCTCCCTGCCGCGGTGAGTTCTAAGCCGGAAATAAAGCGCGACATGCGCTCCGAGATAGACCGTAGGGACAATCCAGTCCTGAGGGGGCAGCTCGAGCCACACCGGCCACGTCAGCACTACGGCAACTATGCCGTTTACGAGATATATGATTCCCGTGGCCCTGCGCCCGATTTTCACGGCAAGAGTATTTTTACCTACCGCGGCGTCGTCATCGGCGTCGCGGTAATTGTTTACCACAAGCACGTTGGCTCCCATAAGTCCGATTCCGACCGAAGCGGCGACTGTCGCCGCCGACATCAGCCCGGTTTCAATATAATACGTTAGCGAAACCGGTATAATTCCGAAAAAGAAAACCACCGCCACCTCGCCCAGACAATGGTGCGACAGCGGATACGGCCCGGTACTGTAAGCCATGACGGCAAACGCCGTCACGACACCTATAATATACATCCACCATTGCCCGTAGAGTGCCACGAGCACACATCCCGCAGCGCACGCGAGTCCGAGAGTGGCAAACGTGGCCGCTTTCATGGCGCCCGGAGTTATGTCGCCCTCCGTCACTCCCCGGCGCGGGCCTTCGCGGCCTGCCTTGTCGAGTCCGGCCTTATAATCGTAATATTCATTGGCAAAATTCGACGCGATCTGAGCCAACAGCGCGAATCCGAGACACAGCAGTGCCGGAACCGCCGGAACGGAACCCGCCGCCCGCGCCATGGCTATCGCGAAAATCACCCCGGCGAGCGACACCGGGAGTGTGCGGAGCCGCATAGCCTCTACCCATATCTTTATCTTGTTCATTATTCGTACTTATTTCTTTTTCCGTCCGCAAAGTTAAGCAATCGCCGCGGCTTTCATCGCATTTTCTATTTGAGAATTATCGCCGTAAGCTGAAACTCTTTAGGAAACTCTTTGAGGGAAGCTAAACTCCACGGCTTCGCCAGGGTCGGTAAAATCAGGGGTATAGTTTTAATATACAGTGATTCAGCCGATTAGTACGGACGTGATTCTTCACGTCCACCCCGTCATATTCGCTGGATAAATGCATTTTACGCAGTGGACGCGAAGAATCGCGTCCGTACAATTCATTGTTAATCAGCATACTATCAGCACCAAAGCACCGTGAGGCGCGTTTTTTAGAAGCCGTGGAGCCTGAAGCGGTCACGTGCAGATTTCTTTAATAAAATTTGCACATATTCTATTGCAAAACGCTTCTGGATTTCGTATCTTTGTGGCGCCCAACAACAACGGGTTTCCTTAATACAGCAAGTAAGAACAATCAATTCTATTATAGATTAACATTATGAAAATCGAAAAAATCATTGGTCGTGAAGTCCTCGATTCCCGAGGCAATCCCACTGTTGAAGTTGACGTAATCCTCGAGTCAGGCGCATTCGGTCGCGCTTCCGTTCCTTCGGGCGCCTCTACCGGCGAAAACGAAGCTCTCGAGCTTCGCGACGGCGACAAGAGCCGCTATATGGGCAAGGGCGTTACCAAAGCTGTTGCCAACGTCAACGGCCCCATCGCTGAAGCCCTCATCGGCATGAGCGCTCTCGACCAGATCAAGATCGACGAAACCATGCTCGCTCTCGACGGCACCGAAACCAAATCGAACCTCGGCGCCAACGCCATCCTCGGCGTTTCGCTCGCTGTTGCAAAAGCTGCTGCCGACTATCTCGATCTTCCCCTCTACAAATACATCGGCGGATGCAACTCTTACGTGCTCCCCGTGCCCATGATGAACATCATCAACGGCGGCGCTCACTCCGACGCCCCCATCTCTTTCCAGGAATTCATGATCCGTCCTATCGGAGCTCCCTCTTTCAAGGAAGGCATCCGCATGGGTACCGAAGTATTCCACAACCTCAAGAAAGTGCTTCACGCCCGCGGCCTCTCTACCGCTGTCGGTGACGAAGGCGGTTTCGCTCCCGCTCTCAAGGGCACTGAGGACGCTCTCGACTGCATCATCAAGGCTATCGAAGCTGCCGGTTATGTTCCCGGAAAAGACGTGACCATCGGTCTCGACTGCGCTGCTTCCGAGTTCTACCGCGACGGCAAATACTGCTACGACAGCCTCAACAACGGCACAAAGAAGGAAGAGAACGGCAAGCACCTCACCTCTGAGGAGCAGGCTCACTTCCTCGAGAACCTCATCTCCAAATACCCCATCGACTCTATAGAGGACGGTATGGATCAGAACGACTGGGAAGGCTGGAAATACCTCACCAAACTTATCGGTGACCGCTGCCAGCTCGTTGGCGACGACCTCTTCGTTACCAACGTCAAATACCTCAAGAAAGGCATCGAAAACGGCTGCGCCAACTCTATTCTCGTTAAGGTCAACCAGATCGGCTCGCTTACCGAAACCCTCCGCGCTGTTGAGCTCGCTCAGCGCAACGGCTACACCGCTGTCATCTCCCACCGTTCCGGTGAAACCGAAGACGCTACCATCGCCGATATCGCTGTTGCTACCAACGCCGGACAGATCAAGACCGGTTCTGCAAGCCGTTCCGACCGTATGGCTAAATACAACCAGCTCCTCCGCATCGAAGAGCAGCTCGGTTCTGCCGCTGTCTACGGCTACGGCAAAAAGACCAAACGCCCCGAAGCTTAATCAAGCCCTTGATTTCATAAAAAGTTCCGCGGCACTGCGCCGCGGAACTTTTTTATTCTATTTAATCGGATCAATATAAACACGGGTTGTAAAACCGTTAAAAAAGCCCCGGAGGGGCGATATCTCTCAAACCCATTGCGAAGCGAAGCGGAGCTGTGGGACAAGGAATCACCCTCCACTTTATCGAGGCGAGCCCCGGAGGGCGCGATGCCTCGAAACCGGCGACAGCCAAGGTTCGCAATTAATCCGTTTAACTCTTTTAACCGCAAAATGTCTGAATCCGGCATAACAATCGTAATCCCCGTCTATAACCGCGCCGAACTACTTCCACGTACACTTGCCTCGATCGACCGGCAGACCATGCCACCCGACAGGGTGATTCTCGTCGACAACAATTCCACCGACAGCTCCGCGCAGGTAATGGAGGAGTGGCGCCGCAGCGTGAAGGATTTCCCCGTGCTGCTGCTTTCCGAAACTACTCCCGGCGCGGCTGCCGCCCGCAACCGCGGTCTTCGCGAGGTCGATTCGCCCTACGTGATGTTTTTCGATTCCGACGACGAGATGCTGCCAACCCACATTGAAGACTTCGCGCGCACTCTCCGGCAGAATCCCGACGCGCAGATTGCAGGAAAGCCTATCCGGAAGTGCGGACTCCACGGCGAAACCGGAACGGGCGCCTTCACTACTATTATGCCGGAATTTCAGCATATTTTCCGCGCCACCCTCTCCACCCAGCGCATTGTCGTATCGACGGATTTCTGCCGTAGCGTGGGGGTATGGAACGAGGAAATCCTTGCATGGAACGATTTTGAACTCGGGGTACGGTACCTTCTCGCATCCCCCCGCATTGTCCATGTCCCCGGCGACCCTACGGTAGTTGTCTATTCCCAGAAAAAATCAATTACCGGAACTGATTTTACATCAGGAGCCGGACGTTGGGAAAAATCGTTGTCCACGTGCCGCACTGAAATCCTCCGCGCAGGCCGCACCGACCTGCTGCCGTGGATCGACGCCCGCTATGCCATTCTCGCCGCACAATATGCCCGCGAAGGCTCCCCCCGACTCGCTTCCGACCTGCTCCACAGCATATTGTCCCTGACACCTTTCCCCCGCAGAATCCGGTTGCTTTACCACCACAACCGGTTGTTCGGCAGATTCACCTGGTGCCTCGCCCGGTTACTTTTTCCTTGCTGAGTCCGCCGATATTTATTATCTTTGTAAATCATTTGCACAGACGCCATGCCAGAACAACCAGCACAAACCGCCATACGGCCCGCTCTCTATCTCGTGCCCTCCGCGCTCAGCGACGCTCCCGTCAGCGACGTGATTCCAGCGCGGAACATAGAGATAATCAGGGGCATACGCCATTTTGTGGTGGAAAACATCCGGTCGGCAAGGCGTTTTCTCAAGCGTTGCGACAAGGACATCGACATCGACAGCCTTTCGTTCACCGTCCTCGACGAGCATACCGCTCCCTCCGAAATTCCTCCCATGCTTGAACCGCTCGAACAGGGACTCCCCGTTGCAGTGATCTCGGAAGCCGGATGCCCCGCCGTTGCAGATCCGGGTGCCGACCTCGTGGCTGTCGCCCAGGCGCGCGGACTGGAAGTGATTCCTCTCGTCGGCCCGTCGAGCATCATACTTTCCCTCATGGCCTCGGGCTTCAACGGACAGACCTTCGCCTTCAACGGGTATCTCCCCATCGACGCCCCCCGGCGCTCCGCCCGTTTCAAGGAGATGGAGCGCAGGATAATGCGCGAGAATCAGACCCAGATTTTCATCGAGACTCCATACCGCAACAACCGCCTCATCGAGGAACTGACGCGCGTTCTCCCTCCATCGTTCCGGCTCTGCGTTGCATCCGACATCACCGGCCCCCGCCAGTCGATTGTCTCCTTGCCGCTCAAGGACTGGAAAACGAGGAAGTATGACTACGACAAAATTCCCTCGATATTTCTACTCTTCAACTGAAAAACCTGAATGGCACGTTATCACGACAGAAAACATACGTTGCAGATGCCGGGACTCTTCGACAGCCTCGACAATGACTTTCAGGTTATTCCGCCAAAAAAGATGAAGCAGGCTATCGCCTCACTTGCCGCTGCGGAACCGGCTCCGGTTATCGACGATATGCCCCCCGTAAATCCCGACGACGATATTTATTTCATGTCGTTCGGCAGCGGTTCGAGCGGAAACTGCTCCTACCTCGGCGACAGGTCGTGCGGCTTCCTCATTGATGCCGGTGTCGAATCTGATTTTGTGGTCAGGACGCTGCTCGCCAACGGTGTCGACATGTCAGCTGTCCGTGGTATAATCCTTACCCACGACCACAGCGACCATATGAAAAACATCTACCAGATTGTGCGTAAATACCGACACATCCCCATCTTCTGCACCCCGAAGGCTTTCAACGGAATACTGCGCCGCCACAGCATCTCGCGCAGAATAAAGGATTACCATAAACCGATCTACAAAGAATTTCCGTTTCAGATCGGCAATTTCGAAATAACGGCTTTCGACGTAAGCCACGACGGCACCGACAACGCCGGATTCTTCATCACCCACGGCAATAAAGCGGTAGCCATAGCTACAGATCTCGGTACCATCACAGACCGCGTGGATTTCTACATGCGCAAGGCACAGTTCATTGTAATCGAGGCTAACTACGATGCCACCATGCTCCGGCTCGGGCGCTATCCGGAATACCTGAAGGCGAGAATCGAAGCAGACAACGGCCACCTCGACAACGCAGTGACAGCCCGGTTCCTTTCTGAAATCTACTCACCCTCGCTGCGCGCTGTACTCCTCTGCCATCTGAGCCACGACAACAACACCCCCGAGAAGGCCCTTGCGGCAGTATCGGAAGCGCTGAAAACCGCAGGAGCCACGGCTTTTTCCGACGGCGTCAGCACTCTTACCGCAGAAGACAAAGGCCTTATTCTCGCAGCACTCCCCCGCTACGACGCCTCACCGCTATTCACCTTCAAGACAGCAGAATCTCTATGAGAAACCCAATAAAACGAATTGTTAACTTTATCAAGACTGTCAGACTGCACCGCACCCTGCCGCTCCGGATCGAGTTTGTTCTCTCTGATTTCTGCAATCTCAACTGCAAAGGATGCACCCACTACTCTCCCCTCGCTCCGAAAGAGTTCCTGTCGATGGAGCGCTTGCGCAAAAACATGGAGAAAATAGCATCAGTCTGCGGCGAAGAGGTAAAAAAACTATATCTCATCGGCGGGGAGCCTCTCCTGTATCCCGAACTCGTGGAAGCTATGGAAATGCTGCGCCATTATTTTCCGTCGCAGAGCCTGTATATCTTCACCAACGGCATCGCATTGCCCCGAATGGACGATAAATTCTTCGAAACCTGCCGCAAGCTCGGGATAATTATCGCCTTAACCCGCTATCCCATAAAATTCGACTACGACAAAGTAATTGCCGACCTCGGAAAGCGCGGTATACAGACAGAAGTATTCGGCGACCGATCGCTTGAGAACTCCTTCTTCCGGTTCGCACTCGATCCGGAGGGGAAACGGGATCCTGTAGTCTCACATTTCAAATGCTATAACTTCGGATGCCTTTCCGTGATAGGCGACAGGCTCTACCCCTGCTCCATTTCCGGATGCGTCAGTCATCTCAACGCCGCCCACGGTACTGATTTCCGCCATGCCCCCGGCGATTTTCTCGAAATCGACAACATCACTTCCGTAGAACAAATCCTCAGACTACGCAACAGGCCCGTACCGTTCTGCCGTTACTGCATACTGCCGCCCGACACAGTGACTTACGGCCCCTCGCGCCGCGAAAAATCGGAATGGGTCAGAGAATGATACCGTTTTTCCGTCCGTAGCGTATCCCCCTCACCATTTCCCTTACCGCAGCGAAGAAACCGTATTGATCTGCCCTGTAAAGCCTCCACGCTTTCAGCAGTATACGCAAGGGAGCCGAGAATGGATAATACTGCTTTATCACCACTCCTGAACCTCGCGCCCCCCCGGCAGTCAGACGGCGGTTGCCGGTGGTCAGGCCCTCGTGGCGGGTTACGGTTATAGGAAAAAATCTGGCTTTCACCCCGCTCATGATCGCTTCATAGAGAAACATTTCCTCTTCGCCTGCCTGGATATATTCTGCTCCGAGTCCCATTTTTTCATTGAACCGCAGACTGCCCGTCCCGACGGTACGGCGCAGCGCCATCTCAAAAGAGGTCAGATAATATCCTTTTGGCAACGGAATCCGTAGTTCACATTCACCTGCCGGATAACTCTTTACGTCGGCGCCATCGTATCGGAACGTCGCCAGCTCAAGCGACGCATCCTCCTCAAATACCCGTATCACCTCTCTGAGCCGCTCAGGAGTATACGTAAGATCATCGTCGGCTATAAGCACAATCTCGGCCGAAGCATTGTCAAGCAGCATATTTCGGTTCCGGCTCAGACCACGCTCCTCTTTTGTAAGTATTTTTATATCCGGCCGCCGCAACTCTTCGGGAATTTCACCTTCGGGCATCTGCCATCCCACAAGATAACCTACCTCATCCATCCGAGGCAGATTCATGGCCGCCGTACGACGGATTCCGTCGGCGCCAAGTGTGGATATGAGCACTTCGAGTTTCATTTCCCCGTATCCTTCAGTCTTTTGTTCCAAAATTCGAGAAAACGAGCCGCCACGGTCTCGCAGTCATTGTGTTTCTCCACAAAACTGCGGTTCTTCTCCCATAAATCCGGAATCCGTTCAGGATGGCACACAAAGTCTTCCAATATAGAGATCAGTTCTCCCGGTTCGGGCGAAGCATTGATTATGGGGCGATTATCATATTCGCCTATGAAATCATAAAAATCCGGTTCGCCGCCCGAAAGCACCGGTATGCCGTAAGCCATGGCAAGCAGAGCGTTCATGGCCGGGGTATAGCTGTAGATCTGATCCAGGACGAGATGAGCCGACTTAAGCAGCCCGAGATATTCGTCATACGGCCTGTTTTCAACAATCGTGAGCTTGCACTTGTCGGGATGCCTTGAAATCACCCTCTTTGCCACCTCCTCAAGTATATCGGTTCCCTTGACCGCTTTCCGCGCCACGTGGCGACCGAGAAAAAGATTCACGCATCCGGGCACCTCTGGTTTCGGCAGCATTCTGATATTCTTCAGATCTATCGGAAGTCCGCCGTAAGCAACCTTTTCAGGGGAAAGCACTCTGCTCATCGAAACATTATATTCATACAGAACAGACACCGCACCGTCGATATTGCCATAGACCTTCTCACAGGTTTTTCGCAGTTCCCCCGAAGTCCAGTCCCGGGCAGCCCCGGGAGTTGTGATGTCATACGGACCTCGCCGGCCGAAAACTCTGAATTCATTATATTTCAGCTGCGATGCCGGATCGAGACATTCTTCTACAAAGGCGGTATCTGTAGCAAGCGCCGTAAGAAATATGCTGCGGTTCTGAGCCTTGAGTATATCGAAAGCCTTTCTGCTGAAAATTGGACGCAACTGGAGGAAATTGGGACTGAACAGTGACACCACATCGAAATCCTTCAGCCGCGGAAGCACTGACAGACGCAGACGCGCCCACAGTTCCATGCCGCCTAATTTGTTGTTCCACCTGCGGGCAATGTCGATGTCCCGGTCGGTGTTCATCCACTGAGTGCCGTCCGACACCACCGTCACGTTCTGCCCCAGCCGGCGCAGGCCGGTGGCCAGCGTTCGGTGACAGTTGCTCGTATCGCCCATCAGCAGTATGTTAAGCGGCTTGTCCATGGAGAATGCTTTTTTTATTTTAACGCCCGCTCATCCTCACTTATTGCAAAATGAGCCGAAATCGGCCAATCCGACTTTCAGACCATAAATAGGTCTGTTCATAACCAATTTTTTCGTTAAAAAATTCAACTATTTATAGATTATAGGGGTTATATTTGCAGTCAGATAAAAGAAATCCGACCCTCTCACGTTTTTAATCCTTTGTTATATTATGTCCCTACGACGTTTAATCATCTGTTTGACAGCCATATTCGGGCTTTCGGCTTTCGCGCAGGACTACTCGGTGGCACCGGGAGGATCCGGCGTTGTATCCCTCGATTCGTGCCGTTCTATGGCGCTCAACAACAATAAGAAGCTCAGGATGCAGTCGGAACGTGTAAAAGCCGCCGGCTACACTAAAGACGAAGCGTTTGCCGCTTATCTGCCTGCCATCGATTTCGCCGGCGGTTATATGTATAACTCTAAGAAGATTTCGGTTTTCGATTCCGACCAGCTGCTGCCGGTAAAGAATTTCGATCTGCAGTCGCAGAGCTACCAGTTTTCAGTTGTGAAGAACCCCGTGACCGGAGAGCCGGTTAAGGGCCCCGACGGACAATATATCCCCGATCAGGTGGCTCTGATTCCGAAAGACGCCATGACCTACGACATCCACAACGTGTTTTTCGGTGCCGTAACCCTTACCCAGCCCATCTACATGGGTGGAAAAATTGTGGCACTCAACAAGATGGCGCGGCTCAACGAGCAGCTGCAGACCGAGTTGAAAAGCAATGCCGCCCAGGATATCGTATATGCCGTCGACGCCGCATACTGGCAGGTGGTCTCCCTCAAGGCCAAGAAGAAGCTCGCCGACAGCTACGTGAATCTCCTCGACACCCTCCGCAACAACGTCAACGCTATGATTAAAGCCGGCGTGGCCACCCGCGCCGACCTGCTTTCGGTTGAGGTGAAACTTAACTCCGCCCAGATCGATCAGACCAAGGTCGACAACGGACTCGTGCTCTCGCGCATGGCGCTCGCCCAGGTCTGCGGACTTCCGGTAAACACCGTATTCACTCTCGCCGACGAAGACGCCATCAGACCGCGCATGGAATCGCCGGTTGCAAAGAGCTACAATATGGCCGAAGTCTACAGCCGTAGAGCCGACATGCGCGCTCTCGAACTCGGTGTGAAAATCTACGGTCAGAAAGAGAAACTGGCTCTTTCGTCGATGCTCCCCAACCTGGCCCTTGTAGGTGCCTACGAGTTCAGCAATCCCAATATGTACGACGGCTTCAAGAAGCGTTTTTCAGGCGCCTTCTCCGTCGGCGCCATGCTCACCGTTCCCCTCTGGCACTGGGGCGGCAACTACAACAAATACCGCGCGGCCAAAGCCGAAACCGTGATAGCGAAACTCGAGCTGGAGGATGCCCGCGAAATGGTCGACCTTCAGGTAAGTCAGGCCTCATTCAAGACCCAGGAGGCGATGAAGACCTTCAGTATGACCGAAACAAATCTCGCCAAAGCCGACGAGAATCTCCACGATGCCCAGACCGGCTACCGCGAGGGGGTGATGACCGTCGACAACGTTATGGAAGCCCAGACAGCATGGCTCAAGGCTAACTCCGAAAACATCGACGCACGAATCGACGTCTGTCTGTGCGACGTTTACCTCTCCAAGGTGCTCGGCACCCTCGATTATTAAATCTTTTCTGAATTAAATTATTACCTCACGCTTAACACTATACAACACTATGGCTGAAGAAACTAAACAGAGCGCTGAGACGCGCGAAAACATCGTTCTGATGACTGCGCTCGGCATCATAGTCGTAGCATGCATCATACTTGCCATAATCGGATTCTGTGTGCTCGACAAACCCGACGACATCGTAGAGGGTCAGGCCGACGCTACCTCTGTCAGGATTTCGGGAAAACTGCCCGGAAGAGTAACCGAAATATTCGTTTCGGAAGGCGATATGGTAAAGGCGGGCGACACGCTCGTCCACATCCACTCCTCGCTCGCCGAAGCCCGCCTCATGCAGGCTGAAAGCATGAAAAACGTGGCGGCCGCAGCCGACCGGAAAGTCGACGCCGGCACCCGGAGCCAGATTATACAGTCGGCTCAGGACCTGCTGTCGCAGGCTGAAGCCGCTTCAAACATCGCAAAAAAGACCTACGACCGCATGGAGTCGCTCTTCAGCCAGGGCGTGATTTCCGAGCAGAAGCGCGACGAAGCAAAGGCGGCTTACGACGCTGCCGTTGCCGGCGAGAAGGCAGCCCGCAGCCAGCTCAGCCTCGCTCGTGAAGGCGCCCAGCGCGAGGACAAGGAAGCCGCAGCTGCTATGGTAAATGCGGCTCAGGGCGGCGTTGCCGAAGTGCAGAGCCTCCTCGAAGACCAGTATCTCATCGCACCCTGCGACGGGCAGATTGATCAGATCTATCCTCAGGAAAGCGAACTCGTGGCAATGGGTTCCCCCATTATGTCGCTCCTGAAAATCGACGACAAATGGATTACTTTCAACGTACGCGAGGAACTTCTCAACGAAATGCCCCTCGGCGGCGAAATCGAGGTCATGCTGCCCGCACTCGACAAGAAGAAAGTGAAAGCCAGGATATACTACGTGCGCGATCTCGGCACCTACGCCACCTGGAGAGCCACTAAATCCACCGGACAATGGGACAGCCGCACCTTTGAGGTAAAAGCCCGTCCGGAAGAGAAACTCCCGCAGCTCCGCCCGGGAATGACCGCCGTATATTTTAAGAAATAATTTACGAATAAGTATGTTTGCCGCATCGTTAAAACGAGGAATCCGTCAGCTCTGGAGCCGCAAGATGTATCTGTTCATGATGCTTCTCGTGCCCATAGGTGTGACGTTCTTTTTCCTCAATCTTATGGACAAGGGCCTGCCGCTGAAAGTTCCTGCCGGAATGGTTGACCTCGACCATTCGTCGATGTCGCGCACCATCACACGCAATCTCGGCGCCACGGAGCTTGTAGACATAGTATCCGACTACGAAAGCTACAGCAAGGCCCTCGACAAGGTAAAGGCCGGAGAAATCTACGGTTTTTTCCTCATCCCCGAGAATTTTCAGGAAGATGCCCTGTCGGGCCGCAATCCCTCGCTGGCCTTCTACTCCGACCTTTCGGTCTTCATTCCCGGATCGCTCGCGTTTAAAGGATTCAAGACAATAGCCGTCAGCACAAAAGGAGGAATCGTGATGACTTCGCTCGTGAGTGCCGGAATAAGCGACGCCGCCGCCGGAAGCCTCATCCAGCCGGTAGTTGTCCAGGATCATCCCATAGGAAATCCCTGGACAAACTATTCGATCTATCTCTGCAATTCATTCCTGCCATGCCTGCTGGCACTCGTAATAATGCTCATGACGGTTTTCTCCGTATGCCATGAAATGAAAACCGGAACCTCCGTCGAGTGGCTTGCCGCGGCCAACGGAAACATCGCGGTCGCTGTTGCCGGAAAACTGCTTCCGCAGACTCTGATTTTCACCGCTGTAGGGGTAGCCATGCAGGCCGTGTTCTACGGATTTCTCCATTTCCCGCTGCTCAACCATCCGCTCCACATCATTTTCGCCATGGTTCTGCTGGTAATTGGCTGCCAGTCGTTCGCACTCTTTATCTGCGAACTGCTGCCGAACCTGCGTCTTGCCGCGAGCATATGTTCGCTCGTGGGCATCCTGAGTTTCTCCATCGGAGCCTTCTCATATCCCGTCCCGTCAATGTACGGAGCCGTCGGTATCTTCAGTTATCTGATTCCCATCCGCTACTACTTCCTCATCTACATCGACCAGGCGCTCAACGGCATACCCATCTATTACTCGCGTTATTACTACGTGGCGTTGCTCATATTTCCCCTTGTGGCCATGACCGGCCTCCGGAGGCTTAAAAAACATGCGCTGAATCCGGTCTACGTACCCTAAAACTGAAGCCTTATGAAACTGATCTCAAATATCGGCAAATGGTTCTATGAACTCTACGACGTATGGCGCAGGGAATTCCATATCGTGTTCAGCGACGTCGGCGTTCTGCTGTTTTTCTTCGGTCTGCCTCTCTTCTACCCTATCGTATACACGCTGATTTACAACCCCGAGGTTGTAGACAGCATCCCCGTAGTCGTGGTGGATCACAGCCGCACCGCCGAAAGCCGCACACTCGCCCGCACCATCAACGACACTCCTGAGATTGACATCATAGGCTACGCCAACGACCTCTCCGACGCCCGCACGGCCATGAACGAGAAAAAATGCTACGGCATACTCGAGATTCCCGACGATTACGCCCGCAAAATCGGCAACGGTGAGCAGGCTGTCGTGGCATGGTACGACGAAATGTCGCTGCTTCTGCGTTACAGAGCCTTCCTTACGGCGCTTACAAACGTACAGCTCGAACTCGGGAGCCGGATTACGGCTGAACGGATCAATGCCACCGGTCTTCTGGGTCAGACCGTCACCGGAATGGCAGGCGAAGTCGCCACCGAATCCTATTTCCTCGGCAATCCCACGCAGGGATTCGCCTCGTTCATCATGCCGGGTGTACTCGTGCTGATTCTGCAGCAGAGCATGCTCCTCGGAATCGCGATGCTCGGGGGCACCTCCGCCGAACGCCGGCGCCGCAACAACGGTTACGATCCGCTGAGCCGCGACGCTTCCGCCGTCACCACCGTCCTCGGCCGCTCCCTATGCTATCTCGTAATCTACCTCCCGATGAGCTACTACGTGATGCGCATGGTTCCATATATGTTCGCCCTTCCCCACGTAGGGAGCGAATGGTCTTATATGCCGATTATACTCGTGATGCTTCTCGCCACCTCCTTCATGGGACAGGCTGTCGTTGTGTTCGTCCGCGAACGCGAAACCTGTCTGCTGGTTATCGTTTTCACCTCGCTTGTTTTCCTTTTCCTTTCCGGTCTCACCTGGCCGCGCTACGCCATGTCGGCCTTCTGGAAATGTATCGCCGACTGCGTTCCCGCCACGTGGGGAGTGGAAGGCGCCATCCGTGTGCTCGCCGACGGGGCGACTCTCGAAGAGCTCAGGAGCGACTATCTCAACCTGTGGATTCTCTCAGGCGCATACTTCATACTCGCCGTAGTGGTTACGCATTTCCTGCTCCCGCGTCATAAAGACACCCTTGCGAAGGTTCCTGTTGAAATCTGATTTTGGATTATTCGCAAATTGTGGTTACATTTGCGTAAGTAACTCTTGAAAATTACAACAAATCTCCGAAGAGGAGCCTGAATGAAATATGGAACTGCAATCTATGCTTCCGGAATGGATCGACATGCCGGAATGTGCGGTCACGATATGCGATGCTGACTGCAAGATAATATTTATGAACCGGCGTTCGCGCGAAACTTTCGCCGAAGGAACCGACCGCCTTATAGGAGCAAATCTTCTCGACTGCCATTCGCCCCGCTCAAGGGAAATTATACGCAGGCTGCTTTCTGAAGGCGGCTCTAATACTTATACCATCCGCAAGCGCGGAATCCGCAAGATGATTTATCAAAGCCGCTGGCTCACCTCCGGAGGCAAAACGGGCGGATTAATCGAACTCTCGATGGTCATTCCCGACGATATACCGGAATATGTGCGCGAATAAACGAACAATCACCCACCGATCCGCATTTTACTGATATGGAACATCAGGACAACCTCATATCATACATCGAGCAGACCATCCGCAACAACTGGGGGCTCACCGCCATGACCGACTTTCAGGGAGAGTCGTTCCAGTACCGCGACGTCGCACGCAAAATTGCCAAACTGCATCTGCTTTTTGAAAACGCCGGACTGAAACCGGGCGACAAGGTAGCCCTGTGCGGGCGAAACTGCGCCCACTGGGCTATCGCCGCCATTGCCTCGATTACCTACGGCATCGTGGCAGTGCCGATTCTCCACGATTTCAAGGCCGACAACGTACATCACCTCGTAAATCACTCGGAAGCGCGCCTGCTTTTCGTCGACTCCTCGACCTGGGAAAATCTCGACCCCTCGAGCCTCACAAAACTCGAAGGAGCGGTTCTGATCAACGACTACTCCTTACTGCTGTCGCGCGACAGAAAACTGACCGAAGCCCGCGAAAATCTCAACAGACTGTTCGGCCAGCGGTATCCCGAGCGCTTCACACCCGACGACATCCGCTATTCACCGCGCAATCCCGACGACCTCTGCCTCATCAACTACACCTCCGGCTCAATGGGATTCTCTAAAGGGGTAATGCTGTCGTACCGGTCAATCTGGTCCAACATACAGTATTCCATCGACGGACTCGGCTTCCTGAAACCGGGCGACGACATGGTGTGCATGCTCCCGCTCGCCCACATGTTCGGATTCACCGTAGAACTACTCCACCCCTTCGTAAAGGGATGCCATATATATTTCCTCACCCGCGTTCCCTCGCCGAGAATCATCATGGAGGCCTTTGCAAGTGTCCGGCCGAAGCTTATTGTGGCGGTTCCGCTCATTATCGAAAAGATCGTAAAGACGAAAGTATTCCCGATGCTCGAGAAGCCGCTGATGAAAATTCTGATGCACCTGCCGTTTGTCGACGAGCGTCTTGAAGCCCGCATACGGACAAAACTCATCGAGGCCTTCGGCGGAAATCTCCGGGAACTCATAATAGGCGGAGCTGGCCTCAACAGAGACGTGGAACGGTTCCTGCGCCATATCCGCTTCCCCTACACCGTAGGTTACGGCATGACAGAGTGCGGCCCGCTGATTGCATACGCCCCCTGGGATGAAAACCGTCCCGGAGCATGCGGCAGAATCGTCGACCGCATGAAAATGCGCATTGATTCCCCCGACCCCGAAAAAACGCCCGGCGTGCTCTGGGTGAAAGGCGACAACGTAATGAAAGGATATTATAAAAATCCCGACGCCACGACCTCGGCTTTCGATTCCGACGGCTGGATGAACACCGGCGACATCTGCCAGACAGATTCCGACGGCTTCCTCTACATACGCGGCCGCGACAAGAGCATGATTCTCGGACCGTCGGGCCAGAACATCTACCCCGAAGAAATCGAACAGCCGCTCAACAACATGCCTTACGTGGCTGAATCTCTCATCGTCGACAAGGGAGGCAAACTTATGGCCCTCATCTACCCTGATTTCGAAAACGCCACCCGCCAGGGACTCTCCATGGAGCAGATAGGCGAGCAGATGCGCAAAAACATCGATGCGCTCAACGAAACCCTCCCCTCCTACAGCAAGATATCCGACTACAAACTCTTCTCCGAAGAATTCGAAAAGACCCCCAAACGCTCAATCAAGCGCTACCTCTACCAGCACTGAACGTCCCGCCCCGCCGTCCGGCAGAGAAATGCAGAGAAACCAATCTAACGCCAACGAGAGGAACCGGGGTCAATGTAAACAATAAAACTCAAATATCGCGAAGAAGCATGGCTCGAACGCTGAATTTACGGTGCTCGGGCATGTTTTTTCATTTTACAAGCCCCCTCAGTAGAAAATGATGGGTCGAGTAGACTCGGGGCGGCAACTGCGGAGCCTATCCGAGCCATCATTTTTAGGCCGCCTCAAAAATTTTTATCGGACAGCAATAATATTTAACCAAGATGCTGACAACCTGCGATTTGTGTGACCGCAATTCTTCGCATCCACACTGACATATTCACCCGATAAAAATATGAATGCATATTCACTATGGACGTGAAGAATCACATCTGTGCACTGATGCTCAATGAATTATATTTGTTTGATGATAACCATATCGGTGAAAAATACATTTGATATAACGGGAAGAATCGTATTTTTATTTCTAAAGTACTTGCATGATCAGCGCACAAAGTAAATGTACATCCCTACCAATGGAGTTACCGGCAACCGTCGCGGCGGCTACACCAGAGTGTGCCATACATAATAATGCACAAATGATTTCTGTTTTACCTATAAGTGGGAGAATCCTGCTATTTTGAATTAAAAATTTATACTTTTCTTAAAATAATATAAAAATAGCGCTATATTTGCAATAGTTTAAAATAAAGATTAAGAGAATGTTTAAAGATTATCTCAAATAATGCATCTCAAATACATCCCTCTAACTATGAAATTTGCTGAATATTTCATTATATATTTTTTACTCATTATAGCCTATAGCCTGACATCCTGCACTCGGGTAAAAGAACCCGATGCAGTGTTAAAAGCAGAGTCACTGATCGAGATGCATCCGGATTCAGCTTTAAACATTTTAAGAAAAGTCGACAGAACTGCCCTCTGTTCAAAAGAAGCTCAGGCTCATTATGGGCTTCTTATGACCATGGCTCTTGACAAAAATTATATTGACATTACTGTATTCGACATACTTCAGCCTGCGATTGATTATTATTTACAAAATGGAACGCCGGATGAAAAACTCAAAACATTATATTATCAAGGCTGTATATTCCTTAATAAAGGAGACAAAGACAACGCTTTGAATTCATTTGTAAAAAGTTTGGATATAATGAATCAATGCAATGATTCATTATGTATAGCGCGTGTACTTGTTGCCCAGGCTGGAATATACAATGATTTTTATGATTTTGGCAGCTATTTGGACAATTATTTGAGGGCAGCGAGCATCTATAATTTGAAAAACTATAAAGACTATGAATTTGATTGTTTGCTTAACGCATTGAACGGTGCTATTATTTTATCCAATAAGCACAAAGCAGATAGCATATTAAATGTCTGTAGTCAAATTACACCAATTAGCAATATTCAAAAGAGTATTTTAGTCGGTTATCAATTATCGTATGCTTTAATATTTGGTTCCAATACCGAATTAAAAGATTTAATATCCAATCACGAAAATGATTTATACCATAACCCAAATGGTGCCCTGAATCTTGCATTGGCGTATAACAAATTAGGTAACAATCAAAAAGCCTTGCAAATACTTGATCAATTAAACGATAGGAAAGTAAAGTATGACACTTTGAAATATCTGCCTATAAATGTTTCGATTCTGGATTCATTAGGCAGGTACAAAGAGGCCTTTTCAACATATGTGGATTTTAGTCTGCGCTTAGATTCTATAAACGCATTGAAATTTGAAGAAAAAGCAAAATCAGTTGAAGAAAAACACAAAATGGAACTTCAGGCGCAAAACGATGCAAGAGAGAAATCGGTTATAATCTGGGTATGCACAGGCGGAATTGTTTTTTTTGCTATGGCTGCTTTTATTTTATATATTTTAGTACGCAGCAATATGGTAAAAAAAGACTTGGCTATTCAGAAAGCAAGAACAACTGAGCTTGAAAATGAAGAACTTAAATCAGAAAAAAAGAGGCTGTTCCTCGAGAACACAAATCTTCAACTCGAAAGAGATAAAAAAAAGTTGGAGGCAGAAAATCTTGCTCACCGTGTTGAAAAACTTGAAAGCGAAAGTGAAAGTCTTAATATTTTAATGGAAAAGCCGGAGGAAATTCCGTCAGAGGTTCAGGAGGCAATCAAAATCCGTATTGAAATGCTTAATTCTCTATTGGCAAGTTATATAACTGAGAATGAACAATATGAGAAGCCATATGACTTTTGGGTAAAAGAACTGACAGAGAACACGGAAGAATTCATGAATTCCAATCGTCTGGCATTTCAAGTTTCACACCCTCATTTTATTCAATATTTTGAGAATCATAACCTTACGACTGATGAAATTAATTACGTCTGTCTATATGCAATCGGATTGCGTGGTAAAGAGGTTGGCAACTATATGAAAAAACGTAGTCACGTAAATATCAGTAGCGCGATTAGGAAAAAACTTGGTATAGACAGGCACGAAACCAATATAGGCATTTATGTGCGAAAACTGCTCAAAAGTTTGTAATTTTTTTCTCTTATGAAAGTTTGCAATCCATTGTTCCAAAATAAAAAAATAATAAAAGTGTAGTTCCCTTAAGCCCAACGCATTGCGATTAATGTTTTTTCAGGACATGAAACTTTTGTTTTGAAGCATGAAAGTCCGTCATTGTATTTTTGCATCATGAAAATTCAGAAATACATATCGCAATGAGAAAATTTTTATTGTTCTTCACCTTTATTGTGGCAATTACACTCTTTTCGGTTGCCCAAAATTCCAATAACCGCTCTTCAAGACCTATCGTATTGAAATCCCACCCTATTAACAACCGCGGAGGTTCCACTCGTCATCGCGCACCAATACGTATTGCTGTAGATTGCTATTACAATTCTGACGATAGTTCGATACATATATCCTATGACGGAGATGATGAAGTTGAAGGAGAGGTGCTCTTTTATTTAGATGAATGCTTAATCGGACACAGTTTTGAATTAAATGCATCTTTCCCTGTTTCGATTCCGGGTCAGTATAAAATCGAAATTATTAGTGAAAGCTGGGCTGCGTTCGGTTATATAGAACTTAATTAATTGCGAATGAAATCAATGATTTGGATATGTTATGTAAGTATTGATTAATCAGCTATATACAACCTCTGAGAATGTAATCCTTAATTAAATTATAATCAAATTTTTCATCAAAATTGTTGCTTTTATGAATAAGAGAAAAAATTTTAAGTTTATGTGCACTGGCATCATTGCTTTTTGTGCAATTAGTACTTTCGTTGTTTCTTGTCAGGAGGAGGTAAATGATACTCCGAGTGCTGTCAGTAACCAAACGGCATCTGTTTTCATGTCATCGTTAGATGATAATCTTGAATCTTTTATGGATAAGCAAATAGTTACTTCTGAACCTACCCAAAATGAAAGTAGATCTCAGAATGATTGTAAAGTTCGCAAACTATACATTGATTTATCGGATGTTGAAGAACCAGTAGCTTTGGAAAAAATAAAAACGCCAAGGCAAATTCTTAATATTATGCGAACAACGGGTGCAGAAATCAGCCTAATTAATGATGGAACTTACACCCACTATTTGACAATTTCAGAAGATGAGAGTTCGTTATCACTGAATTCTCTTGTTTTGGATAGTAAGGCATATTTATACAGCAAAGGGTTTTCAGAGAGCGATATACAAACTATGTTAAAGGAAAATAATGCTGATGAGTCTGCTCTTGTTCCATTCGTAATTGCCTTAACTGAGGAAGAAGAATATCAACAATCGAATCCGGCAAACAACGGAAATTCTTCTTCTGATGATGCGGTTGATTGGGATAGGGCAGGGCGTTGTTCACTTCATGCGCTGGGCGTTGATATTTTAACCGGACTCGCTCAATCATCTGCTAAAGTATGGAGTAAAGCCGCTATTAAGGCTGCTTTTAAGACCTTAGCGTCCAAAATAGTAGGTCCCGTTGGTGTCGCTATTTTTGTAATTGATTTTACTTTATGTTATACGGGAGTTATATGAATTTATTACTAATCATCATTCTTTTAATTTGTTATTCTGCAATCATCGGGAAGTTGATAATCGCTGTTAAGCAGAAAGACTATTCCAAGGTGAAAATACAATTGCTTATTCTGGGATTGGCTGTTATGGTGACGTTAGGTATTCTGCTCATAACGCCAGCCTGATGATGGATAATAGCGATTATGACGATTAATTATTGAAGGTTGAATAACTATAAGCTATGCGGATGTTCCGCATCACAACGAAAGCTCAAGCGAGTACCCCGTTTATGTGGTCCTCGCTTGCTGCTTTCGTTGTGTCAGCTCAGACCTGCAAGACTTGTATAACGTGTGTTTTAACTGTCTTTAACTGTTTTTATTTCTATGAAGCGTACATGTTTTTGGGGAAATTCAGTGAAACGGGTGTAATGTTTATCACCTTTCCTCTCTGCTGTTTCCCTGCTTCTACTTTTCCTGTCCCAAAATCACCTGTTTCTCCTGTACTCCTGTCCAAACCCCCCTCCTGTTTTCTTATCTTCCTGTCGTACTCCTGTCAATAAACCATCGGAGTCATAATTTTTTGGAAATTCGGCGAAAAGGGCGTAATTTTGCGGTTTAGAAGAAATTAACAGAAAACCATCAATATATTATGGACCTTTTTGAAAAAATTAACGCCGACATCAAAGCCGCCATGCTCGCACGCGAGAAAGTGCGCCTCGAAACCCTCCGCGGTATCAAGAAAGAGTTTCTTGAAGCAAAAACCGCGAAAGGAAGCGACGGCACGCTCAGCGATGATGCCGCGCTGAAGATTCTCGCCAAAATGGTGAAACAGCGCCGCGAAACAGCGCAGATCTACGACGAGCAGAACCGCATTGATCTCCGCGACAACGAACTCGCCGAAGCCGCCGTGATTGAGCAGTATCTTCCCAAACAGCTTTCGGATGAGGAACTAACCGCCGAACTTAAGAAAATCATCGCCCAGGTGGGCGCTACATCGCCCGCGCAGATGGGCAAGGTGATGGGAGTGGCCTCAAAGGCTCTCTCCGGCCGAGCCGACGGCCGTGTAATCTCCGCAAAGGTTAAGGAACTCCTCGCAAACATGAATTAAAACCGTAGAAAATGCTTACTTTACAACAGATAAAAGAAAATCCCGAGCGCGTGGTTGAACGCCTCGCCGTGAAGGGTTTCGACGGCAAGGATGCCATTGCCCGCGTAATCGAGCTCGACACTCAGCGCCGTCAGCTTCAGTTCAAGAACGACAATCTCGCCGCCGAGCTCAAGAAGAAGGCCGACTCCATTGGCCGCCTCATGAAAGAGGGCAAGCGCGACGAAGCCGAGCAGGCTAAAGCTGCAGTGGCAGAGATGAAGGCTGAGCAGAAGACTATAGCCGACGAACTCGCTGCCGCCGAAAAAGAGTCGACCGACATCCTGCTTACCATCCCCAATCTGCCGTGCGACATGGTGCCTGCCGGAACCTCCGCCGCCGACAATGTGGTCGAAAAAACCGGCGGCCCGATGCCCGATCTTCCCGCTGATGCCCTTCCGCATTGGGATCTTGCCCGCAAGTACAACATCATCGACTTCGACCTCGGCGTGAAAATCACCGGTGCCGGATTTCCCGTATATATAGGTAAGGGCGCACGCCTGCAGCGCGCTCTCATCCAGTTCTTCCTTGACGAGGCCGGCAAAGCGGGATACCTCGAAGTGCAGCCTCCCTACGTGGTGAATGAGGCTTCGGGTTACGGAACAGGCCAGCTCCCCGACAAGGAAGGCCAGATGTATTTCGTAAACGAAGACCGCCTCTACCTGATTCCTACAGCCGAGGTGCCCGTCACCAACATCTACCGCGACGTGATTCTGAGCGCCGACAGCCTTCCCCGCAAAAACTGCGCCTACTCGGCTTGTTTCCGCCGCGAAGCCGGCAGCTACGGCAAAGACGTGCGCGGACTCAACCGCCTGCACCAGTTCGACAAGGTGGAAATCGTGCGCATCGAGAAACCCGAAAATTCCTATGCAGCTCTCGAGGAGATGAAAGACCACGTGCAGGGGCTGCTCGAAAAACTCGGTCTGCCCTGGCACATTCTCCGTCTCTGCGGCGGCGACATGAGCTTCACCTCGGCCATCACCTTCGATTTTGAAGTGTGGTCCGGTGCCCAGAAGCGCTGGCTCGAAGTTTCCTCTGTCTCCAATTTCGAGACCTATCAGGCCAACCGTCTGAAATGCCGTTACCGCGGCGACGACAAGAAAACCCATCTCTGCCACACGCTCAACGGCTCTGCCCTCGCACTGCCCCGTATCGTGGCTGCCCTGCTCGAAAACAACCAGACACCCGAAGGCATCGTAGTGCCCGAATGCCTGAGAAAATACACCGGATTCGACATCATCGACTGATTTCTCCGGTCGGATGAATCCGAAAAAGGAGGGTTTATCGGTTACGATAACCCTCCTTTTTCAACCATCCGCCGCTCCGGAGCGTTTTAGTCATACATTAATATATAGATTATGGAATCAACACGTCAAGCAAAGATAGCGCGTCTGCTCCAGAAGGAACTAAGTGAGATTTTCCGCCGCCAGACCGCCAAGACCCACGGCACAATCGTTTCGGTAAGCACCGTGCGTGTGTCGCCCGACCTGAGTATCTGCAAGGTATACCTCTCGATTTTCCCCGCCGACAAGTCGCAGGAGGTGCTTGAAAATATCAAGCGCAGCGCAAAGACCATACGCTACGAACTGGCGCAGAAAGTGCGCTTCCAGTTGCGCAAAACCCCCGAGCTGAGTTTCTTCATAGACGATTCACTCGACTACGCGGCCAACATTGACCGTCTGCTCGCCGAGGACTGATTTCTTCAGTTCCCACCTTACTGCCAATCATGATTTTACGCATCGCATTACGTTATCTTGTAGCGAAAAAGAGCCATGCCGCTGTCAATGTCATTTCTATGATTTCGATGGCGGGCATAGCTGTTGCCGCTATGGCGATGATCTGTGTGCTCTCCGTGTTCAATGGTTTCCGCGGGCTGGCCGAGTCGCGGCTGTCGGCAGTCGACCCCGACATCAGGGTGACCGCCGTGGAAGGAAAGGTGATTCGCGACGCCGACTCGCTTTCGGCCGCACTTGCGGCGCTTCCCGGTGTGGCGGCGGCGCTTCCCGTGCTCGAGGAGAAGGCGCTCGCGGTTTATGGCGACAGCCAGCTTCCGGTTACGGTGCGCGGAATCCCGGAAGGATATGACTCCGTGGCCGACTGGCGCGCCCTGCTCATCGACGGCGAGATGCGCGCCCCCGACAGCCTTGGCTCATACGCCGTGCTGAGCGTAGGGGTGGCTCTGCGTCTGGGCGCACGTCCCGGGTTCGACAACAGCCTGATTGTAAACGTGCCCCGCCGCGCGGGCCGCATAAATCCCGCACTCCCTGTCGGCGCTTTCCGAAGCGACTCGCTCATAGTGAGCGGAGTGTATCAGTCGGATCAGTCGGAAATCGACACCGACATCATGCTCCTCCCGCTCTCTTCCCTGCGCCGGCTCCTCGATTATACTGCCGAAGCGACTTCGGTTGACGTGGCGCTCGCTCCCGGCGCCGACCCCTCCGCCGTGCTGAAGGCTGTGGCGGCCGCCGCGGGGCCTGCATACCGCGCTTCCGACCGCATGGCCCCGGGGGAGAGCTCTTTCCGCA
>ERZ779889.190-NODE-190-length-84863-cov-5.061350_pt1 | contig 84863 bp, 74 predicted proteins | sample MGYA00511030_ERZ779889 | MGnify/ENA primary metagenome ERZ779889 (study PRJEB29588, sample SAMEA2160616) | human gut metagenome | biome: human gut; feature: human-associated habitat; material: faeces | place: Denmark | collected 2008/2010 ...
AGAGTATGTCATTAACGGAGTGAGATATGTAGTTGAGTCGAGATTTCAAAAGCCTGATTACAAAAAGCCAAGAGAAAACACCTTGTTGAATAACCGTATCGGGAGTTATCTCACAAGCGATTTCGCAGATTTGCCGTCTGTCGATGCAGATAATATAATAGACACTGAATATGATTGTACGGCTGCCGGAAAGGAGGAAAACAATGCAGCCGAAAACTAAAAAAGACAAAATCGGGATAACGGCGCTTTATTGCCGGTTGTCCCGTGACGACGGAATGGACGGTGAAAGCAATTCCATCGTGAATCAAAAGAATCTGCTCCTGCAAAAAGCAAAAGAAAAGGGACTGACCGATACCAAGTTCTATGTTGATGACGGATATACGGGAACCAACTTCAACCGACCGGGATTTCAGCAGATGCTCTCCGATATCGAAATGGGATATATCTATGCCGTAATGGTAAAAGACTTATCCCGACTCGGACGAGATTATGTTTCGGTAGGAAATTACACCGATGTATATTTCCCTGATCATGACATTCGCTTTATTGCCGTTAATGACGGCATTGACAGCGAAGAGGGTGAAAGCGAAATTGCTCCCTTCAAGAACATTCTAAATGAAATGTATGCAAGGGATATTTCAAAGAAGATTCGTTCTTCACACCGCTTGCGCGGTTCCATGGGAGAGCCGTTATCTCAACCGCCGTATGGATATATGAAATCCGCTGAAAACAAAAAGAAGTGGGTTATCGACCCGGAGGCGGCAGAGGTGGTGAAAAGCATTTTCAAAATGTGTCTTGAGGGCAAGGGCAACGAAACTATCGCGCGAATATTGCAGGAGAAACAAGTACTTGTTCCTATGGCGTATTGGCAAAGCAAAGGACTGCCGAGAGGCGGAAAGAAAACACAGCCTAATCCGTACAAATGGTGCAAGACAACAATTCAAAAGATTTTGTCTCAGCAGGAATACTGCGGTGATGTAATCAACTTCAAAACCTGTTCAAAGTCTTTTAAGAACAAAACAAGACTTCCGAACGATCCTGAGAATTGGGCAATATTTAAGGATGTTCACGAGCCGATTATTGCACGAAACGATTTTGAAAAGGTACAAACGCTCATAGCCAAAACAAAGCGCAGAGCACCGAAACCTAAAAACGGTGAGAAAAGCATATTCTGCGATTTGCTGTTCTGCGGTGATTGCCACGGTAAGCTTCGTCATCATACGAATACTATCAACAAGGATATTCACTATTTTGTGTGTGCCAACAACAAGGTAGATTACCGAGGAGAATGTCCCGGCAGACACTATGTCAGAGCAGACGCCATCGAGCAGGTGGTAATGCTTGAATTGCGAAGGATGGCAGAATTTTTGGTCGCGGATGAGGAAGCCTTTGCCGAACTTCTTGCTCAAAAGACCGACAAGGAACTGTTGAGAGAAAAGAATCACGATGAAGAGGAGCTTCAAAAAGCAATCGTGCGAAATGATACCGTATCTAATCTATACGAAAAACTCTATGAGGACAACGCTATCGGCAAGGTAAGCGACGAATGGTTTATGCAGTTATCACACAAGTACGAGGTAGAACGGTTGGAACTGAAAGAAAAGATAAAAGTGCTCCGTCAAAAGCTTTCCGAGTGCGGACAATGCGAAAGAGACCGTGAAACCTTTACCTCAGCAATCCGCAGGTTCATGAGAATGGACAGACTGACCGCACCGCTTCTCAGGGAACTCATTGACCACATTGATGTGTTTGAAACAGAGGGTACAGGTAAAAGCAGAACCCAAAGAATAGTTATCTATTACCGCTTTGTCGGGTATGTGGAAATACCCGAAGTATCTCAAAAACCTCGCATCAAAGCAGACACCCGAAAAGGTGTTGCCGTGGAGTATCTAACCGAGCCGCTGCCGGCATAGCAAAAAGAGCAGGCAAAACGCCTGCTCATACATAACCCCGTATCATAATAGAAAAATCGAGTATTCATAAGTGAAATCCCTTATGAATACTCGATATGGTGCAGGTAACAGGACTTGAACCTGCATGAAATTGCTCTCACATGGACCTGAACCATGCGCGTCTGCCAATTCCGCCATACCTGCATATTATGATGTGGCGGGGGTTAACCCCACCTATTCCGCTTTATGCGACTTTGATATTGTATCACAAAAAAACCGTTTTGTCAATGGCAGAAATGCAAAAATCATTGACTTTCTTTTCAGGATTCCTCCCCGAAGCACCCATCTGCACTTCGGGGAGGAATACAATATGCTTATATACTATTATTATATACTAAAAGGTATCGGGGGCTCGTAATCTATTCTTATCTTCGGGAGCTTTTCTATAACAGTATAGCTGTCAATCTCGCCAGGGGCGTTTTCACCGGTTGCCGGAGGGGCGAATATCTTTAAATCAAGCGCTGTGTTCGGCTCTAACTTTGAATCGAAGAACGCCGGCATAAGGTCGATATAATGGCACTTAGGCGACTTATAGAACCATCTGCCGTTTATCTCCAGCATAAGGTTGGAATCGTCATCCTCGTCAAAGGTCAGCTCACAGAAGACCGGATCCTTCTCGAAAATCAGCGGGATGGATATTCCCTCGGCATCCTCTGAGCCGCCCCAGCGGAGCTTTGCAGGCAAGGTAAGCTTTTCGCCCACGGTCATTTCGGGGCTGAACCACTCGCTGTGGATGATATCACGGTATTCGCGCAGGAGCGGAAGCTCGATTCCCACCTCGGGGTTGTTGGGATCCTCCCACTCTAAGCCCAATCTGCCCCTGTCGCGGAACTGATACATTGTGAAGCCAGTGAGCCAGCTTCCTTTATTCTCGACAAGCATATCGCAGAAGCGGCGGAAAATCTTACACTGGTCGTAAGGACCGGTGACGTCGCCGTCGGCGTTGTGCTCGCTCATAACCATCGGCTTATCCATGCCGGTTATTGCCTTGTAGCGCTCATAAGTCGCCTTGCAGCAGTCGTAAACCGGCTGTGCCCCGGTGTAGCCGTGGGAGTGTCCGCCCTTAAGAGCGACGTCGTTCGGCCAGCCCCAGTGCAGGGACATATACTTATCTATCGACCAGATGTCCGTCTCCTTGGCAGCCTCCAAGAAAAGCTCCTCCATGCCGATTTTTTCTGGGGATTCCCTATCCTCCCCTGCCGCGCCCGCGCAGAGAATCGTTTTAACGTTCGGGGCATACTTATGTATTATCTTCGCGAAGCGGGCAAAGAAGTCCGCAACTTCCTTGTAAGATGCCCTCTTGTTAAATGAGAACCAGCTGCCGGTGGCTTCGTGGTTGATTCTTATCATTATTCTTCCGAAAGGCAGTAAATCCTTTGCGATAGCGATAAGATGCTCGTCCGAAACGGCGGGGTCGACCGTCAGGGTGAGTATAACGTCCTGACCGTGGCGGCGGATATCCCGCATCTGCTCAAAAACGGGGTCGTCCTTTTTGCCTTCTAATCCTCCGCGGTAAGGGAAGTAATCGTCATAGGGGTAGCCCCATGCGTTGGTTTTGTCAGTCGGCGGGAAAGCGATACTTGCTCTTATTGGCCATCCCTCATCTAAAGGATAATAGCAATACATAAGATTTACAGCGCGGTGGGGTCTTCCCAGCTTGTTAAGAATGTAGTCCTGATTGACATATTCTCCTCTTTCGCTGCCGTCGCCCAAATCGACCGCACACATAGCCTTGCCCATGTGCAAAGAGTATACCTCGGGGTTTGTAATATCCATAATCATCGTCCTTTCAGAAGCTTTTTTTCGATTTCATATTTTATGCCTTAAAGCGCTCAATATCTCATAAAATCGCCTGAAAAGGCGTTTTTTGCAGGGATATCGCCCACGCCCAAGCATAAAACATACATTAATATTCTGCAATTAAAAGTATAAAGCATAAACCGGAATAAGTCAACCGTTTTATAGAATTTTGCATAATAATTCACCTGTCTTTGCGGATTTTTTGACGGAGTAGGAGAATATCAAAAAACCATCATGAAAAAATGTAAAAACAGTTGAAATTAAAATGATAAAGTAGTAAAATAAAAGCCGCGCATTGACGGACTAATGTTTTTTGTGCTTTTTTATAGATTATTATTTAAAATAATAGAGGTATCAGACGTGTCAGTAAATTCGCTTAAATCAAGGGACAGAAGCATGGACATGACTTCCGGCTCGATATTCCCGAAAATAGTAAGATTCACCCTGCCGCTTCTTTTGATGGGAACGCTTCAGCTCCTTTACAATGCGGCGGATATAGTTGTAGTAGGAAGATGGGGCAGTGATGCTTCGCTGGCGGCGGTCAGCTCGACCGGAGCGCTTATCAACCTTATCGTAAATGTTTTCATGGGACTGTCGGTGGGAACAAGCGTAGTAGTCGCCCAGCACTTCGGCGCTGGACGGATGAAGGATGTGAGCGAGACTGTTCACACCTCAATAGCCGTAGCCGCCATCAGCGGAATAGCGGTGGGTATTTTCGGATTCTTCGCGGCTAAGGGTATGCTCGAACTGATGGATTCCCCAGAAAACGTCATCGACCTTTCTGCGCTATACGTTAAGATATACTTTATAGGTATGCCGGCGAATATGCTCTATAACTTCGGTGCGGCGGTTCTGCGTGCCGTCGGGGACACTAAACGCCCGCTTTACTACCTTTCCATTTCCGGCGTTATCAACGTCATACTCAACCTTATCTTCGTAATAGTCTTCAAGATGGACGTTGCCGGTGTTGCCCTTGCCACCATCATATCGCAGGTGGTGTCTGCTGTGCTGGTTCTTGCCTGCCTTATCCATTCTGACGGCGCTATTAAGCTTTACATCAAAAAGCTCCGCATACACAAGGATAAGCTTTTGAACATCCTTTCGGTTGGACTTCCGGCAGGAATCCAAGGCTCTATTTTCTCTATTTCAAACGTTATCATCCAGTCTTCAATCAACTTCTTCGGAGACGCCGCTATGGCCGGAAGCGGTGCCGGCGCGAATATCGAGGGCTTTATTTACATGGCCATGAACTCGGTATATCAGGCGGCAATAACCTTCACCAGCCAGAACTTCGGTGCGGAGAAATACCGCAGAATCAAGACCGTTGCTTTTGAATGCATGGGACTTGTCACCGCGGTAGGCTTAAGCCTTGGAATTATAGTAAAGCTGTTTGATTCTCAGCTTCTTTCAATCTACACTGACTCGCAGGCGGAAATAGAGTTTGGCGTTATAAGGATGTCGGTAATACTTCTGACATATTTCTTAGACGGCACCATGGACGTAATGGTGGGACTTCTTCGCGGAATAGGTCACTCTGTTCTGCCGACCATCGGAACGATAGCTTTTGTATGCGGGTTCAGAATATTATGGATATTCACCTACTTTGCACAGTACAAGGCTTCCGTCGGAAACGACCCGGCAAAGTCACTGACGGTGCTGTTCCTTTCATACCCGATATCGTGGGTTATGGCAACGCTTGCGCATACCATATGCTTCCTTGTTATCTTCGGGAAGATGGTTAAGAAGGCTAAGGCAGAAGGAAAATGGTGATATAAGCTTTCAATTTCTGTAATGATGCAGGTTGATGCTGATGTCTTTGCTTACGAAATGTGAAAGGATGAACAATCATGTCAGAACAATACTACAAGCCCTGCGCAGAGCTTGAAAAATGCAATGAGCTGATTGAAAAATATTTTAATACACAGCAATATGATAAGTGCTTTGAGGGGCATCTGGCTCTTGCCGAGCAGGGCTATCCTCTTGCCGAATGTCAGGTCGGATATTTCTATTACGACGGTCTGGGCGTTGAGAAAGACCTTGAAAAAGCTGTTTATTGGACGCGCAAAGCCGCTGAACACGGCGACCGCGACGGACAATGCAACCTTGCCTGGTTCTATGATGATGGAATCGGCGTAGAGCGTGATATGGATATGGCAAGATATTGGTATCAAAAGGCGGCATTGCAGAATCACGACCTTGCCATTGAAAAATGCAAAGAGCTCGGTGTCGAGCTGAACGCTTCGATGGTTGAGCGTTAATACTAATTCTACGTAAAAGCGTAAAGTGGTTGCTTGGGCAACCCACATACAGAATCGCCACAAAACCGCTAAGCGATGGGTTCCGCGGCGATTCAATGACTATGCATGGTCGCAACCATGCATAGTCTAGACACATTTTTAACGTAGAATAAGTATAAGATGTTCACAAAGAATGAGAAATCGGGTGAAAACTGCCGCTGACAGTCCTCACCCGATTTTCTGTTATTATAAAAGGTAAAGAATAATATCCAACCGTTCAAAAATCGTCACTGCGGTATTTCAAGTCGACTTTAAGCATCTGGTATACATAGCTACCCCAGCTTCTCCCGCAGCTCCCCCAGCACCTTCTTTTCCCTTCTTGATACCTGCACCTGAGTCATGCCGAGCCTTTGCGCGGTCTGTTGTTGTGTCAGGTTTTTATAAAATCTTAAGAATATAAGCTGGCGGTCGCGCTCATCTAAGGTGGAAAGCGCCTGATTCAAGGCAAGCTCGTCGGTGATTTTGATGTCGGGCGGGTCTACAGGGAGATCGAGCTGGGTCAGCTCGCCGTCGTCTGAGGTGGCTGTAAGGCTTACTGTCGGAGAACTTACGGCTATGGCTTCTATTACGTCCTGCCGCTCCAAACCGCATATCTCGGCAAGCTCGTCGAGCGAAGCACTCCGGCCGTTCTGAGATTCAAACCTCTCGGCGGCTCTTGTGACCATAAGTGAGCGCTCTTTTATGAGGCGGGATACCTTTACCGCCCCGCCATCGCGGAAAAGGCGGCGTATCTCCCCTAAAATCACTGGGACGGCATAGGTGGAAAAGCGCACCCCGCGGGACTTATCAAACGCCTTCACCGCCTTGACAAGCCCCATACAGCCCGCACTGTAAAGCTCTTCGTATTCAATTCCCTTCCCACGGAATCTGGAGGCGCAGAGGCGGACAAGACCCAAGTTGCCTTCAACACTTATCTCCTCGCCGGGGAACTGCTCGTTTTTTTCAAAGATTTTGCTTTCGGTTATCATTTCATACTCAGCTTAGACCTTAATTTTTTACAAAGGACAACGGTCGTTCCCGCTCCCGGCTTAGATTTTACGTCTACCCTGTCGCAGAAGCTCTCCATAACCGAAAAGCCAAGGCCCGAGCGCTCTTCGTCCGGCTGGGTGGTGAAAAGCGGCTCCATGGCTTTCTTGACATCCTCGATGCCGCAGCCCTTGTCCTTTATGCGTATGTAGATGAGCCCGCTTGAATACGCCTTTGCGGTAAGCTCGATTTCGCCGACAGTACCGCGGTAGGCATGGACTATGCAGTTTGTGACAGCCTCGCTCACAGCGGTTTTTATGTCGTTAAGGTCGTCTATGCGTGGGTCGTATAGCCCGACAAAGCCGCTTATGGCAAGACGGGCGAATCGCTCGTTCACCGAAAGTGACGGAAACCTGACCCGTATTTCGTTGATAGGTTTTTCAGCCATTTGTATCTTCCTTTCCTTTATTTGTAACAGTCGATGGCGTGCCGTGCTCCTTCTGCTCTGACATTTTTACAAGCTTGTCCATCCCGGCAAGAGTCATTACCTTTTCTATATAAGGCGGCATTCCGGCAAGCTCCACCGTTCCGCCCATTGCCTTCATGTTTTTGTATCTGCCCATGACAAGCCCCACCCCCGAGCTGTCCATAAACGTCACCGCCGAAAAATCAAGAATCAGATGCTCGGGGTGGTTATCGTTCAGGGCGGTATCGATATCCATTCGCAGCCAGCGGGCGGAGTGATGGTCGATTTCGCCGCTCAGGCGCGCGGTAAGGCTTCCTTCGCCGCTTGGGCTGATGTATACTGCCATTGTTTTTCGCTCCTTTCTGTTTTAGATAAGATTAGCATGGGCGTAGGAAGAAATATGTCAAAACAAAGAGCGCAGCACCTGAAATTCTGTACTGCGCCCTGTTTCATATACTTTTTAGTGATACTCACCGGTCGGTTATGTGAAGCTCCTGCTTTAGTGCCTTCTGAAGCACGGCGGAGACGTTCAAGCCGCTTTTCTTGGCTTCATAGTCGAGCCATGAAGGAAGCGTGACGTTCCTGCGGACTGCCCGCATATCGTTCTGCTTACGGTATTCAGTGAAGTCGACATCAACCAGCGTGACAATATCGTTTTTGGTTTCTTTGGTGACTGTGCTCATCTCTGACGGCGCGGGAAGGACTTCCTTATCGTCCTCCATGACAATGCCCATAAGCCCGATAGCGTCCCTTGCCATTTCGATTGCGTCTGTCAAGCTGTTTCCCTCGGTGTTAATGTCAAAGTCAGGAATGTAGACGATATAGCCGCCGTCTGCCGGAGATATCACTATAGGATAGGCTTCTTTCATTGCGGATCATCCTCCTTTTCTTTTATTATACACACAAAATGTGTATTTGTCAATGCTGCTGTTGGTATCCTGAAAAAATCCCGAAAAAATTTCAAAAACCCCTTGACATCCGTGAAAAAATGGTTATACTATATATTAGCACTCAGGGATATTGAGTGCTAACACTTAAAGCTTTTAATTGCCAAGCTTGTTTGGGGTGAGTGATTTGGACGATAGAAAGCTGCGAATCCTTGCGGCAGTTGTTGACGAATATATAAGAACCGGCGAGCCTGTCGGCTCTAAAGCCATTATGAGCTATATAAACGCCTCCAGCGCGACGATCCGCAACGAGATGGCGGAGCTTGAAAAGCAGGGCTATCTTGAACAGCCCCACACCTCGGCGGGCAGAGTTCCCACCTACGCCGGCTATCGTCTGTATGTGGATAGACTTCTTGAGACCGATCCCCTTTCGGACGAGGAAAAGCAGGAGCTTGACGGTATGCTCCCCGAAAATGAGTATTCCGAAGAAAAGCTGGTCAAATCCGCTTCAAAGGCGCTTGCAAAGATAACAAGCTGCGCCTCATTCGTTTCGAGCGAGAACCCAAAGTTCTCGGTAATCTCAAAGGTGGAGGTCATCCCCACCGGCAAGCGGCTTTATGTGCTTTTGATGATAACCTCCACCGGCAAAATCAAAAACCGCACCTGTCGGCTGGAGCTTGATTTAACCAACGAACAGCTTGAATACTTCACAAGCTTTGTAAAGCAGAATTTGGAAGGCGTCCCGCTGGGCGTTTTAAGCGATGAGATGCTCGAAAAGCTTGAAACCGCCATGGGAACCTACCTTATTGCAATGTCCCCATTAGTTCAGGGAATATTCGATATGTCCAAGGAGATAACCAAGCGGGATGTCGACATAAGCGGCGCGCGCAATCTTCTGGACTGCAAGGATATAGATTCCCGCGAGCTTATAAGCTTCTTCGACAATGGCGATGAGCTAAGGCGGCTTATGGACGACAGCTTCAGCGGCATACACGTGCTGTTCTCGGAGGAGGACGAAAACTTCCTTGTCGGAAATTCCAGCCTTGTAAGCTCGAATTTCTTAAAGGACGGCAGAGTCGCGGGGCATCTGGGAGTTATAGGTCCCATGCGGCTGGACTACAAAAAAATTATCCCATACGTTGAGTATTTCACCGATAAAATCACCGAAATTCTTTCAACCAATGACGATATAATATACAACGACAATGATGCAGAGGATGAAAACGAAGATGAGTAAGAAAAACGAAAACGAAGAAATCAAAAACACGCCTGAGACTGAAACAGAAAATCCTGAAACCGAAAATGCAGCAGAGGAAACTAAGACGGAGGAGAAATCTCCCATTGAAGCTGAGCTTGAAAAGTCCAAGGCAGACTTGGAAGCCGCTCAGAAGGAGCTTGCCGAGTACAAGGACAAATATCTGCGGCTGATGGCGGAATACGATAACTTCCGCAAGCGCTCGGTCAAGGAAAAGGCTGATATCTACCCCGAAGCAACCGCGAAGGCTGTCGAAGCCTTCCTCCCCATGGCGGATAACTTTGAGCGCGCTTTGAACACCGAAACCACCGACGAAAAGTACAAGTCGGGCGTTAAGATGATATACTCTCAGCTCGGCGAAGCCTTTAAGTCGCTCGGAGTTGAGGTTATAGACAGGGTCGGTGAAACGTTTGACCCCAATCTGGAAAACGCGGTAAGTCGCATCGAGGATGAAAACCTCGGCGAAAACGTAGTAGCTCAGGTCTTCCAAAAGGGCTATAAGCGCGGAGACAAGGTTATCAGACACGCGATGGTAATAGTTGCGAACGTTTAACGCACAATGTTGTGGTTGTTGCAAACGTATAACACTCCCGAAAACAGCGGCGAAAGCTGTTAAATATATACATCAGATAAAAACTTTAAACTCAAAGGAGAGAAAATATTATGTCAAAAATCATAGGTATAGACCTTGGTACAACCAATTCCTGCGTTGCCGTTATGGAAGGCGGCGAGGCGGTAGTTATCCCCAACAGTGAGGGCGCAAGAACTACCCCATCGGTCGTAGGTATTTCCAAGAACGGCGACAGACTTGTCGGTCAGGTTGCTAAGCGTCAGGCTGTTGTAAACTACGACAACACCGTTATTTCCATCAAGCGCCACATGGGTTCGGACTATAAGGCAACCCTCGGTGGCAAGACCTACACCCCTCAGGAAGTCAGCGCAATGATTTTGCAGAAGCTCAAGGCGGATGCGGAAGCTTACCTCGGCGAAAAGGTTACCGAGGCTGTCATCACAGTTCCTGCATACTTCACGGATGCTCAGCGTCAGGCTACAAAGGACGCCGGTCAGATAGCCGGTTTGAATGTAAGACGTATCATAAACGAGCCTACAGCCGCTGCTCTTTCCTACGGTATCGATAAGGAAGAGGAGCAGAAGGTTATGGTTTACGACCTCGGCGGCGGAACCTTCGACGTTTCCATCATCGAGATGGGCGACGGCGTTACCGAAGTTCTGGCGCCCGCCGGCAACAACCACCTGGGCGGCGACGATTTCGACCAGAGGATAATCGACCTCTTGGTTGCAGAGTTCAAAAAGACCGACGGCATCGACCTTTCCAAGGATAAGATGGCTATGCAGAGATTAAAGGAAGCCGCTGAGAAGGCCAAGATCGAGCTTTCAAACGTTCCTTCCTCCAACATCAACCTGCCGTTCATCACCGCTGACGCTACAGGCCCCAAGCACCTCGACTACACCTTAACTCAGGCCAAGTTCAACGAAATCACCGCCGATTTGGTTGAAGCAACCGTAGGCCCTGTTAAGCAGGCTCTTTCGGACAGCGGACTTTCCACCTCGGATATCCACAAGGTTCTGATGGTTGGTGGCTCTTCAAGAATCCCAGCTGTTGTCGAGGCTGTAAGAAAGCTCACCGGCAAGGAACCCTTCAAGGGAATCAACCCTGACGAATGCGTTGCCTTGGGTGCTGCATATCAGGGCGGCGTTCTTGGCGGAGACGTCAAGGAAGGCTTGCTCCTTCTGGATGTCACTCCCCTTTCGCTCGGTCTTGAAACCATGGGCGGCGTTTGCACCAAGATCATTGAAAGAAACACCACCATCCCCACCAAGAAGACCCAGATCTTCTCCACCGCCGCTGACAATCAGACGGCTGTTGATATAAACGTTCTGCAGGGTGAGCGTGAGTTTGCAAAGGATAACAAGCAGCTCGGTATGTTCAGATTAGACGGTATTGCTCCCGCTCCCAGAGGAATCCCTCAGATAGAGGTTACATTCGATATCGACGCTAACGGCATAGTTCACGTTTCCGCAAAGGATCTGGGAACCGGCAAGCAGCAGGATATCACCATCACCTCCTCCACCAATATGTCCAAGGAGGATATCGACAAGGCCGTGCGTGAGGCTGAGGCATTCGCCGCTGAGGACAAGAAGAAGAGAGAGGATGTCGATGCAAGGAATCAGGCTGATCAGTTGGTATTCCAGTCCAAGAAGTCACTCGAAGAGTTCGGCGATAAGGTAGACGCTTCGGATAAGTCCGACTGTGAGGCTAAGATCGCAGCACTGGAAGAAGCTCTCAAGGGCAGCGACATGGAGCTTATCAAGTCCAAGCAGAAGGAGCTTGAAACAAGCATTCAGGGCATAGCCACAAAGGTATACCAGCAGGCAGCTGCTCAGCAGCAACAGCAGGGTCCTCAGGGCGGCGACCAGGGCGGATACAACCCCGGCAACGGCGGAGACGATAACGTTGTAGACGCCGAGTTCACCGACGCTAACTAATCCCGCAGGATATCCCGGAAGATAATATCACAAACAGTCAATATAAGCGATAACTAAACAGACCCAAGGCGTGAAGTGCTGATTCTGCGCCTTGGGAAAGTTTCTTATCGAGATTCAACGGAGTTTTTACGATGGCAGACAAAAAAGATTATTATGAGGTCTTAGGCGTTTCAAAAAGTGCTTCTGATGATGAGCTGAAGCACGCCTACAGAGCGCTCGCAAAAAAATATCACCCCGACCTTCACCCCGACGATAAGGACGCCGAGGCGAAGTTCAAGGAGGTCAACGAGGCCTACGAGGTTCTTTCGGATAAGGATAAGCGCGCAAGATACGACCAGTTCGGCTTTGCCGGCGTTGACCCCACCTACGGCGCAGGTCAGGGCGGCGGAGCTTACGGCGGCTACGGTTCTGGCGGATTCGGCGGGTTCGGCGGATTCGGAGACGTCGGAGATATATTTGAAAGCTTCTTCGGCGGCGGATTCGGCGGCTCGCAGAGGTCGAACGCAAATGCTTCAAGGCGCGGTCAGGATATAAGGGCAAGCCTTACCATCAGCTTTATGGAGGCCTGCAAGGGCACCAGAAAACAGGTAAAGGTAACACGCTATGAATCCTGCCCGGACTGTCACGGAACCGGAGCTAAAGCCGGCACAAGCGCTGAAACCTGCCCCGACTGTCACGGCTCGGGAACAGTAAAGGTCAACCAGCGCACCGCGTTCGGAGTGTTCCAGACCACCCGTCCCTGTGAAAAGTGCGGCGGTAAGGGCAAGATAATCAAGAACGTCTGCCCCACCTGTGCAGGTCAGGGAAGAGTGAAAAGTGTTTTGCAACGCGAGGTTGAGATTCCCGCCGGCATCGACGACGGTCAGACCCTTAAGGTTCAAGGCGCGGGCGACAGCGGCATAAACGGCGGTGGCTACGGCGATCTCAACATAAAGGTAACGGTCAAACCGGATGATATGTTTGAACGCGAGGGCTTCGACGTTTACACCGAGATACCGATATCCTATATGCAGGCAACGCTGGGCGATGAAATTGTCGTGCCCACGATTGACGGAAACGTTAAGTATACTGTCCCAGCCGGAACTCAGACCGGAACGGTGTTCAGACTTAGGGGCAAGGGCATAAAGCGGCTCTACCGCACTGACAGGGGCGACCAGTATGTGACTGTGAAGGTGGAGGTTCCCCGCAATCTTACAAAGAAGCAGGCAGATCTGCTGAAAGCGTTTGATGATTCGCTGGATGACAGAAATCAGGCAAGCAAAAAGAGCTTCTTTGAGAAAATGAAGGATTATTTGAATAGCTGATATAAGATTGAGCGGTGTCGGAGTGAGTTGCTTCGACACCGCTCTTTTTGAGGTAATAAGTAATAGTGAATAGTGAATAAGTAAGGTGTCGCTTACGCGACGGATCTTAAGTGCAGCGGCGAAGCCGCTTTTGAATCCGTCGGCGTTAGCCGACACCTCAACTATTCACTATTCACTATTCACTGCGTAAGCTTACGGCGCGACCGCACCATACGCATCATCAACGTAAAAGTCCGCCTTACCGTTTGCAGTCTCCACATACAGCAACATCCCTGTCGCGCCGTCCGGTATGGTGAACTCCGGGTTACTTAGCGTTACCCACTCGCCCTTTGCAGCCTCTGCCGCCGCAACTTCGGCATAGTCGGTCTGACCGTTTATGTTATATTGCAGGGTCAGCTTGAATTCGACCGCCTCGGCAGAATCCTGCATTGCGGTTACACCGAAGCTATAGGTATTGCCGGGGATGAAAGTATTGGTGCGAAGTGTTCTGCCCGCGCCGTTCCATGCATCCTGTCTGCCAGTTACTTTAAGGCACTTGCCATCACCGTCCGGTCTGTCAACGGCGGAAACGCTCGAGCTTCCGCGCTGTTCCCAGCCCTCGGAGCCCGAATCGAATGAGCAGTTGTAGTAATAGCCGTTTTCGTCCGGCTCTTCGGGTCCTGCACCCTCTGCCGGGGCGGGTATCTCCCCGCCTATTTTAATTTCGTTTTTAAGGATGTCCGCCGAGCCGCGGCTCTGATATCCCTCAACCGTAAACGAGGCTTCATAGAGCTTGCCCATCTTCATTCCTAAAGCTTCCCAGCTTGCAAACACCTGCCCGACGTTGATTTCGCCCTTATCGCGCTTTTCCTGACGGACGCACCAGTACTGCTGGAAGGTGGTATTGCCGTCGATGGATGGCTGATTATAGCGGGTGGTCTCGTAAATATCGTAATTCGCGCCATCTATTTTGATGGTCGCATAGGGTACTCCTCCCGGCGGGCGCCAGTTGCCCCAGGATTCTACTATGTAATACTCCACCAGCGGCTCACGCGTCCAGCCATAAAGCGCCAGATATGAGTTGCCGTCAGGGTTGTAGTCAGCTTCGTATTCAAGCGTGATGTTGCCGATTTCCTGCCATGTTTTGGTGCAGTCGAACTTCATTCCCCTGCGGAACAGAGCGTTGTTGATGTCGCTCCACTCACAGCTGAATTTGCCGTCTTCCTTAAGGGTCATGCTTGTGGTGCCGTTGTCCTTCCAGAGCTCGTAGCCGTAGCCGTCCTGCTCGCCGATTTCGCAGTCGGTGAGGACGCGGTAATCGCCCGAGCCTGCACTATCGCCGCAGGAGACGCAGAGTATCACGCAGAGCGCAGCTGCCAAGGCAGCAGCCATTCGCAATGCCCTTGAAAAAGCCTTCATGTGCTTTCCTCCCTTTTATTTTTTCGGGATACTACAATGCGCGGTGAGTGCGAATCCCGTAAAAATAAAGTGAGATTGCTCCTCAGCCGGGATTGTGATTGTCGCCCAGCAGAACTTCCGTAAGCTCCTGAATCCTCTCCACCGGGAAGGGTGGTTCACAGAGGGGCTTCATGGCGATTCCCATAAGCTTTACCGGGTTATCGTCCGCCGCAACACGGTTGGAGCTCAGCGCTCCGCACCGTCTGCAACGATGGACTATCGCCCATTCGCCGTCCTTTCGCACCCAGACCGCAACAGCATCCATAATACCGCCGCAGTCGGCAGCGCGGTCGCCCGGCTCGATGTCCAAATGCAGGCTGGAAAGGCAGTTCGGGCAATGGTTGCGATGATTGCTGCCCGCGCCCTCCGGCGTGACACACCATCCGCAGACCTTGCAGGTGAAGCTGTCGTTGCAGGGATGGGTTTTGTAGTATCCTTTTTCGTATTGTTTCCGTTTGTTTTCGCGATTCATTAAATTTCCTCCCATAGGATTGAGCTCCGAGCGAGAGGAATGGCTTGAATAATAGATTTGCCAACCCTCCCGGTCAGGCCGCAATCTCCCTTACATGATTATTTTTCATAAAAAACAATCCTCCTTTTCAAATTGATGTTCTAATTATATTACTATTCCATTGGTTAGTCAAGGGTGATTCGTGCAAAAGCTTCCGTTTTCCTCTTGACAGTCATGAAAATATATGCTATATTAAAACAAACGTTTTAAAACATCAGTTTTAATAAGGAGATATCGCCATGCCGCCGAAAGCAAAATTCACTAAAGATGAAATACTGTCCGCCGCCTTTGAAATAGTCCGCTCAAGAGGGATGGAAGCGCTCACAGCCCGCTCGCTGGCGGATTCGCTGAACAGCTCTCCCCGCCCGATATTTACAGTGTTCAGCGGTATGGATGAAATCGTCCGTGAGGTTATCATTAAAGCAAAATCACTCTATGCAGAATACGTCGGGCGCGGTCTTGCCTGTAAGCCACAGTTCAAGGGCGTGGGCGTGCAGTATATCCTGTTCGCGATACAGGAGCCCAAGCTTTTCCAGCTCCTGTTCATGAATGAGCATGAGAGCGTCCCGCCGCTCTGTGATGTGCTGCAGCTTATAGAGGACAGCTTTGAGGAGATTCTTGCATCCATCACGAATGCCTACGGCTTCGACCGCGATACAGCGCTTCGGCTCTATTATCATATGTGGATATACTCCCACGGCATAGCAACGCTCTGCGCTACCAAAATGTGCAGCTTTACTGCGGAGGACATAAGCCGGATGCTGACAGAGGTCTGCGTAAGTTTGATAAAGAAAATTAAAGGAGATGGCACGCTATGATACACGCACAAAACATAGTAAAATACTACGGCACCGGCGAAAGCCGGTTTCAGGCGCTCCGTGGAATAGACCTTGACATCGGGGACGGCGAAAGTGCAGTAATTTTAGGAGCCTCCGGCTCGGGCAAATCCACCCTTTTAAACATCCTTTCGGGACTTGAACGCCCGGACGGTGGAAACATATTTTATGGGGATGAGGATATTACCGCCCTTTCCGACGCTGCCCTTACCCGCTTCCGCAGGGATAATATCGGGTTTGTTTTTCAGCAGTACTATCTTCTTCCCGGCATGACGGTGGATAAAAACGTCCGTATGGGCGCAGACCTCGCATCAAATAATGAATACGGCGATATCATCAAAGCTGTCGGTCTTGAAGATAAGTGCGGCAAGTACCCCAGCCAGCTATCCGGCGGGGAACAGCAACGCGTTGCAATCGCGCGGGCAATCGCAAAAAAGCCGAAGGTGCTGTTTGCCGACGAGCCAACCGGCGCGCTTGATGAATCCACCGGCAGACAGGTGCTCGATTTCATATTGCGGCTTCAGTCAGAGCTGGGCTTCACACTGATAATGGTGACCCACAACGCAAACATCGCCCAAACTGCCAAAACGGTGATAAAAATGAACAGCGGCAGAATTGCATCGGTCAATAAGAACGAATCGGTGAAGACAGCTTACGAGATAGGTTGGTGATATCATGATAATCTCCATAAAAGACTGCTTCAAGCTAATCGGCGTGATGATATGCGCCTTTTGCGCGGTGCTGGTATGCTCGATGTTTATAAACTACGGCATCGACCTTAAATCTGTCGAGCTGATGATTCTCCCCGAGTACATCCCGGCATACGAAGCTATAAAGATGAGCGGCAAAGTCACCTGCCTTGTTTCGGGCGGATGCTTAGGGCTTACAGCGGTGATAATGCTGGCGTTTTACATAAAAAACTACGTCGATTCGCACAAAAAGGAACTGGGGATCCTAAAAGCACTTGGCTACAGCAATTTAAGGATATCTTCGGGATTTGCGGGCTTCGGGCTGAGCGTATTTGTGGGCGCGTTGGCGGGATTTTTGGCATCCCGGCTTATAATGCCGATTTACTACGAGATGCAAAACGACAAAGGATATTTCCCGGATATCCCGGTGCGGCTTCATCTGTCCGTCTTCTGGGGGCTGGTAATCCTGCCCTCTGTGGCGTTTGCGGCGATATCCATAACGTATGCGGCTGTAAATCTCAGAAAACCGGCGCTGTCGCTTCTGCGGGATAGCATCACGGAAAAGCCGATGAAAAAAGCGCACCGCGCTAAAAATCACCCGGAACGTGGCTTTTTAGGCGAGCTTCGGGCGGTGACGCTGAGCCGCAAAAGGCTTCTGACGTTTTTTGTAATCTTCGCGGCGTTCTGCTTTTCCTCAATGACCCAGATGTCCTTTTCCATGAAGGAGCTTGCAAGCCCGATGATGGCAGTGTTCATGATTTTTATCGGACTTCTGCTGGCGGTGACAGCGTTCATCCTCTCCATGACCTCGGTGATAAAGGGCAATTCCAAGTCGATTGCCATGATGACCGCTATGGGCTATTCCGAAAAGGAATGCAGGCGAGCGGTTTTAGACGGATATCGCCCTTTAGGATATATCGGCTTCGCGGTGGGAACAGTCTATCAGTACCTTCTTTTAAGGGTGATGGTGGACGTTGTTTTCAAGGATGTCGCGGATGTTCCTACATACAAATTCGATTTTCCAATGATGCTTATTTCCCTCGCGGCGTATATCATCATATATGAGATGGCAATATACGGCTTCTCGAAGCGGTTAAAGCGGATATCCGTTAAGGAAATCATGTCAGAATAACATAGAAATCCGCCCTGAAAGGATTGTCTCCTCTCAGGGCGGATTTTTATGCTATTATCTTATCTGCGGTTCCCGACCGGCGCGCCCTCAAAGGGACGTGTTCTATCGCAGTTACTTCGGGAGCCTTACAGAGTGCGCGCGGAGGTCTACGCGCAAAGCGCGTGGGTGACTCTGTCACCCGGACGCCAACGGCGTCCAGACCTCCGCCACACGAAAGTACGTGGGCGCGCCTTCCCTGCTTATCGAGCGCACACCCGCCGCCTTTATTATTTCAGCTCAAAATACGCGCAGTTGTCGGTTTCGCTCGAGCCGCCTATCCACAGCTGGAATTTGCCCGGCTCTGCGGTGAAGTTCATGTCTATGTCATAGAATTTTAACATATCCTCATTTATCTCAAAGCTTACCTTTACGCTCTCGCCCGGCTTTATCGTCAGCTTTTTAACGCCCTTCAACTGCTTTATCGGGCGGCTGACGCTTCCGGAAAGATCCCTTATGTAGAGCTGAACCGGCTCTGCGCCGTCCATGTCCCCGGCATTGGTGACGGTTGCCGAAGCTGTCAGCGCCTTTCCGCGCTCAAGGATATATCCCGAAAGCTCAATCGGCGAATACTCAAACTTGGTATAGGAAAGCCCGTGACCAAATGGGTAGAGCGGCCTGTTAGGATAGTCCATATAGTTGGAAACAAATGGATAGTATCTATCGTCATTCGGCTTAGGGCGGCCGGTGGGAAGCTCACAGTAGCACATGGGCAGCTGACCGGGAGTATACGGGAAGCTCATTGGCACTCTTGCCGAGGGGTTCACCCTGCCGAAGATTATATCCGCAACGGCGTATGTGCCGCAGGTTCCCGGAAGCCAGGCTTCAAGCACAGCGGCACAGTCCTTGTCAAGCTCCGGCACGCAAAGCGGTCTGCCGCCGAAAAGCAGGGCAACGGTGTTATTGTTCGCCTCAGAAACCGCCTCAAACAGCTTTTTATGCGAAGCGCAGAGCGAGGTATCCGCAACGCTCTTGCCCTCACCTGTTCTTGACTGATCCTCACCTATGCAGAGGATTACAGCGTCCGCCGAAGCACAAGCACTTATCATATCATCGGTGACATCATCCGTGGCAAAGAAGCTGATATCGGCATCGGGGTAAAGCTCTTCAAGCGCTTTGCGCAGGGTGACTGTGTGCTCGGGCTGGGCAAATATCGCCCATGATCCGGTTATGGCACGGCTTTCGGCAAGCGCACCCGCAACCACTATCTTTTTGGAGGTGTCAAGCGGAAGTATGCCGTTGTTTTTAAGAAGAATCGTAGTCTCCTCGGCGGCTTTTCTGCTCAGCTTCAAGAATTCGTCGCAGTAGATGTACTTCTTTTCTGCTTCCAATGAACCATCCTTATATGGGTTTTCAAACAGCCCGAGCTTGTTTTTAAGCTTTAATACACGCAGGCAGGCTTCATCTATCTGGCTTTCGCTTACCCTGCCCGCTTCAACCTCCGATTTAAGATGGCTGAGGTATGCGTCTGACATCATATCTATATCCACACCAGCGTTCATTGCCTTCTGCGCGGCGTCCGCCTTGTCGCTTGAAGCGCCATGAGCCAAGGTTTCACCGATGGCGTTATAGTCGGTTATAAGCACACCCTTGAAGCCGAACTCATCCCGCAGGATTTTGCGGTTGAGCTTTTTGGAAAGCGTCGCAGGAAGCCTGTCGATGGTGTTGAAAGAGGTCATAACAAGCTCCGCGCCCGCGTCCATTGCGGCTTTATATGCAGGCAGATAATCCTCCCGAAGCGAGCGCTCGCCGACTTCGAGGGCGTTATAGTCCCTGCCGGCAGTGGCTCCGCCGTAGCCCGCGTAATGCTTTACGCAGGCGGCTATTTTGCCTTTTCCGCCGCAGTTATCCCCCCGAAAGCCCTTAACTGCGCTCTCGGCGAACCGGGAATTAAGGTAGACATCCTCGCCGGTGCCCTCCATCACCCTGCCCCAGCGGCTGTCGCGGCAAAGGTCAGCCATAGGCGCAAATGTGGCGTGAAGACCCGCAGCGGAGCACTCGCGCGCGGCGGCGCGGCTTATCTCCTCGGTAAGTTCGGGGTTAAAGCTCGCCCCCTGAGCTATCGGAACAGGGAACACGGTGCGGAAGCCGTGGATCACATCCGCCATGAATATAGCAGGGATATGGTGCGGCTGGTGAGCTATGAAGCCATCCTGAATCTTCTTGAGATGCTCAAACCCACACTCACCAAGTATGCTTCCGACCTTGTACTGTCTTGAATCCCTGATGTCAAACGCCTGCTCAGGACCTGTCAGCGCCATATGGTCGCCGTAGAAGCCGCCGTGAAGCTGGCATAGCTGGTCTATCTTTTCATCTAAGGTCATATCGGCTAAAAGCTCCAAAAGCTGATTTTCGGTCATATACAAGTCTCCTTTTCAATGTTATATTAATATATTCGCCGGTTACTGTCGTTCGTTTTTGGATGTCTTTATTAAAAATCAGTATAACATCAGCAGGGATGGTTGTCAATAGCCGCAAACACGCATCCGGCAAAGAAAAAGCCGTCTGAAAGGCTTGAAATGCTTCTTCAAGCTCCGTCAGACGGCTGATTTTAGTCTTCAAAAATAATTATATAGGTTTCGCCCTCGGCGGCAGTAAAGCTGATTCTGTCCTTGCCATCCTTAGAAATCTTCACGGCTTTGCCCTGGGAATCGACTACCTTTGCCGAAGCAATACCGCTATATGAAACGGCTAAGCTTTCAAGCGCGGAATGAGCTGTAAGCTCAGCCTGATCAAGTCTGCCCTCGCTCCACTTCATCGAAACGTCAACATTTCCCCTTGCTCTCAGACCCGATACCGAGCCGTTCGCCCAGATATCAGGCAGTGTGGGAAGCAGATCTACGCTGTCGCCCTGGCTTTGCAGAAGCATTTCGGTCATTCCGGCGGTCGCGCCGAAGTTACCGTCTATCTGGAACGGCGGGTGGGTGTCGAACAGGTTCTGATAGGTGGATTCCTTCAATATCTGGTTCACCATGACCCCTGCATGGTTGCCGTCGCGCAGCCTTGCCCAGAAGTTTATCTTCCACGCCTTGCTCCAGCCTGTTCCGCCGTCTCCCCTGGTGTTAAGAACCTTTTTCATCGATTCGACTATCTTATCATCCTGCTTGCTCCTTCCGGCGACAACAAGCGTTCCCGGGTGGATCGAGAACAGATGGTTTACATGGCGGTGACCATAGTCGCCGGTGATGTCCATAATGGTCTCGTCCTTCCACTCTAAATACTCGCCGTCAAGACCTATTTCGGGGAGCCAGAGCTTATCCTTTGCCGCCTTGATTTCGTCTATCTCATCACCGGATATGCCCAGCACCTCCGCCGCCTTAAGGGTGAAGTCAAAAAGCTCCCAAATGATTTCCTGATCGCAGGAAGCTCCCAAGGTATAGGGCCCATGCTCCGGCGAATAGGACGGGCTTGAAACAAGCGAACCGTCGCGGGTGTCTGCAACAAGGTTATCCACCCAGAAAAGCGACGCCTGCAAAATGGTATCGAAGTTTTGCTTTAAGTAGTCCTCATCCAGCGTGAAGGCATATATCTCCCATATATCCTGACACATCCAGGCAGCGCCCGCCGGGAAGTAGAACGCGCTGGAAACCGCCGGAGCGGTGTTTCCCCAGATGTTGTTTTCGTGATATGTCGTCCATCCGCGCACCGGCTCACCGGCTTCGGTGCAGTGGTAAAGCTTGGCTGTTATCTTTCCGCGCTCAACAAGGCTGTTGATGTAATCGACTATCGGCATATGGCACTCTGTTAAATTCGTGGTTTCGGCAAGCCAGTAATTCATCTGGATGTTTATATTAGCATGATAGTCAGAATCCCACGGCGGGGTAAGACCGTCCGCCCATATTCCCTGAAGATTTGCGGGCAGAGAGCCCTCTCTTGAAGACGCAATAAGCAGATATCTGCCGAACTGATAATAAAGTGATTCAAAATACCTCTGCTCTTCCGGGGTCAGGATGTCGTATTTATATCCAGTAAGCAAGGATAACGTTGTTTTTTTCGGAAGCTTATCCGTGCCGATATTCAGCTTTACTCTTGAATAAAGGCTGTGATAATCCTCCATATGCGCGTTTTTGAGCTCCTCATAACCCTTTTTCGAGACCGTTTCAAGACGTTCAAGGCAGTCATCAAGCGGAATAGCATCGCTGAAATAGTCGAAGCTGTCATCCATGCACTGCTGATAGTTCGTTCCGGCTGTGAAGAGTATCAGAACCTCGCTCGCGCCGGAAACGCTGATTCCCTTAGCGGTCGTTTCCACCGCGCCGTCGGATATGATCTTTGCCGCGCCGGCAAATTCAAGATGATCGATATTTTCCTTGTGATCGGATGGACGTCCTGTAAACAGAATCATATCATCCTTGTATTCGGTTTTAGCCTTTGACTGGGGTGATGTGAAGCGGATAAGCTGGCTTATGCCGCCTGTGGTGTCGCAGGTTATTCTTATCGCCATGAAATTGTCTGGGTTGCTGACGAAATATTCCCTTTGATAGCCGATTCCGTTCTTTTTGTATTCGACTGTCGCTATAGAATCATCGATATTCAGGGTTCGTCTGTAATCGCTCGTTCCGGTTTCGGAGCCGGAATATCCCTCCAGTGAAATTTCGCAGAGCTGTGTTCCCCATCCGCCCTCGTTGGCTTCGATAACAAGCTTATAAGTGCGGCATGGCGCAGGGTTCTGTATATCAAAATCAAGTGTTTGCAGTCTTTCGGCAAAATCAACGCCGCTGCGCTCGTCCAAAAGCACCCAGTCCCCGCCCGATTTACCGTACAGCTTGAAGCTGGATGGGTCGCGATCAAAATCATCGTCCCCACTGGTGAGAGAATACCGTCTGACCGTCTTTTCCTCGTTGTATTCAAATTCAATTTCAACCGGGAAGGCGGTGGATGAATCGTCTCCCCAATCTCCGCCGTCAGCCGAGAACCACTTTGTCGATGTATTGCCGTCGAAAAGCGGAGATATATCAGTGTTAAGACATCCGCTTACAGAGCTTGAAACCAGGTAAGCCCCGCCCTGATCGAGTATTTCAATGTTTCCCAGGCTCTGATAGTGACCGTAAAGGCTCTTGTCGCCTTTCAAAGCGTCTATATGGGCATTGACCTCTGCCGAGCTGGGATATTCCGAGGCTACAACCTCGCCGTTCTTCTTATATGCGGCGCTATTCTTGGAGAACTCGTTTGCAAGCTCCTGCAAACCATCGCGGGCAGCTTGGAGATTTTCGTAATTTTCCGCCTGAGTGGTGTGACCCATTCCGCCGTCGTAATTTTCATCTGCACCAGGTCCGCCAGACCACAAAGTATGCTCGTTTATCTGAATCCTGTCGGAATCCACTCCGCCGAAAATCATCGCGCCGATAAAGCCGTTGCCCATCGGCATGGCCTCCTGCTCCCAGTCGGAAGCCGGCTTATCGTAAACCGCCATAAGCGGAGCTTGTGCCGTCTCTATGCGTGTGACATTTTGCACTGTCTCCCCGCCGGAGCTGTCCGCGCAGGAGGTAAGTCCCAAAATCATTGAAGCGGCTATTGCCGCGGATATAAAGCGTTTTCTTATCATAGTATCTCTCCTTTGCCATGTATGTTCGTATACTAATAATACATCATTTAGCTATATCATTCAATGCTTTATTATGACAACTTTTCGCATACGCCGTCGCTATACCGACAAAGTTTTTTTCGGAAATACCGGTTCTGCAATTATTATAGTCTTCTGTGTCAGCCGTAATACTTCCTGTCTAAGCACCGGTATCTTACCGCCTGAGCTATATGCTTACGGTCGATTACCTCCGCGCCGTCCATGTCCGCTATCGTACGGGACACCTTTAATATTCTATCATAGGAGCGGGCGGAAAGCCCCAGACTGTCAAACACCTGCTTTAAAATGCCGTCCGCCTCCGGGGTTATCGGGCAGACCTCATGCAGGATATCCGAGGTTATCTGCGCGTTGCAGGTTATATCCGTTCCGGCAAAGCGTTTTTGCTGGATATCTCTTGCCCTCTGCACCCGCTCACGGATGGCGGAGCTTGGCTCTGCCTTTGCGCCGGAGGATATGCTTTCATAGTCCGCCGGGGCGACCTCGATATGCATATCGAACCTGTCCAAAAGCGGTCCCGAAACCTTTGAAAGGTACTGCGAAACCTGCTTGGGCGAGCAGACGCATTTTCTGGTGGGATGTCCGTAATATCCGCATGGGCAGGGGTTCATGGCGGCAATTATCATTATCCGGCAGGGGTACGTCACCGTTCCTGCCGCGCGGGATATTGTCACCTTGCCATCCTCGATGGGCTGTCTCAGAATTTCGAGGGTGGGGCGCTCGAACTCGGCAAGCTCGTCTAAAAACAGCAAGCCGTTGTGTGCAAGGGATATCTCGCCCGGACGCGGGACGCTTCCTCCGCCGGACAATCCCGCCGAAGAAACTGTGTGGTGCGGCGAGCGGAAGGGGCGGACGGTAATAAGCGGGGATTCAGGGTCGATAAGCCCAGCTATCGAATAGATATTGGTGGTCTCGATAGACTCCTTGAAGCTCATTTTTGGCAGGATGGAGGGCATACGCTTTGCAAGCATACTTTTGCCCGAGCCGGGCGCGCCTATCATGATGACGTTATGCCCACCGCAGGCGGCGACCTCCAGCGCCTTCTTAGCATACTGCTGTCCCTTGACGTCGGCGAAGTCAAGCGGGTCGTCATAAGCCTTTATATCCGGGATATACGGCTCTGCCGGGGACATCGAGCCCGAGCCTGTGGCATAATCTAAAAGCTGCCTTAAGGTGTTCACGCCGTAAACCTCGATGCCGTCCGCAACGGATGCCTCGAAGGCGTTCTCGCTCGGCACAAAAAGCCGCTTTATTCCATGTTCCATGGCATACAAAGCCATCGGAAGCACGCCCCGCACTCCCCTGACCTCACCGCCCAGTGAAAGCTCCCCGACAAAGGCGGAGTCTGCAAAATCTTCGTCATTTATCTCACACATTCCGGCAAGTATCGCAGCGGCAATAGACAAATCATGAGCCGAGCCGGACTTTTTAACGTCCGCCGGGGCAAGGTTGACCGTCACCCTGCATTTCGGAAAATTAATGCAGGAGGAGCGGAAAGCCGAAGCTATCCTTTCCTTGGACTCCTTAACAGCGGCGTCTGCAAGACCTACTATTTCAAACCTTTCGACGCCGCGGCTGACCTCGACCTCAACATCCACGCCGAAGGCGTTCATTCCGAAAAGACCTATGCTTTTGATTTTAGAGAACATCTGCCGCACCCTCCCATATGTATTACTTTACATGATACAGCATTTTCCCACATATTTCAACATATAAATGCAAAAAATCCGCCTAAAGAGCAAAAACTCTTACGGCGGATTAGTCTGTATCAGCTGTATCAACCCTTCTTTTTCTTTTCAGCAGCCTCCGATACGCTGACGATATAATCTACGTTTATAACCTTGACGGTTCCGTCCTTAGCAGTTACGGACATCCAGTTTTCCGAAACATCGTCAACCGTGACTGTTTCCCCGAATGAGGAATTGTAGGACATAACATAGCACTTTTTTCCGATAAACCTCTTCAATAATTCGTTGGACATCGGGCTTAATCTCCTTTTCTTCTTATTTTTTATGCGGCGGACGGTGTTCCTGTTCATCATCGGCAGGATGATGCATAGATATATCACTATAAAATATAAATACCAATATTCCACAAATACCATCTCCCACAGACCGTTCGGCTTTATTCTGAGGAAATTATAGCACACATCACATAATAAGTCAATCAAAAATAGGGTTTTGTCATTGACAGCCAATAAAAAAGCATTGTATAATTAGATACATAAACAGACAAACGCTTTAGACGTTTTTGTGGAGATGATATAAATGCTTAAAAAATTTTTAAGAACCGCGCTTGCGGCCGTTATTTCGCTTACTGCGGTTTGCACGTCGATTCCGGTTGTTCATGCCGAAAACCCGACAGTTCAGACTGCCTACACCCCCGACCCTGCGCCTATGGTGTATAATGACACCTTCTATTTCTACACCGGGCATGACGCCGACGGTGCATCATACTACACCATGACCGACTGGCGGTGCTATTCGACCACCGACATGAAAAACTGGGTAGATCACGGTGCGGTGCTGTCATATACCGATTTTGAATGGGCGGACCCTGATAGCTGCTGGGCAGCTCAGTGTGTAGAAAGAAATGGCAAATTCTATCTTTATGTCACCCTTTCAACAACTGCGGCCGGCGGAGCGAGGGCTATTGGCGTCGCCGTTTCCGATTCGCCGACCGGTCCTTTCAAGGACGCTATCGGCAAGCCTTTGTGCGGTCCAGACTGGGCGTATATCGACCCTACTGTTTTGATTGACGATGACGGTCAGGCTTACCTTTACTTCGGCAACCCGACCTTGCACTATGTCAAGCTTAAGAAAAACATGATAGAGCTGGACGGTGAGATAACCGCAACCAACATGACGAGCGAGCAGTTCGGCTCCAATGAAAGCATGAATTCACTTTATACCGAAGGTCCTTGGATTTACAAGCGGGACGGCATATATTACATGGTTTACGCGGCTTCGGGAATCCCGGAAACTATAGACTATTCCACTTCGGACTCCCCCACCGGTCCTTGGGAGTATCAGGGCAGGATAATGGATTCGCACCCCACCAGCTTTACGCTCCACCCCGGAATCATTGAGTACAAGGGTCACGCTTATTACACCTACCACACCGGCGATTTGGAAGGCGGAGGCGGCTTCACACGCTCGGGAGCTATCGAGGAGTTCAAATTCGGCTCGGACGGCTCTATCCCGCATATAAATCCCACACGTGAGGGTCCCGACCAAATTGAATACTTCAACCCCTACAAGCTCAACGAGGCGGAGACTATCTGCTTTGAAAAGGGCATAAAAACCGTCCGCGGCGAAAATGGCATATACGTAACTAAGGCAAGCAAAAACGACTATATAAAGGTTGCCGGAGTAAACTTCGCGGAAAAGGCTACAAGCTTCACCGCCTCTGCCTGCGCCGTAAAGGCGGAAGGCACCATAAACATAAGGCTTGATTCCCCTGACGGCGATATAATAGGCACCGTCACCCTGCCCGAAGGCGAGGAGGACGAGGCTTTCAAGACTGTCAGCTGTGAAATATCCGGCGCAAGCGGCGTACATGACCTTTACTTCACCTTCGACGTAAGCGCAAACCGTGGATATGTCAATTTCGACACTTGGCAGTTTGACGGAGTTTATTCCGAGGATGATTTTGCGGCTTCTCCCGCTACGATAAAGTCTTCCGACAGAACGGTGGTATTTATCGTTGTGATAGCTGTTGTCGCTGTGGCTTTGGTATTGACGGCGGTTGTTCTGCTGAAAAGAAAAAGCGGCAAAAAGTAAATAAATATGCTGTGCTGAGCTTCTACTCCCTTGCCGGATAGCTCAGACTGACACAAATACCTTCATATTCTTATATGGGGGTATTTGCATTTACAGGACTGTTATTCACGTTAAGCGAAGGATGTGTTTCTATTTGCAGAAATTCTGTCGATTTGTGTTATAAAAATGCGCAAATGTATATTGACAATACTGCGTCCATTGATTAGAATTTGATTAAAATACAGTTGACGGCGGACAAACACCCGGAAAAGCCGGGAAAACAAAAAAGGAGCAAGAATATGAGCGATAGAATATATACACCCGTAAATCCCAATGCACAGGAATGTGTTAAAAATGTGCTGAAATATCTGTCGGATATTTCATTCGACAAGGTTGTAACCGGTCAGCACACTCAAACCATGGCGATGGAGGAGCTTCATCAGATAAAAAATACAACCGGGCACGAACCCGCTCTGCTGGGATTTGAGCTTTTGTCCTATTCCCCGAACATAAATTATCTTGACACCGATGAGGACTGCATGAACGAAATCGTCGACAATTTCGGAACACTGAAAAGGGCATGGGAATGGGCTGAAAGAAAAGGTCTTATCACCTTTACATGGCATTGGTTCTCGCCTATTGGGGGACGTTCAAAAGCATTCTATTCAGTTAACACCGATTTCGACGCAAGCAGGGCTGTCATAGACGGGACCCCGGAAAACAAGGCTCTGCTGGCTGATATGGATATGATGGCGGGACTGCTCAGACCGTTCTGTGATAAGTGCATCCCCATAATATGGAGACCGTTCCACGAGGGGGACGGAAACTGGTTCTGGTGGGGCGCAAAGGGTCCAGAAACAGTCAAAAAGCTGTACCGCATTATGTATGACAGATTCACGAATCTTCACGGGCTTAACAACCTGATTTGGGTGTGGAATTCCCCCATCCCCGAATACTACCCCGGAGATGATACGGTGGATATCATTTCAAGAGATATTTACACCGAATGTCACGTCCATAAGGACTGCGCCAAGGAGTACAGCGAGCTTACAAAAATCACCCCGCAGAAAAAAATAGCTCTCATAGGAGAATCGGGAACTCTGCCGGATATAAACGGTATACATGAAAATAAGCTCGGCTGGACCTGCTTTATGACATGGTCAAAAGTGTTCTGCCTTACCGAAAAGTTCAACAGCTATGAATATCTTAAGACGCTGTACAGCAGTCCGTATGCTGTTACAAAGGAAAATCTGCCGGAATTGTATTAGAGCTTTAAGGATTCAAGCTTTTGTGTACAAATATTTGTACGCAAAATCAAAAATACCTATTGACATTTTCAGAAAAAGGAGTATTATAGTAATTAGAACGTATGTTCTATCTGACGAAAACAAATTTTGCAGGAAGGCTTAGTAGCACAGCTTACAGGTCTTTTTGCGGCACCGCACAAAAACGTGATACCGATTGAGCAGGAATCGGATTTTTACGCTTTTGTGCGGCGTTTTTAATTTTATGCTAATTCACGGTTCATGCTTATTTACGCCCGAAAAGTGCCCGAAAATCTGGTGATGAATCCATCGCCGAGCGATTTTGTGCCCGCCTTTTGGTATCATTTTACGCAGAAATCAGTATTGGCTATAGGCTGACCGTGAATTGGTATTAAGAAAGGAATGATAGTATTAAATGACAGAAGCAATATTCGACATATCCGCAGACGTGACCAGGGACAACCGGTCGTGCAGGGTAATTGCAAAGCAGTTCGACGTCAAATCGCGATATCTAAGGGTGCGTATAACCAACCACGGCAGAGCTGTTATTGTACCGAAGAGTTCTAAGGTTGTAATAAACGTCAGACGACCTGACGGCACAGCCAAGGCGTTTTCGGGTGTTGTGAATCACGACGGCACTGTTAAGGTTCCGCTTCACAGCTGGGCGTTGGAGCTTGAAGGCGAGCTTCGCTGTGATATCTCCATAATCGGGACGGATGGTACTAAGCTCACCACTACCTCATTTAAGGTAACGGTAGAGCGCTCGACCTATTCCGGCGATGATGTTTCGCAGGATCAGGAAAGCATGGACATCATAACCGAGGTACTGACAGAGATAAGCAACCGAATGCCCAACTACAAAATAGGTCCGGGACTTGCGGTATCGGAAAACACTATTTATGTCACCGCAGGCACCGGCGGGGGCGGAGCGCCTGTCGACCCGACGCTCTCGCTGGAAGGTGCCGCCGCAGACGCCAAAGCTACCGGCGACGCCATAAAGCAGATAATCGATTCCGCAAACGCCGAAGAGCCGTGGGACAGCGGCTGCTGGACGATTGACCCATGGATAAACAACGAACCGGGTTCGGCTGAGGGCTACTCCAACTCCCAGACTATACAGCTTGAGCCAAACACAAAGTACACTATATCCATAAGTGAGGATGACGGCAACACACTGTATATAGCCGGTGAAAACGGCGGAATCTATTCGGCAGTTCAGGAGCATGGCGGATATCAGACCTTTACCACCGATGAAACAGGCAGGCACACATTCTGGCTTCTGACACCGGGCAGACGATATGACGACTACATAAACGGAACGCTGAAGGTCTCTATAGTCAAGGGCAGTTTGCCTAAAATGCAGGGCAAGGGTGTCACCAAGGTTTCAAAAGACGGCTGGGTTATTAAGACGCATGAAAACGCCCCCGGAGAGCTTAATAATCGTTACCTGGATATATATTCTCCATTCGGCAAATACTTCAGTCTTAATACCGGTGCATATAACGATGACCCATCAGACGGCGATACTTGGTGCGGATTAACAATTGGTCAGCCGGACTACTCCGGTGCAAATGAGGCTGGAATCCATCTGGCAGTCCCAGGTGCCGGGATGGACGTATCCTTCATGAACGCTGGTATTCTTGCTGAGCTTGTTTTTAACATGGGAGTATACGGAGCACCTTTGGAATACGGCAAATATATGTTTGCCTTTAACGAGCCGGATGTTCCAAGCTATGCACGATTCCAGATATTCAAGGATGCCATTCCGATATCTCTCACTTCCGAAGGCATAAAGGTCAAAAATAACAATCAGGCAGTAAAAACCGAAAATGAAGCCGAGTGGAAAACAGTAAACCTTTATGAACTGGAATCAAGGGTAGCGGCACTTGAAGCGCAGATACAATCGCTTACCGGCAGTTCAAAGTAACTCGACCGGGCTGCATATTATCAAACGAAAGGATATATAAATGACTATGAGAAACATTTTCTGCGCCGTTTTTGGAGCGGCAGGAAGTATTTTCGCCTCCATATTCGGCGGCTGGGACGCCGCGATAGTCACGCTCATCATCTTTATGAGCATTGATTACATAACGGGTCTGATAGTTGCAGGGGTCTTTCATGCCTCAAAAAAGTCTCCCAACGGCTCGCTTGAAAGCCGAGCCGGATGGAAGGGACTTTGCAGAAAGGGCGTTACCCTGCTTATCGTATTAGTCGCAACACGACTTGATATGGCAATCGGGACGCATTATATCCGCGATACAACGGTCATAGCCTTTGTTGTCAACGAAGCTATTTCCATAATCGAAAACGCAGGGCTGATGGGTATTCCGATACCGGAGGTTATAATCAGAATGATAGACGTACTTAAAAAGCAATCAGAAGACGGAGGCTGTGAGAATGGCGGTTCAGATTAAAGGGATAGACATTTCAAAGTGGCAGGCAGACAAAAGCGGAAACACCAAGGTGGATTTTTCCCTGCTCAAACGGTCGGGGTATGAATTCGTGATACTTCGCGCATCTATAGGACGTTCAAAGGACATATCCTTTGATAGCCACTATAAGGCGGCAAAAGCTGCCGGTCTGCATATCGGCGCTTACCACTATCTCAACGCAAAAACGCGCGATGAAGCCTTGGCGGAGGCGGATTTCTTCCTCAAAACCATAAATGGCAGGCAGCTTGATTATCCGATATGCTTAGACATTGAAAGCGACGTGCAGAAAAAGCTTGGAATGGCAAAATGCACAGATATCGCCCTTGCTTTTATGCAAAAGGTCGAAGCCGCTGGATATTATACCATGCTTTACTCCGGTGCGAACTTCATAAGCAAATATCTCGATATGGAGCGCCTTCGCCACTTCGATGTGTGGCTGGCGTGCTATACGTCCGAGGAAAGGCGGGAGGAGCTTTATAAGCACGATATCTTAGGCATATGGCAGTACAGCTCATCGGTGATATTGCCCGGAGTATACCCCGGACGGCTGGACCATAACATCGCCTACAAGGACTATGCAAAAATCATCAGCCGCGCAGGACTAAATAATCTGAAATAATCACAGGCATCAGCCGAAGGCAGAAAGGTCTTCGGCTGTTTTTTTATAGGGAGTATACCGCTTCGGTGAAAACATCAATAAATTCCGAGAATATGTTAAGAAATCGTCAGTGTTCCCCTTGCCAACTGTCTGGAAAAATGCTATAATAAATTGATAGCTGTGTACCGCTTGTTCGGATTTTCACGGCAATTATAGGGAAATTATCCCGATATACCATGTCGGGATGGCAAAATCACAAAAAACAGGCTATAGGCGTGTGCCTCCGAGCAAAGGTGCAAGGGTTTGGGACAGCTTTAAGCCGGTATGAAAGGAAAGGTATAATTATGCAGTACGGTTATTTTGATCTTGAAAACAAGGAATACGTTATAACCAAGCCGAATACCCCTGCACCCTGGTGCAACTATCTCGGCTCGCCCGCTTACGGCGCTATCGTATCCAATAACGCAGGTGGATACAGCTTTGTTCAGTCTGGCGCAAACGGAAGAATCATCCGCTATCGCTTCAACTCAAACATGGCTCTTCCGGGAAGATATATCTATATAAGAGATAACGATTCGAGCGACTACTGGTCTGCAACCTGGCAGCCGGTCGGCAAGCCGCTGGATTCCTATAAGAACGAATGCCGCCACGGTACAGCTTACACCGTTATAACCTCGGAATACGCCGATATCAAGTCGGAGGTCACCTACTACGTTCCTATGAACTGCACCTATGAGGTTTGGCGGGCTAAAGTCACCAACCTTTCGGATAAGCCCAGAAACCTTTCGGTATACGGCTTCTGCGAATTCACCAACGAAAACAACTACGAGCAGGATCAGGTTAACCTGCAGTACACCTTGTTCATCACCCGCACATCGTTTGAGGGCAACAAGATTTTGCAGCACATCAACGAAAACTCCGGCAAGGACGCTTCCGGCTCCAACCACCGCGAGCGCTTCTTCGGTCTTGCAAATCAGCCCGTTTCCGCCTACAACGGCAATCTGGACAGCTTTATCGGCTCTTACCGCACCTACTCCAATCCGATAGCGGTTGAAACCGGCAAGTGCGACAACGTTTTAAACTACAACTCCAACGCCTGCGGAGCGCTCCAGTCTGATATCACCCTTGCCCCCGGCGAAACCAAGGAGTTTATATATGTACTCGGTCAGCGCGACAATGCCGAAGCCAACAAGATTCTTTCAAGATACGTAAACGCCGGCACGGTTGAGGATGAAGTCGCCGAGCTCAAGAACTACTGGCACTCCAAGCTTGAAAACTTCGAGGTTAAGACCCCGAGCGAGGAGTTCAACAACATGATAAACGTTTGGAACTCCTATCAGTGCTTCATCACCTTCACATGGTCGCGCGCAGCTTCCCTTATCTACTGCGGCTTAAGAAACGGCTACGGCTACCGCGATACCGTTCAGGACATTCAGGGTATCATCCACCTCGACCCCGAAATGGCTCTTGACAAGATCCGCTTTATGATCTCCGCTCAGGTAGACAACGGCGGCGGACTTCCCTTAGTCAAGTTCAACCACAACGCCGGTCATGAGGATACCCCCGACCAGGCGTCCTACGTTCAGGCGACAGGTCACCCCTCCTACCGTGCGGACGACGCTCTGTGGCTCTTCCCGACGGTTTATAAGTACATCGGCGAAAGCGGCAACAAGGCGTTCTTGGATGAAGAAATTCTTTACGCCAACGGCGGAAGCGACAGTGTTTACGACCACTTAAAGCGCGCTATCAACTTCTCGATGGAACGTTTGGGCGCACACGCAATGCCCGCAGGACTTTATGCCGACTGGAACGACTGCTTAAGAATGGGCGCAAAGGGCGAATCCACCTTCGTTGCCTTCCAGCTCTACTACGCAATGAACATCATGCGTGAGTTCGCGGCAGAGAGAAACGACAGCGAGTATATCGAATATCTCAACAAGGTTCAGCCCAAGCTCGGCGAATCGCTTGCCAAGTGCTGGGATGAGGACAGATTTATAAGAGGCATCCGTGAGGATGGCGTAGTAGTAGGCGCCAAGAGCGACCCCGAGGCTAATATGTGGCTCAACCCGCAGAGCTGGTCGGTAATATCCGGCTTTGCTTCACGCGAGCAGGCTGACAAGGCTATGGAAAGCGTTCACTCGATACTCAACACCAAGTACGGCGTTAAGCTTTTAGACCCGCCATACATCAAGCATATGTTCGGCGGCGCGATAATGCACATCTTCAACCCCGACACCAAGGAAAACGGCGGTATCTTCTCGCAATCGCAGGGCTGGCTCATCCTTGCCGAATCTCTCCTGGGACACGGCAACCGCGCGTTTGAATACTTCCTTGAAAGCTCCCCCGCTTCGATGAACGACAGGGCGGAGATAAGAGTTATCGAACCTTATGTTCACGGTCAGTTCGTTGAATCCACAACCTCTCCGTTCGAGGGCAGAGCGCACGTTCACTGGCTCACCGGTACTGCTTCAACCGTCATGGTCGGCTGCATCGAGGGTATATGCGGTATGCGCCCGAATGCCAAGGGTCTTGTTGTAAGCCCCGCTATCCCCAGCGAGTGGGACGGCTTCACCATCTCCAAGAACTTCAGAGGACATCACCTTGATATCGAGATTGACAACTCCGCTCACGTTGAATCCGGCGTCAAGGAGCTTTGGCTCAACGGCGAAAAGCTTGAAGGCTGCCTGATCCCTGCCGATAAGATGAGCGATAAGAATACCGTTAAGGTTGTTTTGGGATAATACCGAAATCGATATATAAAAACTTATATTCGTCTGAAATGAAAGCAAAATATATGGGGCGGAGGCTTTGCGGCTTTCGCCCTACTATATATGGAGGGGCATTAAATGACCAAAAAAGAAAAACTTATATCCGCCCTGCTTCTGGCATTTTCTGTATTCTTATTCATCTGCACGTTGATCAATCTATTCACCGGACATATCGGCGCCGCCATATGCGGGCTTGCCGCCGGGGGATTTTGTATGTGCGTGTGGTATGTGTATCGCAATAAAAGCGAGAAGAACGACGAAAGCAAGCAATGAAGCAGTTTTCCGCTTGAAGATTCCTAACAGATAAAACAACCGGCTTATGCGACCATCTCAGCATAAGCCGGTTAATTCTATTTATCACTTCTGGAACGTGGCCTGAATAAAACTGCCATCAGCAGGGCGAAAACCATCGCCGCGGTTATTCCCGCCGCACAGGCAGTAAGCCCGCCGGTGAATATGCCTAAGAAGCCCTTTTCGTCCACCGCTTCCCGCACGCCCTTTGCTAAAAGGTTTCCGAAGCCCGTCAGCGGCACGGTCGCGCCAGCTCCCGCGAATTCCGCGAAGGGTACATACAGCCCCACGCCGCCCAGAATCACGCCTACAACAACGTAGCTGACGAGTATCCTCGCCGGGGTGAGCTTGGTGTAGTCAATAAGCACCTGACCTATCGCGCACAGCAGCCCGCCTATCAAAAAAGCCCATAAATACTGCATTTCTTCACTTCCTTAACTCTGCTTGGTTTCTTTTTCATGAGATATCCACGCCAAGTGGGATATCCCCGGTATGCTCTTTCCCTGCTGGGTCGAGGTCGGGGACAAAAGTGCGCCTGTCGCCGCAAAGAGGATATTTTTAAGTCTGCCCGCCTTTATCTCCGGCAGGAAATGTCCGCAGAGCATACTTGCTGCACATCCACAGCCCGAGCCGCCCGCGTGGACGTCCTGCTCGGCTGAATATATCATACAGCCGCAGTCAAGGTGTCTGTCACGGATGTCTATGCCGTCCCGAAGCAAAAGCTCGCATAGAATCCGCGAGCCTACCTCGCCCAAGTCGCCGGTCACTATGTGGTCAAAATCCTCGGGTCGGCGGTGCATATCCTTTAAGAACTGCTTTATAGTGGAGTATGCCGCCGGAGCCATCGCCGCGCCCATGTTGTTGGCGTCTTTAATGCCCTTGTCCTCGATTTTGCCGATGGTGACTGCCCTTATATACGGCGGCTCGCTGCCCTGCTCGATTATCACCGCGCCTGAGGCCGTAGCCGTCCACTGGGATGTCGGGGTGCGCTGTCCGCCGTATTCCAGCGGGAAACGGTACTGCCGCTCGGCAGTGCAGAAGTGGGAGGATGTTATCGCCGCCGCCCTCTGTGCCGCACCCGAATCCACCATGAGTGATGCCAGCATCAGCCCCTCAGACATGGTGGAGCAGGCACCGTATATCCCGATAAAGGGGATTTTGAAGTCCAGCACCCCGAAGCTTGTACCTATGCACTGGTTTAAAAGGTCGCCGCCAAACATCATCGAAAGCTCGCTCCCGGGGATTTTGCGCTTGTCAAGGGCGGTTTGCAGAGCCAAGCCCTGCATGGCGTTTTCAGCGTCTTCAAAGCTTTCCTGACCGAAGCGGTCGTCCTTATCTATATAATCATAACAGCCGCCGTAAGGACCTTCGCCCTCTTTTATTCCGCCGACCGCCGCAAACGAACTTATGCATACCGGATTATCCGGCATGACGGTTGATTCGCCGATTCTTTTTGACATATATTTCGCTTCCTTCTTTCGGAGCTTTAAGCTCTGATACTTTTTTATGTTATACTTATTCTGCGTTAAAAAGTGTCTGACCACACTTGATCATGACCATGTATGGCCGTTGAATCGCTGCAAAACCCATCGTATAGCGGTTTTGTGGCGATTTTACTTGGGCTGCCCAAGCAGCCCTTCTACACTTTTACATAGAATTAGTATTATTATCCTCAGTTAAGCCGCTAATATTCCTGCATTTTATTAATGTCCCTCTTGAAAAAAACGCGGAAATAGTGTATAATATTAAAATGTAGTATTATAGCCAAAAGAAAGAGTGAAATAATATGAAAAAAGCTTTATCCGCCGTATCGCTTATAATCTGTACGGCTCTTATATTTATGATAGCGCTGTGCTCCTGCACCAAGAAGGAAGAGGAAAAGCCCGCAAACGGCGGCGTTCCGGACAGGGTTGTTTCAAGACCCACACAGTCTGACAGCGTGCCTGACGGCAGTTCGCAGATTCCGGATGTCACCACCGGCAGCACACCCGAAAATACCGGCTCTGCGGACGAAAGCGGTATTGTATCCGAAGTCTCCACAGGCTCTGCCGACACTCCGTCTGTAAGCGAAAACAAGCCGGACGTCACTAACGAGGATGATAATATAACCGTCAGTGAGGAAAACGACCTTTCAGACTGCAGGGCGATGGAATACCTGAAGCTCCTCAACTCGGGCAAGGTTCACGCTTCTCTTATAGAAGCCTCATCGCACGACAATGAAAATGCCTCCAGCATTGAAAGGGAGTACTTTGTAAACGGCAATAATGCGGTATTCATCAACGGCAGCACCAAAATAATCATGGATGATACCGAAGTTACGGTTATCGATTTGGACGAAATGACATACTACTCCTACCCGCGTGAAGATGAAGATACCGGCGCAAACTTCGGGTATGATATATCGGATTATTCACTTGTTTCCCGTACAGAAGATGAGGATGGTTCGCTTACCGAGGTTTACGAAATATCAAGACGCGGCGGCAATATAAAATCCACATGGACGTTCTTCCCCGGCGGCAATCTGACTGTTGCGGATGTAACTCAGGCGGGCACCTATTACTGGTACAGCTTCAGCCTTATCGAGTCGGATGTTTCCGATATGGATATGTCCATTCCGGAGGGGGTTGTTGAAACTGAGCCGGAGGATTATTTTGAATAAAATCAATAAACATTTAATATGAAAGGATACAAATATTATGCCCAAAGTAATTATCGAAATGGAAAACGGCAAAAAAATGACAGTTGAGCTTTATCCCAAGGAGGCTCCCATAACCGTTGAGAACTTTTTAAAGCTTGTTAAAGAGCATTTCTATGACGGACTTATCTTCCACCGTGTTATCAGCGGCTTTATGATTCAGGGCGGTGACCCCATGGGAACCGGCTACGGCGGATCAGACACAAGCATCAAGGGCGAATTCCGGGCAAACGGAATAAACAATACCATTCGCCACACCCGCGGAGTTATATCGATGGCGCGCTCACAGTCCCCGAATTCCGCTTCCTCACAGTTCTTTATCATGCATAAGGACGCTCCTTACTTAGACGGTCAGTATGCCGCCTTCGGCAAGGTAGTAGAGGGTATTGAGGTTGTAGACGAGATTGCTTCGGTCGAGACTGACTATAACGATATGCCCTTGAAGCCGCAGAGAATCAAGACTATAACCTTAGCATAAAGATATGCGCGTAACCTTAAGCGACAATCCAAGGCTGGAATATCTGCGGCAGAAAACCGTAAAGCTGACATCCTCCCCCGGCTGTTACATTATGAAGAACAAATCGGGGACGATAATATACATCGGTAAGGCAAAAAACCTGCGAAACCGCGTTTCCACCTATTTTCACGACAATGACCATCTTACAAAGGTTGCAAAGATGGTTTCAAACGTCTATGATTATGAATTCATAGTCACCGATTCGGAGTATGAGGCGTTAGTCCTCGAATCCTCGCTGATAAAACAGCACCAGCCGAAGTATAATATCCTGCTAAAGGACGATAAGGGGTATTCCTATATTAAAATTTCGGATGAGGATTTTCCGCGAATCACAAAGGAGAATCAGAAAAAAGGTCCCGGAACATTTATAGGACCGTATACAAGCGGGCTGACCTCGAGCCAGACGGTTGAAGAGGTAAACCGGGTTTTCATGCTCCCCACCTGCAAAAAGGTGTTTCCAAGGGACTTCAAAAAATCCCGCCCCTGCCTTAATTTTCAGATAAAGCGGTGCATAGGACTTTGCCGCGGATGCTTCTCAAAAGAGGATTACGCCGACATCATTAAGGATGCTATAGACTACATCAAATCGGGCAGCGGGACTTCGGTGGAGGCTCTCACCGCCGAGATGAATCGGCTTGCCGAGAATATGGAGTTTGAGAGAGCTGCGCTGCTGCGCGACAGAATCGCGGCGATAAAGAGAGCTGCCGAAACCCAGAAGATTTTTGAAAAGGATATTCCGGATACTGACGTTATTGGGCTTGCTAAGAACGGCAGCCTGAGCTGCATTTCGGTGCTGATATACCGCAACTCCAAGCTGAGCGACAAGTGTGACTTTATGCTGGGCGAAATCGGGGATGATATCTCCGCGCGGGAAGAATTTTTGATTCAGTACTACGACCGTGCTCCAAGAATCCCCAAGGATATTTACATCGACGCTGAGCTTAATGAAACCGACAATATCCGCAGATATCTGATGGAAAAATCCGGTCATGCGGTTTATATCAATAACGCCAAGAGGGGCGAAATGCTGGAGCTTACTAAAATGGCAGTCCGCAACGCCGCAGAACAGCTATCCATCCAAGTCGGAAGAACCGAAAAGGAAATAGCCGTGCTTGAAGAGCTGGCTTCGCTTTTAGGGCTTTCAAAGACCCCCATCTATATCGAGTGCTACGATATATCCAACCTTGCTTCAAGCGACATGGTCGGCGGAATGGTGGTTATGGATAACTCCCGCTTTGCCAAGAAATACTATAAGAAGTTCAATATTAAAACCGTCGCCGAGCAAAACGACTATGCCAGTATGCGTGAGGTCATTCGCCGCCGCTTCTCTGAATACCTCAACCCCGAATGCAAGGACGAGGGCTTTAAAACTTTGCCGGACGTTATTTTCTTGGATGGCGGCAAGGGACACGTTGCGGCGGTAGCTCCCCTGCTTGAGGATATGGGAATTAAAACCGCGCTTTTCGGACTTGTTAAGGACAATAAGCACCACACCCGAGCGGTTGTTGACCCGAACGGTCAGGAAATACAGATAATGAAATCACGCTCGGTATTCTCACTGTTGACACGGCTTCAGGATGAAGTCCACCGCTACACCATAACCTTCCAGACCTCGAAGCGCTCCGCACACGTCCACGAAACCGAGCTTACAAAGATATCCGGCATAGGTCCTGCAAAGGCGAAGGCTCTTTTATCGGAGTTCAAAACAAAGCAGGCGCTCAAAGCGGCAAGCATCGAGGATATTTCGGCGGTGATGAAAATAAATCCCGAAAAAGCGGCTGAAGTAAAAGAGAAATTCATAGACCAGCTAAACTACTGATCTCAGTCTGAAGCGATACAAAAAATCAGGCGCAAACGCTGTACAACAGATTATCACCCAATTTTGAGACGCTTTTAAAGGCTGAAATAAGTGTATTATTAATTTTGCAGTTTTCGATAAAAATTTTGTAGACAAACCGCAGATTTTATAATATAATATCGTTAAACCAATAATCGCCCGAAAGGCGATTATTGCCGCACCCCGCCTGACTGCGGGATAAGTTGTGTTATAATATCCGCAGGCGTTGATTCAGCGCGTCCCCCCCATGATGAGAAAGGATTACCCATGGCAAAAAATCTCCCCGCATACAGCGGCACCCTCAGAAGCCACATACTCAACGTCCCGGAAAGCGTATACAAATGCGGAGGGATCCTTATTTTCGGAAGACGGATAAAATCGCTGGTGTTCTCCACCGACGTTGCCATCATAAAAAACATCAACGCGGATGGCGTGATTGCGGTATATCCCTTTACCCCTCAGCCGATAATATCTCAGGCGATAATAACCGTTTCGGATGTTCCGGTGTTCGTCGGCGTGGGCGGAGGACTTACCGGCGGAGAGCGCTCGGTAAGGCTTGCCGAAAACGCCGAGAATCAGGGCGCATACGGCGTAGTGGTCAACGCTCCGATAGACCCATCCATTATAACCATGATAAAACAGCGTGTGGAGCTTCCGGTAATAGCGACCATTGTTTCGGACAGGCAGGATATCGACGCCCGAATTGCTGCCGGTGCGGATATTTTAAACGTCGCGGCATCGGTCAATACACCAGAGCTTGTACGCAAAATAAGGGAACAGTACCCGGATATCCCCATAATAGCAACCGGTGGTCCGACCGACGAAACCATCGCCCGAACCATAGATGCAGGAGCAAATGCTATAACCTATACTCCGCCCTCAAACGGTGAGATTTTTGCGCAGACCATGGAAAAATACCGCAAAAGATACGTTACAAATGATTAACATAGAAATAGTCTTTCACGAAAGGCGTGATTTAAAAATATGAGAGTAATAACAGGCACTCTGAGGGGCAAAAGGCTTATAACCTTGGAAGGCGAAAGCGTGCGTCCCACCACCGATAAAACAAAGGAAGCAATTTTTTCGATAATACAGTTCGACATTCCGAACGCTGAGGTCTTGGATCTGTTTGCAGGAAGCGGTCAGCTTGGAATAGAAGCCTTAAGCAGAGGCGCAAAGCACTGTGTATTTGTCGATAAATCCAAGGAGTCTATAGGAGTTATCAGGCAGAATATTGAAAGCTGCAAGCTTGAAAACAGCTCGAGGATTCTTAACTACGATGCTGAGGATTATCTTAAAATGGCGCACCATAGCTTTGATATCGCCATTTTAGACCCGCCCTACAGTTTGGGTCTGATACCGAAGGTGCTTTCCGGAGTAGATGAGATAATGAACCCCGGCGGAACTGTCGTCTGCGAGCATGAAGCGGGGCTGGAGCTTCCGGAAAAGGTAGGCGGTCTGACGCTTAGGCGCAGATACAGCTACGGCAAATTGGTCGCGCTGACTGTTTACGATAAGGACAGCGCAGATACTGATAACTGACATTTATAAGTTAAGGACGGTAAATGATATATGAACCAAAGAATAGCGGTCTGCCCCGGCAGCTTCGACCCGGTAACGCTCGGACATCTTGACATTATGAACAGGGCTTCACAGCTTTTTGACAAGGTGATAGTGTTGGTTTCTGTAAATCCCAAAAAGGTCCCCAGCTTCACGCCGGAGGAACGAGTGGAAATGATAAGGAAGGTCACAGGACATCTTAAAAATATCGAGGTTGAAACGTCTGACGGTCTTCTTGCGGATTTCGTCCGAGAGAGAGGGGCTACGGCTATAGTAAAGGGTCTTAGAGCCGTTACCGACTTTGAATATGAATTCCAGATGGCACTTGCGAACAAAAAGCTCTGCCCCGAGGCTGAAACCGTGTTTTTGGTCACCCGTTCGGAAAATATGTATCTGAGCTCGAGCGTAGTAAAGCAGATAGCCAGCTTCGGCGGAAACATAAGCGATTTTGTGCCGCCGGAAATTAAGGACTTTATCGCCGAAAGACTGCTTAACAGCTGACAAACCAATCGATACAGATATTATCAATTTAATATAATAATATAAGGAGCTAACAAAAATGACTATTGATGAAATACTGGAAATGATGGACGAGCTTTTGGACAAGGCGACAAGCGTTCCCTTTACCAATAAGAAAAGCCTGGTAGACGTCGACCAGCTGCGCGAGTATATCGACAATATCCGCTATAACCTTCCCACCGAAATAAGAAAGGCAAAGGAAATGGTTGCCGACCGTTCAAACATAATTGAAGAAGCAAACGCCGAAGCGGAAGAGATCATTAAAAAGGCTGAGGAGCGCGCCAAGGTGCTCGTCTCCAAGGAGGAGATAATAAAGCAGGCTCAGGCGGCGGCGAATGAGATCTCTCAGCAGGCACGGATGATGGATGCTAACATCAAGAAAGCCATGATAGAACGCATGGACAGTATTCTTTCGGAATCCGAAAAGGCGGTTACAAAATCCCTCAGCGAAATCAAGCATATGCGTGACACCATTAAGGAAGCCGCCAAGAAAACCGAAGGCGACAATAAATAGATTTTTGTTTTTCTCCGGAGAGCGAGCGTTTTCCACAAGAATACACGCGTCTTTTTGACTAAATTCGTCTTCATGCCGATTGACGGGCGGCGGGTAAGATAATATAATGTAATGTAAAGCTCTGCAAATCCCGGCGGGATTTGCAGGTATCGCATCAAATACTTCATAAGATTAAGGAGAATTTTTGTGTCTACAAAAGTCGTTAAGTTCGGCGGAAGCTCTCTTGCCGACGCCAATCAGTTTATAAAGGTTGCAAATATCATCAAGTCAGACCCCGACAGAAAGTATGTCGTTCCCTCCGCTCCCGGAAAGCGCAATTCCAAGGACACCAAGGTAACCGATATGCTTTATTCCTGCTATGATTTAGCGGTGAGCGGCGGGGATTTCCTTACCATGTTCGAGCAGATAAAGAAAAGATACGTCGATATAATAAACGATTTGAAACTTGATCTTTCACTGGACAGCGAATTTGAAACCATCAAGCACAGCTTTATGTCAAGAGCGGGCAGGGACTATGCCGCATCACGAGGGGAATATCTCAACGGCAAAATACTTGCCAAATTCTTGGATTTCGCCTTTGTTGACGCCGCAGAGGTCATATTCTTCAACGACGATTCAAGGCTCAATTTAGATGAAACCTGCCGCGCAGTTAAAACCCGTCTTGAAAAGGTCGGAAATGCAGTAATTCCGGGATTTTACGGTTCAATGCCCAACGATACCGTCAAGACCTTCTCCCGCGGGGGATCGGACATCACCGGCTCTATAGTCGCGGCGGCGGTCAATGCGGATATCTACGAAAACTGGACGGATGTTTCGGGATTTCTGGTCTGCGACCCAAGAATAGTCCCCGACCCGATGCCTATCAAGACGATTACTTATCACGAGCTCAGAGAGCTTGCTTACATGGGCGCAACCGTCCTGCATGAGGATGCTATATTCCCTGTGCGCAAGGCGGGAATCCCGATAAACATAAAGAACACCAACAAGCCGGACGATCCGGGAACCATGATAGTAGAAACCGCCGGCAACGACAGCTGTATTTATACCATAACCGGTATAGCAGGTCACCGCGGATTCGTCACCGTCACTATCGAAAAGGATATGATGAATGCCGAGCTCGGCTTCGGTCGAAAGGTGCTCGAGGTCTTCGAGAATTATAACATTTCCTTCGAGCATATGCCATCAGGCATCGACACCATGAGCATAGTTGTTCATAAGGATGAGTTTGAGGAAAAGGAAGCGCTTTTAGTCCACTCACTCCGCACGGCGGTAAATCCCGATAAAATAGAGATAGACAGGGATATTGCGCTTATCGCGGTAGTCGGCAGAGGAATGAAGTCTCAGCGCGGAACTGCGGCAAGAATATTCGCCGCACTCGCCCATGCAAAGGTAAACGTAAAGATGATAGACCAGGGTTCGAGCGAGCTTAACGTTATAGTAGGCATCTCGAACGACGATTTTGAGACTTCGATTAAGGCTATCTATGATATTTTCGTAACACAGAGATTATAATTATTGTTCACAAAGGGACGAAAGTCACCATACTTTCGTCCCTCTTTTGTCTTGAAAGACAGGAAAGGAGCACATTATGCTTGACAAAAAAGGCTTCGATTTGTGGGCGGACGGCTACGACAAGGCAGTAGGTATATCCGATGAGGACGGCAGCTATCCGTTTGCAGGCTACAAACAGCTTCTGAACGAAATCTATAACAGAGTGCTTGATGGCAAAGCCCAATCGGTGCTGGATATAGGATTCGGTACAGGTACACTTTCATATAAGCTTTCACAGCAGGGCATAAAAATTTACGGGCAGGACTTTTCGGAGCGCATGATAGCGATTGCAAAGGCAAAAATGCCGGCGGCCGAGCTTTATCAGGGCAATTTTGCCGATGGGCTTGTGGAAAAACTGAAGCAGAACAAATATGATGCCATAATCGCGACCTATTCTCTGCACCATCTGACGGATGATAAGAAAGTCGGACTGATCAGTGAGCTTCTGACACTTCTGAACGACGGCGGCGCGGTATATATCGGAGACGTAGCGTTTAAAACTGCCGAGGCAAGAGCGGAAGCCAGACTTAAAGTCGGGGACGAATGGGACGATGACGAGTTTTATTTCGCGGCAGACGAACTGCAAAAGTTCTTCCCTGCTATGACATTTGAAAAGTTTTCGTTCTGCGCCGGGCTGATGTGCCTGAAAAAGTAAATATAGTATTGCCGCCGCCGAATCCTTTTTCCGGATTTTTGCGGCGGCTTTTCGTTTTATTTAACATTAGATTTATGTCCGCGAAAATGTTGCATTAAATATATTTTTGTGGTATAATTATAATGTATTATTATGTTATCATGCTGGAGGTGAGCGCGTATATGGCTATTATTAATAGAATTATCCTGATTATTCTGGCAATCGCGATATGCATGGCGCTGTCCTCCTGCTCACCCCAAAAAATCCCCGATCAAACCGAAGCTTATTCTGTCGATGAACCTGTAAACACTGAACCGTCAGAAATACTGGATGTATCCAACAGCAGTGAAGCTTTCAGCGCTTATCTCACAACCTATCATTCCTCGAAATATACCGAGGAGTTCCCATATCTTGTGAAGTTCAACTCCTATTCCGAAGTGGAAGAGTACTTTTACAGCCATGAAAGAGATTTCTTTTTCGGCGCGAGATTCACAATTGCCTGCGCTTCATTTTCAGACGATTATCTCGCCGATAACGACGTTATGATGCTTGTTATAGACGAGCCAAGCACCTATGCCAGCTTTGAATGCAAAAACGTCACCGTTGAAAACGGAAAAACCGTTTTTGATATAGAGCGGCATATCCCGCAGAACGCACCTCAGGGAAGCAGCATTGCCTATCACCTTGTTTTCACTGCTCCAAAGGGGAGCTATGATTATGTTGACACCGACAATTTCAGCGTCAATATCACGGAGGTAACAGACAATGACACCAGCGACGTTTTCGATGCCGAGCGCTTCCGCTATATCTACCCGGAGTTCTGGCCATCTTCCCACAAGGCTGACGCTTTGAACGAAGTATCTCCGGTAATAATATCCATCCACTCATATGATGAGCTTTTAGGCTTCTATGAGAACCAGAAATCAGATTTTGACCTTGATTCGGAGTTCCTGCCCCAAATCGGTTTCTCCTACACCGAGGAGCTTTTTAACGACTATGTTTTGCTGATGGCTCTGATGCCCTTCGATTCGCGGTATCCGCCGCCGACGATTCAAAACGTCTTCGTCTACAATATGAAAATATGGATATCGATAAACAACTATGCGGAACAGATACCCGAGGATAAAACAGTGTGGTATCTTCTGACCGCCGCAGTGGCAAAGAGGGATCTTGAAGGGATTGACCTCAACCAATTCAATATCGGCGGAACGGTTGAAAAACGATGATATTCAGCTGATTCGGCTTGGCATAAGGTCAGGTTAACAATTGCGCTTTCTTTGCTGACCTTTTCTGCCCGATTCGCTGTAATATATTGTGTTCATAGCTGACGTGGTGTATAATACTAATTTCCCGTAAAAGTGTAGAAGGGCTGCTTGGGCAGCCCAAATGAAATTGCCACAAAACCGCTGTGCGATGGATTTCGCGGCGATTCAACGACCATACATGGTCATGACCAAGTGTGGTCAGACACTTTTTAACTGGAAATAAGTATAATTATCTAACAATATTAATAATTGAAACTGAATTTTTACATTTCAATTGCTGCGAAAGGCGGTTATAACTATGAACTTGGAACAAAGACTTGCATCAATTCACCCTCACCCGCGCCAGATCGCGTGGCAGGAAACTGAATTTTATGCATTTGTACATTTCACCGTAAACACCTTCACCGACAAGGAATGGGGCGATGGCACAGAATCCCCCGAAATTTTTAACCCGATTGACTTCGATGCTCACCAGTGGGTCGCGGCAATAAAATCTGCCGGTATGCGCGGGCTTGTCTTAACCTGCAAGCATCACGATGGCTTCTGTCTGTGGCACTCAAAGCTCACACGGCACACGGTAGAATATAGCCCTTTTAAGAGGGATATCGTCAAAGAGACTGCCGATGCCTGCCGTGAAGGCGGGATAAAGTTTGGAGTATATCTTTCCCCATGGGACAGAAACAGTCTGCTATATGGCTCCGGCAAGCCGTATGACGATTACTTCTGCGGACAGCTTGAAGAGCTTCTTACAAACTATGGCGAGGTGTTCTCGGTCTGGTTTGACGGCGCCTGCGGAGAAGGTCCGAACGGCAAAAAACAGTACTACGATTGGGAAAGATACTATTCGGTGATTCGCCGCCTGCAGCCGAACGCCTGCATAAGCGTCTGCGGTCCGGATGTCAGATGGTGCGGCAACGAAGCCGGATATACCCGCCCGTCGGAATGGAGCGTTGTGCCGCTGAGGACAAAGGACACCGAAAAGGTTGCATCGCTGAGCCAGCATGAGGACAGTGACGAATTCAGACAGCGCAAGATTTTCGCATGGGATCAGGATCTTGGCAGCCGCGAGCTTCTTGAAAACGAGCCTGACCTGATTTGGTATCCCGCTGAAACCAACACCTCAATCCGCCCGGGATGGTTCTATCACGAATATGAGGATGACAAGGTGCGCTCGCTTGATGACCTTATGAACGTCTACTACAACTCAGTCGGCGGAAACACTGCCTTCCTTCTGAACATCCCGCCGGCAAGGAACGGTCTATTCCACCCCAACGACGTCGCGCGGCTTAAGGAAATCGGCGATACTCTCAGGAAGGCTTTTGCCGTGAATCTCGCAGACAGTGCAAGCCTTTCCGCTCTCTCCGAGGCAGAGGGATATGAGGCTGAAAATCTGCGTAAGGACAGCTATGAAGCCTGCTGGATGCCAAAAACAAAGCAAGACGCCGGGCTGACATTTGAGTGGAGCGAGCCGAAAAAGGTCGGAAACATAGTCATCAAGGAGAATATCCCGACAGGACAACGGGTCGAGGAGTTTGTTATCGAGACAAGGTGCGGCGGTGAATATAAAGAAGCGTTCCGAGGAACGGTCATCGGTCATAAAAGAATAGTCCGGCTGAATGAACCGGCTGACGGAATAAGAATCAGATTTACGCAGTCCCGCTGTGAGCCGATGATATCGTTTATCGGGATTTATGAGGGATAATAGGCTTTGCAAACACGTTTTCTCAAAAAAATTGAAAAAGCACTTGCAATTTGTGCAGAGTTATGATATAATATTTGCACGCGGCTGTAAAGCCATAGGTGTGATAAATCCATAGTACTACTGTCTGAACTGAGGATGATGGGCTACTATTCGGATATAAACGCAATAAAACACATTATCAGTTCAAAAGGAGGTAGAAATTAATATGGCAAAAGAAGGAATCCATCCTAAGTACGAGGAAACAACCATCACCTGCGCTTGCGGAAATGTTATTCATACCAGATCTACAAAGCAGAATATCAAGGTTGAAATCTGTTCCAAGTGCCATCCGTTCTTCACCGGTAAGCAGAAGTTAGTTGACACCGGCGGACGTGTTGATCGCTTCAACAAGCGCTATGGCATGAACAAGAAATAAGAAAAAGTCATTGAGGAATCTGTGCAAACCGGTTCCTCTGATTTTTTATGCGAGGTGAGAGACTTGTATAAAACCGTAAGAGAAGAGGCAAGCGACAGCTTTATCGTCGAAAAATCCGAGTTTATCGGGCGGATTTTGCCTGTAAAAACCGAGGAGGAAGCAATTGCTTTTATAGATAAGGTGCGCTCGGAAAACCGCAAGGCGCGCCACAACTGCTATGCCTATGTTCTGAGTGAGGGCAACATCACCCGGTATTCGGACGATGCAGAGCCGCAGGGAACGGCGGGTCCGCCGATTTTAGATGTAATCCAGAAAAGCGGACTGAGCGACGTCTGCATAGTCGTCACCCGCTATTTCGGCGGGATACTTTTGGGAAAGGGCGGTCTTACCCGCGCTTATTCAAACGGCGCATCCATTGCAGTCTCCGCCGCGAAAGTCATGGAGATGTACCCCGCATATGAAGTAACAGCCATCTGCGACTATTCCTTTTACGACAGGATAAGCTATGCCCTGCCGGAGTTTGAAGTCAAAATCACCGGAACGGATTATTCCGACAAGGTGAGCATACGCTTCGCAATAAAAAAAGAGCTCTTCCCCACCCTCGAGCGCAAGCTGATGGATTTGACGAACGGCGGAGTATCAATTGAAAAATCTGATGAAATACTATTTGATTTCGCCCAATAAATTATGCATATATACAAATCTCCTGATTTTTTTAGCAAAAAAAGAGGGGATTTGTTTTTTATTTCGTATAAATAATCAGAACGTAAATTAAATGGGGTTTTGCTATGGAGCATCTGCCAAGAGAGTATACAGAAGAATCGGAGCATAAAATGCTTTCGCGCTTCGCCTGCTTTGCGGACGAAACTAAGGGGCGTGAACGCGAAGAGGAAAAGTGCCCTCTGCGAACAGACTTTCAGCGCGACAGGGACAGGATAATCCACTGCAATGCATTCTCCCGCCTGAAGCAGAAAACTCAGGTGTTCTTAAATCCCACCGGCGACCATTACAGAACTCGCCTCACCCACACCCTCGAGGTGAGCCAGATTGCGCGAACCATATCGCGCGCGCTGCGCCTGAACGAAGACCTGACCGAAGCCATTGCGTTGGGACACGATTTGGGTCATACACCTTTCGGGCACGCCGGCGAATCGGTTCTGAACGAAATATCTCCTTACGGCTTTAAGCACTACCGCCAGAGCGTGCGGGTTGTGGACTACATAGAAAAGGACGGCAAGGGGCTGAACCTGACCCACGAGGTCAAGGACGGCATACTCAAGCACACCGACGAGGTTGCCGAAACCAAGGAAGGCTTTATAGTCCGCTGTGCAGACGTTATCGCGTTCATAAATCACGATATTGAGGATGCTATACGTGCAGGAATCATCCGGGCGGAGGAGCTTCCGAAAAACGCTGTGGAGGTGCTTGGAGCTACAAAGTCGCAGAGGATAACCACGCTGGTAACCTCCTTAGTGAAAAACGGTGCGGAGGATATACATTATGACCCTGAAATCGAAGCCGCAAAGGAAGAGCTTAAGGAGTTCATGTTTTTAAACGTCTACAAAAATCCCAAGTGCAAGTCGGAGGAAGCAAAGGCTAAGGTGATGATAGAAAAGCTCTATCGGCATTTTCTTGATTATCCCGAAAAGCTCCCGGCTGACTACCTTGCCTTAGCGGACAGATTTGATAAGCCCACAGCAGTGTGCGACTATGTTGCCGGCATGACCGACAAATACTGCACCGATTTGTTTATAAACCTATACGTTCCAAAGGGCTGGAATATATACTGATCATCACGAAACAGCGCTTTACCCAAGGGGGTGGAAAAATTGCGGCTGTCTGCTGATTTTATTGACAGAATAAAGGATTCAAACCGCATTGAGGATATAATGCGGCAGTATGTTACCCTTAAGCGGAGCGGGCATGGCTATAAATGCCTTTGTCCGTTCCATTCCGAGCGAACGCCTTCCTGCACCGTGTATCCCGATAATGGCAGCTTCTACTGCTTCGGCTGCGGTGCCGGAGGGGACGTTATAACCTTCACCATGAAGATAGAAAACCTTGATTACATAGAGGCGGTCAAGCATCTGGCAGAAAAGGCAGGCATCCCCCTGCCGGAGGACGGCATACGCGACCGCGCCGCAGAAAGCAAAAAGCGGATTCTGGAGATGAACCGTGAGGCTGCAAAATTTTTCTATCAAGCCCTTAAAACTCCCGACGGCAGAGAGGGGCTTAACTACCTTATTAACACCCGCCGTCTGCGTCCCGAAACTATAAAAAGCTTCGGCTTGGGCGTTGCTCCCAACCGCTGGACAAGCCTTACAAACCATATGCTTTCTTTGGGATATACCCAGCAGGAGCTTATAACTGCTTCGCTGATAACCGAAAAGAACGGCAGATGCTTTGATTTCTTCGTAAACCGCGTAATTTTCCCGATATTCGACCTTCGTGGAAACGTAGTTGCATTTTCAGGGCGAACCTTGGATAAGGATTTCAAGGGAATGAAATACCTCAACTCCCGCGGGACGCCGGTATACGAAAAATCCCGAACCCTGTTTGCTTTAAATTTTGCCAAGAACACCTCAGTAAAATCCAAAAGGCTTATACTGTGCGAGGGCAATTTGGACGTTATCTCCCTTCATCAGGCGGGATTCACCGAAGCTGTCGCCACCTGCGGAACAGCTATCACGCCGGAGCACGCAAGGCTGATGTCGCAGTACTGCGACGAGGTTTACATCTGCTATGATGCAGATGCAGCAGGTCAGAAGGCCACCGCAAACGCCATTAACATCCTTTCCGCCGCCGGGCTTAAATCAAGCGTGGTAAGGATATCAGGAAACGGAATCAAGGACGTTGACGATTACATAAATAAGTTAGGACCGGAGCATTTTAAGGTGCTTTTGGACGGTTCTGAGGGTGCTATTCCCTATGAGCTTGCTAAGTGCCGCGAAGGGCTGGATGTTGAAAATGACGTCGGCAAGGTGGAATACCTTAAACGCGCTGTTGCCGTCCTTGCAAAAATTGAAAGCAGGCTGGAGCGCGAGGTGTATATCTCCCGCGTGGCACAGGACGTTGGAATCACCAAAGAAATTGTTTCGGCGGAGGTCTCGGCGTATCTCAAAAAGGAGAACCGCGCAGCAAGAAACAAGGAATGGAAACGTATAGAATCGGGGCGCACCGAGCGGGACGATATAAATCCCGAAGCCGCAAAATTTCCGAAGCTTGCCAAGGCTGAGGAGGGCATAATCGCCTATATTCTTGACCATCCGGACGGCGCAAATGATGTATTTTCAAGGCTTCCGGCGGAGCGTTTTGCAACGTCTTTTCATAAAAAAGTGTACGAAATACTTAAAAATAACGCAGATTCCTGCTCCGGAAGCGGTTTAAGTCTGCTTGGAAGCGAATTATCTGTGGCTGAAATGGGCAGAATATCCTATATTCTTGCGAAATCACGCGAAATCACAGTCGACGCGGCAACTCTTGACGATTATATGGATTTGCTGATGAATTCGTCGATGGACAAGCCATCCGCCGCCGAAATGTCGGATGATGATTTTTTGAAATACGTCCAGCAGCTAAGGCAGCAAAAGTAGTGGACAGCTGTACTAATTTCAGGCTAAAAGTATACAAACCTTGTGCAGCGAATCCGTGTTTAAATTGCATTCAATGATTTTGGTCTAACATTTTTATCTCTTTTAGGCTGGAATTGGTGTACTTATTTCTGCCTAAAAGTGCACAAACCTTGTGCGGCAAATTTGGTGAAAAGTCTATCATAAATGGTTTTAGCCTATCAATTTATCTCTTTTAGGCTGAAATTAGTACTTTACATAATTATTGGAGGATAACTATGAGCGAGAAAAAGAACACAATCGACAGCCTTATTGAAGTGGGCAAGCAGACAGGTAAGCTTACAACAAAGGCAATTACTGACGCTTTGGAGGATACCGACTACGATGTTGAACAGATAGACCGCTTTTATGAGCAGTGCTCTGCTAACGGCATTGAAATAATCGATAACATTGTGCCGGATACCGACTCATTTGACGATCTGGAAGATCTCTCCGAAGCGGCCATCGACGGAATAGGAGACGTTGAGGACGATTACGATTCCGCACTCGCCGACAGCATCGCCATCGACGACCCGGTAAAAATCTATCTTAAGGAGATAGGAAGAGTTCCCCTGCTCTCCCCGGATGAGGAAATTGAGCTTGCACAGCGTATGCAGAAGGGCGATTCCGCCGCTAAAAAGCGTCTGGCAGAGGCTAATTTGAGGCTCGTAGTATCCATTGCAAAGCGCTACGGCGGCAGGGGCATGAGCTTTTTGGATTTGATTCAGGAGGGCAACCTGGGTCTTATAAAGGCGGTCGAGAAGTTCGATTACACCAAAGGCTTCAAGTTCTCGACCTATGCCACATGGTGGATTCGTCAGTCGATAACAAGGGCTATCGCCGATCAGGCAAGAACCATAAGAATCCCTGTTCACATGGTTGAGACTATTACCAAGGTCAAAAAGATATCCAGCCAGCTCCTTCATCAGAACGGACGCGACCCTTCAGCAGATGAAATCGCGGAAGCTTTGGATATGCCGGTTGAGCGCGTAAGGGAGATAATGCGAATCGCGCAGGACCCTGTTTCCTTGGAAACCCCAATCGGTGAGGAAGAGGACAGCCACCTTGGCGACTTCCTACCGGACGAAAACGCCCCCGAGCCCACCGAGGCGGCTTCGCAGGTGCTGTTAAAGGAACAGCTGAATCAGGTGTTGGGAACCCTTACCGAGCGTGAGGAGAAGGTTTTGCGCCTGCGCTTCGGTCTTGAGGATGGCAGAAGCCGCACCCTTGAGGAGGTCGGCCAGATGTTCAACGTCACCCGTGAAAGAATCAGGCAGATAGAAGCCAAGGCTTTAAGAAAGCTCAGACATCCGAACAGATCTAATAAGGTTAAGGATTTTATTGATTGATCTAATGCCGCAGTTGGCGTATCTAACTGCGGCTGTTTTTCTACAAAAATGGTGTCCCGGTTATAAGACCAAGACACCATTTCTATATTATATGGGGAGATTACTTGTTGGCTTTTTTCTTGACGTCGGCGGTCAGGAAGCTTACAAGCTCGCTGTCGCCGTTCATGGGTACGCTTCCCTCTTTGACAAAGCTCATTCCGGCGTGGTTATCGTCGGTATAAGCCTCCCAGCGGGGCATCAGGGTTCCGTCAGCGTCTGGACCGTTGGGGTCGCCGGTCTTGATGAAGTTGCACCAGTAGTTGCACATCTGGCGGGCTAAATCATAATGATGACCGGTATACGCGCGGGAGCATTTTGCAAGAGTCTCAAATGTGAACCACAACTCACAGGAGTGGAAGCTTCCGGGGTTATCGTCACCCGGAATGTCAGGGTTGAAGGAGTAGTAATAGCAGTTGTTTTCAGGATTGATTTCACGCAAGCGGCTGAACAGTGCCTTGCAGCTTACCTCTATTCCACTGACCGATGCATAACGTCCCCTGCCGTCGCCGTCCTTCGCACCGGGAAGGGACAGGAACTTTTCGGCATCCTCGCCGAATATCTCCTTCGCTCTTGCTTCGAGCTCTGCATCATCCTTTGCGGGGATGAAGCTGCGGAACTCGTCTACGGTGTTTCCTGCCATCATCTGAATGTTGCAGCTCTTGCCCTCGTTGCACAGCGTGAACGGGTCGCCGACTGAGAATTTGCCGTCCTGATTAGTAAAGAATCTTGGATTCTTCTGGGCGAACTCGCCGTATTTGTCGCGGATGAAGAATGCATCTAAAGCCCTCGCCTCTTCAAGTGTCTTCACGCCTAAGTATTCCTCGAAGAACTTAGCGCCATTCGCTTCGACTTGCTCCATTCCGCCCGGCCTGCCGAAACCGTCGGGCATATATGGCGAACGGATAAGACCGCTCTGCACGATGGCGCGCTTTATAAGACCCTTATTTGCAGGGCAGGTTATCTGCGACATAACGCTTCCGCCGCCGGCTGACTGACCCGCGATGGTGATATTATCAGGGTCGCCGCCGAACGCCGCGATATTCCTTCTTACCCACATCAAGCCCGCCTGCTGGTCGAGACTTCCGAAGTTTGTGGGAGCTTCCGGCTGTTCCTTTGTGAGCTGAGGATGTGCCAAGAACCCAAACACGCCCAAACGGTAGTTTACCGATACTACTATAATTCCACGCCTTGCCATGCGCTCACCGTCGAATTCCATTTCGGAAGGATAGCCCCACTGCAACCCGCCGCCAAAGTACCAGATGAGTACCGGGAGCTTTTCATCCGCGCTCTTTGCCGGCGTCCAGACGTTCAAGTATAAGCAGTCCTCGCCCATAGGGATCTCGGGGTCAACGTGCCATTCGCGGCAGTAGATATCTGTTCCCAAGCCGGGGGTATCCTGCATGGAAATATTTTTGAATCTTGCACAGTCCAAAACACCATCCCAATTTTCGGCGGGCTGAGGTGCGCGCCAGCGGTTTACTCCCACAGGCGGAGCGGCGAACGGTATTCCCTTAAAAGCGGTTATTCTGGGGTCGGCGGCTTCTATTCCACGAACCATGCCGTTTTCCGTTTTTACTATTCTTAACATATGTATAAATCTCCTTTCAAGATATTTTCTCTATCTACTATTATACATTAATTAGCTGGCTAATTAATGATGTATTCTAATCATTTATTGATATATTACAACCGAATTATTGTGCTTTTTATATAAAATTATTGGTGATTATGACGAACACACCTTTTTTCTGCTGAAAAGTTCAGTATCTTAATAAAAAGAAGGCATAAAAACAGCGCCCCGGTTAAGGAGCGCTGTAATTATTTAGTTAGCAGAGCTAATGGGCTTTTGATTAAGCCTTTTTCTTCTTGCCGAGAACTACTACTACAGCGATGATAGCAACAGCTACAACAGCAACGATTATACCAACGATAAGACCAGTGTTAGAACCGCTCTCAGAGTTGGAAGCAGCGGGCTTGTTGTTCTCCTCATCGGGAGCAGGCTCGTTAACGTCATCAGCGGGCTTGTTAGCCTCAGCATCAGCGGCAGCAGCATCTGCAACAGCCTTTTCAGCCTGAGCAACCAGATCCTCAGCAGCAGTTACGAGTTCCTGAGCCTTAGCAGTAGCGTTCGGATAGCCTTCAACTTCCTTGAGTGCTCTGTTAGCAGCCTTCTTAGCGTCGTTAGCAGCATCCTGCTTAGCAGCAGCGTCAGCAGTTTCATCAGCCAGAACGGTCTTAGCAGCTTCTACTCTGTCGATGTATTCCTGAATTTCAGCAATCTTAGCTTCATCCTCAGCGGCGAAGGTTACAGCGTACTCATCGAGTACTGCCTGGTCAACGAGGTTGAGTGAATCAAATGTGATGGTGAACTTAACACTGGTAAGAGCGTTCATGAACTTGCAGGTATCCTCAACGGAGAGACCAGCAGCCTTCAAGCCAGCAGCGAGGTCGATAGTAGAGCCGTTACCAGCGGTTCCGCCCCAAGAAGGAACGTAGATTTCCCAAATCTGAGCAACGCTTGCGCCGGGGATAACAACATCTGCAAAGCCTTCTGCGGTAAGAGTGATATCGGAGTAGGTGTAAGCATACTTAGCCTTGTCGCCCTTGTCGCCTTCAGCGGCGCCCTCAGGAATAGTGAGGAAACCAGCATCGTTAATATCGATGGAGAACTGAGGAGCTACAGTGTATTCCTTGGTGGTAGCAGTATCAACAGTGAAATCGTACTTGGAGAATTCAGTCCACTCAACATCAACAGTCTGAGTAAGGGGAACGTTGACGGTAGAAGTGGTCCAAGACTGCCAACGAGACCATTCAAAGTTATCGTTGGAGTGGATGGAAAGGTTCAAAGAAGCATTCTTAACGGATTCGTAGTTCTTAGCGGTAAGCTCCATAGGCTTCTCTTCGGGGTCTACTCTGGAGTCAGCGTGTTCGCCGGCGAGAGCAAGAGTCCACCAAACGTCGTAATCGGTCTGACGGTTGGATCTCTGATAAGCGTTATCAGCAGCAGCATTGCCCTCTATGTAGATGGTGCAATCTCTCTTACCGTCGGTGCAGGCGTTGATCTGCAAGCACATTTCGATCTGGTTGTTCTTAACGTCGGTGATGGGGAGCCTGAGCTCTACAGCGTAGCCGTTGTCAGTGGTGACAGCCTTATAGTCGGTGCCGTCAACAGGAGCCGCACCGGAGTCAGCGTCTACAACGCCGTCATAGTGGTAACGGATCTGAGTCTTGGAGTTGTCAACCATCCAGAAGGCCTCAACAGAGTCCTGCTCGTAGTTGTTAGCGCTGGTGTTATCGAGAGCAGAATCGTAAACTTCAAAGTAAACGTAAACATACTCTGCGTCGTTGATGATGTATGCGGTACCCTGAGCAGCGTCAAAGACTTCTCCGCCGCCGTTGGATTCACCCTTCTGAATGAAGGGAAGAGTCAGAGCGTTAGCGTAAGCGTCGTCCTTAGTGCCGTCGATTACAGCTGTGCCTTCAACTGACTGATGAACTATGTCAGCTGTAGCTGCAAATGAAACTACTGTCATGCACAGGCACATGGCTATGCAAACAGCTAAAATACCTATAAACTTTTTCATTATAGTGACCTCCAATAAATATTTGGTGATATTATTATAACATTAATATCAACTCTTTTCTATTAGCACAATAGACAAAACTTAGTTGCTATTTTGTACATATCAACCTTTAAATTCGTAAAGCTGCGAGCATGAGATAAGCATAATGCACAAAAATCAAAGTGGATATTTGGCAGTATATTACAAGCAAATAAACGTATTTCCACGATTATGATTATAATTAAAAAACAGAGTGCCGACATACGCTGCGTCGGCACTCCGAAAATTCATTTATTATAAGCCTGAAACGGTTTTATTAATACATTCCGCCCATTCCGGCGCCTGCACCTGCTCCGGGTGCGGGAGGATTATCCTCCTTCTTGTTGCCTACAAGGCTTTCGGTGGTAAGAACCATTGCGGCACAGGAAGCGGCGTTCATGAGTGCGGAGCGTGTTACCTTGGTAGGATCTACGATTCCGGCAGAAATCATATCGACATACTCTTCCTTATAAGCGTCGAAGCCGTAGCCGACCTTTCTTGCGCGTCTTATCTTGTCGATGATGACGCTTCCGTCAAGACCTGCGTTTGCGGCGATCTGTCTTACAGGCTCTTCAAGAGCCTTCAAAACTATCTTAGCGCCTGTCTTTTCGTCACCTTCAAGAGTGGGAATGATCTTCTCTACAGCGGGGATAGCGTTGATAAGTGCAGTTCCGCCGCCTGCTACTATGCCTTCCTCGACTGCGGCCTTGGTTGCGGAAAGAGCATCCTCCACTCTGAGCTTCTTTTCCTTCATTTCAGCCTCGGTAGCCGCGCCGACCTTGAGAACGGCAACGCCGCCTGCAAGCTTGGCAAGTCTTTCCTGAAGCTTTTCTCTGTCGTAGTCGGAGGTGGTGTTTTCGATTTCGGTTCTTATCTGCTGAACGCGAGCCTTGATATCGGCAGGATCGCCCGCACCGTCTACTATAATAGTATTCTCCTTGGTGACAACGACCTGTCTTGCACGGCCGAGGTCGGCAACGGTGGTATCCTTAAGCTCGAAGCCCAGCTCTTCGCTGATAACATCAGTTCCGGTGAGGGTTGCGATATCACGGAGCATTTCCTTTCTTCTGTCGCCGAAGCCGGGAGCCTTAACTGCAACGCAGGTAAAGGTTCCGCGGAGCTTGTTGATAAGGATGGTGGAAAGAGCCTCACCCTCCAGATCCTCGGCAATGATAAGCAGCTTCTTACCGGACTTAACTATATCTTCGAGAAGAGGAAGGATCTCCTGAATGTTGGATATCTTCTTGTCGGTTACGAGGATGTAAGCATCATCGAGAACAGCTTCCATCTTGTCGGTATCTGTTACCATGTAAGGAGTGATGTAGCCGCGGTCGAACTGCATACCTTCAACGACCTCAGAATAGGTCTCGGCGGTCTTGGATTCCTCGATGGTTATAACGCCGTCGGAGGTTACCTTTTCCATAGCTTCTGCAATGAGCTTGCCGACGTTTTCATCTCCCGAAGATACAGTAGCGACACGCTCGATATCGGCGCTTCCCGAAACAGCCTTGGAGTTTGCCAGAACTGCGGCGGAGGCGGCGTCAACAGCCTTCTTTATACCCTTTTTAAGAATCATGGGGTTAGCACCTGCGGCGATATTCTTCATGCCCTCGCGGACGAAGGCCTGAGCCAGCAGGGTTGCGGTGGTAGTACCATCACCGGCGGCGTCGTTGGTCTTGGTTGCAACCTCTCTTATAAGCTGAGCGCCCATATTTTCAAAGACATCCTCAAGCTCGATTTCCTTTGCGATGGTAACACCATCATTAGTGATAAGCGGAATACCGTAGGTTCTGTCTAAAACGACGTTTCTGCCCTTGGGACCAAGGGTTATTTTAACAGTGTTGGCGAGCTTGTCAATACCAGCCTGCAAAGCCTTTCTTGCATCCTCGCCGTAAAGAATTTCCTTTGCCATAATAAATCTCTCCTTATCTTGACATTATTCAGCAACAGCCAGAATGTCGCCCATGCTGACGATGATATACTCTTCGCCGTCAACCTTGACTTCGGTTCCGGAGTACTTGGACATAAGCACCTTATCGCCGGGCTTAACCTTCATTGCGGTGGTCTTGCCGTCACGCGGGCTGCCGTCGCCTACTGCTATTACCTCGGCGAGTTGGGGCTTCTCCTTTGCCGAGCCGGTCAGGATAATGCCACCCTTGGTGGTTTCCTCAGCCTCGGTCATCTTCAACACTACACGATCAAACAACGGTTTGAGTGTCATAAAAAAGTTCCTCCTTTTATAATAGATAAATTATAAACTGTCTCGTTAGCACTCTTATGCTTCAAGTGCTAAATACATTGTAGCATGATTTATAAAAAAATCAAGCAATAATTGTCATTATTCCGAATTTTCGTCGAACTGCACAATTTATTTATATGCAGCGATAAATTTTCCGCCGTTTTTCAAAAATACTATTTCAAAATAGTGAACATTTCCAATCCGTTTAACATTTTATTAACCCTTTTGCAAAAAAAGCGAAATAATGCTTGCAAAATCGACGCAGATAGTCTATAATATTATTAAGTATTTATCATTTTGAGAGGAGAACAGGACAGTGAACGGAAAGGTTCTGATTATCGACAGCGACAGAAATATCTGTGAGCTTCTGCGAATGTGTCTTGAAAAGGACGGGTATAATGTTATCATATCCAACGACGGTGAGGAGGGTCTGGTGAAATTTTCCGCCCTCAAGCCGGATATAGTGCTTCTGGATGTTCTGCTTCCCGGAATAGACGGCTGGCAGATCTGCCGGGAAATCCGGAAAAAATCCGACACTCCGCTTATATATATCACTTCAAAGTCGGAGGTTTTCGACAAGGTTTTAGGGCTTGAACTCGGGGCGGACGATTACATCGTCAAGCCGTTCGACGTGAAGGAGGTCATCGCGCGGATAAAAGCGGTCCTGCGCAGAACCAGCCTTTCAAACCCGGACGGTGACGCCAAGGAGGTACATTTCGACGGCTTGGATATTAACATGACAAGGTACGAGCTTACCGTAAGAGGAAAGATAGTTGAAGCCCCGCCGAAGGAGCTGGAGCTTTTGTATCACCTTGCATCCCACCCCAACACCGTATTCAACCGCGACCAGCTTTTGGACGAGGTCTGGGGCTTTGAATACTACGGCGGTTCGAGGACTATTGACGTTCACATAAAGCGCCTGCGCGAAAAGCTGGACGGCGTTTCCGACCAGTGGTGCTTAAGAACGGTCTGGAGCGTAGGCTATAAATTTGAAGTAAACACCGACGGTCTGAAGTAATAAATAAAGGAGAACGCTTTATGTTAGATTTCTTTGACGAAGACTTCCCTCTTACCAAAAAGCAGGAAGAAATGAAAAAAGCTATGGAGGAGGCGGCCAAAAAAGCCGCTCTTGCAGAAGCGTCTAAGCCCGCCGGGAATGAACCACTGCCGGTGGATGCGTCACCGGTCGCCGATGAGCCTGTCCCTGTGGAACATCCCGTGCAGACCCATGGCGAAGCTGCACCTAAGGCAGAAACAATTTCTGAGCCTATAACGGAAGATGCCCCGGAAACCACCGCAGAGCCTGTTCCGGAAATTACTGTTGAGCCTGTCGCGGAGATGATTCCCGAAGTCGCCGCTGAACCTATTACAGAAGCAGTATCCGACGCTGTCCCTGAGCCTATAGTGGAAGCTGTTCCTGAGATTGTTCCCGAGCCTGTTACAGAAGCTTCCGACGAGCCCATGACGGAAGCCGCTGAAAACATCACGGAGGAAGCTCCTGTTGAATATACCGCTGAGACTATAGCAGAAAACATCCCCGAAGCGGCTGCTGAAACGATTGCGGAATCCGAGCCTGTATATGAAGCAGAGCCTGCCGCTGAAATCCCGCCGGAAACCGTTTACGAAGACGTTAGGGACGAGGTGCCAGAGCCAGAGACTGAACCTGATATGACTGATGTCTGCAAACCTACGGCTCAGAAAGTCTTTGAACCTGTTATGGAAGAAGCCGCCGAGCCTGAGACAGTGAATATCTCGGCAACTGTGGCAGAAGAAGTCTCCGAACCAACGGTTTCTGAAAGCTCCGAAACCATTCCGGATGAAATCCCCCTGCCCCAGCCCGAACCGGAGGTCGCACAATCCACGGAGGATGACGAGGAAGCCGCCATCAAGCGGATATTCCAGCCCATCCGCGAAGAAAACACTTTTCCGGAATCGGACAATCAGGCATTTTCATATGAATATGACAGCAGATACTATGCCGAGGAGGAAACCCCCGCATACAAATACGGCGTAAGCCCCTCCGCAAGAAGACGCACACGTCCCGCAAGGGCGGCGGAAACAAAGGACGGAAATATAACCGTCAGCACGAAAACTCTCCTTAAGGTCGGCGCGGTGGTCGCGGCGACTGCGGCGGCTGTCAAGCTGCTCAGCAAAAAGGATTGAACATCTTATAATAACTATAGAAAGTGAATTCCGATATGACAGACGATATATTCCCCACTCCGGCGCCTGATACGCCGGAAAATCCCCAGAATCAATCACAGGAAAGCTCAGACAAGACCGTCCCTGAGCAGAGCGCACCCAAGCCGGACGAAGCCTCAGCCAAGCTGAATCTTGAATGGCGCAGGCAGGAGCTTGAACGCCGCCGTCAGGAAATAATAGAGGAACTGCGTGAGCTTGCCTATAACGAAGCCGAACCGCTCGAATATCTGCCGAAGCGGGTTGGTAAAACCCGCCGCCACTCGCTTTCAGCAGGAAAGCTTGCTTTGATGTTCGCAATTCTGTTCATAGTACTGTTTATGTCTGCGGCACGGCTTGTTTTCGGCAGGGGCTGGATCAAAAATATGTTCGGCGGCAACGACAATCTTAAAAGCTTTACCATACCGATCGTCACCCATGAAGAGCTTGAAGACAGCTACTACCAGCCGGACGGCAGATACACCGTTGAAGGCATATACAAAACCTGCTCGCCGTCGATAGTTACTATAGAAGCTTTTCTTGACGATAATATCTACTCTGCATACGGTCAGGGCTCCGGCATAATAATGACCTCGGACGGCTATATAATAACAAACGCACACGTTATTGCGGATGCCAAGCTGGCAATAATAGTCCGGCTGTATGACGGCACCGAATACAATGCGAAGGTTGTCGGCTCGGACATTAAAACCGACCTTGCCATAGTAAAGATAACCGCCGATGGCTTGACCCCTGCTCAGTTTGGCGATACATCACAGCTCAAAATCGGGGAACAGGTGGTTGCCATAGGCTCTCCTGCGGGATTTGAGCACTCCTGCACCACCGGCATTATATCCGGTCTTAACCGAACTATAAAGGTAAATTCGATAAACATCGGCATGGACTGCATCCAGATAGACGCCGCTATAAATCCCGGAAATTCCGGCGGCGCTCTTTTGAATATGTGGGGTCAGGTTATAGGAATAACCTCCTCCAAGCTTGAAGCCAACGAATACGACAATATCGGCTTTGCAATATCCATAGACGCCGCAAAGCCAATATTGGAGGAGCTTATAGAAAACGGCGGTGTGCTTGGCAGACCTAAGATAGGCATAAGCTTCTATGAGGTCTCCGATTCGCTTGCCAAGCTTTATAATATGCCCGCGGGACTGCATATCGCAGAGATATCCCCCGACTGTGATATTGCCAATACCCCGCTTGCGGTTGATGATGTTATAACCGAAATGAACGGCGTTACCGTCCGCTCGGCTGACGATGTTTACAAGATAATTCTTAAGCTTCACCCGGGTGATGAAGTTACCGCGAAGGTTGTAAGAGTGCTTGAAAGCGGCAATACGAAGGAGTTTGAAATAACCTTCAAGCTGATGGAGGATACATCCGCCTCCATTCAAGAGGATACCGGCGCGGAGGATGATATCCTTCCTATGCCGAACCCGGATGATGACCACGAGCCGGAGGAAGACCCGGAGCCGGAAATCGAAGCCGACCCCGAAACAGACTCGGAGACTGAAACGGAAACAGGCACTAAGGAATAAAACAACTGATATAAACCGAATACCGGCTTGACTGAGATTCGTCAGGCCGGTATTTTGTATAATTTATCTGCTGAAAATAGAATAAAATTAAGAAAATTAAAAAAATTCATAATTTTATGCAATTTATTCTATGCTTTTGTTGTATTATTAGCAGTATGACAATTATATACATAAATACTGCCAACAAACGGATGCAAAGCTTATAAAGGCTTGAAAGGAATGATGAGAATGAAAAGGTACATATTGATTTTAGCGGCAATTCTTGCTGTCTGCACGGTTTTTCTGACCGCTTGCGGCGAGGAAGGAGTTAACACCCCCGCCGATGATGAAGCCACTATCGTTGACGGCGCAGACATAACGGAGAATGATGCGGAGGATGATGTCGCCGTGCCGGCAGAAGGCGAAGCCCCCGAAAATCCGGACGAGTACCCCGAAATAGCCTCATTCTACGGCGTATTCGCGCCGGATGAGGAAAGCGTTTGCCGGCTTATTCAGGAAAATATTCCGGCCTACGACAAGCCTTACGACACCGAGTCAAAGATGATTTCCTACGTCAGCGCCAAGGATATTGTTGATGACGTTCAGATAATGACGATATTTGTCCAAGACCATGGGGTCACTGTCGGAGATATCACCTACAGTCCGGCATGGATCTATGAACACACCGCCGAGGACTACAAGACCGCCGGAATAACCCCGCAGGACTTAAGGGAGCTTATAGAATACTATTCGGAATACAAGGATTCCGAGGAAGTGAAAAGGCTTGCCGTCGAGCGGATGAGCGAGCTTAAATACATCGGAAACAGCATCCTGACCTACAGCGATGACACCATCAGATATACCGGCTACTTCCCGATGGTCATGAAGGAATTTGTCGTTGTGGGAAGCGTCAGCGATTCCGAGCTTTACCTGTATCTTGTTGACAACGACCCCGACGACGGCGACGATAACATCTACATGGCAATGTACATGGACGACCAACTTATGGCAGTTGGCTATGACACCCTCGAGGGCTACGACCTTAAGGGCAGATTCTTCTCGGAATCTGCAAGGCTTTATGATTATGCCGATTTTGCCGAACTCCCGGTGGGAACGGTAATCCGGCTGGCGTGGAGCGGAACCGCCGAGCAGAGCGCGCAGGAGGGCGTTAAATACCTCTCATGGATTTCAAGATTCCAGTTTTCCGGCTCGGAATGTGCATACACCGAAGAACAGCTTGCCGAGTACGCCAAGCGTGCCACCGCCTTCCCCTTTGACGAGGAAACCGCCTGCGCAGGCTGTGAGGGTATGACGCAGTATGAGGATTTGGTAAACGGCGAAACCTTCTTAGACGGTCTTGTTCCCTACGAGCCTGTTACCGACTTTTCAGAGCTTATAGAGGAATTGACAAATAAGCTCGATGAAAAAGCGGCTGTCAAGGAGGGCGGCTTAAGCTATACCGTTAATTACAACGAAACTGTCAAAACATGGGTCGAATGCGACTATACCATGAGTGAGGAGGAAATATATCTCTTCAAGGCTCTTTCGGGCGGAGGTGGAAACACGCACTATTTCAGCAATGATATCCTTTCAAGCGTCGGCTACCCTGAGGAATTCCGCGATCGCGCGCTGTTGAGCAAGCTCGGCGGATACACTCTCATATCATACGGTCTGCCCAAGGTCGAGGGGCTAGATTATGTCAAGCTGTTCAGGATGATACCGGTCGAAGAGATAACTGAAGAATAAAAGCATAAATACAGCCCCTCCGGAAGCATTATGAGCTTTCGGAGGGGCTTTTGCTGTTTATCAGAGCTTCTCAAACCGCTTTACCCCGCGGGTGACAATCCATGCGTAGGACGCTCCCGCTAATGCTCCGGCTACTACCAGCCAGATTGCAAGGGTAATCCAAAGGTCAATGGCGGATAGGACGATTATCAGTATCAGCGGCAGGAAGGTTATTACCATGTTTATAAACATTGTAAACATAACGCTCATTCCGCTTTTTACCGCGACCGCTTCATCCGTCCAGTCCAGAATCGGATGTCTTAAATTCTCTATCATGCCTATATTGGCGGTCAGAAGGGTATATACAGCCAGAATCAGGAAGGAATAAATAACGAACGCCCAGTTTACATAGCAGGCGACGTTTATTGCTATCCACATCATGACCGATACCGGGGCGGTGGCAAATATATGGAATCTGAGCTTTGAGACGATTATTTCCTTAGAGGACATCGGCAGACTGCGCAGAATCCAAAGGGTCTTACCCTCTATCGATATAGTTGCCGAGGTGAAATATATCATTCCTATAAGGAAGATAGCCGCACATATCATAAGCGAAGCAATAATGTTCTGAGCCATTTCCACATTGGCAATGAGGACTGCAAACATATCCTTCTTAATGATAATGAACACAGCCGCAATTATTCCCATAACAACTCCCAAGCCGGAATTAAGAAGGTAAGGAGCGCTGGCGAAAACGTGGCTTACCTCGCGGCGCAAAAGCGCTTTTTGGGGAGATACAGCGTCGAACTTCGCCTTTTTCTCCTTGATTCGCACAGTTGAGTGAGAATCCGCAATAATGCGATTGAAGGTCTTTGAAAGCACCCAGAAGACTATAACAAACGGCACAACACAGACCAATGCGGCAAGAAGCATATAAAGCAGGTTTCCGTCGCTGATGGCAGAGCCGAACCAATAAAGCGGCAGGGCGGTTTTAAGCTTTCCGGCTATAACTGCGCCGTTCTGAATAATAAGCTCCAGATACTTCTGCGCGGAAGCGTAAAAGTAGAAATACACCGCCAAAAAGCCGAGCGTGAATATAACGGTAATAAGCGTTTTGGACTTTGCCTTTCGGGATATAAGCGCTATAACCCATCCCATAAGCACGCCCATGGCGGTCGAAAGGAGCAGCAGCCCTGCCGAAAGGATTATAAAGGCTATAACTCCCAATACGCTGAACCCGACAGTTATCGCCCAGACTATAATGGCAGGGACAAGCACCGAAAGGAAGTAGGCAAGGTTAACCACAAGCAGAGACAAAATTCTGGATATAATTATATACATCGGCGGTATTGGCATGGAAAGAAGCAGGTCATTGTCCTTGGCGTCAAAGATCTGGGTCTTTGCTATTGCCGCACTGCCGATTATCATAAGAACAAAGCTTACAATGGCGTATATCGCAAAATACACCCAGCCGGCGCCCATGGCGTTAAACGCGGTGAGCCCCATAAACATAGCTCCGAAAAGAAATCCGAAGACTACCAGCACATAGATATAAAGTATTGCCAGAAGAACAAGCTTGCCCTTGGAAACTCCCTTTTTAGCTCTGGCGGATTTTCCGCCCATGGAGCCTAAAAGCCCTAAAAGCTTTATTTTTACAAGATGTTTAAGCATACAGGCAACCTCTCTTATTAAGAATTTGTCTCGGCGAGCTCTAAGAATACATCCTCCAAAGAGCTGTCTCCCTTTACCTGAGCCATGCTTCCGTTGGCGATTATCTTGCCCTGCTTTATTATGGCTACCCTGTCACAGAGCTTTTCTGCAACCTCCAAAACGTGGGTCGAGAAGAATATCGCGCCGCCGTTGTCGCAGATTTCACGCATGATGCCCTTTAGCTGGTGAGCCGCGACAGGGTCCAAGCCGACAAATGGTTCATCCATTATGATAAGCTTGGGGTCGTGTATCAGTGCCGAGATGACTGCAAGCTTCTGCTTCATGCCATGGGAATATGAAGATATAAGCTGACCCAAATCACCGGCTATTCCCAGCATTTCGGCATACTTATCCATCTTCGCCTTGCGATCCTCCTTGGAGACGCCGTAAATATCCGCGATGAAGTTGAGATACTTAACACCGGTAAGGTATTCATACAAATCCGGGTTATCCGGCAGATAAGCCATTTCGCGCTTGCAGGCTATAGGTTCCTTCTTTATCGACTTGCCGTTGATATATACCTCGCCCGCCTCGAAGTTCAGAAGCCCGCAGCAGGACTTTATAACGGTAGTCTTGCCGGCACCATTGTGCCCGATGAAAGCGTATATCTCCCCAGGCTGAATGTGAAGGCAGATATCCGAAGCGGCGACCTTATCGCCGTAGGATTTTGTTAGATGCTCGATTTTTAACATGGCTCATTCCCTTTCTTATCACAGATAATATAGCTTACCGCAATGTGATATCAAAATGATATCACATTGTGGCTCGGTTGTCAATAGCTTTTTCCTTAAAATGGGCGGAGAAATTCTTAATTTTCCACTCTGTCAACCCTTGCTGTAAATGATTCGCCCTAACTCAGGGTGCTTGGGCAGAATATCCTCCGCCAGAACGCTTATAGGCGCGCTTGCCCACGGATGGCAGAGGCTTGTGTTCCACTTCTGATCCTTGCCCCAGGCTTCAAAGCAGGTCGTTGCACCCTCACGCACCATGTTATACCAAGAATGCTCGCCCTGCGAAACTATCAGCGAGTAAGCGTCCATATGCCGTCCAAGGCGGCAGAGCGCCTTTAGCAGGAAGTATGCCATATAAACCCCACAGCAAAGACCTTTCTTAACGATAAAGTCCCCCACAGCCCGCTCGCTTCCATCCTTCAAAAAGCCGTAAAATGCCGGCAGAATGTTTGAATGGAGCGCAATATGGCAGCTTTCCCGCCTGTCCTTATACAGTTCAGTTTCAGGGTCATAGAATTCTCGGTTGAAGGCTTCTATAAGCGCTGGGCTTTCCTTCTCATGGGGGATATCAAGAATATCCCTTATCTGCTCGGTCTGCAAAACACAGCCGATGTAAAATGCATTTATGACGTTATGCGGCTCATCACTGCCGTCAGGCGGGAAATCGTAGCCGTCGCGCAGGTTGTCAGGCCAGTCAACAAGATTCCATTCGTCAGTGACGCAGCACAAAAGCCCGTCTTCCCTTGCGTATTTTTTGAAGTGAGAGATTATCCCCTCACAGACGCTCAGATTCTCTTTCAAATACTCCTTATCCCCAACTGCGCTGTAATACCGCAGGGCTAAAATCGGGAACTGGAAGGAATAGTCGGCAATCTCCTGCAAAAAGGAGCCGGGAGTAACCGCCAGCAGACCTTTTCTTATCTTAGCCGACTGCATCTGGTTGTCTATCGCCTTTTTAAAAAGGGATGTATCGCCGGTGAGAATCAGGTGCGAAGCACTTGTTATGGTCAAATCCCCCGCATACTGCCCCTTTTCGCGGGTGGGACAGTCTACAAAACACTCCTGTGAGCCGTATTTTACTCCGTTTTTGCAGATATCCCATATGCTCTTTAATATCGGCGAGGCTGTTTCAAGCTCGCAATAGCCGTCGTCAAAGGGATAGTGACGAACGATTGCCTTTACTGATATTATCTCCGCGCCATCCTGCGGGATGACTGCGGCATAGCGGAAGCCACGGTAGTCGTACTGCTCAAATGTTCCTCCGCCTGCCGGGATAGTCCAGTACTCCTCGTACAGGCAGCCGCAGCGCATATTATAGCGGACATTGCCGCTGCCATCAAGCTCCTCGCCGCTGAGGATGCGAACCCGCGCGCCGGCTTCTACCCTTGCGCTGATGCACAGAGTGCCGGTTATCTCCTCACCGAAATCGTATAAATATCCACCGTTTTCCAATGGCTTGACGGTGAAAGGCTGCTTTTCATATACCTGAAGCGGCTTTGCAGGATATGGGCTGAAAATGTGGTCGGTAACGATTTCTGAGCAGGTCTGCCAGCCGCTTATTCCTGCCCGGCCGTCAAAATCCTCCGAAAACATTGTGTTCAAGCCGATTATATGACTTGGGGCATATCCATTAATGAAAGCACTTTCCCAGCTTGAATCGGTATGCAGAATACAGTTTTCACCGGAATAGAGCTCTGCAATAAAGCCTATCCTTCTGTCCCCGCTCTGATAAGCTCGGTTGATAAGCCCTTGATAATAAACGTCTGCGCGGATTTCATTCTCGCCGTCTTTTATGAAAGATGTAACGTCAAATTCGTTCCAATAGTAACAGGTGTAATATCCCTGTGCCGGGCCCTGACCTACAAAGCTTCCGTTTATATAAAGCTTGTAGTAATCGTCCGCAGAGACGCGGATATGCGTCCTTGAACCGGCTTGGCTGATGTTAAACCGCTTTCTCACATAAAACCGAAGGTTCTTAAGCTCCTGAGAGGGCTTTTCTTCCTCTTTTCTAAGCTGAGGGGAGTAAACATCTATAGAGGTCAAATCCGCAAGCTTTTGGGGACATATCCACTTTCCGTATTCAAATATATCAGATTTCATAAGCATAATTCCTTTCAGTATTTATCTGAGCTGAAAAAGGCTGTTTTTATGCTTTTACAATATCATCATGCAGTAAAGCAGGTCATTGCAACTGCCAGATATCCGGCATACATACAGATCATAAGCGCGCCCTGCCACTTCTTGAATTTCTCGGTGAACAGCGTCGGTATGATTGCAACCGCAACTATGACAAGGCAAGCGGGCATATCAAGCATCCAGCCCTGATTCGATATTTCAAGCCTGCCGCCCGAAACTATCGAGGACAGCGGCAGTATAAGCGAAAGGTCGATAATATTCGCACCGATGATGTTTCCTGCGGAAAGACCCGACTGCTTCTTTACAATGGCTGTGATGGTCGTTACCAGCTCAGGCAGGGAGGTTCCTATGGCTATCATAGTTATGGCTATTATAGCCTCCGGGATTCCTATTGCGGTGGCAATGGCTGAACCGTGGTCTACCAGAAGGTTAGAGCCGAACACCAGCATTACCGCACCCAGCACGAAGAAAACAACCTTGAAAACGGCTTCCTTCTTTGTGAACGAGGGCTTCTCGTCGGCAGAACGTTCCGACTTTGCCGACTTGATATTCTCGAAGACAAAAACTGCGAAGACAACAAACAGAACTATGCTGGCAATTATAGAGAAATGCCTTGGCTCAGAGCCTAAGCTTCCCAGCCATACCACTATAATGGCGGCGATAAGAAGCAGTCCCTTGACCAGATATTTTTTGCGTGTGATGGCTATGCTCATGAAAAGTATCGCGACAGAAAGGATAAGACCGGTGTTTGCGGTGACAGAGCCGATGGCGTTTCCTACTGCCATATCATACTTGCCCTCAGCGGCGGCCATAACCGAAACTATCATTTCAGGCATAGTGGTTGCGACAGACACTATAGTCGCGCCGACGATGAATTTCGGGATTCCCGAAACCTCGGCTATCCACGAGGCGGAATCAACAAAGAAATCTCCGCCCTTTACGATAAGCGCGATTCCGATTGCAAACAACAGCAGATGAATCCAGATTGACATGATTAAAAACCTCCGAATAAAGAATTTTTTCGCTCAAATAAAGAATTTTACTTTGGGACAAAAATAAAGACCCATCTGCCCCAAGGCAGATAAGTCTCATTGTTTAACGCTCTGCCGGGAAAAATCCGTGATGTCGGCAAAGCTACACATATATATTGTGCCAATTACTCCCTTATCGCAATTATTATAACCTTGCTTCGGCAAAATGTCAATAGGAAAAAAGTAAAATAATTCAGATTTACTATTGTAATATGGGTCGAAAAATGCTATAATAGTTAAAAATAATAAATTTATTGTGATAGAGAGGTATTTTTATGGCTAATGTAACTATTTTCGACCACCCGCTTATCAAACACAAGATCTCCCTGCTGAGGGACAAGAACACCGGCACTAAGGATTTCAGAACGCTTATTGAGGAGATTGCAACCCTGATGGGTTATGAAGCCCTGCGCGACCTTCCTTTGGAGCAGGTTGAAATCGAAACCCCAATCTGCAAAACCCTTTCTCCGATGGTTTCCGGCAAGAAGCTTGCAATAGTTCCCATACTGCGTGCAGGCTTGGGAATGGTAAACGGCATTTTGGCGCTTGTCCCCTCGGCAAAGGTAGGACACATCGGAATGTACCGCGACGAGGTCACACACATCCCGCATGAATACTACTGCAAGCTGCCCGACAATATCGGCGACAGGACTATAATCGTTCTCGACCCCATGCTTGCCACCGGCGGCTCGGCTGTGGACGCTGTTAACCTTATCAAGCAGCGCGGCGGAAAGCATATAAAGTTCATGTCTATTATCGCCGCGCCGGAGGGCTTGAAGCTTCTTTCAGAAACTCACCCCGACGTTGAAATATACTGCGGAAATCTGGACGAGAAGCTCAACGAAAACTGCTATATCGTCCCCGGACTCGGTGATGCAGGAGACAGAATATTCGGCACCAAATAACAATACAATCTAACATAAAAGTTTTTAACAAGTGATAGGAGGAAAACCAATGCTCGAACTTTTGCCAATCATCATACCAATCGTTATCGTCGTGGTGCTGATAGCGTTATTTGTTTCCGCGGGCTATGTAAAAGCCCCGCCGGATACCGCGCTTATCATATCAGGTCTTCGCAAAAAGCCTAAGATACTTATAGGTAAAGCCGGATTTAAGGTTCCGTTCTTTGAAAGGGTCGACCGCCTGTCACTAAAGCTCATCCCGCTGGATATCAAGACCGGCGACGCTGTCCCCACCGCAGACTGCATCAATATCTATGTTGATTCAGCAGTAAACGTTAAGGTCAGCCCTGATTCCGAATCCATAAACATAGCCGCCCAGAACTTTTTGAACAAGACAATTGACGAGATCGGAAAGATAGTCGGCGAGGTTCTGGAAGGCAACATTCGTGAAATCATCTGCACCATGCGCCTGAGGGAGCTTATAGGCGACAGAAAGACTTTCGTTGAGAAGGTATCAGAAAACGTCATCCCCGACCTTAAGCGCATGGGCATAGAGCTTGTCAGCTTCAATGTTCAGAGATTCTCGGACGCTAACCATGTCATCGACGATTTGGGTATCGATAACATCTCGCAAATCAAAAAGGACGCAGCTATAGCCAAGGCCAACGCCGATAAAGAGGTTGAAATCGCCCGTGCGCGTGCTTCCAAGGAAGCCAATGACGCTAAGGTGCAGTCTGAGACCGAAATAGCCATCAAGCAGAACCAGCTCCAAATAAAGCAGGCCGAGCTGAAAAAAGGCGCAGATATCAAGCAGGCAGAAGCCGACGCCGCGTATAAGATTCAGGAAGAGGAACAGCGCAGAACGGTCGAAATCACCACCGCAAACGCTAACCTTGCAAGACAGGAAAAGGAGCTTGAGCTGAAGGAGCGCGAGGTTTACATTCAGGAAAAGACCCTTGAAGCCTCCATCATGAAGGAAGCCGAGGCCAAGAAATATGCCGTTCAGCAGGCGGCAGAGGCCGACCAGTACGAGCGCCAGAAGGTTGCCGAGGCTGAGCTGTTCGAGCGCATGAAGCGCGCAGAAGCCGAAAAGTACGAGGCCGAGCAGGACGCCGAAGCCAAGAAGGCTCAGGCAGAGGCAGAAAGATTCGCCAAGGAGCAGGAGGCCGAAGCTGTAAAGGCGGCGGGCTTGGCAGAAGCCGAAGCAGTAGCCGCAAAGGGCAGAGCGGAAGCCGAAGCTATCCAAGCCAAGGCAGAAGCAGAAGCCGCAGGTATCCTTAAAAAGGCGGAAGCCATGAAGGAATACGGCGACGCTGCGCGCCAGCAGATGGAGCTGGACACCCTCAAGGTCTACTTCGAGCAGCTTCCCAAGATTGCCGAAGCCATCGGTCAGGGATATTCAAATGTCGAGTCCATCAAGATGTTCGGCGGAGAATCATCTCAGCTTGCGGGCAATATCATGACATCCATCACTCAGGTATCGGACGGTTTGAAGGAATCCACCGGCTTCGACGTTCAGTCGCTTCTTGCCGGATTCTTAGGCGGTAAGCTTGCAAACGCCGGAGATGGCTCTAAGCCAGCGGCGGATGTTGCAGAAAACAGCTGATTTTTGTAATATTTTGTACATAATATACTATATGTAATGTAATTTGTATGATAATCCCCGCAGATAACCCCTGTGGGGATTTTTCGCACGACAGATGCCACGGAGAAGCATATGAAAATAGAGTTAAAAGCAAGAACCGCCGAAACGGTAACCATATATTTTAATAAGGCTCAACAGGACATAATAAAAAGCACTCTGCCGCAGAAAGTCAAAACCTTGGAGGAAGCACTGCAAGACTATCAAAATACCATGCTTCCTAATGCTACAAGCTATGGCAGAACGATATTTGCCGATGAAAAGTATGTCGGTGATATATGGTGCTACTGCATAGACAAGGGCGAAACACCAAACGCCATGCTGAGCTACTGCATATTTGAAAGCTCGCTGTGGAAAAAAGGAATAGCATCAACTGCTGTTTCTATGTTTTTGAGATTGGTAAAAGATAAATACCGGCTTAAAACAATAGGCGCTTTCACATACTCCGACAATCCGGCTTCGATAAGAGTGCTTGAAAAGAACGGCTTTTGCCTTGTCGAGGAATTCATCGAGGACGGTAAGCTTTCGAGATACTATCAACACTCATATGATTCTTGTAATATTTTGTAGATAATATACCTATTGTAATGAGATATGCATATCCCCGCAGATAACCCCTGTGGGGATTTTTGCACGGACGGAGCATGGAAAAGCATGGTTTACATAATTCATCACATAATTGTACTGAGTATAAAAATGATGAAATGATGAATTGATGTAATAAATTAATGATATAATCAATCCTTACTGTCTTAATTACATAAATACATGAGGTTTTAACCCGGCAACTTCATGTAATTCCGAGTTAATTTCATCATTTCATCATTTTTTAACCTATAGAGATTATGTAATCCAGTTGAAAAGTCGCTAAAAATGTGATACAATATTACCATCAAATTATATCAACAATTATCCGTGATTTGCCCTGAAAGGAACCATCATGAAAAGAATCCACAAGATAATCGCCGCTGTGATAGCGGCTGTTGCGGCGGCTATCCCCTATTTTTACTGGGAGAACAACTCCCTGACCGTCTCAAACTACACCTATGAAACCCAGAAAGCCGGAAAATCGCTTGATGGCTTTAAGATAGTTCACATCTCCGACCTTCACAACAAGCGCTTCGGCCGCAAAAACAGCCGACTGATTAAGCTGATACGCGAGCAGTCGCCGGATATAATAGTCATTTCTGGGGATATCGCCGATTCGCGCCACACCGATATAGCAGCGGCTGTGGAATTTGTCTCCGAGGCTTCGGAGGTGGCGCCGGTATATTATACCACCGGCAACCACGAGCACAGGTTTTCCTCCGAGAAGTTTGACCGCCTTATTTCCGGCATCCGTTCCGCCGGCGGAACCGTTCTTTTGGATGAGACTGCCGTTATTGAGCGCGGAGATGAGAAGCTTTATATCACCGGTCTTGCGGATTCCTCCCTTCATTTGGGCAGACTTGATGGCATCATGCCCAAAGCGCCAGACTGCCTTTCCCTGCTGATATCACATCAGCCGCAGTTTATCGACTTTTATACAGAATCCGGCGCGGATATCACCTTCTGCGGGCACGCCCATGGCGGGCAGTTCCGTATACCGGGCATAGGCGGATTTATAGCTCCCGGTCAAGGGTTCTTCCCGAAATATACTGAGGGGATGCACCGCCGCGGAGATAAAGCTGTAGTTATAAGCCGCGGGCTTGGTTCGAGCGTTATCCCATCAAGAATAAACAACAGACCAGAGGTCGTTGTGGTGACTATAAAGAGCGCACAGTAAACGGCGATTTGTCTATTTCATCCTAATATAATGGGGTTATTTGAGATAATTTTGGATTGACTTTTGTGCTGACTTGTGTTAAAGTGTATTTATCGCAAATACACCTGTATGTACTTTGAATACTTACAGAGATTCAGTCATATTTCACTATCAAAGCGAGGAATACCAATGAGCGAAAAGTTTGTTGTTGTCAGAGCGGATGTTTTGCCGGAGGTTATCTTGAAGGTAATTGAGGCAAAGAGGATGCTTGCCATAGGCGAAGCAAGAACATCCACCGAAGCCTGCCGGGCAGTCGGGATATCGCGGAGTGCATATTACAAGTATAAGGACTGTGCTTTTATCTACAACGAGGAAACCAATTCAGGAATAGTCACCTATTTCTTCACCTTAAAGGACAAGGCGGGCGTTTTCAGTGAGGTTCTGGCGTGTCTTTACAACAACGGAGCGAATATTTTAACCATCAACCAGAATATCCCCATAGATTCCACCGCCACCGCGACGGTCACTGTAAGGTTCGAGGCTGGAAGCAAGGATTTTCAGCTTGTCCGCGAGCAGCTTTCGGCTTTGAGCGGAGTTGTCAAGGTCTCGGTATCCTACGGCAAATAAGTAAGATTATTCAGAATGGAGAAATAATATATGTCAACAACCAAAATAGCTGTCATGGGCTTCGGAGTGGTAGGCTCCGGAACTGTCGAGCTGTTAGATAAGAATAAGGATATCATAGAAAACCGCTGCGGTCAGGAAATCGAGGTAAAATATATCCTCGATCTGCGTGACTTCCCCGACAGCCCATATAGAGATAAGCTAACCAAGAATTTTGATGATATCTTAAACGACCCCGAAATCACTGTAGTAGCCGAGCTTATGGGCGGCAAGACCTTTGCCTATGACTACACCAAGCGGCTTCTGCAAAAGGGAATAAGCGTTGTTACCTCAAATAAGGAACTTGTTGCGACGTATGGCGCCGAGCTTTTAAAAATCGCCAAGGAAAACGGCTGCAACTATCTGTTTGAAGCAAGCGTCGGTGGAGGAATACCGATAATCCGCCCGCTGCACCAGTGCCTTGCCGCAAACCGTTTCAGCCGCATTGCAGGAATCCTCAACGGCACCACCAACTATATTTTGACCAAGATGATATACGACCAGAAGTCCTTTGATGAGGCTTTAGCTCAGGCACAGTCCTTGGGCTACGCTGAAAAGGACCCTTCTGCCGACGTTGACGGTCACGACGCTACAAGAAAGCTCTGCATATTGGGCTCTTTAGCGTTCGGCAAGCATATCTACCCCGAATATATCCACTGTTCCGGCATCCGTGAAATCACCCTTGACGATGTTGAGTATGCCGAAAATGCCGGCTATGCCATTAAGCTGATCGGTCTTATAGAAAATACCGAATCGGGAATCGTTGCGACCGTCTGCCCAAGGCTTGTAAGCATAAACAACCCCCTTTCCGGCGTGAATGACGTCTTCAACGCCATAATGGTGACCGGAGACGCCGTGGGCGAGGTTCTGTTCTACGGCAGGGGCGCAGGAAAGCTCCCCACTGCCTCGGCTGTTGTGGGTGATATTATCGACGCTGTTAAGCACAAGGGCAAGGAAATAATCTCGCTCAACTGGTCTGACAGCGACTCGCGCGATTTCATCCGCCGCTACAAGACTGCTCCGGTAAGAATTTACGCAAGGATAAGGGCAGTGAACGCCGACCGCTTGAAGGAGCTTATAACCGGTCTGTTCGGATATGTTGACTTTATTCCCAGAAAGCACCGTTCCGAAAACGAGCTGGCATTCATCACTCCGATGATGATAGAATCGGAAATCGACGAAAGACTCGCCGAGATTTCCAAGAGCGCTGAGCTGAAAAAGAAGATAAGATTGCTGTAAAATATAACCGCTGTCCGGGATGGTTTTCCGGGCGGCGGTTTTCAATTATAGGGCTCTTTCCTGAATTATTATTGTCTCTTTTCCGAGTTCATCGGCTGTTTTTTTCACATACTTATAATAACGCTTAATGCCGCCCATGTATATAACAGCAACATCACACCTATTAAGCATCCAATCTATCTGCTTCTTTTCCCTTAAATGTTCTTCTGTCTTCATCATCCCTTCAAGATAGATTGCTCTACAGTACTGTCCCGGGTCAGATTCGCTTGTCATAACCTCGTAGCAGACTATCTGCGGAAATTCCTGCTTGAGCTCCTCCAGAGCCGAAACAACGTGCATATAAAAATATCCCTTGTCGCCGATATAGAAGGCTGTAGCGCCGCGGTTGACAATCAAATCCCTTAATAATTCCTTGATTGGCGCATAAGCTGCCAATTTGGCTGCTGTTGCCTGAGCAAAAACCGATACATTCATAATAATCTTCCCTTTATAATAATTTATTTTTCCTAATAGGAATATAAAATTATTATAACATATCCGAATCGGATATACAATACATATATTGCATATATTTTGAGAGGTTATGAAAATGGGAAGGCATAAATCGGATATAGATTACAGCATCATAGGAGCAAAAATAAGGGAACTGAGAAAAGCCAAAGGTCTCACGCAGGAGCGCTTAGGCGAGCTTTCCGGGATTGAGCCAAGCAACATTTCACACATAGAGCGAGGTGTAGCAAAGCTGAGTCTGCCCACTTTTATATCCATAGCGAACGTCTTGGGAGCAACGCTGGATGAGATTGTATACGGCAACCTGCAAAAGAACTCCCACGTTTCGGTCGAGCTGATAGACAAGCTTCTGTCCGACTGCACGGATGAGGAGATAATCGCCATTGCGGAGATGATAAAGGCTACTAAGAAGATACTCAGGAAACAGTAAAATAAACCCTGTACTGCTGTAAAATATGACCGCCGTCCGGTGATTTTTCCGGACGGCGCATAAACTTATAGAAGGGTGAAGATAGTATGGGAAGGCACAAATCGAATATAGATTACCGCATCATAGGAACAAAAATAAGGGAACTAAGGAAAGCAAAGGGCCTTACGCAAGAACACTTAGGAGAGATTTCGGGGATTGAGCCCTGCAACATATCCCACATCGAGCGCGGAGCGACAAAACTCAGCCTGCCCACGTTTATATCCATAGCGAACGCCTTAGGAGCAACTCTTGATGAGATTGTTTACGGCAACCTTAATAAGAGCTCCCACGTTTCGGTCGAGCTGATAGACAGGCTTTTGTCCGACTGCACCGACGAGGAGATAATCGCCATTGCGGAGATGATTAAGACCACCAAGAAGATATTAAGAAAGCAGTAAAATAACCCCGTGCCGAGGTAATATGTCCTTCGGCGTGGGGTTACATTATGCTCTAACTTTTTATTCTTTTACGTTTTCATCTGTATCTATATTTTTCGAGATATCCACAGTCCGTGAGCAAAGCTCGCCCGCCTCCTCGGCGCTGTGAGTTATCATCAGAACGGTCTTACCCTCTGTCAGACACTTCACCTGCGGAAGGATGTATTCGCAAAGGGTTTCATCGTCTATCCCTTTAAAAGGCTCGTCGAGGATGATATCTCCTGCGCCGCAGAGCAGCGCTCTTGCAATGGCGGCTCGGCGCTTCTCCCCTCCTGACAGCGTTTCGCTCGGCTTGAAGATAAGCTCGTCGGTAAATCTGAAGGCTTTAAGGGTTTCGTAGGCTTCGCATGGGTCAGCCCCCGCAATTGCAAGGTTTCCCAGCGCGTTCAGACAGCCTATCAGCCTATCCTCCTGAAAAACAAAACCAAGGCGGTCGGGTCTTTCGGCTTTGCCGGAATCCTGACGCTCAAGCCCTGCCGCAATGCGCGCAAGGGTGGTTTTTCCCGCGCCGGACATTCCCATAACAGCGGTATGCTCCCCCGGGGCGAGTATCAGGGTGACATCATCCAAAACTGTCCTGCCGCCGAAGCTCTTGCTTATGCTTTCAAGGCTGATGCCCTCAGCCGCTGGCTTATTTCCGGATGCCGTGCGCTCCGATATCTCTTTAAGATATTTTTCGGGATACGCCCGCTCGGGTATCATAAGCACCCGCTTTAATATGAACATTATCAGCTTTTCAAAAGCCGTGCTTATAAGTATTATCGCCGCCGTCCACGCCAAAAGCTCGCCCGTTTCAAAATAGAGCTTTGCGCGGTAAAGCCGCTCTCCTATCGAGCCGGAGGATATTCCTATAACCTCCGCCGCCACTCCCGACTTCCAGCAAAGCCCCAGCGCAACCGAGCAGGCGGAAATCACAAACGGCATAAGCGAGGGCATATAGATATACATGACCCGCCTGCCAAAACTTATGTTAAATACCTTAGCCATCTCCAAAAGCTCGTGGTCGACGCTTTCTATTCCCTTTAGGATATTCAGGTATATCACCGGGAAGACCATAAGGAAGGATATGAAAATGCTGAGGTTTTTGCTTCCGAACCAGATAATAGCGAGTATTACAAAGGACGCCACCGGGGTCGACTTTATCACCGAGGTGATGGGGGATAAAAGTATCTTCACCGCCTGAATTTTCGAGGATACCGCCGCCAAAACGCTTCCCAATATAAAGGCAAGCGCAAATCCGGAGGATATCCTTACAAGCGAAAACCCGAGCGAGCGCCAGGTATCTGCCTTGAAAATCATCTCAAAGAAGACCTTAGCCACCTTTACGGGTGTGGCTATTATAAGCTCCGAACCAATGCGTAAAGCCACAGCCTCCCAGACAGCTATCCAGAAGGCTATGGCAAGTACCCAAAGCAAGGTCGATTTGTGTTTTTTCAGAAAATTATTTAACGTAATAGAATGCTTCATCAGGAAGCTGTCCTCCAACCGACGCGGGGTCGCTGTTGTAAAGCACCTCGAGGTACTTTTCTATGCTCGTCTTCATATCTTCGCCGGTGAGCGAAACTATATTGCAGTAAGGAAGAGCCTTTTTAGCAACGCCCTCGGCTACTATATCGTATTTGCCGACAAGTGCGGCTGCACCGTCGTTATCGGTGTTAACATATTCAACCGAAGCAGCATACTCTTCCAAGAACTTCTCAACAGTTTCAGGGTGAGCCTCCAAAAATGCCTTCTGAACAACTGTAACACCTGTTACAAGCTGACTGCCCTCAGTCTTTTCCCACTCCTCGGTCAAATCAAGAGCTATCCTTATCTTGTCGTTCTTGGTCATTGCAACTGTAACATAGGGCTGAGGAAGAACAGCAACTGCATTTTCAGCGCCTTCGAGCATAGCCGCAACTTCGGTTGCCTCAGACTTGAACTCAACGGTAACGTCCTTTTCAGGGTCGATTCCGTTCTGCTTCAAAATGTGGTTAAGAACATATTCAGGGGTTGTTCCCTTGCCGGTGGAGTAGATGGTTTTGCCCTTCAAATCCTCAACCGAATTAATAGTCTCGCCGGTCTCGACAACGTAGAGAACGCCAAGGGTGTTGATATCTATAACTGCAATCTTGCCCTCGGTCTTCTTATAAAGAACGGACGCGAGGTTGCAGGGGACGTTTGCGATATCCGCCTCGCCGCTTACAATAAGGGGAACGATTTCGTCCGCAGTGCCATAGATGGTTACGTTATAGGAGCCTTCGGAAGCGCCCATATCAGAATTGTCCATCAGCTTAACCATACCCATGGTCGTAGGACCCTTCATGGATGCGATGTTTATACCGACATATTCGACCGCTGTGTCTTCATCGGCAACATCAGGAGTATCTGCATCATCGGCAGCGTTATCATCATTGTTTTCGGGAACCGAATCCGTAACCTCCGGCTTGTTGACGTCCGCATCGGGAGCAGGCTCTGAGCCGCAGGCCGACAGGCACATAACCGCCATCATCATGCAAAGCACAAATGCAATTATTTTTTTCATTGTGAATCCAACCTTTCAAAAATATCCGCTTGGGGATTTAGTACTATTATTTTATTTCCTATGCTCGAAATTATCCCCTGGTTTTCAAGCTTAGAAATTGCTCTGAAAAGGCTCGCACGCGACAATCCCAGTCTGCGCGCAAGCTCATCCTTTGAAAAGCTGAGCGTTACTACTCCATCAGACCCGCTGTGCTTAAGCCAGAAGGCAAGACGCTCGGCGCTTCCCGAAATGGACATCAGCCGAAGCTTCCCGGCAAGATAGAGCATCTTTTGATTGCAAAGGCGAACATACCGATACATCAGCACCCTGTTTTCGCCGAGAAGCCGTGCAAAAACGTCCTTAGGCAGGAAAGCCGCTTTCAGGGCGGTTCTGGCTTTAAGTCGGGTAGGCATATCCTCCCGGACGAAAATATTGCAGATACCGAACTCTGCGCCGCGTCCTATAGTTGAGACAGCGCCCTGCTCGCCCGGAGCAACACTCGCACTGCCGCGGAGTATCAGACCGACACATAAAACGCCGTTTTGCTCCTCCGAAATCTCTTCATCCCGCTTGAAATCGCGGAAAAACCAGTTTTCTTCAAAGCCAAGACCCTCGAAAAGCGAGGAGGTTTCAAGAGCCTTTCTAAGCATTTCTCTGTCAGTCATGACCATTCTCCCTACGGTGGCAGGTTACTATAAGTCCCTGCTGCAATGATGCCGGAGCAGAATAGTCCCCTTTGCAATTATGATATTATAATAGATATTTGATAGAAGATTATTTGCATTTTGCGAACAAATTATTAATATTTGTCTCATATGATACACTATTTGCGGATGAATGTCAAGGAATATCGGAAAAATGCCGCAAAAATCTGCGTGTATATAGCATTATACGGCGGTCTTTGACGAGATGATCATATCTCATTTATATCCTGCTGTAGATACGCTATAGTATCCCTGACGGTATCACTGAAATCCCTTGTGGTATAGCCCAGCTCTGCGGTTGCTTTATCGTGGCAGAAATCAACATTGTCTGCAAGAGTTTTTATGGAATAGGCGGTATAGATAGAGCGCTTGCGGGTGATTTTTGAATACAGCTCATACACCGGTATCAACAAACGGGCTAAAGAATACGGCATAAACGGAAGTCTGAATTTTCTTCCTGTCAGTATGCGCATATTCTCCATAAGCTCCTCCAACAAAATATATCGGTTTGAAAGTATGTAGCACTCGCCTCGCCTGCCCTTTTCAGCCGCCAATATAACTCCCTTCGCCGCGTCGCGCACGTCCACAAAATCATAGCCGCCATGAACTCCGACCGGAAGCCGGCGGTTCAGGTAAAGGCTCATCATCTGAACAAGATGATTGCTCCTGTACCTGTCATAAGGACCTACGATTCCGGAAGGATGAACTATTACGGCGTCGAGACCGCTCTTTGCGGCGTCCATAACCGCCTGAGTTGCTTCTGCCTTTGTCTTTGCATAAGCTCCCTCAACTGTATCCGGCGAAAAGCTGTCGACCTCGCGAACCGTGCCGCCCTTATTCTCCGGTATGGCGTGAACCGAACTGACATAAACAAGCCGCCGAACGCCGTATTGACGGCATTTTGATATAATATTCCGCGTGCCGATGACATTCACGCTGTAAACCGCAGGTGATACCTCCTTCTGAATACTGACTATCCCCGCGCAGTGGATGACTATGGTTTCAGCTCCATCTGTACTTTCAAACAGCCGGTCTAAGGTCTCTGGCTTGGTAACGTCCCCTGTGATATAAGAGATATTATCCCCGGGTATGCCGATTTCCTTGGGAAGAAGCAAGCCCCGGATTTGACAGTTGGTGTTGACAAGCTCCCTTATTATTGCCCCGGCGAGATGTCCTGCCGCTCCTGTTATTATATAGACGATATTGTTCATATGCCCGCCACCTTTTTTCAAGAATACTCTTGCTTTTACTCCTTCTTCATGTTATATTATAATCAACTACAGTTGCTTATTCAATCATCGATTTTTATCAAACGACGGTTAAACAACCAAGCTTGAAAAGAGGTGCTTATTTTGGCCAACAGGATGGATCTGCGGTATATCAAGACCGAAAAGCTGATTGAAAATACCTATCTGAGCCTGAAAAGAAAATATCACCGCCCGATAAAGGTCAGCGAACTTTGCGAGGCGGCACTCATCAACAAAACCACCTTTTACACGCATTATGAAACGATGGAGGCTCTTCACGCACATATATGCGAAAAGGAGGTCGGGCGGATCATTGAAGGCTGCCCGAATATCGATACTGCTTTTACCGATACCGGAAGCTTTGTAAAATCCCTCGTTTCCGCAATACAAAACTGCTCCCCTGTTTTGGAAGCGCTTTTTTACGATGATATGCTGGGGCAGATAAGCGCCATTGAATCGGTAATACTAAAGCATTATCTGGGACGCGGAGTATCTCCCCAGCAGGAGATGAAGATGATATTCGCAATCGGAGGAGCAGCTAAGCTTCTTATACCAGATCAGAGCGAAGAAAAAATACAGCTGACTATACAGCTTATAGATAAGGTCATTCATAGCTAATCGCTAAAAAAATATGAAAGGCGGCAAAACAATGAAAAATATAGCTTTTTCCTGCAAGATAAGGCAGGCTTTCACCGAAAACACCGAATATATCGACGGCGGCGAGGCGGATATCCGGCTGAATGTAGAAAGAATCGGTGGGGATGACATCTCCGAGAATTATTCCGTTAAAGTCAAAAACACCGGCAAATCGGACTTTCTGGGGATAATTCACATCAAGGCGACAGCCGAAAAGGGCTCGCCAAAATTTTTCATGCCGGGATTTATGTATAACCGCAACACTGCGGATATGCCCTCGAGCGGAAGAAAAAACTTTCCAAGAATCAAGGACTACGGCGTAAGGCTTCCCGAATCGCATTACTGGATGACAAGAAGCGACAGGCTCGCCGAGCCGATGGCCTTGGTTTACGACAATGGTGACATCTGGGGAATCTCTGCGGCTCCCTACTGGGTGGGCGATAAAGAATCCAAAACGCCGGTGGATATGCAGTCAGGTAAGGGACAGCTGTACCAATTCAGCGGCTTTACCTGCGACTGCAACGACGGCGGCAGGGTGAGCGTCGGCTATACTCTCGGATATGAGAACGCGCCTTGGCTGTTTGTCCAGACCGCAACCGTCCGCGAGCGGGCAGAGGTCACTGAGGAAAACTCCTTCTTCCTTGCAAGCGGGGAGGAAGTCTGCTTCACGCTGGTTTTATACAGCTATATCGGTGAGGATGAAACGGCTGTCAACAGAGCTATCCGGCAGGCATATTATGAGTATCACCAATCCCCAAGAATGGTTGAGGGGATGAGCGAAAAAATGGCTGTATCGCTTCTCAGCGAAGCTATACGGGACTATGCATGGTTAGAATCAGAGCGGATGTATTCCGGATTCGTTTTTGACGGTCCGAATGGTTACACCTACAACAAAATCGGTTCCCTTTCCTGGACAAACGGATTTGCGGTTGCCGTTCCCATGCTGATGGCGGCGAACAAGCTCGGCGATGACGAAGCAAGGCGGCAGAGCCTTTCATTCATTGAATACGCTATGCAGAGCTGCTCCAATCCCAAGTCCGGGCTGATGTTTGATGCAGTAGAGGGCGGCGTATGGTCGGTGCATGGCTGGTGGTACAGCGGTATGCACAGCGGAGGTCACAGCGCATATATCAACGGTCAGGCGGCGTATTATATCCTGAAAGCGTATCTGAGCGAAAGGGATGAAAGAGGAATCAATCACGCAGAATGGCTTGATTTCGTATCGCCAATCATCAAAAAATTCAATCAAGAACTGAACAGTGATTATGAATATCCCTTTGCGATGTCTTGGGATACCGGCGCAGGAATTGAGTATGATTCCATGGGCGGGGCATGGTGCCTTGCGGCAACAGCACTGTACTCGCTTGTCACCGATGATAAGAGCTATCTTGACATAATAATAAAGAGTGAGAAGCACTACTACGACAAATTTGTAAGAAGAATGGAGTGTTACGGCGGTCCGCTCGACACCGACAAGGCGGTTGACAATGAGGGCATACTTGCATACATCCGCGCGGCAAGAATCCTGCATGAAATCCTCGGTGAAAGCTGCTATCTTGAGCATCTTAAAAACGCAATTGAGTATGAGGTCAGCTTCAAGCTTGGCTACAACACCCCTATACAGGTGCGGCCGCTGAGTGAGATAGGCTGGTCGAGCTGCGGCGGAAGCATAACATCCACTGCTAATCCCCACATCCACCCGATGTCCAGCACAGTTATCGGGGAGATGAAATATCTCTGCGAGCATATGCAGGACAGCTACATCCAATCGAGGCTCGATGACACTGTAAAGTGGAGTATGCAGACCTTCAACACCTTCGACAAGGAGTACGGCTACGGAAGAGTCGGCTGGATGTCGGAGAGGTTCTGCTTCTGTCAGGGCTTGCTGACCGAGAAATACCCAAACGGCGAGACTGCAAGCACATGGTTTGCCCTTATGCCTTGGGCGGGTGCGAGCATTATCGAGGGGTTGGTAAGCTGCTTCTGATTGCTGACAGCATATAGTTAATGCTGATTTCAGCCTGAAATAATTCCAAAAAGCAGATATAAAGCCGCTGACCTATGAGATTTTATACTTATTCCGCGCTAAAAAAGTGTCTGAACCATGCATGGTCCAGACACTTTTTAATGCGGAATTAACATTATACTTATTCTACGTTAAAAATGTGTCCAGACTATGCATGGTTGCGACCATGCATAGTCATTGAATCACCGCAAAACCCACCATATAGCGGTTTTGTGGTGATTCTGTATGTGGGTTGCCCAAGCAACCCCTTTACACTTTTACGTAGAATTAGTATTAT
>ERZ779889.193-NODE-193-length-84446-cov-3.979157_pt1 | contig 84446 bp, 84 predicted proteins | sample MGYA00511030_ERZ779889 | MGnify/ENA primary metagenome ERZ779889 (study PRJEB29588, sample SAMEA2160616) | human gut metagenome | biome: human gut; feature: human-associated habitat; material: faeces | place: Denmark | collected 2008/2010 ...
TGCCCCCCCTAACGATTTAGCAAACCGTCCTCTTCAGCCACTTGAGTACCACTCCATTTGACTTACTCAGTTATTATACACTATTAAATTAGTTTTTTCAAGTATCTGAAATAAAATAATTTATTCTTTGGCAACTTTTTTACGATATGGACGTTCATACTCTATATCGCCATTAGCCAGCGCCCATAAATAAAAACTTGCTACCGAAGCATACGGACTGTAACGCTTATGATACTTTTCAACAAGCACCGCCGTTATTTTTTTATGCCCATACAGTTTTTTCAAACCGTTTTGCAAGGCTCCGTCGCCGCCGCTTAAAATATTAATGCGCCCTAACGAAAAAATCAGCTGCATTTCAGCCGTCCATCTGCCAATGCCATCCAGCCTGGTAAGGTCAGCAATAATCTCTTCATCGCTCATTTGCGGATACTTTGTAAAATCAATTTCTCCGTTCAGCACTTTTTGCGCAAGTTTTTTTATATAATCGGCCTTGCGCGCAGATAAACCGCATTTTCGGAGTTCTTCATCCGGCACGCCGGTGATTGCTTTTGGTGTTACCTGCCCGCCGGTTAAAGTTAAAAAACGCTGCCACACTGCCGCTTTAGCTGCACGTGAAATTTGCTGACCGGCAATAGAATTTACAAGCGATACAAAAATATTCGGATATAATTCCCGTTTGATATAACCCGCTTTAGCAATAAGCTCTGCCAGACGTTTATCTTTCTTTTTTAAATAATTAAGTTCTTTTTCGCCATATTCAAAATAAACCATATTGTCATCAATAAAAAACGCGCCTTAAAAGGCGCGGTATAATCATGGCGGAGAGGGTGGGATTCGAACCCACGGAGGCTTGCACCTCGCTGGTTTTCAAGACCAGAGCCTTAAACCACTCGACCACCTCTCCCTGCTAATTTTTTATTATATGATAAATATCACGATACGTCAATATTATTTTAAAACTTCGTCCGTACGTGCCAGCACAAAGGCTTCTATTTCCATGGCTTTTGCTTCAAGCTGCTGCATTTTACTGCGTGCTGCTGCCACATATTCAGCATCTTTTATCAACCCAAGGTTAATTTTTACATTGTACAATGCACTGCGCAGCGCTGCCCTTGCCATAAGGGCAGATACCGTGCCATCACTGATGGCGTTTGGATTGCCGAACACAATAATACGGCGTGCCAGATGCAGCACATCCATGGTTTTTAAGGCAATCTGCATCGGCACTTCTGCCGCCGCTATAGCGGCCTGTCCAATCGCTGCCGTGCGCATTGCTTTTTCTGCTTCTGTCGTTTTGGGCATTTTATAGGCAGACATAAATTTGCCGAATACTGCCGCATCGTCATCTGCCAAGGCAGAAAGCTCTGCCCGAAGTTTATCTGCTTCGGCAATAATTTCTGCTGCCGCCTGTTCGTTCTCGTCACTTCGGGCCTTGCCTGCCGTTAAATTTGCCAGCATTGCTGTTAAAGATGCTGCAACCGCGCCACACAATGCCGATGCAGCGCCGCCGCCCGGCGTAGGCGCTTTGCTTGCCAGTTCATCCAAAAAATTTCCGCAGGTTGTATTAACTAAAGTTTCCATAAGTGCCTCCTTTATTTGCAAACCACACTTTAAAGTTGTTTAAAACAACATAAATCATAAAATTATACCAGTATTTTAATATATACATCTTGCCTTCAATAATACTCCCGGTCAATAAAAAGTTTATTTTTTATCTTCGCCGCGGAGTTTCATATTTTTACGTTCTTCCAGTTCCTGTATCTGCTGCATTAAACAATCAGCAAAACTTCCTTCTACCAGTGTTGTTTCTCCTGTCAGATAGTAATCAAGAATAACAATATTATTATTTTTATCAAAGCAAAATATTTCATCGCCATTGCCTGCAACAGATAAAAAGGGAATAAAATCGTTAAAGCCTTTATCATGCAGTTCTTGTGTTTTTACGCGAATATCAAGAAAGTCCGGTATGCCGTCAGCAATTCCATATACTATAATACCACGGCAAAATGACCAAAACGGCCCGACATCATATTGTTTGGCGCGCGGCCATATCTCTTCACGCACTTCCATATACATTCCGCCTAAAGGCGACATGGTAAATTCTCTAAAATCGTCCGGCAATTTTATGCTGTACTTATTTTCAAAATCTTTTATGTCCTGTTCTGACGGTTCATTTCCCATGCAGGCTATAACCTGATAAGTATTTTTATCATAATTATGGAAATAATCGTAAATTTTTTCTAATGACATGGCTGCACCTCCTTAATTTAATCTTTCTTCTATTCTATCATAATTAACTAAAACTTAAAATCTTCCATGAGGATATATAAAGAAAAAAAGCAGGGCTCAAGCCCTGCCTTTATTTTGATTTAAATATCTTTTTACGAGCACAGCCGCTGCATAACCGTCCAAAGGTTCCGGAGGAACCCGTAACCCTTCGGGCAGCAGCGCACGCCAGCCACGCGGTTTATTAAGCTGCCAGTAAAGCGTACGTGCTTCTTCCGTGCTGTGCTTTTCGTCAATTTCTATTACCGGCACAGCAGTAAAAATCTGGTTGAGAACTTTATGTACCGGCTGCGTGTTAGTGCCGTTGCCTATAATAACAGCTTTAAGTTCAGCGCCGCTTTCCGCATAAAGTTTAGTTAAAACATCTGCCAGTATTTTTGTTTCCACCCATTCGGCACTTATAACTTCACCATCCGGCTTTACTTTTGCAACTCCGGTTTTAAAGCTGCCGGGATCTATGCCAAGCAACAACTCATTCTTTTGCATCTTCAACCTCTAAACGCAAAAGCACCGGCCCGGAGGTATAAATATCGCCGCGGGCATAAGCTTTAAGCACAACTTTGCCGCCCAACTCCGCCATTTTTTCACCGGTCTGCACCATCGTGCCGGCATCAAGATTGCCTACTTTACCGGTCAGCGGATCAGGCATAACGCCTGCACGCACCGCAGTATGGTTAACTTCGTTCAGGAAAGTTAAAATTTCACGGTCCAGGCCGTATTTTATGCCGGTAACGTCAATAACCTTGCTGTAAATCATTTCATTATCCTTATACACACATTCGTTATGTACAAGTTCAATAGTACAAACGGCCGGCTCGCCTGCAATGATATTGGCAACTGCTCGCAGCCTTACAAACACATTGCCGTCAGCAGCCTGAATTTCCTTCATGGCAGCCTGTGCCAATTCATTAGGCAGCCACAATACGCCAACGGGTTCTTCACTGCGGATGCCCATACGCTGCATAGCCGCTTCATTAGCGGCATTCAGGAACATTTCCATCTGTTTGGCGTTTTCTTCGTTGTTCAGTTTGCTGCTTAATACACCTGCATAAATTACTTCACCGCTGCGGTAAACCACATCGCCCTCACGCATTGCAACAATACCGCGGCGCAGGCGTTCGGTAGTTTCTTCAAGAGAACTTACTTCTTTTTCCAATGTAGCTTTGGATTCCGTCAGCGAATTTACTTCCATGCGGGCACGGCCCAACTCTTCACGGCTGGTACTTACCTCATTGGCAAGCTGTGCTTTTTCAGCGTCAAGTTCCTTAATTTCCCTGTTGCTGTCTGCCAAATCGGCACGTACCTTTTCTACTTCCAGTGAAGCCGCAGCCTTTTCTTTATTCAAGCTGCGCAATTCATCCTGCAATTTTTCCATGCCAAACATGGCTGTCCTTGCACTGTCTGAAGAAATTGCCATTACAATAATCGTCGTTGCTGCAATTAACACGCCCGTTATTACCGTCATCAGCACAGAGGTATAGTACGGCCTCAAGCCAAAGACAGACAGTTTTTTCTTGCCAATTTTACTGCCCAGCTTGTCGCCGATAAAAGCAATAAGCCCGCCGACAATCGCCAGTATAATAATCAGGCGTAACCCAAACATAAACTCACCTCAATAGTTTTACGCATTTTTCTGGCGTAAAAGATAAACGCCTACAAGCAAACAGATAATATTAGGAAGCGCGCAGGCAAGGAACGGATTCATTGCACCGCCTTTGCCAAGGCCTGTTGTAAACGTCATAATTGCATAGTAAATAAAGATAACAATAATGCTTAAGCCCAAACCAATGGAAGAACTTGTGCGCTGTTTCTGCGTGCCGAGCGGCGCGCCAATCATTGCAAAGAAGAAACTTGCCATAGGAATGAAAATACGCATATAAATTTCGCACCAGTGGCGTGAAGTAGGCTGGTCCTGCATTTCCAGCATATGAATGTATTCGCGCAGTTCACGGATGGTCATTTCCTCAGGTTCTTTTTGCTCCCAGGAAATCTGTTCCGGCGCAATATCAAGCGGAATTATCTGCTCATCAAATTTAGCTGTGCTTTGCAGCCCTTCTTCATCATGCACCGAGTATACAGTACCATCAATCAGGCGCCATGAACCGTTTTCCCATCGCCCTTCTTTAGCGGTCTGAATGCGTGCCAATTTATGGTTGTCAAATTCTTCTATGGTAATATCCATCATCCTGCCGGATTCTTCTTCAAAACGGCGGGCATAGGTTAAACGCTGGGTATCGCCGCTCATTGTTTTAATGATGACGTTATCCTGCGTTTTAGGCTTGGTGTTCTTTTTAATCTGGTATTCCAAAACGCGCGTGTACTGCACTTTAGATGCCGGAACTACCTTTTCTGCCCACACAACGGAGAACATGCTGACGATAAACGCCACAATAAGCACCGGCGCAACAATGCGGTAATAGCTAATGCCGCCGGATTTCATAGCAATAATTTCGCTGCTGCCGGACAGTTTGCCGAACGCCATTAACGATGCCAGAAGCATTGACATAGGGAAGGTATAGTTAATAACTTCCGGCAGGCTGTAAAAGAACAGCCATGCAACGCTGTCCCACGATGCGCCGTATTTGGTCATATACTGGGTAATGCGGTACAGCATGGAGCTGGCAATAAAAATGCTTGAGAAGGAGGCAATGCCGAAGATAAACGGATACAACAATTCACTTAACACATAACGGTCTAATAAACGTAAACGCAATCTTCATCCCCCCTACATACTGAAATTTTCGCCCAGATAGTATTTACGCGCTACCGGGTCGTTAGCTATGGTTTCACTGTCGCCATGCAGCAATATCTCTCCGTTGGCGAGGATATATGCCTTATCGACGATGCTTAAAGTTTCTCGCACATTATGGTCGGTAATTAAAATGCCGATGCCGCGCTGCGCAAGATGGGCAATCATATTCTGAATATCAGCAACGGCAATCGGGTCAATGCCCGCAAAAGGTTCGTCCAAAAGGATAAATGCCGGGTCTGTTGCCAGTGCGCGGGCAATTTCCACACGGCGGCGTTCACCGCCGGAAAGTTCCGTGCCTTTATTCTTACGGATATGGTCAATGTGGAATTCTTCCACCAATGCATTCATTTTTTCATAACGTTGTTTTTCCGGTACATTGTTAGCTTCCAGAATTGCCAAAATATTTTCTTCCACCGTCATTTTGCGGAAAATGGAAGCCTCCTGCGGCAGATAGCCAATGCCGGCGCGCGCTCGCATATACATCGGCAAACCGCTGATATCCTGGCCGTCCAGCGTTACCGTACCGCTGTCAGGCTTAATAATGCCGACAATCATATAGAACGTTGTTGTTTTCCCGGCGCCGTTAGGGCCAAGCAAACCTACAATGCTGCCCTGCTCTACACGGATGCTGACATTATTTACAACGCGCCTGTCGGAATATTCTTTTACAAGATTAGCTGTTTCAATTACCACTATGCTGCCTCCACCTGTCCAGCGCCTTCTGCCGGAGTAGCCGCTTCGGTTTCTTCACCTGCCGCCTGTTCAGCCGGTGCAGGTTCATCTTTAGGAACATAAACTATTTTAATATTGCCAAACGCTTCAGCACGCTGGCCTTTGGCTGCATTGCCGGCGTTATTCATAATCAGCCTGTTGCCAGATACGGTATTGCCGTCCTGAGTTGCAGTGGCATTTCCGATAAGTTCAACGGTGCCATCATTGTTAGTATCGTAAACCGCTTTATCGGCACTTGCCGTTAAATTACGCGGCGGGCTGACAATATCAACATTACCGGTCGCTTCTGCCACGCCGGTTTTGCCGTTATAGGTAATTTGCGCTGCCGTTAAAACACTGCCGTCGGTAGAACTGAGCTGCCCCCAGGAACCTATGGTTTCAGCGTATTCAGCATCGCTGTGATAATCAATCTGCTCGGCAGTTAAAGTTTTATCTTCTTTAGTAACGCTTGCTTCACCAACTGCGGAAACATAATCTTCGTTGTGCATTACAAAAGTTGCGCAGGTAATATGCGCATCGTCCTTATCGGCTACAACGCCGCCGGTAAGTTTGCCGCTCATTGTTTTGCTGTTAAATTCTGCTGCCGCTGCCGTTGCCTTGCCGCCGTCATGCAGGATTACCACGTTTCCTTTGGCGGTGCCGTTGCCACTGGTCATATCATATTCAATTTCATCCGCTTTTACGTTAAAGCCGTTTCCGGCAGCATAAGCCGGAACATGCACCTGCGCGCCCATAAACATTAAAGCCGCTGCCAGCGCTATTGCCGCTTTTATTTTCATAATTACAGTTCCCCTTTCTGTACTTCGGCGTGGCCGCTTAATTTAAAATGGTCAAATTTGCTGCTGGTTACAATTTTATCTGCCAGCGCAGTATGTTCATCTTTTACAACCTTAACTTTGCCCGATGCAGTAATAACATCGTCTTTCTGATTCCACGCAATTTCTTCGGCATTTATCTCTCCTCCGGTAGAAAGCGTAGCCTTAACACCGCGGTCAAGCGCAAAGTTTTTATCATCGTTATTAATTTTGCCGCCGCCTGCCACAACGTCAATTACAGAACCATCCTCACGGAAGATTTTGCCCTTAACGCCTTTCAGCACTGCTTCGCCGCTGCCGGAAATGCTTTCCAGTTCTTCAACGGAAAACTCCCACAGCTTTCTGCCGTCCTGTTCGCGGCTGACGGTTGTATTTTTTACAACTGCGCTTACAACATTAGCAGCCACATTTTCCGGGTTCTTCGGCGCCTCGCCGCCAAACATCAGCCAGGCGATAATGGCGGCAGCTACTGCAATGCCGCCGGCAATCAGTAAAAATCCTTTATTTTTCACCCTGCTTTAGCTCCTTTTCTTCCGGCGGCGTATAAGGGGTATTCCAGCGGTGCTGGAACCACAGCCAGTTATCCGGGTATTCTTTGATAACTTCTTCGACAATCTGCGTCATTTTTAAAGTTACCCTATAATCATCGGCTTTGCGGTCGCCGGTATTTTCATAGTAAATGGGGTCTTTAACAATAGCCTGATGCCCATAATTGCCTTCTTTGCGCACAATAAATATCGGCACAATCGGCGCATCGAACTTACGTGAAAAATACGCAGGTCCTGTCGGCGTTGATGCCATTTTGCCAAGAAACGGAACGAAAATGCCGTCATACCCGCCATCCTGGTCGGCAATAAGCCCAAGCATGCGTTTTTTCTTCATCGCGCGGGCACATCCCAAAATTTCACTCGTGCCTCTTGAAAAAATCTCCTGCCCCACACCGGTACGCAGTTCGTTCATAAAGTCGCTGTAAATATGGTTCGGCTGCGGTTTTTCCACAGCGCTGAGCGGAAAACCGTTCAGTGCCAGTGCTGCGCCAAGCCATTCCCAGTTATCCATATGGCAGGCAAGCATTACAACGCCCTTGCCTTCGCCAAGTGCTTCCCACAGCACTTCCGGGCGGTCAAAAGTTACCAGCCCGCGGATGTTGTTTTTATTTAAAGCCGGCATATACATAATTTCCATAAAAGTTGCGCCCAGTTTTACAAACAGGCTGTGAATGGTTTTTCTTGCCTGTTCATCAGTGTAACCAAGGCGTTCCTTAATGGTTTCTTCCGCCCTGATGCGCTGCTTTTTGGCAATAATGTAATACAGCCTGCCAAGCCCCAAACCAATTTTTACAACCAGTTTATAGGGCAGGTGGCTGATTATCCAGCTCATGCTTTTTAACAAATAATAAAGCCACATTATTGTGAGTCTCCCTGTCCCTGCTTCAAATAAGCATCTACAATTTCATTCCATTTGCCCTGCGCTTTTAAAATAAGCTCCGCTGCTTCGCGCACTGCTCCGCGCCCGCCGTTTTTGCTGCTTATAAAGCTGCTTGATGCAAGCACTTCCGGAGCAGCATCTGCCGGTGCGCAGGCAAGCCCGGCAAATGTAAGTGCAGGCAAATCGTTTAAATCATCGCCCATGTAGGCAATTTCTTCGCGCAAAAGCCCGCCTGCCTGTGCAAGTTCTGCCAGTATTTTACGTTTATCTTTTATGCCTTCGTAAAGTTCTGTAATGCCAAGTTCTTCCGCCCGGCGGTGAATAATGGCGCTTTTGCGGCCGGTTATAATTGCCACGCGCACGCCGCTGCGCAGAAGGCAGCTTAAGCCTAGCCCGTCGCGGGCGTTAAAGGCTTTAAACAATTCGCCTTCCGCACCGATATTCAAACTTCCGTCCGTAAGCACGCCATCTACATCCAGCGCCAGCAGTTTAACCTTAGCGGCATTTTTTATATCACTCATCATTATACCACGCCCTGACGAACAAGGTCAGTCATATGCAGCAGCCCGATAACATGATTTTCCGCATCTACAACCGGAAGCACGGTAATAGGTTTCGGACGGTTGCTTTCCATAATGTGCAGTGCCTGGGCTGCAAGTTTTTCTTTGGTAATGGTTTTGGGGCTGGCCGTCATAAGTTCCGTTACCGGACGTTTCAAGAAATCTACGCCTTTGCTCAAGCCGCGGCGGATATCACCATCAGTGAGCACGCCAAGCATTTTGTTTTCTTCATCAACAACAGATACAGCGCCCAAGCCTTTATCAGTAATAACAAAGAGTGCTTCCTGCACGCTGATATCAGCTTTAACAAGCGGATTTTCGCTGCCGCTGTGCATAATATCAGCAACTGTAAGCAGCAGTTTGCGTCCTAAGGAGCCGCCCGGATGGAATACGGCAAACTGGCTTGCGGTAAATTTATGTTCCGATAACAGCGCCAGAGCCAGTGCATCGCCATAAGCAAGCGCCGCCGTGGTACTGGAAGTAGGAGCAAGCCCAAGCGGGCAGGCTTCTTTAGATACGCCGACATTAAGCACGATATCAGAATTTCTAGCAAGCGTGGAATTCGGGTTGCCTACCATAGCAATCAGTTTAGCGCCAATCCTGCGCAGAGAAGGCAGTATATGCAGCACTTCGCCTGTTTCGCCGCTGTTAGACAGCGCAATAACAACGTCGCCTTCAGTTACCATGCCCAAATCGCCGTGAATACCTTCTGCGGGATGCAGGTAAAAAGAAGGCGTGCCTGTGCTGGCAAGCGTAGCTGCCATTTTGCGCCCAATGATGCCGGATTTGCCCATACCCGTAATAACGGTGCGCCCCGGGCAGGACATAATCATTTCAACTGCGGCTTTAAAATGTTCGTCTATGCGTTCAACCTGTTCCAAAACAGCTTCAGCTTCCAGACGCAGTACCTGACGCGCCTGTTCCAGCATTTTGTCTTCCATCAGGAAATCACTCCTTTAAATGCAGCGGCATTAACCGCGAACAATTTTGTCTATAGCCAAAACATCTTTTAAAAGCGCTTCAAGGTCATCAAGTTTTACCATGTTCGGACCATCGGAAAGCGCTTCGGCCGGATTATCATGTACCTCAAGGAACAATGCGTCAACGCCTACGGCAGCGGCTGCCCTTGCCATATGCGGCACATACTGGCTTTGCCCGCCGGAAGAAGTTCCCTGGCCGCCGGGAATCTGAACGCTGTGCGTAGCATCCATAACTACCGGATATCCAAGTTCACGCATAATTGCCAACCCGCGCATATCAGTTACAAGCGTGTTGTAACCAAAACTTGCGCCGCGTTCGGTCAGCATAATATTTTTATTGCCTGCTTCTTCAATTTTTTTAATAACGTTTTTCATATCCCAAGGGGCAAGGAACTGGCCTTTTTTTACATTAACAGTCCTGCCGGATTTGCCGGCCTGATAAACAAGGTCAGTCTGGCGGCACAAAAATGCCGGAATCTGCAAAATATCAGCAACTTCGGCTGCAGGTTCAACCTGATAAGTTTCGTGGATATCAGTTACAACGGGAACGCCCAAATCTTTTTTAATCTGTGCCAGAATTGCAAGGCCTTCTTTCAATCCCGGTCCGCGGAAAGAGTTATAAGAAGAACGGTTTGCCTTATCAAAAGATGCTTTAAAAACATAAGGCATACCCAGTTTATCGGCAATGGCCTTAGCACGTTTGCCAATCATCAGGCTGCGTTCATAGCCTTCCAGTACGCAAGGGCCTGCCAAAAGCAGCATAGGATGCCCCTGTCCAACTTTATAATCGCCAACTGTTACTATATTCATGTCTGCCTCCTTTATCATTAAATAGTATTTTATTTGTTCTTTTCTGCAAAAAGTTTATTTATTGCTTCCAAATCTTCCGGAGTATCAATGCCTATGCCCTGAAAATCGCTTTCCAAAACTTTAATTTTATAGCCGTTCTGCAAAGCGCGGAGCTGTTCAAGACCTTCTACCTGTTCAAGAATTGTAGGTTCAAGTGCGGCATATTGCAGTAAAAAGTCGCGGCGGTATGCATATACGCCAACATGTTTATAAACTTTGGCTCCTGCAATTTTATTACGCGGATACGGAATAAGGCTGCGGGAAAAATACAGCGCGTAGCCGTTGTCATCGGTAACAACTTTAACGGCAGCAGGGTCGTTGTATTCGCTTTCCTTCATCGGCACTTTCATGGTTGCCATTTTAAGTTCATCATTGCCTTCAAAAGCCTTTGCCAGACGGTCAATAATATCCGGGTCAATCATCGGCTCATCGCCCTGTACATTAATAATAACATCAACATCAGGATACTGCATGGCAACTTCAGCCAAACGGTCAGTTCCGCTCGGGTGGTCAGGCGAAGTCATTACCGCTTTGCCTCCAAAACCAACAACGGTATCATAAACCATTTCGTTATCTGTTGCCACAATTACGTCATCCGGCTCTTTTGCTTCGCAGGCACGCATATAAGTATGCTGAATCATCGGTTTGCCTGCAATCAGCGCCAGCGGTTTGCCCGGCAGGCGCGTAGAAGCATAACGCGCAGGAATTACACACAAAACCTTCATTGCTTTTTCGTCTCCTTTTGGATAGCACTGATAATTGTTTTCTCAAACAAATCATGCCCTTCCGTAATCATAATGTCCATATTTAATATGTACAGCGGCAAATCCCTGTTAAAGTAAATAAACTCTGTCGGAATTTTTACCGCGTCCTTGGCTGTTGTAATCAGCGCCACAGCCTCTTTGCTTGCCGCGCGTTCGCTGATATACTGCATTTCAATCATGCCGTAATCGTGATGGTCAGGGTAACGGATAGCTTCAAGAATATCCAGACCGATGCTTGCAAGCGTCTGCTCAAAAGAGGACGGGTTGCCGATAGCGGAAAAGACCATAACTTTTTTGCCTTCAAGCACAGAAAGGTCAAGCGTGTTTTCATGTATGCCTTTGTACCAGTCGGCAATTTCCACAAAGTTTTTAGGATGATGCACGCTTTCGATAACCGGAGCTTTGCCGTTGTATTTATCAAGCGTTTTGCGCAGGTTAATACGGCTGAACTGTGAACTCTGGTCGGTTTTGGTCAGCAGGAAAAGCCCTGCCCTGTCAAGATGTTTTAACGGCTCGCGCAGAGTGCCGCGCGGCAGCAGGCTGCCGTTGCCGAACATGTTGTAGGTATCTACAAGCACTACGTCCAAATCGCGGTACAGATGCCAGTGCTGGTAACCGTCGTCCATGATGATAACTTCGGCATTTAATTTATCAACGGCATACTGGCCTGTAACAGCACGGTTTTTACCAATGATAACAGGAATGCCTGGAAGGGTTTTAGCCATCAGGTAAGCTTCATCGCCTGCTTCATATGCTGTCATGAAAATCTTTTTGCCATCGCTGACAACGCCCAGCTCCTTATCCCAATGGGAACGGTAACCGCGGTTAAGAATAACAACACGGTAACCCATGTTTTTAATCATTGCGGCAACTTTCTGCGCAGTAGGTGTTTTACCTGTGCCGCCTACCGTAATATTGCCTATGGAAATTACGCAGCAGTCAAGTTTTTTCTGTTGGAAGAAACCAACATTATACAGCCACAGTTTGCTGCATACGCCGAATTCATACAAAATGGAGAAGAAACGCAGCACAAACAGCAGCACATTGCCCATCAGCGAAACTTTAGGCCCATGTACCATCTGGTACACATATTGGATAATGAAATCGCCATGGCGCAGGCTGATCCCGCCGTCATCCTTCAAGTTGCGGATATTGGTCGGATAACGCGCCATAATCGTAGCAGGAACCGTAGTAATACGCAGTAAATCTTCGAGATATTCAATACTGCGTACGGCAGCACCGCGGTTTTCTTTAATAACCTGCAAAGATGCAGCGCCCATTTTAGCACGGCGTTCATCGTTCTGAACAATATCAAGCAATTCTTTGGTAAGTTCCGGCACGCCGCTTACCATTTTGCAGGCGCCAACCTTGCTTAACAAAGAATAGGAATCTTTAAAGTTCTGCATGCTGGGGCCAACCAGTATCGGTTTGGCATGCGCAGCAGGTTCCAGTACATTGTGCCCGCCGTGGTTAATCAGTGAGCCGCCGACAAATACAACATCGCCGACAGAATAAATTCTGCCCAGTTCACCAATAGTATCAATAACGAGTACCGGATAATGCGGGCGCGCACCGTCAATTTTCAGAAGTTTGGAACGCAAGCCTGCATCATAGCCAAAATTACCGGACAAACGCACAATTTCGTTAGTACGTTCCGGCTTGCGCGGAGCAATTACAAGGCGTGCATTGGGATAAGTTTCCCTTATTGTTTTAAAGGCTTCCAGCACAGCCTTCTCCTCAGTAGGATGCGTAGAACCGGCAACAATAACGGGATATGCCCCTTCAATGCCCAGTTCACGCTTGTAGGTATCCAAATCTTCCTGCGTTACCTCTGCATAAGTCTGGTCAAATTTGGTATTGCCAGTTACATAAATTTTGCTGGTATCTGCGCCCAAATGGCGGATATAATCGGCATCAATGCTGGACTGCATGCAGAAACGGCTTACAGTATTCAGCATATCATCCCAAATTCCCAAAAGGTAACGGTAAGTTTTAACAGATTTTTCGGAAATACGCCCGTTAACCATCATAACAGGAATATTGCGTTCACGCAGAGCGCGCAGCAAATTAGGCCAGAGTTCCGTCTCTACCGGCATAAAAATGCGCGGACGAATACGTTTTACAACAGATTCGGATACGAAAGGCATATCAAGCGGGAAATAAATAATAGCATCTGCTTCAGGAATAATCTGATGCGCCATATCATAACCGCCAACCGTAACGGCTGAAACAAGTATTGGTATATCCGGCATCGCCTTACGTATTTCTTTAACCAAAGGGCTCGTTGCAACTATTTCACCGACAGATGCGCCATGAATCCAGATGCAGCCTTTATGCGCAACGGCTTCAATTTCTTCATCGTGAATACCGCCGAGGCTTTGGCGAAGCCTTTTGGTAAAACCTTTTTCACAAATTGAACGGTAAATGAAATAGGGCATTACCAGGAAAAAAGCGCCAATCATCAATAAATTATAAATTATATACATCGGCTAACCTCATTTCGTTTCCTTGTTGCGGTACTGAATTTGATAAAGGTGGGCATATAGCCCGTTTTTGGCAAGCAATTCATCATGCGTGCCTGTTTCAACAAGCGTGCCGTGTTCCAGCACTAATATCTTATCGGCATTTTTAATAGTGGAAAGGCGGTGCGCTATAACAAAGGAAGTACGCCCAATCATTAGACGGTCCAATGCTTCCTGTACTACGCGTTCACTTTCCGTATCAAGTGCCGAAGTAGCTTCGTCCAAAATCAAAATGCGCGGATTTTTAAGTATTGCCCGGGCAATAGCTATACGCTGACGCTGCCCGCCGCTGATATTAACGCCGCGGTCACCGAGTTTGGTTTCGTATCCCTGCGGCAGCTGGCGGATAAATTCATCAGCATTAGCGGCTTTGGCAGCTTCGAAAACTTCTTCCGGCGTTGCATCAAGCCTGCCGTATAAAATGTTGTCATATACGCTGCCGTTAAACAGCATTGTTTCCTGCGGCACAATGCCTACCTGTCCGCGCAGGGAATCAAGCGTTACATCTTTAATGCTGCATCCGTCGATGCGGATAGCGCCGCCAGTAACGTCATAAAAACGGGGCAGCAGACTGGCAATAGTCGATTTGCCTGCACCGGAAGGCCCGACAATAGCAGTTACCTCGCCGGGATTTACTGTAAAGGACAAGCCTCTCAGCACTTCTTCTTCAGGGTTATAACTGAATTTAACATTATCAAACTCAACCTTGCCTTTAACAGGCGGCAAAGGTTTAGCTTCCGGCAGTTCTTTAATATCTTCCGGCAAATCCAATACGCTGAAAACGCGGTCGCCGGCAGCCAATGCCTTTTGAATACTTGCGGCAACTTTAGTCAAGCGTTTAATCGGGTTGGCAATATTAACAGCATACACCAAAAACGCAACCAATGCACCTGCCGTAATATCACCGTCAATAACGCTGCGCCCGCCATACCACATTACAATGGTTACGCCAACGGCTGCGACAAATTCCACAACCGGGGTCAGCAGCGAATTCAGCTTGATATTTTTCATATTAGCATAAAAGTTTTCTTTATTTTGGTCATCAAAACGGCCGGTTTCATATTCTTCACGCACAAATGATTTGATAACACGTGCAGAAGAAACTGTTTCCTGCAAAACCGAAGTCAGTTCTGCCGTACATTCCTGAATTTCACCGCCGTTTTTACGGATTTTCTTACCGAAATAATCCATGCACCACAAAACAACCGGGAACGTGCAGAAGGTAAACAGCGTCAGCTTCCAATCCAGCCACAGCATTGCTACAATACTGCCTATCAGTATAAGGCCTTCAGTAACAAGCTCTACTGCTTTTTCCACCATTGCTGTCTGCATTGCCGCAACGTCATTGGTAACATAGCTCATAATGGTGCCGGTTTTATTTTTATCATAAAAAGACATGCTTAAACGCTGTAGCTTACGGAAAATTTCTCCGCGGATGTCAATAACTACTTTCTGGCCCACCCAGCTCATTAAATAGCTTTGTCCATAGAAAAACAAACCGCGAATAATAAAGATAACGATAATACTTACAGCAATTACATAAAGCATAAACGTATCTTTTTGTACCAGCACCTTATCTACAACGTCTTTAATAATCCACGGCAGATAAAGGTTGCAGGCAGATGCCATAACCGTACACAAAATTGCCATCATCAGACGGTGCGTATAAGGCCTGATATATTTTAAAAGTCTTAAATACAAATTCATTTTTTCTCCTTGGCTACGCGGAGTATCAGTTCCGCAACTCGGTTTACCGCACCGGGGGCGCCCAATCTTTCTTTAACATAAGCCAAATCCTGTTTCATCTGCGCATTGCGCTCAGGTTCAAGCAGGTGCAGCGCTTCCTGCGCTGTTTTTTCAGGGGTGAAATCTTCTTGCAAAAGTTCCGGCAAAATATGTTTGCCTGCAACAATGTTAGGCAGGCCGATATCCGGAATGTTAATAACACGGCGTGCTATAAACGCCGATATAGGCGAAGTTCTGTACACAATTACACATCCGAGCCCGCATAATGCAGCTTCCAGCGTTACGGTGCCGCTCGTCGCCAACGCCAGGTCTGCAACACTCATTGCGTCATAAATATGGCCTTCCACAATTTTTACGTTAAGCCCGCTTGCCTTTATCATGCCTTCAAGCATTTCTTTAGGTATTGTAGATGCGCGAGGCATGGCAAAATCAATGTCCGGTTCTTTTTCTGCAATTAGTTTTGCGGCCTCAAGCAATGTAGGCAGCATTTTCTGTATTTCCATCAAACGGCTGCCCGGCAGAAGCAAAATAAGCCTGCGCCCCGGTTCTTTACCGGCAAACGCTGCCGCTTCTTCAACCGGCATGCTTGTTTTAACTATGTCAATCAGCGGATGCCCGACAAATTCTACGTCAGCGCCCGCTTCTTTATAAACATCATATTCAAACGGAAAGATAGAAGCTATTTTGGTAACAAGACGCGCAACTTTAGGCGCACGCCCTTTATTCCACGCCCATGCTGACGGCGGGATATATGATACAACCGGAATGCCTTTTTCTTTGGCAAGTTTTGCCAGTTTCATATTAAAACCCGGATAATCCACGGTAACAAAACAGTCCGGTTTGCGCTCATCCATCACTCTGCCAAAATCGCTGCGCAGTTTAAACAGCGAAGGCAGTTTTTTTACAACTTCCACAAAGCCCATTACGCCATGCTCTTTAATATCAAACAGCACCTCACCGCCGGCTTCGCGCATGCAGTCGCCGCCCATACCGAAAACTTCGCACTCCGGGTCTATTTTTTTCAGCGCCCTTGTTACAGCACCGGCATGTACATCGCCGGAAGCCTCACCGGCAGAAATAAGTATCTTGGACATAATGGCTCCTTTCTTCTATCTTGTTTAGTTTATTGCATACCAACTCATTATATATTATAACACAAAAAGACCGAACATTAAGTCCGGTCTTGCGTTTTTCTCAATTATTTTTCAATTTATTTTGAAACAATCGTAATTCCATGCTCATCGGCAAGTTTAATTACAGCTTCACGCTCAGTTAAAAGCGTATGCCCGGCTTCAATTACCAGTGCCTTACAGCCGGATTCAATCATTGACTGAATTGTTTTGGTACCAACACCCGGCACATCAAAACGGTCATCCTGGGCTGGTTTGGCTGTTTTGGCAACCACAGCATCCTTGCCTAATTTGCCGCCGCGCAGAATGCAGGCATCAGTTCCTTCGATAGCTTCTACAGCCATTACCGCCATATTTTTTACAACAACGGTCTGGCCTATATCAAGCCGCCCGATTTCTTTTGCCATTTTATAGCCAAAGTCCATATCAGCCAGTTCTTCCGGCGTCGGCTGGCGTTTAGTCAGTACGCCAGGCTCCGGCATCAGCGGCTTAATAAGGTAAGTCTGGTCCATAACAAAAATGTCTTCGCTTTCCAGTTCCTTAACAATGGCGTTCATAATCGTGTCATCCTTGCGGTCTGGCACAGATGACAAAATTTTAATGGCACGCATATCGGGAATAATTGCGCCTTTTTTATATAATATTTCTTTAGTAACCTTGCCAATCATGGTTACGATTTTAACATTATTCTTTTTTAAAGTAGAAATAATTTTTCCGATTTTACCGATATGAATATCGTAATAAACATCGGCTACTTCCGGCAGCTCCGGGTCAATATCCGGCACAACGCCGATAGCAACAATGCGGCATCCGCGTTCTTTTGCCGATTTGGCAACGTCTACCGGCAAATGCCCAATACCGGAAAGCAGGCCCAGGGTTTCAGTTTCCATCAAGCCACCACCTTATTTTTTCGGGGTTCTTAAAATGCCGCGCTCTGCGGTACGCAAAAAGCGCATTAAATGTTCAACAGGCTCGCAGCTGTCAAGTTCCTGTTCCATAGTCGCAATGGCTTCCTGCAAAGTAAGCCCGCTGCGGTACAGAATACGGAAAGCCTTTTTAAGCTGGCTGCGTTCTTCCTGCGGAATGCCTGCACGTGCAATGCCTACGCTGTTCAGGCCAAACACATAAGCCGGCTGCCCGGAAACAATCATGAACGGAGGCACGTCCTGGTTAACATGCGCCTGCCCGCCAATCATGGCATTACGCCCGATTTTGCAGAACTGATGCACTGCAGCAAGGCCGCCGATAACAGCACGGTCTTCAACAGTTACATGCCCTGCCAGAGTTGCCACATTGGACATAATTACGTTGTTGCCAACCACGCAGTTATGTGCAACATGAGTATAAGCCATCATCAAAAGATTGTTGCCGATAATGGTTTTATTTCCTTCGCCGGTTGCCCTGTTAACGGTTGTGCATTCACGGAAAATGCAGCCATCACCGATAATAGTAGAGCTGTACTCGTTGGCAAATTTTAAATCCTGCGGAACTGCGCCGATAGAGCAGCCCGGGAAAAATACACAGTTTTTGCCTACCGTCGTATGTTCATGGATGACGGCATGCGGATAGATTTTGCAGCCGTCGCCGATAACAACGTCATCGCCGATTACCGCATACGGACCGATTTCCACGTTTTTGCCGATAACGGCATTCGGATGGACAATCGCCGTAGGATGGATGTTATGTACAGGCCTGATTACCGAATTCATCATATTCACTCCTCAAAATTAACCGCTCATGTTAATCTGCAAATTCTATACTGATTTGCAACTTAATAATTATATTCGGCAAATCAGATTTTATTTTTACTTACCAATATCAGCTTTTATAAGCGGTTAACCGCCAAATACGCCGTTTTGCTTATTTTTTCAGCATTACACAACGTTTTTTGGCAAATTATTGCTTCGGGTCCATAATGGCAAAGGTGCATTCGCATTCGCAGGCAACTTTACCGTCAACCCTGCCTTTGCATTCGCAAACGCCCATATTGCCGCGGATTTTTGTGATAATCGCTTCGGTAACAACCTGGTCACCGGGGATAATCTGTTTGCGGAAACGTACATTATCGATTTTGCCGAACACTGCAATTTTGCCGCGGTTTTCTTCAGGATAAAGCAAAGCAACGCCGCCTACCTGCGCCATGGCTTCAATCATCAGCACGCCCGGCATAATCGGGTCGCCAGGAAAATGGCCAAGAAACTGCATTTCATTCATGGTAATGTTTTTAATTCCCACGGCGCGTTTCATCGGTTCAAGTTCGATAATACGGTCTACCAACAGCATAGGATAACGGTGGGGAATAATTTTCTGAATTTCACTGGCTTCTAAAACGGTCATTTTGCTTCCTCCTTTAACTGATAGGCTTTAATTTGTTTTGCAAGTTTGGCGTTAAAAGCATGTCCGGATTTTACCGCAATTACATGCCCTTTAACAGGTCCCAGCAAATACAAATCGCCAATAACGTCTAAAATTTTATGGCGGATAAGTTCATCTTCAAAACGCATTTCAGATAAAACTTTATCTTCATCAAAAATAACAACATTTTCAACGCTGCCGCCAAGCCCAAGCCCCATGGCCTGCAGCTGTTTAATTTCGTGCATAAAACCAACAGTACGGGCGCGCGCAATTTCCTTTAAAAAGGTTTCTTCTGTAAGCTCAACATCAAAATACTGTGTTCCCAGTTTAGGATGCGGATTCATTGAAACGAAAGAAATGCGGTAGCCTTCATACGGCTGCACGGTAATATATTTATCGCCTTCATATACGGCGAAAGACTGCGGAACTGCGTAAACCTTGCGTTCTGCCTCCTGCGCCACGCGACCTGCCTGTAAAATCAAATCGCAGAACACTGACGCACTGCCGTCTGTTACAGGCGGTTCCGGCGATGACATTTCAATACGGCAATTATCAATATGCATCATGGCAAGTGCTGCCATTAAATGTTCTACCGTAAAAACTTCCGCGCCGCCGGCGCTTAAAGTTGTCGCCCTTAAAGTAGAAGTTACGTTTTCAGGCAGTGCAGGTATTTCCGGCCTGTCCGGCAAATCTGTACGCACAAAAACAATGCCGGTGTTTACTTCTGCCGGGCAAAGGGTCATAAGCACATCCTTGCCGGAATGCAGCCCAATGCCTGTATGCGATATTTTTTTGGCTAAAGTCTGCTGATATTCTTTGTTCGGCATGCTTCTCCTCCTGTCTGCTGTTTATTTTTTCCCGGCAAAACGCTGCCGGCCGTCTTTCCAACGGTCATGCACCCAGAACCACATCGGCGGGTTTTCAATAATTTCATGTTCCAGCACCGTTATAAGTTCCTTGGTAACATCATAATAATCTTTTTCCTTATCGCCGGTTTTCGGCGTATACAGCGGCGGATAAATCTTCGCGCGCAAAGTGCCGTCCGGGTTGTTGTGCATAAAAATCGGCAATATCGGCGAACCGTACAAACGCGACAGCACAGCAGGCCCGTAAGGCGTTATGCATTTTTTGCCGAAAATCTCTATTTCTACGCCATCATCATTGGTATCCTGGTCAAACAACACGCCCAGCAAATTTTTTTCCTTCAGCATGCGGCTGATTGCCAAAAGACCGGATTTACCGCGGTTATAAGCAACCTTCTGCCCAACCATTTCACGGTATTCGTTAATAAAGCGGTCCATCTGCCCATTATTTTGCTTGCGCGTTATGGATAACATCGGATAGCCATGCAGCGCCACCGTTGCACCAAGCAGTTCCCAGTTGCCAAAATGGCCTGTCGCCATAATAACGCCCTTATTTTCTTTATAAGCAGCTTCCAGGTATTCCAACCCTTCAACTGTTACAAGCTGGTCAATGTTCTCCGGCTTTAAAAGCGGAAAACGCATAACTTCCACAATCATCCTGCCAAAGCGGTGCAGACTGTCTTCAGCAATCTGCCTGGCGCGCTTTTCATCCACGCCAAGGCATTCCTGCACATTGGCAGCCGCCATTTTAAGACGCCATTCCGGCGTAGCCAAAACAGCCACGCTGCCTAAAAAATGCGCCACGCCGCTGCGGATGAATTTTGGCGAAACACACATCAGCCAGCTGAAAAATTTAACAATATGATAAGCAATCAACTAACAACACGTCCTGCAAATTATTTCTTTAATTCGGCCAAAGCCTTTTCCAGTTCCTTAACCTTCTTCACAAGGTCGCCTACTTTGCGCAGATTAGCTTCCTGCTTCAGCCAGTCTTTATACGGCTGCGCCGGGAAGCCGGCACATACGGAATTATCCGGAATATTATGGGTAATGCCGGTTCTGCCCGCAAACTGGCAGTTATTGCCGATAGTGATGTGGCCAACAGTGCCAACCTGACCGGCAAATACGCAGTTATCACCAGCAGTTACGCTGCCGCTGATGCCAACATGCGCCACAACCAGGCAGTTTTTGCCAAGCACATCATTATGGCCGAGATGCACGAGGTTATCAATTTTAGTACCTGCGCCAACTACGGTACTACCGGCCGTTGCCCTGTCTATGCAGGAGTTGCTGCCGATTTCCACTTCGTCTTCCAGCACAACATTGCCTGCCTGCAGTACAAAGCTGTGTTTGCCGGTAGTTTTATCGGTAATATAGCCAAAACCGTCACCGCCGATAACTGCTCCGGACTGTAAAACTATTTTATTGCCAAGCACGCATCCCTCACGGATGGTAGAACTTGGATAAAAAAGGCAGTCTGTGCCTGTTTTTACATTTCTGCCCACATAAACATGCGGATAAATTACGGTACCATCGCCAATCTCCGCACCATCATCAATATAAGCAAATGCCATGATAGCCACGTTTTTGCCGATTTTCGCTGTCGGCGCAACATAAGCCCTGTCGCTTACAACGCGTTCAACTTCAGCTCTGTGGCGGAACAATTCAAGCAGCGCGGCAAAAGCTGCACGCGGATTTTCCACGCGGATGACCGGGCGGTCATCCGGCAGTTTGGGGTCATTAAAGCCCAAAACCATTACGCCTGCCTTGCTTAAATGGCAATGTTCAACATGCGGCGGCACAGCAAACGAAATATCATTAGGCCCTGCTTCCACCAGGCCATTAACACCGGTAACTTTCAGTTCCGACGCGTCATTTTCAAGTTTACCCTGCAAAAATTCTGCTAATTCACGGACAGTTTTTTCCATCTTGCAGCCTCCTGTACAATCCGGCTATTTAAAAAGCGGGCAGCCTTGCCGCCCGCCATCTTACCGGTTTTATTTCATTTTGGCAATTACGTCCTGCGTTACATCAACGCCGCCCTGCGGTACAGCATCTTTAATCAAAACAGCGCCTAAGCCTTTTTCTTTTGCCACTTCATTCAATGCGGTATCAAGGCTGGCTTTTAATTTATTCTGCGCTTCAGAGCGGATAACATTCATTTTGGAAGTATAATCTTCCATAACTTTTTTGCGTTCATCGCCGGTTTTGCCTTCCAGCGCCGTATTCATTTCATCCTGCAAGGCTTTACCTTTAGTAGTTACTTCTTCCTGCACGGTTTTTACAATTGCAGCCTGGCTTTCAACAGCACGCATGTCTACCACGCCAAACTCAGCGTTGCGGCCGGAGCAGCCAAAGGATAATAATGCCGTTGCCGCAAGCAGGCCGATGAAGCGATGTTCCAGAATCCCGGCACCGACCAAAAGCAGTAAAACAATGCAAACGGCAATAATTTGTTTTTTCATGTTTATTCGCTCCCGTTATTTTGATTTTTTAAGCTCTTTTATTACCTCTTGGGTAATATCATCTGCTTTTACATTAACTTTTACTTTATTAAAAACAATGGTATAACCGCGTTCTTTGGCAAGATACGCTACCTTGCTTTCAATGTCATGCCTGATTTCCGAAGCAATCTTGTCATTGCCTTCTTTTATTTTATCAAGACGTTTGTCAATTACTTCAAGCACTTTATTAAATGCTGCCGGTCCCTGCTGCAAATCCTTATCGTCTTTGGCAATATCGTCCTGCAGCTTGCCGTTCAGCTCATCGCGCAGCCCGGCAGCATATTCTGCTATGCGCTGCTTCATTGCTTCACGCTCCGGAGCAGTTTTTTCGGCAATAATTTCGCTGCGCCTTTTATTAAGTTCAGACATTTTTCCGTCCATCTCTGCGCGTATCGCACGCAATTCATCCTGCAGCGCCTGGCGCTGCTCAGGTTTAATGCGTACAGCTTCAAGCTGGAGGCGGATATTAAACATTCTCAGCTGATACTCATTTTCAATGCTTTCGCGTTCTTCGGCGAGTATTTCATCGGCCTCAGCCGCAGCTTTTTCCAAAACAGCCTGAAATTCATGCTGCTCTATTTCGTTCTTTGCATACATTGAAGTACGGTAATCGGCTTCGTAATAACTGCTTTTACTGTTCTGTTTAATCTTCTGCAAAAGCGCCAAGCCCTGTATCTGTTTGCGGGCAATATCAGCCTGCTGGTCACGGTATGCCAGAAGTTTGTCATATTCTGCCTGCCCCTGCTTCAGCGCTTCGCTGCGCGGATGGCTTTTTACCGCTTCTTCCCAGTTAATGTAGGCAATCTTTTCTCCTGAACCGGGCAGATTTCCGCAGGCGCTTACGCAAAATACGGCTATGAACATCAATAATACAATTTGCAGATAACGCATACTATCTTCCTTTCATAGCCTTACAGCAAACAGGACCCTCTTGGGGTCCCGTAAAATTATTTTCCGCTTTGCAAGGTTTTCGCCACTTCGTCAGTAATATCGAGACCACCGTAAACTACGGTATTTTTTTCAACTACAACTGCCAGGCCTTTTTTGTCGGCAACTTTTTTAATGGCAGCTTCAATTTTCTGGAACACAGGTTCCATCAGGTCTTTTTCCTTGTTGGCAATTACTTCCTGCAGCTGCTGGTAATAACGCTGCTTTTCGGTATCATTCATATCTTTGCTTTTTTCGTCAAAGTTTTTCTGCTGTGTAGCAATTTCCTGTTTCATTGCTTCCTGCACACCGGCAATATCCGGAGACTGAGACAACAGCATCTGGTAGTTAACCACGCCGATAGCGGATTCGGAAGAAGCCGCTGAAGCAATGCTGCTGAAAGAACCCTGCTGTAAAGTAATGGCAAAACAGCTGAGTACGAAAATTGCGGCAACAAACAAAGAAATCATCTTAACATTTTTCGGATTGCGTAATTGCTGCATCATAATAAATTATCCCTGCTTTCAAATTATGATTATATTTTTAATTATATCAGCCCTGCGTTTATCTTTCAACAATATGCCTACAAATTTCCCACAATACGGAAATACGGCTTATCGTTGGAATAAACGTACTCAGCGCTCAAAAATTCGTGGATTCTGTAACGCACTGCAATTTCCGTTGTATCTGTACCGGAAAAATACTCGGTGCGCAGCCGCCATTTGCTGGTAAAATCATATTCGCCGCGGAATACGTTTTGCCCGTCCGGACTGCGGCGCATATAACTTAACGTTGCCTTTCCCCAGTGCCTTGCATAACCCGCGGAAAAATCCCATTCCACATCATCCAGAGTTACGCCGGCTTCGCCAAAAATTTCATCTCGTTTGGAGATAAATTTGCCGATATGCGCACGGCCGGAAATATTATCTTCATTGCGTCCAATATCTCCGTAACCTTCAAACCAGATTTTGTACTTATCAGACCCCATGCCGATTTCTACACCCAGCGTACTGCCGGGAACAAGTTTAACGGCAGGTGCAAGGTTATGCAGGCGTACCGATTTTTCATTCTGCAAATCTGTCAGCAGCATGCTTTCCAGTTCCTGCTGATGGCGTTTTACATATTCTACCGGCAGCCCGCGCAAAGCTTCCGCTTTTTCAGCATAACGCTGTTTCAAATCAAGCAGCAGAAGGTTCGGTATGGACTCTGAGGTCATGGAATAATCTACGTTCTGCACAAGCTGTCCGACCGGATAAATTACAACCTGCACCACAGTGCGGTTATCTTCACGCACCACATCAACGGCAGCTTTAAATTCCGGCAGTTTTTCCTCAACTTCGCTGCGGACAAGTCGGCGGAGTATACCGCCCGCCCAGTCATTAGCATCGACGGATGAACCCTTTATAATATACTCTATTCTTTCCTGCAATTCCGGCAGGCGCTTTTTTAAAAGCCCGGCTGTTCCTGCCTCCACGCCGGAAAACTGCAAATCAACAAATACATTTTCAACGGCTGCACTCCATGGCGCAACACGCATATCAATACTGGTAACGGCACCGGCATTTACACTGACGCTTTCCATCTGGTAACCCGTCAGCACGCGGTCTCCAACTTCTGCCAGGAGATGCTCGTAATCACCGCGCGCGGCGTTAATGTTAACGCTGTCTTTGTCAATAAAAAGCTGTTCTGCCACTACCTGCATGCTTTTAGACATTCTATTTAACAGTACGCTGCTGGTACCGCCATTATCGGTAATATGCACCACCACGCTGTCAACAGGCTCTGCCCATGCAGGCGCAACAGGCAGGCACAACAAACAGCACAGCAGAAACTTCCTTAACAACATAACAGCCTAATCAGAACTGTCCGCCGAAACTGAAGTGGAACATGCCACCGTCATCGCCCCAACCGTAATCCAGCTTAACAGGACCAAGCGGAGAATTAATACGCAGGCCTGCACCAAAACTGTTTTTAATCAGGCCCAGGTCAAAATCATCTTCATGACGCTTATCCCATGCATAGCCATTATCGGTAAAGAGTACGCCCTGTACTTTTTTGATAATCGGGAAGCGATATTCCAAAGTTGCCTTCAGCATACTGTTGCCGCGGAACTGGTCATCTTCATAACCGCGCAGGGTATCACTGCCACCCATAGAGAAACGCTGGCTCAAAGGCATATCGCCGTCAGCCCAGCCTGCACCAAGGTTAAGCGCCCAAACATTTTCGCCACCGGCACGGTAGTAATAACGCCAGTCTGCCGTAAATTTGGTAAAATCAAAGTCACCGCCAAGGCCTGCCCATTCTACACTGTAACCAATGCGTTTGCCTTCGTGCGGATCGTAAATGTTGTCACGCGAATCAAATACACGTCCGAATGTAATACTGCGTGTTACGCCAAAGTTTTCATCACGACGCTCTTTAGCAGTTGCAGGCATCCAGTCTTCATAATACTGGCTTCCTTGACTACCATCTGAAGGATGGAATCTATCTTCGTAATACTGGTCTATATCTCCTTCATATCCATCAGCCATACCTTCATAAATATCGTCACGGTTTTTCAGCGTTACATAGTTGCTGATAAACTCATTATCGGTTTTGCGGCTGAAGGTAAGTTCCTGACCACGTCGCTTTTTGTCATAACGTGCAATCTCATGCGCATCGATGTCATAATCTGCATATTCGTTGGTAACATCGTACAACATTAAAGTTGCTTTGGTTTCTTTATCGTCAATCCACGGTTTTACATAAGTAAACTCGTAGTTCTTTTCATCTTCGCCGCCGAATTCCCAGCGTACATTAACGCTGTCGCCGGTACCGCGGAAGTTTCTGTCACCAACAGAAACCATACCGATAAAGCCGTCAGCATTGCTGTAGCCTGCGCCGATGCCAAAAGTACCGGTATTCATTTCCACAACGGTAATTTCAATTTCCACACCGTTCGGTTCCTGACCGGGATTCAGCTTAATGTTAACGTCTTCAAAATAACCGAGGTTATAAATGCGCTGCATGCTGCGGCGTGCGTCTTTGGCATTAAACGGCTCGCCTTTTTTCAGCTTCATTTCGCGCGTAATAACATAATCTTTGGTTTTTACATTGCCTTTTACTTTAAAATCCTCAACAATGCCTTCGTTAACCAGCAAAAGCAAAGTTCCGTCCGGCAGCATGCGTATATCAGCCACACGGGCAAGAATATAGCCCTGTTTGTTGTATTCTGCTTCCAGACGCTGCACTTTTACGTTAACGTCTTTAATATTAATGATTTCGTCTTTCGGCAAGTCAAGAATTTTTTCGATTTCAGAAGTAGAAATTTTGGTATTGCCTTCAACTTCAAGCTGTTTATAAACCGGGTTTTCCAATACATGATAAACAAGCTGCACGCCTTCCGGAACTTTTACAAACTCCGGCTGCAAATCATAATACCAGCCCAGGCCGTAAATTGCATGCAGGTCTTTGGCAAGGCCTTCCTGCGTAAGTTCCATGCCGGGTTTGGTAGTAATAACAGCTTCAATGTCTTCGGCTTTGGTAACTTTATTGCCAGTTACGGAAATTTTGGTAACAAACTGCCCAATATACGGAGCTGCCGGTTCACTGGCGCGCATCTGCTGCGCCACCGGCATATTTAAAACCGGTTCCTGTGCTACGGCATTGGTTTGAGGAGCCTGCTGCACAGCCTGCTGGGCTGTACGCTGCTGTTCAACTTCCGCTTCCCATTTCTGGCGTTCTTCCATTGTCATCGGACGCAGGCTGCCATCCGCCTCACGCACCATCGGTTCTTTAATTTCAGCAGGCTGATTTTCACCGGCAGTAACCTGCCCGTCGCTTTCATCTGCCGTAACAGCTTCATCCTGTACAGCAGCCGCGCCGCTTTCCTGTTCGGAAGCTGGCTGCTGCGCCGTTTCTTTCTGTTCCGGCTGTTCTACGCCGCTGCCGCCTTCACGCACAACGCCTTTGCCGGGAACAATTTCCACAATTCTGCCGCTGCCGGATTTGCCGCCGCTTTTATAATTAGGATCAGAAATATCTTCAGCCGGATTATTGTGCATATAATAGGTATATTTACCGTCTTTACCCTTTTTAGGAAGGGATTTGCCTGATTCTTCCTGTGCCTTTCTGGCCTGTTCCAGCGCCTTCTGGCTGACAATCTGTTCCTTGCCGCCGATGGTCATTGTCTGGTTTGCAACTACATCTGCTGCATTTTGAGCCTGTTCGGCAGCCCATACCGGAGCTGCCATCAGCATAGCTGCCAGACTTAAAGACAACTGTGCATATTTTCTCTTGTTCATTCAAATCCTCCCTGTTCACTCAGCATCCTGCAGAACCTGCCTGCCTGTTCTGACAAGCTGCTGCATATCTTCTTCAGCTAAATAATTTGGATAACTGGTATTGCTGTTAATATTTAACTCAGCCGCTGCCCGCTCTGTTTGCTGCGGCACCGGCTGTGCTGTAACTGTTTTGTCGGGCATCGGCGCATTTTCCTGCTGCTGCACTGAGGCTGAAGCAGGAATATTTGCAACTTCGTCCTGTGAAATGCCTGCATAAAGCCAGCCGCCATAACCAGCAAGCGCCAAAAGCACCGCCAAAATAGCTGCCAGCTTCTGCCTGTTCCAAACCGACACCAGCCCGCGTTTTTCACGCAGATAGCGGATTGACGCTTCTGCCAGCATCAAATCCAGTTCGCCGCGCAGTCCGTTGTTTTTGCGGAAGCTGCGGCTTGCATTGTCCAAGCTGCATTTCACATCATCGATATTATCATAAATGTCTTTCGCCACCGCTAAAACTCCTTTCTGCACAGATTAATTGAATATATAATCCGTTTTTTCAGGATATTTTATCACGGTGAAATTTATTATATTTTCCCATATTTCAGCAATAAATGCAATAATCTGCAAAAAAAAGCCTGACTTTACTGTTTTTCTTGCATTAGCTTCTTTTTAAATCTGCAATAAAATGTGAGAGCATGCCGCGGATGCGTTTAACCCCGCGCTTTTGCAAACGATAGATATGCCCCAGACTGACGTTAATGCTGTCAGCCATATCGGCTGCGCTGCGGTCTTCAAGGTAAATGCCTGTCAAAACCTGCTGCTCTTTTTCCGGCAGGCGGTGCAAGGCCTGCGCCACCCTGTCGGTAATCATGCTCAGCTCAGCTTCTTCAAAAGGCGTACGCCCGGATGCTGCCAGCACATCTGCCCAGGCAACGCCGGCGGCATTGGTATCGTCCAGCGAAAAACTTCTGCCGTTGTCGTCCTGCTCCAAAAAATCAAGCATTCTGCCGCGGATGCGGTGCATGGCAAAAACGCTGAACGCTACGCCTCGCGTATAATCATAACGCTCCGCAGCCTCCAAAAGCCCAAGCGTGCCTTCCTGCACCAGTTCCATCAGCTGAGGCTCCGGCAGTTTAAAGCCCGCCGCAATTTTAAACACTAACGGCTGGTAAGAAGTTATTAACTTGTTATAGGCCTCACGGTCGCCTCCGGCACTGAGCTGCCAAAGCTCCATTTCTTCCTCCCGGGAAAGAAGCGGCGTTTTCTGCAGCTCTGCCAGATATTCTTTCAGCATGGGCATACCTTCCTTAAAGTTTAATCAATATATCTTAAACACTACTTAAAACGTAACTTTATACTCCATGCCATACCAGTCTTCAGTCGTGTCGTAATCTTTGTTGCGCTCGTAGTTAATGCTCATATGGCGCGAAAGGTCATACTGGGCAAAAATACTTTCATGCTCGCTGTCATCGCTTACGGTATAGCCAACCAGCAAATTATCCGTTAAATACTTGCTCACAAGCAGATTATACTGGTCTTTTTCATCCTCGGTAAGCTCGCCGCTTTCCTGTGACATGCTATGGCCCGTGCGCAGCCTGCCCGAATAAATCATAAATTCATTCAGCCCCAGGGTTTCCTTAAAGATTTCTTCCACGTCTCCAAGCACGGTCATTTCCAAACCAACAGTCATCAGGCTCTGGAAATCATCCTGCGTTACGCCCTGGTCAGCACCAGTTACTTCACGCTGCAGGGTCAGCATCTTAATAATCTGGTCTTTCGTCAGCGACGGGTCACTGCGCAGAATCATCTGCATCTGCTCCAGCGGCCCTGTTACACGCAGGAAAATATCATATCTTCTGAACCGTGCCGTTGCATCAAGGTTAACAGTCGGCAAAACATCACCGGGAACAGGCCATGCCACAGATGCATTGTGGATTTCAAACGGCGTGCGCAGATAAGTAATAGTGCCTTTATCCGCTTTCACGTTGCCATCTATATTAGTATACACTGTACTGCCTGTAACATGCAATCCTCCGGAAAGCCACAAATCATACAAATATTTGTTGTACAAATGGATTTTCGGGCCGAGTGTAACCTTAACATCCAGGCCGTAATTGCTGCTGCCTTCAGAAAGTTCAGGTATGGTAGGCATGTTTACCAGCACATCATCCAAACGGATATCAGCCTTAATGAACGGACGGTATCCTACACCGCCGCGGCCGCCGTTGGCGCTGTCCGTGCGGGTAAAGTAACGCTGCGGGCTGATGCCTGCCGTGCCGTTAATGCGTCCTGTAAAAATTTCGGAAGCAAATTCCGCATCTTTGAACAACGCATTAATAATATAGGTTTTACCCTCATCAGCACGCAAAGCATAGTTACCGGATGCCGTTACCGTACCATCGCCCATCTGCATGGAAAACTCGTTAAGGGCAATTTCATTGCCGGTAAAATCAACATCCAAATTGATATTGTCAAAAATAGTATAAGCATCACGCAATTTCAGAGAACCGCCGTGCATAACAACTTCGCCATATACCAAAGGCTCTTCCAAAGTACCGGAAAGCGTTACAGAACCGAGCGTTTCGCCTACGCCCCATTCAACCATCGGCGTCAGCAGATGCAGCAGCCCTAAACGTGCGTTATCAAGGTTCAGCTTGATATTCATTGCTGCTGCCGGGTTGCGGCGCTGTTCCTTGCTGCGCAGCAGGTCAAGCGGCATATCTCCGGATGCCGTCAGTTTGTAAATATCCTTGTTAATCTGCGCATGGTCAAGTTTTAATACATCGTTGGCAAGGCTCATCTGCATCGTCAAAGCATCAAAGCCAATACCTTCCACCGAACCTTCCGTAAGTTCCATCTTTGCGGTGCCCTGCGGATTTTCAATACTGCCGGACAAATCAACAGCCATATCAATCTTGCCGCCTACGGCCAGCGGATAATCCAACAGCGCCGGCACAATGGCAGGGTTGGCATTATATGCCCTTGCTTTGATATCCAGCGAATGATTACGCAGATTTACCCAGCCTCCGGCCGTCAGCGAACCGGGTTCAGGAGCATCTTTAACGCCTTTTTGTTCTTCAGGCACGCTTTCTGTCAGCTTAAGTTCATCAAAATTCAGCACGCCGTTTTGCAGGCGTCCTTTAAAGCGCATGTAATCATAACTTACATCTTTAACTTTAATATCAGATACACGCATATCGGCAAAAATGCCGCTGCCTTTGCCGCGAGGATTAATGTTCAAACGTCCGTCGGCCACGCCGTCAACATCAAGATTAACCTTTGCCATCTTCATAATGGAACGCAGATTGCCGTACATAAATTCTACTTTGCCGGTAAGGGCCTGCTCTACAGCATCCAAATTCAGCTCAGCGGCAAACATACCGTCCGGCGATTGTTCAAAGGATGCTTCAACATGGTTATTATGCTGCCCGTCCGCAGTCAGCGTACCAATAATATTTTTCAGTTCTTCACCATTAATGAGCACTGAATCACTGTTGATACTACCGTCAAAACGCGGCTGTGCCAGCGTGCCGGTTAAGCTGCCGTGCGCACTTACAAAACCATCCAAAGCAACGGTTTCATCCCTTATGGGCAAAGTGCTTAAATCCATATCGGTAATATCTACCGTAAAATCAAGGTTCTGCGCCGCATCCATTGTACCGCTTAAAGAAGCCTCTGTTGACAGCGCCTTAATATAGCCGCCGGTTAAACGCAGGCTGCCATCCGGCGCATAGTAATACGCTGCACTAATCTGGTCTATTAAAAATCCCTCAGCACTGCCGTCCGTAAGCATTACACTGCCTTCTACCGAAGGAGCGGAAAGCGGGCCCATGATGCTTATTTCGTTATCAACATTGCCGGTAAGTTTTACATCCGGCGCAGCCACCGCTACCAAAGGTTCCGCGCGGATGCCGCTGGTACTTACCGTAATGCCGAGTACCGGTTCCGCACCGCCTATATCAACAAAACCATTAATAAGGTTGTAGCCCTGCTCCATTTCCACACGGTAATCCGTAAGCTGAACTACGCTGTCAACCATGGAAATTTTGCCGTACGCTTCCGGGAAAACAAGACCGGCAATATGTACATTTTTAACCTGCGTGCTGGCATAAAAATCAATGCCGCTCAAATCGCCGCTAAAATTAAACCCTGCCGATGCAGTACCGCTGCCGTTCTGTCCGGCGGCAGCAAAAAAGCTGTCCAGCGGAAAATCAGACATTCTGCCGCTGCCGCTGAAGCTGCCGTCAAACGAAGCCTGAACCGTCAAATTCATTGCACCGCCGTCACCGGCAAAGGCAGCAAACTTTTCAACTACAACTTTATCGCCGCTGACTTCTGCTTCAAAATCTACATTGTTCATCAGCAAATCACGCCAGCCCAGGCGGCCCATGTTGCCCGCAACGGTAAGCTTTGTTTCGCCCTTGGTTCCTGTCTGGCCATGTACGGCAAGCAGGCCGTCCAGAGCAATAGTATCCGCCGGATAATCCGGCAATGCCAAACCGCTGATGCCGTTTGCATTAAGCACGGCGAAAATTTCACCATCATTGATATTATATTCACCGTCAAGGCGCAGATGCCCGCCTGCTATATCGGCACCTGCTTCATCAAGCATTACGCGGCTTTCAACAACGGTAAAAGGCACACGCATATTGCTAATCTTTGTGCCGTTAAACGCTAAAGTTTCAGCCTCAAGCTCGCCTTTACCCTGTATGTTTTCCAAATCGGCAAAATCAATATCGCAATTGAGCGTAGCAGTATTTTCGCCAACAGTCAGCGCCAGGTCTTCCGCTTCAACATCACGGTCACTGGCCTTAAGCCCGCCTGCCAGTTTAACAGGCAGCGGTTCACCGCCCAGCAGGGCATCTGCCGATAAAGCAATTTGCCCTTTGCCGCTCAATTTAGTATTTTCACCATCGTTTTCCCAAATCAGGTTCAACCCTTCAACCTGACCGGCAAAATTTTGTATTGGCGCATACGCCGCCGCAAAATCGCCAAAATCAGTCAAGCCAAATTTTTCAGTTTTTAAAGAAAGCTGCCCATGCGCGTTGGTATCAACAACGCCGCTGACTTTCAATTCATCGCCGCCGTAAGTTACAGTGCCGTCAACTGCAAAATCCGGGTTTGCCCCGCCATCTACAGAAGCATTAACGCCAAAATCCCAGCTGCCATGCGGAGTTGCAATATGCACCTCTGCATCATTTACGGCAAGATACCCATAAAAAGGAGTCTCCGAAGAATCGGACGGTTTTAAAAAATTGCGCAGGTTCCATTCATCCTGCTCGTTCATCTGTAAATAAAGCTGCGGAGATGTTAAAACAACCTCGCTTAAAGCACGTTCAGGCGCAACAAAAGCACGCAGCGGTGAAATTCCAAATTTTGCTTCCGGAATTTCAGCAATGCGCGCGCCATCAGCACCGTTTACCTTTATGCCGTAGGCAGTGAACTCCAGCCTGCCGTTCCAGTCAAGACGTTCCAGCGTTGCAGTACCGTTAATATAATTTTGCGACATGGTTTTTACAAGCTGCGGCACCTGTGCCAGATACTGCGGGGCAATAAACTTTACAGCCCACATATAAAGCGCTGCCGTTGCCAGCAAAACCACTATAAAAATTTTTAAAATTCTATTCATAATCTGCCTCCGCAGAAAAATTATACTTTAACAGTTTATGTATTCTACGTTAAAAATAATCTTCCTGCCGTTTTGAAACAGAAAAAGCACTGCACCTTAAATTTTACAAGATGCAATGCTTTTTAATGTAATTTAATTTATATTATTCGGCATTTTCAGCAGTTTCTTCTGCTGCATTGTCTGCATTTTCTGCTGCCAGTGCAGTTTCTGTCTGCGCTGGTTCAGTTTCAGCAGCGGGCTGCTGACTTTCGGCAGCTTGCGTATCTGCGTTCTGAGCAGCAGCTTCGGTTTCTGCAGGCTGCTGTGCTTCAGCCGGTGTATCTACCGGTTCCGGGAAAGTTCTCGGTTCCGGTACGGGAACGCCTACGCCCATAGAAGTGTTGAGAGCTGCTTTGGATGTATTGTAATCATACAATGCTTTTACATAATTGGTTTTAGCTTCCGTCAGGGCAACCTGAGCATCCATAACGTCAATATTGGTGCCTACGCCTGCCTGGTAACGAACTACTGCAATATGGTAATCTTCTTCTGCCTGTGCAACGGCTACCTGCGTAGTGCTGATACGTTTTTCAGCTTCGCGCATGCTCAGGTAATCGGTGCGCACTTCCAGTTCAACAGCATCTCTTACCTGGCGCTGGGTTTCTTTGGCTTTTGCCAAATTTTCCTGCGCTGCATGAATTTTAGACCAGGTTACGCCGCTGTCGAAAATATTCATGCTGGCCGTAATGCCTACTGCCCAGTTCTCATCATCATCACCGGGCCAGTTGCTGCCATCGCCGCCCCAATAATTGCTGGCATTAGCACTGATTTTAGGCATATGCCCGCTGCGTGCAACAACAAGTGCCGCTTCGGCAGCGTCAACGCCGTATTCCGCCTGTTTTAATTCCGGGCGGTGTTCCTTGCTGTATGCAAGGCAGTAAGCCATATCATTCTCATACGGCACATATTGCAGGCTGTCTTTTAAAATAAGGGTTGTGCTAAGCGGCGTACCGATAATATTATTCAAAGTTGCTTCCGCAACATCATAGCCGTTTTCCGCACTGATAAGGTCCTGCTTGGCATTGGCAAGTTCTACTTCACTGCGCAGTACGTCCGCACGGGCAACAATGCCTACATTGTACTGGGCAATTACGTTATCCAGATGCGCCTGTAAACGGTCAACAGATTCCTGGCACAGTGTTTTCATATTGCCTGCATCAAGCATGCTGAAATAACCGTCAGTTGCGGTTTCCTTCATTTCAATGTAAGCTTGTTCTTCGGCAGAAAGCATGCTGCGGTAATTAGCCTTAGCCTGGCCAATCTTCCCCTGCAGTTCGCCGCCGGTAAAAATCGGCAGGCTGGCAGTAACAGAGTTGCTGTGGCTGTTGCCGATTTGTTTACCGAGATTAATAGTGCCCATAAACTGATTATCTGCATAACCGCCGCGGCCAGTGCTATGATTCAAGCTGATGCTGATGCCGCGCGCGCTTTTAGCCGCACTGTAATCAGCCTTCGCTGCTTTTCTGTTATATTCAGCAATTTTTACGCTCGGGTTGCTTAACAGCGCCCTTTGGATGGTTTCGTCCAAATCCAGCTCCAAAGTAGCGGCAAAAACAGACTGGGAACACAAAGCGGTTAAAGCCGCAGTAAGAGCCAGTACGTTTTTGGCTTTTTTATAACTGAACATTTCTTTTACCTCCAATCATTGACTGATTAGTCAGTGCTTAAATTTTATATTTTTTATTTTCAAAAGTCAACTGTTTTTTCTAAAGTTAACAAATTTTTAAAAATATGTACGCACGCCAACATAAGTATTGCTCTTGCTGCCATGCCTCAAATCTGTCTGCTCGCCCAAAAGCGATAAGTTATCGTTCAGTTTCAGTTCACCGCCGAGTTTAACTTTGGCATCGTCAAAATCATATACCTGCGTATATAAACGGAAGCGGTCGGCTATATCATAACCAAGCCCTACACCAAACTCGCCCTGCATTGCACCCATGCTTACATCGGCGGCGCCCAGTTCCTTGCCAAACTGCAAATCAAGTTTGTTGCTGTCGCCAAGGTCATAGCCGCCCAGGTAAAAAAAAGTATCTTCCTGCGGGCGCAGGGTTACGCCCAAATTGCTGCGCCAGTCGCCGCCTTCCGCGCTATGCGTTACATCGGCGCTGATTTCAGCAGTTTCCAAAACGCCCAGCATGCGGTTAGCCTTTTCGCTTGCTTCGCGGGCATTATGCAGCGTCGCCTTTAAATCATCCTCAGTCTGCGGGTCACTGGCAACTTTTTCCAGCAGCTTGCTTGCTTCTTCAATGCGGGCGCTTGTTTTCGCCATATTTTCAATAATAAGTGCAAAATTCTGCCCTGCGTGCCCTTCATTTACTTCAGTAATAATATTTTCCATGCTGTCTGCTGTCTGGTTCATACGTGCAGACATTTCGCTGAGCTGTTTAACCATAACGTTAATTTGCTGCTGGTTATCAACCGCCACATCCGCCATTACTTTGGTAAAGGCGTTCATGTTGGCGCTGATTTCCTTCATGTTCAAAAACCCTTCGCGCATCGATTGCTGCACTTCCGGGTCGCCAAATACATTATCAAGAGCATCGGCAATGTTTTCTACTTTTTTAAGCACTTCTCCGGAAGAACTCATAAAAGTATCAAACCCGCCTCCCGGCGTGCCGTTTACTCTGGCTCCATCTTCCAAAAAGCCGCTTACTGCCCGCGGGGGAGGCTGAATATCTACAAATTTTTCACCCAAAATCCCGTCTGCGCCAATGGTGAACAGAGCTTCCTGCGGAATCTGCACATTGTCGTTAATTTCAGCAACAACTTCAATACCATCATCATTAACGGTAAGGCCTTTAACGGTGCCAACCTGCACGCCCGCATAACGCACCATATTGCCTGCCATCAGCCCGCCAACCTGCGGATAATCAATGGTTATATCGTATTTATCGCTGCCGAAACTGAACGTTCCCAAAAAGGTTATCATCGCCGCCAGAATGGCTGCGCCGCCCAGTGTCACTGCGCCTACTTTAACTTCGCTGGAACTCATGTTATCACCTGCTCTTTAATCTCGCGCCCTTCAATAAAGGCTTTAACTATCGGGTTTGTGCTCTGTTTTATCTCTTCCGCCGTGCCTATGGCAACTATGCGCCCTTTGTACAGCATGGCAACGCGGTCTGCTGCGTAAAACGCCGATTGCATATCATGCGTTACCAAAACGGAAGTAACATGAAGCTGCTGCTGCGTCTTTTTAATAAGACGGCTGATATTGCGGCTCATAATCGGGTCAAGCCCTGCCGTCGGTTCATCGTACAGAACTATCTCCGGGCTAACAGCTATCGCCCGCGCAAGCCCTACGCGTTTTTTCATACCGCCGCTGAGCTCCGCCGGATATAAATCCTGCGTGCCGGGCAGCCCTACCATATCAAGCATTTGAGCCACAATCTGCTGAATTTCTTTTTCGCTTTTATCCGTATGCTGCCGCAGCCCAAATGCCACGTTTTCGCCTACGGTTAAAAAATCGAACAGCGCCGAATACTGAAATACCATGCCCATTTTCATGCGCAGGCGGTTCCAGCCGTCCTCATCCAGTTCCGAAACATCTTCGCCCTGAATGTAAATTTTGCCGCCGCCGGGCTCCAAAAGCCCTATCATCGAACGCAACACCGTACTTTTGCCGGTGCCGGACGGGCCGAGAATGGCAAGCGTTTCGCCCTTGTAAACATCAAGGTCAATGTTATCCAGCACTGTATGCGTACCGAAGGTAATATTTAATTGGCGTAAACTTATTACCGCTTCTGCCATTTGCTAACCTCATACATAAAGCACTGCCGATAAAAAATAATTGGCAATGAAAATTAAAATTATCGAAAGCACTACCGATTCCGTTGTCGCAAGGCCTACGCCCTCAGCGCCCTGTTTGGCGCCAAGCCCTTTATGGCTTGCCACAATGGCGATAATGCCGCCGAAAACCATGCTTTTAATCATACCGCCCGTAACATCAAAAATATCGGCAAACACCTTAATGGAATTAATATAGGTAAAATTGCTGATGCCTGCATAGTAATGCGCTACTACCCAACCGCCGATATTACCTATGCCGTTGGCAAAAACAATAAGTACCGGCATCATCAGCACCGCCGCCAGAAAGCGCGGCACTACAAGATATGTTATCGGGTTGGTTGCCATAACTTTCAAAGCATCAATCTGTTCCGTTACTTTCATAGTGCCAAGTTCCGCCGCAATGGCTGCGCCGATACGCCCGGCAACAACAACGCCGGTAAGCACCGGTACAAGTTCGCGTCCCAGTGCAATGGCAACAATGCCGCCGACGGAAGAAGCCGCACCGAAACGTACAAATTCCGTTGCCGTCTGCAAGGCAAAAACCATGCCCGTAAAAAGTATCGTCATTAAAACAATGGGCAGGGAATCAGCGCCAAGCCTTGCCATCTGCCGCACAGTTTCGCGAGCGTTGGCATATTTAAGGCGCGCCGCAGTATCTAAAAAAAGCTGCATAATACGCCCCGTATTTTCGCATGAGCTAATGGTATATCTTCCCACAGCCGCACAGATTTCTTTCAGCATCAGCCTCTTCCTTTCCCCAAAAATTTTAATCTGTTGTTATATAATTCAACATAAAGCAAAGATTCCCTGCTTATGGCAAACAACGCTTTTTAACGATTTTGTAAAATTTATCAGTCTGTAACGTCAACCATAATGTCTGCCGTACCGTCCACAATAAAGTTTACTGTGGTTTTCTGTTTGGCAGGAGTGCCTGCAAGTGCCGCAGCAAAGCCTGTATCCTGCTGCTCTGCCATCATATCAGGATTTGGCAGCGCAGCAATGTCAACGATAATTTCATTATTCTGGTCAGCGTTGTTGATATCTGCAATAAAGTCTTTTAAAGTGCGGCGCTGAGGCTGTTTGGCAGCAGGTATGCCTTCTTCCTGCTGGCGTTTCATCAGTTCCTGCATCCACGCCAGACTGCTGCCGCCGCGCACATTAAGCGCCAGTTTGCCGGGCTGCTGCTGTTTTGGCACGGTAAACTGCACCGTTTTGGTTATTTTTGCCGAGCGGTAAGGCTGCATTTCCACATCAATGTTCAGCACCTCGCCCGGATGCACTTCCAGTTTTTGCGGACGGGCAGAAATAATCTCCGCTACTTCCGGCTCCGTGCCGATAGCGACATTCGCTTCAATGTTATAAACATCTATTTTTTCAAACTTATTCTGCGCAAGCAATGTTGCCGCCTGCACCAGTTCCTGGCTAATCATTTTTAAAATGCCGGTATCGGCATAATACATATTTTCACGTTTAATTTCAATCTGCTCGCCGTTTGCGCTGCGCCCGTCAATGCGGAAATCAAAACGCGCCGTACCGCCGCCTTCCCTGTCGGCAACACGGGTAACGGTGTTATAGGTAACGGCATCAACCATGGCAGGCAAAAGCACATCGTCGTCAATAAGTTCGGTGCGTGCGCTGCCGTTTACCCCGCGCGAAGTATCCGTAACCGATACATACATGGGTATAACCTTAGGCTGCGCGCCGATTTCAGCAGCAATGCCCGCGCTGCGGTCCTGCGTTACGGTGCCGATGGTCTCACCAAGATTACCAACTTTATAAGCGCTCTGCAAATTGGGCAGTGAAGTTAAAATCCACGCCCTTTCCAAAAAGTAATTGCTGTCGCCGCGCTGCATAAACGGATGCCCAAATGCCAGCAAGGTGCCGTCATCACCCATCCATGTTACCGTTCCCAATGCGCCAAGGCGGATATCGCCGCGTATCAGTGATACGCCGATAGCACTGCCCGGTTCAAGGGCTTTATCAGATGTGAAATTACCGCTTCCGCCTGCGCCAGTTGCGCTAAGCCCAAGCGGAGCAAGTTTTTGGTTTAAATAATCAAGCCCGGCAGAAGTAAAGCCTCCTGCCATCAGCATAGTGCTTTTAGGAATAAACTCCGAAGGGCGCGGGCTTGTTTCGTTCAACAAATCAAGCATCCTCCCGATAGGAGTTAAAAAGCAGTAGTGCGGGTCATTAAATTCCTTACCAAAAGCAACGGCGCCTACAAGACGGCCATCAATATAAACCGGGCTGCCGCTCATGCCCTGCGCCACGCCGCCGCTGTTTTCAATCAGGCTGCCGCCTGTACGCACAAGAATGCTGTAGCCGCTTGCCTCGCTGCCGGTAACGCCAATAACTTCCACGTCAAAATTTTCAACGGTATCGCCGCTCACAACGGTTTTGCCAATGCCGTGCATGCCAGGGCGCACATCTTCAACCGGCATCAGCGGCACATTAGCCGCACACACCAAAGGCAGGCTTAGCAGCAAAAGAATATTAAAAATAAATGATAATACTAATTTTTTTGTTCTCATAAATCCCTCAGTTAATGCAAAACCGGCATGGGTACAACACCGCACGCCGGTTAAATTTGGTTTAAACAAACAGCCGCACGCAGATTGGCATGCATGGCTATATTATACTATTTAAAAATTTTTCTGGCAAGCATCAGCCTTTGGTCGGGAATACGCCCAAGCCAACGCTTACTGGCCTTTCCGCGCCATCGGAAGGATTATTTAAAATTTTGCCGTCCAACACCATTTCGCTGCTGCCGCCGCCGTCAAAGTTCAGCGCCTGCCATGCGCCCAGCTTAACCATATAATCGGCAAGTTCCTGCAAACTCATGCCGGAACTGCTGCGGCTGCGCCCATCAACTACCAGCAAAATAACAGTGCCGTCCTTTTTTATGCCAATGGCCGTACGCGGCGCACGCCCGCGGGCTATGTCGGAAGCAATATTTTCTTCCGCACTGCGCACATCAGCTTTGCCATCCGCTACCAGCGAAGGGCCTGCACCCAGCACAAGTTCCGCTTCATCGGCAGTTTCATTGCCCAAAGTTTCACGCAGGCGCACACGGTCGCCAACCTGTACGCGCTCCAACACTTTGGCGGCATCGCCGTGGGCAGATAAAACAACGCTGTCTGCATCAAGCTTCATATTGCCGTTCTTGCTTACTTCAGTTACCCTGCCATTATTGGCGATACGGATTTCATAGCCCCATTGATTTGTTTTGGTGCTTTTGCCGTAATAATGCGTGTATACAACTACATCGCCGGCAATGCGGGCGCGGTTAATGCCTTTTACATCAATAAAAGTTCCCAGTTTGGGGAAGAAAGCGCGGCCCTGATATGATAAATCCTTCATTATCTGCGCTTTGCCGCCGTTTACAACAAAGGCGCTGCGCGGCTGGCTTTCCATGCCCATCCATTCGCCGTCCAGCTTCAGGTTGCCGATAATCCAGCCATCCGTATCAAAATAAGAAGCGTTAACTGCCGCACGTGCGCCGACAGCTTTGCTTGCCTTCAGCAAAGTTCCGCGCCCGTTTCTGTTTACTGCCCCGCTGAAAGGTTTTAAAGTGTAACGGTTTTTGGGTGCAATTTCCAAAATATTTACTTCTACCGGCAAACCGTTCATATCTTCACGGCGGTAAATATGTGTCAGCCCCTTGCCCATATCATTTTTGGTATTTTCCACACGGATGCGGAAAATATCCAGCACCAGGCGGTCAGGCTGCTTTAATACCAATACCTTATGCTGCGCCTCGCTTTTTAAATCTACAATGAGGCGTGTTTTATCGCCCTTTTCTTCAAGGCGCGCCTTTTTGATAATCGGGTCTTTTACTTTGGAAACAATATCATCTGCAAGTTCAGCATCAAGTTCCAACACAAGCTGCTTTTTAGTATTTTTAATTTCTTTGTAGTTAATTTTACCGTCTGCATCAACAACAAAACGTATTTTGCTGGGGCTGCTGCTGAAACGGAAGTTCTGCACTTCTGCTGCCATTGCCGCCACCGGCACGGCCAAAACAAGCAGTGTTACCGCAGCCAGCCTGCCTAAAAGTTTTAACATTGTTCTTACCTCCATGCCAAAAAACAATACACAGCCCTAAGGCTGTGTATTAAATGCAATCTGCAATCAATCGTTGCCGACAACCGAACCGGGGCGCAGGCTGTTAAGCTCTGCCAGTGCCTTGCCGGTACCCATGGCAACGCAGTCCAGCGGGTTTTCGGCAACAGTCGTTTTAATGCCGGTTTCGTCGGTTAAAAGCTGTGCCAGGCCATCAAGCAAAGCACCGCCGCCGGTAAGCACCATGCCTTTGTCAACAATATCTGCCGAAAGTTCCGGCGGGCATTTTTCCAATACGCTGCGCACGGTAGCAATCATGGAATAAACCGGCTCGCGCAATGCTGCACGCGCATCTGCCGAAGTAACTTTAATAGTGGTAGGCATGCCGGTAACAAGGTCACGCCCGCGTACTTCAATAGCTTCGCTTCTGCCCTCGGAATGTACCGTTGCCACTTTCATCTTGATTTCTTCAGCAGTCGGTTCGCCAATCAGCACATTATGCACTTTTTTTACATAGCGCACAATGGCATCGTCAAAAGCATCGCCGCCCACGCGGATGGAAGAATCTACAACCACGCCGCCCAGGCTTAAAATAGCAATATCGGTTGTGCCGCCGCCGATGTCAATAACCATGCTGCCGCTCGGCACGCTGATATCAAGCCCTGCGCCCAAAGCCGCAGCAAGAGGTTCTTCAATTAAATAAGTTTTGGAAGCGCCTGCCTGCTTAGCTGCTTCAAGCACGGCGCGTTTTTCTACGGAAGTAATGCCGGTAGGAATGCTGACCATGATGCGCGGCTTGCTGAAAAAGCTTTTGCCTGCCACACGCGCCACTACAAACTCCAGCATTTTCTGCGTTACGGTATAGTTGGCAATAACGCCTTCTTTTAACGGACGGATTACGGAAATATTGCCCGGCACTTTGCCAATCATATCGCGGGCTTCGTTGCCCACTGCCAGAATTTTATTTTTGCTTTTATTAATCGCTACTACGGAAGGCTCGTCAAACACAATGCCTTTGCCCTTGATGTATACCAAAAGGTTGGCAGTGCCAAGGTCGATGCCTATATCAACACTGTTAAAAAACATATCTTCACCTACTTTTAATCTTTCGTGCCGACGCGCTCAATATCCGCGCCCAGTTTTTTCAGTTTGGCCACAATCTCTTCGTAGCCGCGGTCAATATGGTAAATATCGCAAATTTCGGTTGCTCCTTCTGCTACCAGTCCGGCCAAAATCATAGCCGCACCGGCGCGCAGGTCGGTTGCCCTTACCGTGCAGCCTGTTAGATGCGCAGGCCCGGTAATAACGGCGCTGCGCCCTTCGGTTGTAATATTGGCTCCCATGCGGTTAAGTTCAACAACGTGCATAAAACGGTTTTCAAAAACGGTTTCGGTAACTTTGCTGCGCCCTTCGGCAACAGAAAGCATAGCCATCATCTGTGCCTGCATATCGGTCGGGAAGCCCGGATAAGGCAAAGTTTTAATATCGACAGCTTTTAAATTGCCGTCAGAAGCAACGTGGATACGGTCAATGTCTTCTTCTACCAGCGCACCAGCTTCACGCAGTTTGGCAATAAGCGGTTTCTGATGTTCCGGCAGTACATTTTCAATAATAACATCGCCGCCGGTCATTGCTGCGGCAATCATATAAGTGCCTGCCTCAATGCGGTCGGGAATAACGGAATGCTGTACGCCGTGCAGTTCGCTTACGCCTTCAATAGTTATTACATTAGTGCCGGCACCGCGTACACGTGCGCCCATCTGGTTCAAATAGTTGGCGAGGTCAACAATTTCAGGCTCTTCGGCAGGGTTCTCCAGCACCGTTGTGCCTTTGGCCATAGCCGCCGCCATCATAATATTTTCCGTTGCGCCAACGCTCGGAAAATCAAGGTAAATGTTCGTGCCAACCATGCCGTCCGGCGCACTGGCTTCAATATAGCCGTGCCCCTGCTCAATTTTTACACCCAAAGCTTCAAAACCCTTCAAATGTAAATCAATCGGGCGCGTGCCGATAGCGCAGCCGCCAGGCTGGGAAATACGCGCATAACCCTTGCGCGCCAATAACGGACCCATAACAAGGAATGATGCACGCATGGAGCGCACCAGTTCGTAAGGAGCCTCGCATGAAGTAATCTCGCGGCTGTCAATATTAAGCGTATGCGGCTCGGAAGCATCAACCTTAATGCCAAGGCATTCCAGCACAGCACAAATAGTGCGTACATCTTCAAGCGCCGGAATTTCATCCAGCCTGCTGGGAGAAGTACCCAAAATAGAAGCGGCAATAATCGGCAACACGGCGTTTTTGGCGCCGCTTGTTTTTACCGTACCGATGAGGCGGCTGCCGCCTTTAACTATCAATCTTTCCAACTGCAAACTCTCCTGTTCTTTCAACCATTCTATAAAAAGGCAGACTTCTAAAAATAAATATTTTCTGTGATAGTTTATCACTTTTTTTGCAGCTTGGCAATCATTACGCTAATAAAAAACGCCCGCCGTTTTTTATAGCGGCAGGCGGTAAAATGCACTGTAAACATATGCCGTCAAATGCTGCGGTTCTGCATTTTCAGACGTTCGGCAAGGATGTTGTAATTAGTTTCCTTTTCCATAATTTCTTTTTTAATTTCAGCGATGATATCAGGGTCTTCTTCTGTTTTCAAGCGTTCGCGCAGTTCCTGCACAGCCTGCCTGAGTTCAAACATTTTATTTCCGGAAACGGTATTGAATACGTCAGCCACAACAATCAACTCCCATCATTCTTTGTATTTTTATTATACCAAAAAATGAAGCTATAAGCAAAGTTTTATTTTGCATGTTGCCTGTAAAAATTTAACAAAATTTCACAATTAGGCACTAAATTTACATGCTGTACTGATAAAATTTCAGCGGCATTTCATTAATATATGAACACAGTAATTAAACATACAAAAAACGGACGGCATAAGCCGTCCGTTTGTAGCCTTTAATATTAAACTTATTAAAGTTAGGATTAGAAAGTGAAGTACAGTTCGGAGAAGATGGTTTCTGCGTCTTTGCCGTTTTCTTTGCCTTCAAAGTCATAGTAGTTAACTACTGCAACGATGTTTTTAGCAACTGCCCAGCTTGCGCCTACATTCCAGCCCTTGTAACCTTCGTCAAAAATACTACCAGCTTTATACTGACCATTTTCATCATAAGTTCTACCAACGAAACCATCAGTAGTCGGGCTGAGGTAAGCATTAGCAGACTGGTCAAAATAACCTACGTGCAGGCCATAGGAACCCGGTTCGTCAGCTTTAGCGCCTTTCCAGGAAACATCTGCCCACCAGCCGTCTTTATCGGTGTCATAGTAATCTTCATTGCCGCGCATATATTCAGCAGCCAGTACAAAATCAGGAGCGAAGTTATAGTTGAAACCTACGTTCCAAATTTCTTTATCCATATTGTCAGTATTAGCAACAGGTCTATTTTCTACAGTTGCATGACCGGAAGCATCAGTTTCGAGGTAAGCAGCATAAGCGTTTACTGCACCCATGTCAGCTTCAACACCTACAACATAGAGACGGTCTTCGGAATCAAACAGATAATCAACGTTGTCATCCTGGTGGCTTGCACCTTTAGCAGCCAAGCCAAATACTTTTACTTTATCGCCATAGGAAACTTTAACGCCATCGAGATAGGAATCAAGTACGTTACCGGTGAAGAGAACTTCATTCCAACGGCCAGCCTGTACATCTAAGCCGCCAAGACGGCCATTCAGATATGCACGGTTAAGAACTACATCTTCATCGCCTTCTTCATTGCTGAAGTCCTGAGTGTTCTGGAACATGCCGGTGTAAGTCCAGTCTTCGTTAACTTCGCCAGTTACCCACAAACGGGTACGGAGAGCAGCGTTATCGCCATCAACATCGCCGCTAAGATCTTTGTAGGAAGCACGGATCTGACCGGTGATTTTTACGTTGTCGGATTTTTTCTCAAGGTTAGCAACGCGAACGCCAAGGCTGTCAAGTTCGTCAGCAAATTCTGCTGCCAGTTTGTCTACGTTAGCGCCTTTAGCCATAGCTTTAGCAACAATCTGAGCCATTTCGTAACGGGTCATCAGTTTGTCACCGCCGTAGGTGCCGTCGGGATAACCGTCAACAACGCCTGCTGCAGCCAGTTTGTTTACAGCATCATAAGCCCAATGACCAGCCGGTACATCGGAGAAGGGGTTTGCGGCATAAGCGCTTGCAGTTACGCCAAGAGCCATTGCCATTGCGAGAACTAAAGATTTTTTCATTTTTCATTCCTCCAGGGAAAGTAAATTTTTATCCTTAGCCGAAACCTTTTGTTCAAAACTTCCCTTACTGGTCTTTTATGCGCGAGTTGCCATGTTTCCTCTGCAACCAAACCAATGCAGTCCGTCTTTTGCAAACTGTTCTTTTAAGGATGTGTACACTTTACCACAATTTCACAATGCCGTCAATATTATTTTACAATTTTTTGTGAATTTTTATGAATTTTGAGTACATATAAAAACAGACAGCGCTTAAAACGCTGCCTGTTTGTTAAAAACTTTACATTATTTATTTACTGAAAGCATCCGTCAAAGGCGGTACAATTTGTTTTTTGCGGGAAAGTACGCCCGGCAGATAATAATGGCCAACGCCTTCCGGTTTGCCGAAAGCTTCGGTAACTTTTGCCTGGTTAACGCCTGCAACCAAAAGGTCGGTAGCTTCGGAAAGAATATCCGTTACCATCAGGAAAGAAAGATCAAATCCTTCTGCTTCACGCATAGTTTCCAGTGCCGTTAAAAGTTCCGGCATTTTATCCAGCCCCTGCTGACGGCCTAAAATGTTAATCTGCGCTACGCTTGCTTTGGTTTCGCCAAAGTCGAACTCTTTCAGGTCGGTGCGTACCAGTTCGTCTGCACTTAAACGCGCAATTACAGAACCCTGTTTCAGTTCTTCCATGGCATAGGCTTCCAAATCTTCAAGTCCTGCAAGTTTTTGCAGTTTGGCAGCTGCATCTTTGTCCTGCTGGGTAGTAGTCGGGCTGCGGAAATACAGGGTATCGGAAATAATTGCCGATAAAAGCAGTCCCGCAATTTCACGCGGCAGTTCTACTTTATAGGTTTCCGCCATATTGGTAACGATGGTTGCAGTGCAGCCTACTGGTTCTTCGCGGATATAGATAGGAGCCGCAGTATGCAGGCCGCCCATGCGGTGATGGTCAATTACTTCAATGATTTCCGCTTCTTCGCTGCCTTCAACAGCCTGTGCGCGTTCGTTGTGGTCAACAAGGATAAGCTGGGTTTTATCCGGTTTCAGCAGGCGAACCTTGTCAATCATACCAATGTAGCGGCCGCCTTCAACAACCGGATAGGAGCGGAAGTTGGTATCGAGCATTGCATTTTTAACGTCATCCAGAAGTTCGTTGTTGTTAAAGGAAACAACGCTGGTGGTCATCAAATCTTTAACCGGTGCATCCAAAAGCTGGCTGTAATCAACGGCGCCGGTTTCGTTTTCCTGTGCGCAAAGTTCTTTATAGAAGCATTTGGCAAGGTCGGTTACGGTAACAACGCCTTCAATGTTTTCCGGCGTGCCAACAGGCATGCAACGTACGCCGTAATCGGTAAACAAATGGCTTACCTCGCGCAGTTTGGTTTCTGCGTTCAGCATCGGCACGGCAATAAGTTCAATATCTTTCAGGCGGGGATACATATCTTCAAGCAAAACAGGTTCTTCCACGCCAAAATAATTTAAAACATACTGGGTTTCGGGGTTCAGCGCACCTGCGCGGGCTGCCACGGCGTTAACGCCAAGCTGCCTTTTAAGCCACGCATAAGCAACTGCGGAGCAGATAGAATCTGTATCCGGGTTGCGGTGGCCGATAACATATACTGGTTTATCCACGTTCAGCACTTCCTTTTTACAGGCAGCCGGGCTGCCGTTCTTAATTTTTCGGTATCTTTTATTATACCACGCTTTGCCCTGCCCTGTCACCGCTTTTTGCCTGCCAGCGGCAAACAAAACCTTTTTGCGGGCAATAAACACAAAATATTAATACGGTTCTATAAAAGTAAATTTATTTAGCCCTTTTGCCATCCATAGTTGCAAGTAACTCAGCCGGATTAATATTATGGTATGCCAAAAGCACAAGGCAGTGATACCACAAACTGCCCATTTCATCAAGCACGGCTGTTTTGCTGCCGTTTTTGGAAGCTATAACCGTACTGGTTGTTTCTTCGCCAAGTTTGCTTAAAATTTTATCCTGCCCGGACATAAACAAATAATGCGTGTAGGATTTTTCGCCGCCGTGTGCACGCTTATAGCAAATTATGCGGTACAATTCCGCCAGCACGCCATGTATGCCTTCCGGCTCCGGTACAGGCAGGTTGCCGCCGGCGCATTTCCATACCGGTTTTGTAAACACGCAAAGCCCCTGAGTTTTGGGCATGGCTTTTATAAGCAGCACGGTTCCGTTTTTATCACTGCTTATTTCCGCAACATCAAAATTTGCGCCATCGTCAGCAGCATTGTAAATTTTTTGCGTTTCTGCATCATACAGCCACAAATTTCCGGTTTCGGCAGTTTTGGCAAGCGCAGCGCCGTTTATTTTTACCAGCGCCAGCACTTCACCGCTGCCTGCATCCTGCACAACAGCATTAATAAAACCATGTGCGTTAAACTTTAAAGCTGTAAAATCAATTTTCATTTTTTTCGCCTTCTCTTAAAACGGGCATTACGGAATTATACCCGTCGGCGCCGTAAATCAGGCAGCGCTTTACGCGCGATATGGTCGCCGTGCTGGCGCCGGTTTTTTCTACAATCTCTTCATAGATGCAGCCTGCGTCAAGCATGCGCGCTACTTCAAGCCGCTGTGCCATTGCTTTCAGTTCGGCTATTGTGCAAATATCTTCAAAAAAATCAGAACACTGCTGTTCATCTTTCAAACTTAAAACAGCCTTAAACAACTGTGCGGTTAATTTATCCCTGGTCTTTGCCGACATGGCTGTCCTCCTTGTTAAAACCCGTTATAATTTTAGTTTGGATTTTTATATCCTTTCTAACTTTAATACTTTATTTTGCAAAAAGTCAAGTATTTTTACGCCTTTTTCAAAAAATTTTATTGACATATTTGTAAACACCGTGTATGATTGATACATCAACTTCATACAAACATTCATCAAGAGTAGCCGAGGGACTGGCCCTATGACGCTACGGCAACCATCCATCGTGAAACGGTGCCAAATCCAACGGAGCATTCCGGCAGATGAAAGAGGTAATTAAGACTTATGCCCTTCACCTGTACGTGAAGGGTTTTTTAATACCTTCAACTGATGAAAGAAAGAGGAACATTTATGATTGAATTACGCAATGTAGAAAAAACTTACCACACATCCTCGGGCGATATTCCTGCCTTAAAATCCACCAGCCTGACGATTGAGCAGGGTGAAATTTTCGGCATCATCGGGTTATCCGGCGCCGGCAAATCCACTTTAATCCGCTGCATTAACATGCTGGAAGAACCTACCGCCGGGCAGGTTTTTGTAGACGGTGAAGAACTTACCGCCATGACGGAAGCGCAGCTCCGCAAGGCACGCCAAAACATTGGCATGATTTTTCAGCACTTTAACCTGCTTGCCAGCCGCACCGTTTACGGCAATATTGCCTTCCCGCTGGAAATTCAGGGACTGCCCAAAGACGAAATTAAAAAGCGCGTAGAGCCGCTGCTTGATTTGGTACAGCTTAAAGAACGCGCCGACCATTATCCCAGCCAGCTTTCCGGCGGACAGAAACAGCGCGTAGGCATTGCCCGCGCCCTTGCCAGCAACCCTAAAGTGCTGCTGTGCGACGAAGCAACCAGCGCGCTTGACCCGCAGACCACAAAATCCATCTTAAACCTTCTGCGCGATATTAACAAACGTTTAAACCTTACCATAGTAATGATTACGCACCAGATGGAAGTTGTAAAAGAAATTTGCGACCGCGTTGCCGTAATAGAAAACGGCTCTATTATTGAAGAAGGCAAAATGGTTGATGTATTTACCAACCCGCAGAATCCTACCACTAAAGATTTTGTTAAAAGCGTTATCAAAAACGACCTGCCGGCAGCTTATAAAAACATTCCGCTCAGCAGGGAATATGTTGACGGCTCCAGCCTTGTTGTCCGCCTTTCCTTCTTTGGCGGCAATGCCGATAAACCTATTGTATCCCGCATGATTAAGCACTTCGATGTCGATGCCAATATTATTTCCGGCAATACCGACCAGCTGAAAGACCGCATTTACGGCAACCTTTTAATAGTAATCGAAGGTTCTAAATCCGCTTTGGATGAATCACTGGCTTTTCTTAACAGCCAGAACCTTACAGTGGAGGTAATTGGATATGTCAAATGAAATGATTGAACTTTTAATAAAATCCTTTTGGGAAACCGGCTACATGGTTGTTGCCTCTACTTTGCTGGCAAGCCTTATCGGCATACCGCTTGGCATTATTTTAACGGTTACGCGCAGCAACCATATTCTGCCTAATGCAGCCATCAACTCTGTTTTGGGCGTTATTGTAAACGCAACCCGTTCCACGCCGTTTATTATTTTAATGGTTGCCATTATTCCGCTGACTCGCGTACTGGTTGGCTCTTCCATCGGCACCACGGCAGCCATTGTGCCGCTTACCATTTCCGCAGCGCCTTTCATTGCCCGCGTTATTGAATCTTCCCTTTTGGAAATTAACCCCGGCGTTATTGAAGCGGCGCAGAGCATGGGTGCAAGCCCGCTGCAAATTATTACCAAAGTATTGCTTCCGGAATCCTTACATTCCATCGTACTTGGCATTACGCTTGCCGTTATCGCGCTTATAGGCTATTCTGCCATGGCGGGCGTTTGGGGCGGCGGCGGTCTGGGCGACCTTGCCATCCGCTACGGCTACCAGCGTTTCCAGCCTGATGTAATGATTGTTACCGTCGTTATTTTAATTTTGCTGGTGCAGGTTATCCAGTATCTGGGCGACACGCTCAGCAAAAAATTAAATAAAAATAAATTGTAATGTTTTGAATTGGAGGAGTAAAAATGACCAAAGTGCAAAGAATTTTGGCCGCACTCGCCATTGGCACATTAGCCCTGGGCGTATTCGGCTGCGGCGGCGAAGAGAAAAAAGCAGACACCAGCGCGCCTGTTAAAATTGGCGTAACAGCAGGCCCGCACGCCGAACTGATGGATGAGGTAAAAAAACTTGCTGCCAGGGAAGGCCTAAATGTTGAAGTTGTGGAATTCAACGATTTTGTAACGCCCAACATTGCCTTGCAGGAAGGCGAAATTTTCGCCAACAGCATGCAGCATAAACCTTACCTTGATGCAACCTTGAAAAAAGAACCCGGCTTTGAACTTGTTGAAGCCTTTAAAACCGTAAACTTCCCGATGGCTGTTTACAGCGATAAAATTAAAAAAGGCGACCCCATCCCCGACGGCGCTACCATAGGCATCCCCAATGACCCCTCCAACGGCGGCAGAGCGCTGCTGCTTTTGGCAGAAAAGAAAATGATTGAAGTAAAAGACATTAATGATGTTACAACTTCTGTTGCCGATATTACCGGCAACCCGCATAATTATAAATTTCTTGAGCTGGACGCAGCGACAATTCCCCGCAGCCTGCCGGATGTAACCATTGCCGTTATTAATGCCAACTATGCGCTGCCCGCCGGGCTTAACCCTTTAAAGGACAGCTTGATGGTTGAAGGGGCAGCCTCACCTTATGTAAACATTTTTGTCACCAAAAAAGCCAATGCAGACGACCCGCGCATTAAACAACTGCAAAAACTTTACCAGTCTGACGAAATGGCTAAATTTATTGATGAGCATTTTAAAGGCTCCGTTACCGTCGGCTGGAAATAACATTTAAACACAAAGCGTCCGCAAGGGCGCTTTTTATTTAAGGAGATTTTATGAAACACTTTTTTAAAATTTTAATATTTTGCTTTATGCTTTTTTCCTGCTGCTTTGCAGCTTACGCCCAAAGCCCTGTTGATACAGGCAAAAGCACCAGCAGCCTGGATGATATTTTTAAACGCCATGGCGTAAACGGCACCATTGTTATTTATGATGTGCAAAAAAACGGCTATTATCTGCACAATGCCAAACGTGCGGCGCAGCGTTTTTACCCTGCCAGCACTTTTAAAATTTTTAACAGCCTTATCGCGCTGAAAACCGGCACGGTTAAAAACGTTGATGAATACTTTTACAAGTACACCGGCGAACCTGTTTATCTTGAAAGCTGGAAAAACGATGCCAACCTGCGCTATGCCATCAAACGCTCGCAGGTGCCTGCCTATAAAGAACTGGCACGCCGCATCGGGCTGCCCGCAATGCAGGCTAACATCAATCTTTTACAGTACGGAAATATGGACATCGGTACAGGCATTGATACTTTCTGGCTTCAAGGGCCGTTAAAAATCAGCGCGCTGGAACAAGTACAGCTTCTGACAAAACTGGCGCAGAAAAAACTTCCCTTTTCTCAATCTGCCCAGGAGCAGGCAGCAGATATAACAATTTTAAAACAAACGCCGGACTATACGCTGCATGGCAAAACAGGCTGGGCAACCGATAATATTGAGGTGCCGGTGGGCTGGTTTGTAGGCTGGGCAGAAACCGAAGATACAACCTGCGTTTTTGCATTGAACATGGATTTAGCCGATGCCAAAGATTTGCCTCTGCGTGAAAGCATTACCCTGGAGTGCCTTTCAACTTTAAAACTTCTGCCGGATGCTTTATAATAAAATAAAGCAGTACAATGAAAGAAGGGATATTATGGCATATCTTGGCGAAGATATTAAAAAACTGGGCTTTGGCCTGATGCGCCTGCCGCAGAAAGACGGCGCCATTGACATTGAACAGACCAAACAGATGGTAGATATGTTTTTGGAAGCAGGCTTTACTTATTTTGATACGGCATGGGCATACCCCGGCAGCGAAGATGCCATCCGTCAGGCCCTGGTAGAACGCTATCCGCGCGAAAAATTCCAGCTTGCAACCAAAAATGCGGCCTGGATTAACTGTAAAACCCGCGAAGAAGCAATCAGCCAGTTTGAAACAAGCCTGAAACAAACAGGCGCCGGTTATTTTGATTTTTACCTTTTGCATAACCTTGGCGAAAGCCGCACCCACTTTTTTGACGACTACGATATGTGGAACTTCGTGCAGGAAAAGAAAGCCGAAGGTTTAATCAAACATGTTGGTTTTTCGTTCCACTCCACGCCGGAAGAACTGGATGCAATTTTAACCGCCCATCCGGAAATGGAATTTGTGCAGCTGCAAATTAACTATGCCGATTGGGATTACCCCGCCGTACAAAGCCGCCGCTGCTATGAAGTAGCGCGCAAACACGGCAAACCGGTTATTATTATGGAGCCGGTTAAAGGCGGCATGCTGGCTAACCCGCCCGCAAGCGTGCAAAAAATTTTAAAAGACGCCGAACCGGATATGTCCGTAGCAAGTTGGGCCATCCGCTTTGCCGCACATCTTGAAGGCATTATTACCGTACTCAGCGGCATGAGCAATATTGAACAGATGCAGGACAACCTGTCCTATATGAAGGACTTCAAAGGTTTGAGCGCTGATGAAGAAAAAACACTTAAACAGGCGCAGGAAGAACTTAAAAAAATTCCTTTAATCCCCTGCACCACCTGCAATTACTGCGCCAAAGTCTGCCCCATGCACATCGGCATCAGCGGCAGCTTTACCGCAATGAATTATTACACGCTGTATAACGATTTGGCTGCTGCCAAACACCAGGAAAACTGGCTTGTAAAAGGGCACGGGCTGAAAAAAGCCGCTGAATGCATTAAATGCGGCGCATGTGAAGCAGCCTGCCCGCAGCATATTAAAATCCGCGATGAGCTGGTAAAAGTTACGGAAACACTGGGCTGATATATTAGGCCAAACACCTGCCGTTAAGGCAGGGGTTTTTTATTTGCCATTTATGATATAATAAACTGCATAAAATTTTAAGGAGAAGCTATGAGCCGCAAACCTTTTGTGCCGGCAGCTTTACTTGGCAAGCTGTGGCGCTGCATTATAGAATTTGATATGTTAAAAGAAGGCGACCGTGTTTTAATAGGTTTAAGCGGCGGCAAGGACAGTATGTTTTTAACCGCTGCGCTGGCAGAAGTTCAGCAGTACGCGCCTTTTAAATTTGAACTTGCCTGCTACACGGTGGATACTATGTTCAGTGATAACTTTCCCAAAGCTGAACTGGAAACTTTTTGCAGCCAATACGGACTTAAACATTACAGCAGCAAGGTTGATATAACCGAAGCCTGGCAGCACCGTACCAACACGCCCTGCTTTACCTGCGCCTACTTCCGCCGCGCTGCAACTAACCGCACGGCACTGGAACTTGGTTTTAACAAGGTAGCCTGGGCGCACCACCACGACGATGCCGTGGAAACCTTCTTTTTAAACCTTGCCGCAAGCGGGCAGCTGAAAACTTTTCTGCCCGTTACCGATTTAAGCCGAACAGGGCTGACGCTTATCCGTCCGCTTTTATATTACCGCGAAGCTGAAATAGTGCAGATGGTAGCGCAGCTTGGCATGCATCCGCTGAAAAATCCCTGCCCATATGACGGGCACACTAAACGCCAGGAAGCCAAAGAACTGCTTGCCGCTCTGCAAAAATTCAATCCGGAAGCATATGACCATCTGGCGGCAGCCATGCGCAGCGCGCCGACGGAATTATGGCCGGCAAAATGCGGCAAAAAAGAACTTGCCGATAAATTCCATGCCTTTTGGCAGCAAAAATATAACCGCAGGCAGGAATAAAAGCAGCTGCGGCGAATATAAATTTAGTTATTACATCCTATTGGAGGTTTTTTTATGACAGTCGGAGAATTAAGACGCAATATTGTAAAGAATTATTTCACTTTCAGCGGGCGTTTAAACCGCAAGCCGTTTTTTATGAACACTGCAACGCTGCTGGCATTGAGTATTTTTTTAATTTTGTATATCATTACCGTAGAACCGAGCCTTAAGGCTGACCCGCATCACTTTGGTGCCAATGTGCGCCGTTACCTCATTTTCTGGGTAGTGTACATACCGCTGATTATTGCCGGCATTTCTTTAATGGTGCGCCGCCTGCATGATATGAACATGAGCGGCTGGTGGGCAGTTTTAAGCGTAGGCGCGTTTTTGGGCGGCACCGATTTTGGCAATACCGGCATGAACCTTATTGCCTCTGCGCTTGGCGTTGTGGCGCAAATGTTTAACATTGTTCTGTTGGTGCGCCGCGGCACACGCGGTGCTAACCGTTACGGCGAGGACCCCATTCCTGAACCGGTAAAGCAAAAGAAAACCCGCGCCGAAAAGAAAGCTGAAGCCAAAGCCCGCAAAGAAGCTGCCGAAGCAGAACGCCGCGCCAACGAAGAACTGGAACGCCAGATTGCCGAAGCGCACCCCGACTGGGACGAATATGACCTGTACGAAGCCATGCAGGAAGCCAAAGCCAAACGCGCAGCCGAAAAAACTGCGGCAGAAACAGCAGCCAAAGAACCTGAAGAAACAGAAAACCAAAAAACAGAAGAAACTAAATCTGCTGAAAACAAAACTGCAAACGGCAAAACTTTTACTGCCGAAATTAAAGCCAGCATCACCATTAACAAAAACGAAGATAAATAACCAAACAAAAAATCCCGCCAAAAGCGGGATTTTTATTTTTTCATTATGGATTTTTAAAAAGCAAAGCTTACCACGCCAGCACTTCCACGCCGGTATCGGTAATGAGCACGGTATTTTCCCACTGGGCAGACATGCTGCCGTCCTGCGTATAAACCGTCCAGTCGTTGTTAGCGTCGATGAATATATCGCGGCGGCCGGCATTAATCATCGGCTCAACCGTAAATACCATGCCCGGCACCATCAGCATGCCGGTGTTTTTCTTGCCTTCGTGGCACACAAACGGTTCTTCGTGAAAATCTACGCCAACGCCATGCCCGCCGAATTCAGTTACCACGCTGTAACCGTGCTTACGCGCAAACGGTGCAATCGCTGCGCCGATGTCGCCGATAAAAGCCCATGGCTTGCAGGCTTCCACGCCGCGGCGCAGACATTCCCTGGTAATGGCAACCAAATCCTGGTTGGGCTTTGTTACCTTGCCAATCATAAACATACGCGAAGCATCGGCATAATAGCCGTTATAAATTGTGGTTACGTCCACATTAACAATGTCGCCGCTTTTAAGCGCCGTTTTATCGGGAATGCCGTGGCAAACCTGGTCATTAACCGATGTGCAGATGCTTTTGGGGAAGCCGTAAAAACCAAGGCAGGCCGGAATACCGCCGTTTTTGGTAATAAAATCGTAGGCCAGCGCGTCAATTTCTTCCGTAGTCATGCCGCTTTTAATTTTTTCGGCAATCAAATCAAGGCAGGCGTTGTTAATTTTAGCCGCCGCACGGATGCCCTCAATCTGCTCTTGGGTTTTTATCATTTCCAAATCGGGAACTTCATGCCCTTTGGCTTTTGCTTCGGCAATTTTTTGTTTTATAATTTCAATATCCATATAAATCTCCCTTTAGTGCTTATTTAATTCAACAATGATATTATAACACATTACAGGCAGCAAAACAGCACAAAGTTAGTTAATGCTTACAAAATTATTTTTTCTATTCTTTTGGGCGGCTTTGTGGTAAAATATTGTTAGTTTTTGTATAAGGAGGAAACGATGGAAGCTATTTATTCCAACCTTGTTGATTTTATCCTGCATTTTGACCGTTATCTGCCCATGGTTATGGAAACATACGGGCACTGGATTTACGCCTTTTTGTTTGTTATTGTGTTTTGCGAAACAGGCCTTGTGGTAACTCCGTTTTTACCTGGCGATTCACTGCTGTTTGCCTGCGGCGCGCTGGCGGCTACTGCCGATGGGCTGAGCCTGCCGCTTTTGGCCGGAATTTTTCTGGTTGCTGCCATTACGGGCGATGCCTGCAATTATGAAATAGGCAAACATTTCGGGCATAAAATGCTTGAGGCGCACTCACGTTTTATAAAGCCGGAATACGTAAAAAAAGCCGAAGATTTTTACGCCAAACACGGGCATAAAGCAATCTTTTTAGCGCGTTTTGCCCCGATTGTACGTACCTTTGCACCGTTTGTGGCAGGCATCGGCAGTATGCATTACCGCACATTTGCCGTTTATAATGTCAGCGGCGCATGCACCTGGGTATTTATTTTCCTCGGCGGCGGCTATTTTTTCGGCAACATTCCGTTCATTAAACAAAACTTCTCATATGTAACAATGGGCATCGTGCTGTTCTCGCTGACCCCGATTATTTTTGAGGTTATCCGCAGCAGGCGCGCCCAATAAAGAAAGAAGGCAAGGCAATGTATTATTTTACCAACGATTACGCTACCGGCTGCACGCCGGAAATTTTAGAAGTTTTAAGCGCCACCAACCTTGAAGAAACACCGGGCTACGGCGAAGACGTGTACTGCGAAGCTGCCCGCGCTTTAATTCAGAAAGAATGTGCGCGCCCCGATGCCGACGTATATTTTTTAATGGCAGGGACGCAGACCAACCTGACAAATATCTCTGCCGCTCTGCGCCCCTTCCACGGCGTATACGGCACCGTGCGCAGCCACATTAACACGCACGAGGCGGGCGCTATTGAACGCGGCGGCCATAAAGTAATTGCCCTGCCGGATAAGGACGGCAAACTTACCGCTGCCCAGATTGCCGCAGAACAGGAAAAATATCTGCACGACCCCAGCCGCGAGCATCTGGTAATGCCCAAAATGGTATATATTTCACAGCCGACGGAAATCGGCACGCTGTACAGCAAACAGGAACTTGAAGATTTGTACGCTGTCTGCAAGCAGTACAATTTATATCTGTATATCGACGGCGCGCGTTTGGGCTACGGCTTAACAAGCCCTGCCTGCGATTTTACCATGGCCGATATTGCCAATAACTGCGATGTGTTCTACATTGGCGGCACCAAATGCGGCCTTTTGTTTGGCGAAGCAGCCGTTATTTTGAACCCTGCCATTAAAGAAGATTTTATTCCGCTGATGAAACAGTGCGGCAGCGTACTTGCCAAAGGCAGGCTGCTTGGCATTCAGTTTGAAGCCATGTTTACCAGCGGTTTGTATTATAAAGTCTGCAAACAAGGTATCGATGCAGCCATGCAGGTAAAAGCCGCCTTGCAGCAAAAAGGTTGGGAGTTTTTGGTAGATTCGCCTACCAACCAACAGTTTGTAATTCTTCCGAAAGAAACCTACGAAAAAATCAGCAAACACTTTAAAGTTGCCCTGTGGGAAAACCTGCCGAATGGAAAAGTTGCCGTGCGTATCTGCACAAGCTGGTCCACCCCGCAGGATGCTGTAGATAAACTCTGCAAGTTCATAAAAGAGATGTAAGACAAATGCAAAAACGCCGCTTTGCAAGCGGCGTTTTTTATTTTCTCTTTTCTGCCGAAGCAATGACTGCTTCGGCAAGTTCTTTTAAGGTTATGCGGCGGTTCATGCTGTACTGGCGCATTTTGCTATAGGCTTCGTCTTCCGTCAGCCCATGCGCCGCCATTAAAATGCCTTTGGCACGGTCAAGCAGTTTGCGCGTTTCCAGACTTTCACGCAAATCTGCCAGTTCATCATCCATACGGCGGTATTCCTTAAAACGGGCTATTGCCACCTGCATGCTGGCAAAAAGCTGTTCTTCTCGCACCGGTTTTACAAGGTAGGCCATTACGCCGCTGCTGTTGGCTTTTTCCACCATATCCTGCTGGCTGTACGCTGTTAAAAGCAGCACCGGCGCAATATGGTTTTCTGTAATAATACCCGCTGCGGTTATGCCATCCATTTTCGGCATTTTAACATCCATTATCACCAAATCCGGCTTTAAACGCTGCGCAAGTTCCACAGCTTCCTCACCGTCTGCGGCTTCCCCAAGCACATCATGTCCGGCGTCTGTCAGCATCTCACGCAAATCAAGGCGAATCAGCGCTTCGTCATCGGCAATAATAATTTTTAACCCTTCCATTTTTATCCCCCCAAAGGTACTGCAACTTCGGCGCAGGTTCCGCCCTGCGGCCTGTTTTCTATTTTAAAAGTCCCGTGTAAATCGGCTTCGGCCATAGTTTTTATTATGCGCAGCCCCAAACTGTTCTGCGGCAGCCCTGTAAAGCCCTGCGGCAAACCAACGCCGTCATCAGTAACGGTAAGCACGCAGCCAGTTTCGGTACGCCGCAGCGTTACGCTGATAGCGCCTTGCGTGCGCCCTGTAAAAGCATGGTCAAAACAGTTTTGCAGCATTTCGTTAAGCACAAGCGCTATACTGGTGGCTTTTTCCGAAGATACCAGCACTTCATCGGCGCTGAACTCCGTTTTTAAATTCAGCTCCGGCGCCGCCATGCCGCTTAAAACGGCTTTATAAATGCCCTGAGCCACTACTGCCATATCAACTTTGCCGCTGCCCTGCTGCGATAAAAATTCGTGCACAACGGCAATGCTGTTTACGCGGCTGATGCAGTCGCGCAGCACCTGTTTTGTCTCATCGGCTTCAGCGCGGCGCATTTGCAGGCGCAGCAGGCTGGCAATGGTTTGCAGGTTATTTTTTACGCGGTGGTGTATTTCTTTAATAACCGCCGATTTTACAAGCAGTTCTTCGTCGCGCTTTTTCAGTTCCGTAATATCGCGCAGAATAACAACGGCGTAGCGCGCTTCCGTCGTTCCGCCCACCGGTACCACACGCATGGCCAAAAGCATGCCGCGCAGGCGTATTTCTTTGCCTTCGGCCGTGCCTGTTTTAAGCACCATGCCCACCAGCGGCCAGTTAATCTGCATGCTGCTTGTACGCAGCCCGATAAGGTTTGCAACTCCTACCACCTGAAAAATATGGCGTGCCGTAGAATTGGCGGCAATTATTTTTTTATCACTATCAACCACCATCAGCCCGTCGCCCGGGGCAAGGCGTTCATAAAACTCGCTGGCGCCTTCCTGCTTGGCAGGATTTTTTAAAAACTCAAACGCCACGCTGATAAAAACGTCATCCACGCCGGAAAGATCGAACACTACGGCAGCAAAACATTTGCCGCGCCTGTCCTGCACGGGATACACACGTACCCCCGCAAATTTGCCAAGGCTCAGTTCACGTTTGCCTTCAAGCGGCACATTGCGCTGCAAACAGCGCGCCACCAGCGGTTCTTCGCCGATACGCACCTCACGGCCCGGTGCAAGTTCCGGCTGCTGCAAAAACTGTGTTTTAGGCATCGACTGGTGATAAACGCGCAAAAAACGTTTGTCATCCGATGCGATATAAACTGTAATGCAGGCGTGAGCGATATCGGCGGCAAAATCCATGCCCTGCCTGATGGATGCCAGTATATTCTTCTGTTCACTGTTAAGATTTTTTAACATAGTGTTAATCCCAAGTTTTCAAAAAATTTACAACAATGATGTTTTACACAGTAATTCACAATGTTATCCACATTATGCACAGAGTTTTCCGCACAAAAAGGTGTGCATTTTATGCTTTTTCACACACTTATGCACGTTATCCACAGTTTTGGTGTTTTATAGTAGACAGTGTTTATCCCAATTTTAAAGACGGTACTGCATTTAAATCAAGCGGGCTTTTTTCTCCGTTAACATACATAAAGTAACCGCGGCAGGCAATCATCACTGCGTTATCCGTGCAAAGGATGGGCGTTGGGTGTACAAGCCGGGCGCCAGCACGCTGCGCTGCCTGCGCCAGAGTATTTTGCAGTGTTTTGTTGGCAGAAACGCCGCCTGCCAGCACAATTTCTTTTAAGCCGGTCTGTTTTATGGCCAGCACGCTTTTCTGCACCAGCGCATCCACAATAGCGTGCTGGAACGATGCCGCTACATCGGCACGGTTCACATCTTCTCCTGCCTGCTGTTTATTATGCAGATAGTTGATAACTGCCGATTTTAAACCACTGAAACTGAATTCAAAATTATCGCCCAGTTTGGCACGCGGAAAATCAATCGCCAGTGCATTGCCTTCCTGCGCCAGTTTTTCCACTTCCGGCCCGCCGGGATAAGGCAGTCCCAATACACGCGCAACTTTATCGAATGCTTCACCGGCGGCATCGTCGCGGGTCTGCCCCAGCAGTTCAAAACTGTTGTAATCTTTAACTACCAGAAGCGCCGTATGCCCACCGCTGACTACCAACGCCAGAAACGGCGGTTTTAATTCGGCATCGTTTAAAAAGTTGGCAAATACATGCCCTTCAAGGTGATTAACGCCGATAAGAGGTTTATCTGCCGCCCAGGCAAGCGCTTTGGCTGCCGAAAGCCCTACCAAAAGCGCGCCTACAAGCCCCGGGCCGTAAGTTACCGCCACGGCGTCAATTTGCTCAAGCGGCACGTTTGCTTTAGCCAGCGCTTCATCTATTACCGGCAGCACATTGCGGATATGGTTGCGCGAAGCAATTTCCGGCACAACGCCGCCGTATTTGCGGTGAATAGGCACCTGTGAAGAAATGATGTTGCTTAAAACTTCACGGCCGTTTTTCACTACTGCCGCCGCTGTTTCATCGCAGCTTGATTCTATACCGAGTATGTAAATATCTTTATTCATGGGTTTCTGCCTCCCTGTACAGCCACATAATAACCGCATCTTCGTGATTATCGGCATAATAACCCGGGCGCACGCCTTCAGCCCTGAATCCGCAGGTTAAGTACATTTTCTGCGCTGCGGCATTGCTTTGGCGCACTTCAAGGGTTACGGCTTCCGCACCTGCCTGCCAGGCACGGTTAATAAGCGCGGCGGTAAGCCTTGTGCCAAGCCCGCGGTCACGTTCTTCGCGCGCTACGGCAACGCGTGTAATCTGCGCTTCCCCGGCTACCAGCCAGTAACCGGCATAGCCAATTACCCTGCCGTTTTCTTCAAGGGCAATATATGTTGTAAGGCTGTTGTTTAATTCATCCAGCCACATGCTTTCGTTCCAGGCGTCAAAAAAAGTATCGTTTTCTATTTTGCTGACATCGATAATATCTCCGAAGGACATATCACGGATTACTGTTGCCCGTGCTTCTGTTCCCATAGTTCTTCTGCCTCCGATTTTCTGATATAGTACGGCTCAAGCCCGAAAATGCCGTTTTGTTCTTCGGGGTTATAGGCTTTAAGCGCAGCAAGCGCTGTGCCCGCTGCCTGCGGCAGGCGCAGGTAATCAGGCGCAAGCGTGCACCAATGCGGCAGTTCCATGCTTTCCAGTTTATTGCATTCGCCCAAAATAACAGCCGGTTTTCCCTGCAAGGCAAGGTTTTCCAAAAGCTGCTCTTTATTAACTACCTGCACGCTTTGCAGTTCTTTTACTTCGCCATCCTGCCATTCATACAGCGCCTGGTAGTAATTGCCCTTCTGCGCATCCAAAACCGGCGAAAGCACTATGCCTGCCGCCGGCAGATTATATGCCAGTGCCAAAGGCGTTGCCACGCCCTGCAGCGGCTTCTTCCACGCATATGCCAGTGCTTCTGCCGTAGCCAGCCCTATGCGCAGCCCCGTGAATGAACCCGGTCCCATGCTGACGGCGATTAAATCAATATCTGCCTTCTGCACGCCGGTGCGTGCTAAAAGCTGTTCAAGCTGCGGCATTAATCCTTCCGAATGGGTCATGCCCATATTTATTTTATATTCAGCCAAAATTTTTCCGTCGCGGCATAAACCGACGGCACAGGCTTTAGTTGCCGTATCAATCGACAGTACCAGCATTTTTTTCCACTTCCCTGCAAAGTTTTTCGTAACGTGCGCCCAAAGGCTTTAAAATAATTTTACGCCCGGCGCCGTCAATTTCTATCGTAATATGCAAATATTCTTCCGGCAGCTCGCTTAAAAACAGTTCGCCCCATTCTACAACAGTCACGCCGTCCGTGCCGCAGTATTCGCCAAAGCCTGTATTGTACAGTTCGTCGGCGTCCTGTATGCGGTACAAGTCAAAATGGCGCATCTCAAGCCTGCCTTCGTACACATTCATTATGGCAAAGGTTGGGCTGTTTACATCTGCCGTATCGGCGCCGAGCCCGGCGGCAATACCGCGCGAGAGCAGCGTTTTGCCAGCACCTAAATCCCCGGTCAGGCAGTATACGTCGCCATCAGCCGCAAGGCTGCCTAACAGCCGTCCAAGAGCTTCTGTTGCAGCACTGTCCTTACAATAAATTTCCATCATAAAAATCCTTTCTCTGTAATGCCAAAAAGCAGTACCGGAACTTGCCGGTACTGCCCCTGTTATTTTGCTATCATATCTGTATCGCGCTCAAAGGCGTCCAATAAATCAATATGCCCTTTTATGCTGCCTTCCTTTTTGCCTTCAATTAAAAAGTTTACTTCTTTAATTTCGGGAAATTCCGTCAGCGTATTTGTAATGGCTTCCGTCAGCATCATCTCGGTGTAAGAGCCGGCTTCGATATTGTAAATTTCCTTGCTTAAATCAACAACTGCCACGCCTTTATCAACCGTCAGGCTGCGGATTTTTAAATCTTTGGGGAAACCGTTAATCAGCTTTTTATCCTGCGGCTGCGTGCTTATTAAAGCATTTAACGCCAAAAGCGGCAGGTTCTTTTCTTCGCCTTCCACAGTTACTTTTTCGGCATAAAGCATTTCCGTGCCGTCAGCGGGCAGGCGGTAAACAGTTACCGTATATTTACCGGTCTGCGCTTCTGTATCCTGCGGCATGGTAGGTTTTACGTCCTGCGTGCAGGCAGCCGTCAGCAAAGTCATTAGTACCACGCAGAGTACTGCAAAAAATTTTTTCAGCATATTAGTACCCTCCGTTAATCAAAATAATCTTCAATGCCGTCGGCAATGGATTTTGCCAGTTTGTTAATGTACCAGTTGCTCTTCATAAGTTTTTCTTCTTTAGGATTGGAGATAAAGGCAAGTTCCAGCAGCGTCGAAGGCATGCTGCAGCGTTTGTTTACATAAAAGTTCGCTTTGCGGATTCCCAAATCGTCCAGTCCGAAGTTTTTAACAAGCCTGTCCTGCACTGCCTGTGCCAGGCGGGCATCGTTATTTGTTTTGGGGTAATAGTAGGACGAAAAACCGCCCACATTTTTATTGGTAGAGGAGTTAATGTGAATGCTTACAAAAGCATCGGCATCGTTGTCTTCCGCTACATCAACACGCGCCTGCAATTCCTGCACATCGCTGGCATTGGGGCCGTACACATCCTTATCGGTAGTACGCGTCATGCTTACTTTGGCACCTTTTTTCTTCAGCAGTTCCTGTACTTTTTTGGTAATTTTTAAGGTTACGTCCTTCTCGCGCGTGCCACTGGCGCCGATAGCACCCGGGTCGCTGCCGCCATGGCCGGCATCAAGGGTTATTTTTTTGCCTTTCAGTCCGCCGTTAGTTTTATATCCGTCAGATTTGGACGTTTTCTTTTCCTCTTTCTTTTCTACTGCCTGCTTTTTGGGAACGGTTACTTTCGGCGTAGTAGCTTTGGGAACCGTTGTTTTTGGAGTTGTTACCGCCGGTTTGGCAGGTTCGGTTTTAGCCGGTGTTGTTTTGGGAATTACCACGCTCGGAGTTGCGGTTTTATCTGCGGTAATATCCACAACCAAACGGTTCGGGCGTTTGGTTACAGGGTCATTTTTTAATGTAAACGCATTGTAGTCCTGCGTACCGATAGCGCGGGTAAGCGGGAGTTTAAGCACCGTTTTGCCGGGGCTGCCCGATACCGTCATTGTCGGCGCAAGCGTGCTGCGCATTTTAAAGCTGCGTGTAACTTTGGAGTTTAAATCCGCATTAAGCGTTACCAGCATTGTCTGCCCCTGAAAGCTGATATTGTAGCCCGGTGCGGAATCCAAATCCACAACAAGGCGAAGTACGTTATATCTGTCAAGCCCCCAGCGCACATCAGTTACTTCTGCCGCATAGGCGGAAACGCAGGCAAAAATACTTATTATAAATAATAGAACGCTAATTATTTTTTTGTGCAAGCCTGTCACTCCTTTATCACGTTGTTAGCTAAATAATTTTATCATTTTTACAAAGTTCTGTAAATAAATGCAGGCTTTTCTGCCATAAATTTCACTTAAATTTCTCCATTTTCCACCATACGGCGCGCTTCCGGAACAAAATCCGCCAGTTCTCCCGCCGCAATACCGATACAGCCGTTTGCCAAAAGCTCGCCTGCAAGCCCGTGCAGATATACGCCGCAAACAGCGGCAGCTTCCGCTTCTATGCCCTGTGCGCACAGCCCTGCGATAACGCCTGTAAGTACATCGCCGCAGCCGCCGGTTGCCATAGCGCTTGTGCCGGTGGTGTTTACGTAAACAGTGCCGTCCGGGCAGCCGATAACGGTCGGTGCACCTTTAAGCACCAGCACGCAGTTCCATTCAGCAGCATATTTTTGCGCAAGCTCAACGCGGCGCGCATCAACTTCGGCAGCGGTTAAACCGCACAAACGCGCCATTTCTCCGGGGTGAGGGGTTAAAATTTTGGTGCATTTAAGCTGAGGCAGGCTTTCCATGCTGCGGCTTAAAGCAGTCAGCGCATCAGCGTCGATAACAGCCGTGCCTTCATAGCCCTGCAAAATGTTCATAATTACTTCGCCGGTAGCTTCACTGGTGCCAAGCCCCGGGCCAATGGCAAGCACATCGGCCTTAGCTGCGGCGTCAAGCACTTCGGCAGCGGCGCCGCCGCCCAAAACGCCTGGCATACGTTCTATTAAGCCTTTAACCATAACTTCCGTTAATTTTACCGCCAATACTTCCCGTGAGCAGAGCGGCGTATACAGGCTTACCAGCCCCGCCCCTGCTTTAACCGCTGCATTGCCGCACAGCGCCGCCGCACCTGTATAGCCCGGCGAACCTGCCGCAATCACCACGCGGCCTGCTTCACCCTTATGGCAGTTGCCGCTGCGCAGCGGCAGAAAATCACGCACAATGCCTGCATCAAGCAGATATTTGCTGCCTTCCGCCTGTTCCGTCAACGCTTCGGGCATCCCTATAGGCGCAACAATAAGTTTGCCTGCCAGTTCTGCCGCCGGGTAAAGGTAAAGCCCAACTTTTGGCAGCTGCATTGTTACCGTTGCCGCTGCCTGCACGGCATTTTCATCCGCCATGCCGGTATCTGCTTCCGCACCGCTCGGTACATCCACAGCCAGCACATTTGCGCGCACGCTGTTCATTAAAACGCAGGCACGCTTATAACTGCCGCCAAGTTCTCCCTTAAAACCGGTGCCCAACAGAGCGTCTATCAGCAAGTCAGCATGAGCAGCGGCAATTTCTGCAATGTTCCAGTCTGTTTCTTCCTGCAAAACATTAACGGCAAGCCCGCTTTTGGCGCAAATTTTAAGCTGCACTGCTGCTGCGCCGCTAAAATCTGACGCAGGCGATGCCACAAAAACCTTAACGCGTACGCCTTCTGCGCTAAGCCAGCGCGCCGCTACCAAACCATCGCCGCCGTTGTTGCCTTTGCCAACAAAAATTACGACATTTTTAGCATATACATCGCCGTCCAAAAGTTCTGCGGCAGCCTCAGCTACCGCACGCCCGGCGTTTTCCATCAGTACGGCGGCAGGCAGGTAAAATTCCTCCGCCGCTTTTTTATCAAGCGCGCCCATTTCGCGTGCATATACAAGTTTCATTATTATCCCTCCAAAATAACCTGCGCCATAGCGAGTTCCTTCGTATGGCTAAGCGTAAGATGTATGCGCTCTGCCCCAAGGCCTGCGGCGTAATCTTTAAAATAGCCGTGCAAAACAAGCTGCGGCCTGCCTAAATCATCGTTTATAACTTCAATTTCCGTAAGGCGCCCGCCGCGCAAGCCCGTGCCAACAGCCTTTACAAAAGCCTCTTTGGCGGCAAAGCGGGCGGCATAACTCTGGTGCGCCTGCACTCCGCGCCCGTTGCAGTAAGCCTGCTCGCGCTCCGTAAAAACGCGCGCTGCAAAACCGCTTTGTCCAAGCGCTTTTTTTATGCGGTTAACCTCTGCCAAATCGCAGCCAATGCCAATAACCATAAACTCTCCTTAACTTGCTGCGCCGGTTGGCGCAAACTAATCCATATTTCATTAATTTCAAGTTTTTCCTTTAAAATCCTGCCCTAAAAAGTGAACTTTATGCAAAAAAGCCATGTAATTTTATTGCGCGCCACACTATTTATTGTATAATTGTTACAGCAGTATTTAAAAGGAGGCTTTAAATTGTTATATAAAACCCACGGCACCTGTTCCGTTGCCATTGATTTGGAAGTGGAAAACGACATTATTAAACACGCGCAGTTCATCAACGGCTGCCCCGGCAATACCAAAGGCATTTCCATGCTGGTTCAGGGCATGGAAGCCAGAGAGGCAATCCGCCGGTTAAAAGGTATTACCTGCGGCGCCAAACCCACAAGCTGCCCCGACCAGCTTGCCCACGCACTTGAAGAAGCATTGCAGCAGCAGTAAAAACGCAAAAGGCAAAACGCCATGCCCGCTGAAATTAAATTTTCATACAGGCACGGCGTTTTTTATTTTCAGTTTATGCGCTTAGTACAATCCAAGCGGTTTCTCACCCAGGTTAATCATAATATTTTTGGTCTGGCTGTAATGCTCAAGCATCACCTTATGCGTTTCGCGGCCAATGCCGGATTCTTTATACCCGCCAAACGGAGCGCCCGCAGGGATGGAATTGTAGGTATTAACCCACATTCTGCCGGTCTGCACAGCTTTGGCAACACGGATGGCGCGGTTAATATCCTGCGTCCAGACAGCGCCGCCAAGACCGTAATTGCTGTCATTAGCCATTTTGATAACTTCGTCCTCATCCTTAAACTTAATTACCACAGCTACAGGCCCGAAAATTTCTTCCTGTGCAACGCGCATATCGTTAGTTACATTGGTAATAAGCGTCGGCGCAAAGAAATTGCCTTTATCCAAACCGTTTTCCGTCAGTTTGTAACCGCCGCAGGCAATGGTTGCGCCTTCAGCTTTGGCAATATCAATGTAGGAAGCAATTTTTTCCACCTGCCTGCCGTCAATCTGCGAACCCATCTGCGTTGCAGGTTCCAGCGGGTTGCCAACCTTAACGGCCTTAAAGCGCTTAACGGCTTCTTCCACAAATTTATCGTAAATTTTTTCGTGTACAAACACGCGAGAACCGGCACAGCAAACCTGTCCCTGGTTGAACAAAATGCCAAGCAGCAGGCCTTCCATAGCCAAATCCCAGTTGCAGTCATCAAAATAAATGTTGGCAGATTTGCCGCCAAGTTCCAACGTTGCCGGAATCAGCTTATCGGCAGCAGCCTGCGCCACGCCACGCCCAACTTCCGTCGAACCGGTAAAGGCCAGTTTGGCAAAACCTTTGTGTTCCAGAATATATTGCCCTGATTTAGAACCTTTGCCGGTAATAACATTAAGCACGCCAGCAGGCAGAACGCCTTCAATTAAACGCACCAGTTCCAAAACGCTGAGGCTGGTGGTGCTGGAAGGCTTCAACACAATGCAGTCGCCCGCAGCCAGTGCCGGCGCAAGTTTCCACGCCGCCATCAAAAACGGGAAGTTCCACGGAATAATCTGCCCAACAACGCCAATGGGCTCGTGCAGCACAAGGCTTAAAGTATTATTGTCAAGCATTGTTGCCGTGCCCTCTTCCGTGCGGATTGCTGCCGCAAAATAGCGGAAATGGTCGGCGCTCATCGGAATATCAATTAAAGTAGTTTCGCGGATGGGTTTGCCGTTGTCAAGGCTTTCTACCTCCGCAAGATGCTGTGCGTTAGCATCAATAATATCGGCAATTTTGTTTAAAATTACCGCCCTTTCTGCGGGGGTGGTGTTTTTCCATTCTGCCCACGCAGCATGCGCAGCCTCTACGGCTGCATCAACATCTTCGCGTGTAGCTTCGGCGCAGCTTGCCAGTTCTTCGCCCGTTGCGGGGCTGTAAGTTTTAAAAACAGCGCCGTCGGAAGCAGGCTGCCATTTTCCGTTAATATAAAGTCCATATTCTTTCTGTAAATTTGCCATTATAAATACCTAACTTTCTCTATTTATTACAGGGATCACTGGTTTTGCGATAAATCCTATGTTTAAATTATAATTATTAATTGTAATTTAGTCAATATAGAATTATGTTACAATAAATACATTCTCGCTGTTTTGCTGTGAATTTTTTGTAGAATATCTAAACTTTGCTGGCAAAATCATCAAAAAAATAAAAGGCTAAGCACAAAGGCCTAACCTTTTTTATCTGAACCATTTTAAAACATATCCATACTGCTTAAGTGCTTTTCTGCGCTCGTTATAATCGGGCATTACGGATGCCACGCGCTGCCAAAAAGCGGTGCTGTGGTTCATGCAGCCAATATGGCACAGTTCATGCACCACCACATAATCTATCAGCGCAGGCGGCACAAAAACAAGCCGCCACGCAAAATTAAGCACGTTTTTGCCACTGCAGGAACCCCACCGCGCATAAGCGGAAGAAAGTTTTATTCCGCAAGGTGTTGTTCCCGTTAGTGCTGCAAAATGCTCTGTACGGTTTTGCAAAATTTGCAGCGCCGTCCGGCGGATAAAATTTAAAAAGGCCGTTCTTGTAACGCCGCTACCGCAAACAATATAACTGCCATCAATACCGATAAAGTTTTTTGCTGCATTCCCGTTTATTTTTATTTGCAGTTCATTGCCGGCTATGTGCCATACGGAACCTTCCGCAAAAGCCGGTTCTGCCGGTGCAAGTTCTGCTTTTAAGCGCATTTCACGCTGTTTGGCATTAATCCAGTGCTGCTTTTCTTCTATAAACTCGTGTATTTCGCCAAGTGGCAGGCGCAGCGGGGCACGCACTATGCAGTTCCCGCTGCCGTCTATTGTTATTGCCAACGTGCGCCTTTTGCTGCGCACCAGCTTATATTGCATAAAAACCACTCCCATTAAATAACATTATAACCTTTAAGTGCGCACAGCCGCAACTTTCTGCCATATTATAACCGCATAAACTAAAAACGCCTGCATATAGCAGGCGTTTTGGTTCATTTATTTAACAGAAGTTTTTTACAGATAAGCCGTATCTTATCACCCTATTTCCCTTTCCTGTTCCGTACCGCGTACTTTTACGGGCTTATTGGCATCGTCAACCATTACAACTTTCGGAGTTAAGGTGCGCGCTTCTTCTTCCGTCATCTGTGCGTAAGCCATAATAATAACTTTATCGCCCGGCTGCACAAGGCGCGCTGCCGCACCGTTAAGGCAAATTACGCCGCTGCCCGGTGCGCCTGCAATAGTGTAGGTTTCAAGGCGAGAGCCGTTGTTGTTGTCTACAATCTGTACGCGCTCGCCCGGCAAAATGCCTGCCATTTCCATAAGTTCGCTGTCAATGGTTACGCTGCCCATATATTCAAGGTTGGCTTCCGTTACGGTAGCGCGGTGGATTTTGCCGTGCATCATTGTATAAAGCATTTATTTTACCTCCAAAACTACGTTGTCAATTAATCTGGTTGTGCCAAATTTTACTGCTACTGCCAAAAGGTAGCTGCCTTTGGTTAAAACTTCCGGCACCGGCATAAGCCCCGGCAGTGCGTACATTTCCACATAATCAATATTTGCCGTCGGCTCATCGCCGATAAGTTTTTTAACGCCTTCCACCAATTTTTGGCTGCTGCGTTCGCCTGCGTCAAAAAGAGTTTGTGCAGTTTCAAGGCTGCTGCTTAACACAACTGCCGCTGCGCGTTCAGCCTTGCTTAAATAGGTGTTGCGCGAAGATTTTGCCAGTCCGTCCGCTTCACGCACAATAGGCATAATGCGCAGTTGTACGTTAAAGAACAAATCTTTAACCATGCGTTTTAAAACTTCAACCTGCTGCGCATCTTTCTGCCCAAAATAAGCATGGTCCGGCTGAGCCAGATTAAACAGCTTGCTTACCACGGTGGTTACGCCGCGGAAATGGATGGGACGGGTACGTCCGCACAGAACTTTGGTAATATCGCCGGTTACTTCTACCCAGGTCATATCTTCGCTGGGGTACATTTCGGCAGGCGCCGGCGCAAAAACAATGTCTGCGCCCATGCTTTCAGCCAGGTTGCCATCGGCATCAAGCGTGCGGGGGTAGGCGTCCAAATCTTCATTGGGGCCAAACTGCGTGGGGTTTACAAATACGCTTACCACAACAAGTTCGTTTTCCATTGCCGCTGCTTTAATAAGCGAAGCATGCCCTTCATGCAGCGCGCCCATGGTCGGCACAAGGCCGATAGTTTTGCCGGCTGTTTTAGCCAGCGCTATTTCTTCGCGGAGTTCCGCTACGGTTTTGCAAAGTTTCATTTTCATTCTCCTTTGTATCAGTAAAGTTTTTCCAAAACTTCTTCATCAATTTTAAAAGTATGTTCAGCCGCCGGGAAGCTGCGCGCCTTTACATCGGCAATATAGCCTTTAACGGCGTTTACTATGCCGCTGTGGACATCGGCGTAACGCTTAACAAATTTAGGGCAGAAGCCATCGGTAAAGCCCAGCAGGTCATTGCAGACCAAAACCTGCCCGTCGCAGTATTTGCCTGCGCCGATGCCGATTGTTGCAGCGGTGTTCAGGCTTTCGGTAACTTTTTTAGCCAGTGCTTCCGGCACACATTCCAGCACAATGCTGAACGCGCCGGCCTGTTCCAAGGCACGGGCATCATCAAGCAGTTTTTGAGCCGCTTCGGCACTTTTGCCCTGCACCTTAAAGCCGCCAAGCTGATTAACAGATTGCGGGGTAAGCCCTATATGCCCAACAACGGGAATACCCGCCTGTGTCAGTTTATGCACCAGTTCGCACACTTCGCTGCCGCCTTCCAGTTTTACAGCCGCGCAGCCGGTTTCCTTCAAAAAGCGGGCGGCGTTGTACATGCCGTCCACCACGCTTGCCTGATAGCTCATAAACGGCATATCGCCAACTACCAGTGCGCCCTGCGCACCGCGCATAACAGCTTTGGTATGGTGAATCATTTCTTCCATTGTTACAGGCACGGTGCTGTTATAGCCAAGCACAACATTGCCAAGCGAATCGCCCACCAAAATCATTTCTATACCGGCTTCACAGACATTTTTTGCCATGGCATAATCATAAGCAGTCACCATGGTAATAGGCTCGCCGTTTTGTTTCATCTGTTTTATGGTTGCAGTTGTAATTTGTTTCATTATTTTGCCTCCGTTAATAAACCTTCCATTTCCGCCGCTGCGGATTGGCTGATGCTTTTGTTTTGCAGCGCAAGTTTTATGGTTGCACGCCCAAGTGCGGCATAAACAGGCAAAAGTTCCTGCGGCAGCGCATTAAGATGTGCTTTTACCGTAACCGCATCGCCGCGGGAGATAGGGCCTGTTAGCGCCTGTCCTGCTGTTTGCGCGTTCAGCAGATTTTGCGCCGTACCGTTAAAAAGCGGCAGTAAAAGTTTAAAAGCCGTACCTTCATCTGCCGTCCAGCGTGCAACAAGCTGCTGCGCCAGTGCTACCGCCGTTACAACATAGTTGCTGCAAAAACACGCCGCAGCATGATATAATGCCCGTTCCTGCGGCGGTACATAAAAAGGAACTGCCCCTAAAAGCTGCGCCAGTTTTTCTGCCAAAGCGCGCGCCAATTCAGTTCCGTCCACCGCTATGCCCGTATTGGCAAAACTATCACGCGGTACGGCAAAACTTTGCAGCGGGTGCATGCTGCCAACTTCCATGCCCAATGCGGCAAGCGGCGCCAGAACATCCACCTGCGCCGAACCGCTTACATGGTAGCCAAACCTGCCTTTTACGTTCAGCCCAGCCTGCGCAATATCATCTGCCAAAGCCTGCGCAGCTTCGTCAATTGCCCTGTCCGGCACGCAGATAAAAATTACATCCGCCTTCTGCGCAAGCGCTGGCCCGTTAAGATAGGGCACGCCAAGCGCACGGGCGTTTTTATCCGCATCTGCGCGGCCGTAAATACCTGCGCATGTTAAACCGGCCGCCATCAGCGCCTTAACAAACGACGTCCCAACCCTGCCGGGGCCGATGACGCCAAATTTTAAATTCATAACAACTCCCTTCTGCAAGGATTAACCGGAAGCATAAAAAAAGCGCACTCCGCCCGGAGCGCGCTAAAATACGCATAAGTGTACTGTAACAGTCCCGTCCCGGCAATTAAGTCCAAGCGATTTTTGACCTTGTTTTTGTGCATTTGCAGCGCTTTTTATGGTACAGCCCAAACGGTGCTGCCCTATACGCTTTAAATGCAGGTACATAATAGCACAAACTGTTTGTACATGCAAGCAAAATTTTATGTTATAATTTATAAAAGGAGTGATTTTATGCCATACGTCAACATTAAAATTACACGCGAAGGCAATGTAACGCCGGCACAGAAAAAGCAGCTTATTGAAGGCGCAACCGAACTTTTGCACCGCGTATTGAATAAAAACACCGCTACTACCGTTGTTGTTATTGATGAGGTTGATACCGATAACTGGGGCATTGGCGGCGTACCGGTAACGGAAATACGCAAGCAGCAGAAATAAATGCCTGTTAAACAAATTTAAACCAATATACACAAAAACAGCCCAACGCAGTTAAGCGTCAGGCTGTTTTTATTTTGCCATTGCCGCAGCTTTTTTAATTTGCGCCGCGTGCAATGCTTTGCGTCAGCGTGGCAATGCTTTCGGTAAGTTTATCAAGTTTGTTTTCCATACGTACCAGAAGATACCATGACAACACTACCGGAAAACCAAAATTGGCAAGCTGGCTGAAAAATAGTTCCATATCCATCGGTTATGCGTTATTTAAGCACTGTTACTTCGGTAGTGCGCACGCGCGCTTCCACAGCTTCCGCCAGTCCGTTGCCGTCGGCGTTGAACACATCGCTTTCAATTACGTTCTGCATGGCTGTGCGCGCTTCTTCCGCCGTTACATTCTCACGCGGGCCGGTTACGTTAAGCACTTTCTGTTTGCCGTCTGCCTTTTTAAATACAAGCTGCAATACTTTTTCCATTATTATCTGCTCCTTTCAATTACTCTGCTTCTGCCACTTCGGCTTTTTCGGTTACAACAATGCTTACAACTTCATTTTCCATCAGGCTGCCCAGCGCCGTACCAGCTTTAACAAGGTCATCAGCAGAAGCTTCCTTTTTAATGCCCGAGTAGCTGTGCGCTTTGGTTTTTGCAATTCCTTCATCATCAAAACCATCCTCCACGTTAATTGCCATAGTTTGGGATAATACTGTTTTTACTGCCATTTCAACGGCTCCTTTCTGCGGGCTGTTTTGTTGTTTGCCCTTACATCCATATAAACGTGTTTTGCTTTTTGTAATTAACCGTGCCCTAAAAATTTGTTTTGGCAACTGAAAAAATACCTTTTTATAAACATTGATACGCATTTTTACACCTTCTACTCTGAAAGCACTAATATACCCCTCTGCCTGTCATAACGGAGAATTCATCTGTTTTAGCACTCAAAACCGTTAACTTAGCAAGAATTCACATTTTTTTACACCTTTTTAGGTTGTTTTTTAACCAATTTTATGAGAAAATATATGGGTGAGCATTTTAGACTGGTTTTAAAAGTTGGGAGTAATTTTCGTATGGAATCACAAAAAAAGCATAAACGTAAAATAAATGATGAATTTACATTGATGTTTATTCCGCACAACGGCAAAGAAACAAAAACTTACAGCTTCCGCGAAAGCAAGCTGGGCAAAATAGGCCTTGTGCTTGGCATACTGTTCTTCTTCGGGCTTATTGCCACTATCAGAACTTCGATACTTGTGTATGATGCACATGCAAGCCGTCAGGAACTTGCCGTGTACCGCAGCGAGCAGGCAGCGCAGGAGCAGAAACTTGCCGCTTTGCAGAAAGAAAATGAAGAACTGCAAAAAGATATGGCTGAAATTTCCGCACTGGAAAACGAAGTACGCCGCGAACTGGGCGTTGTTTCCCAACAGCCTTCCCGCGGCAGCGTTGACCGCAGCAAATACATGGGTCAGGGCGGCCCGATGCAGGCTGACATAAAAATGATTGACGTTTATGCAGCCCAGACCAAAAACCTGCAAACCGAAATGCAGCAGAAAAAAGAATCGCTGCAATCTTTGCTGGCACAGCTTAAAGAACGTAAGGCACTGCTTAATGCCACTCCGGATATCTGGCCGACGTCCGGCGGTGAAATTACTTCCCGTTTCGGCGGCAGGACTAACCCCTTCAGCGGCAGCGGCTATGATTACCATCCCGGCATTGATATCGGCAACGATTACGGCGCACCGGTTTATGCAGGCGCAGCCGGATATGTTGAATACGCAGGCTGGTACAGCGGCTATGGCCGTTATGTAAAAATTGAGCATGGCTACGGTTATGAAACCGCTTACGGCCATATGTCCTCCATTGCCGTATCTGACGGCGAATATGTTGAAAAAGGCCAAATTATCGGCTATGTAGGCAGCAGCGGTTACAGCACAGGACCGCACCTGCATTATGAAGTTATCATCAATGGTCAGGATTCCGACCCGCTTAAATTAATACGCTGATATATAAAAAAACACCGCTTTTAAAGCGGTGTTTTTTTATTGCCGGTATGGGAAGCTATGGTTATTATCATGCCAAATATTGCCTTCATTTTTCCTTCCGTTGCCGCTCTCCCCAAAAAGGTTTCCTGCCCCTCTAACAAACAGAAAACTATTAATATATGTCAAAGGCAAAAGTAAAAAAACAGTTCCGTCTGTTGTCATAACTGAAAACTAAATTTCATCTGTTAAAACAAAATCCCGCAGGCAAAACCTGCGGGATTTTTTATAAGGGGAAAGTTTATGAAAATTTAAAGTTTGATGTTTTGGCAAACTGCCTGTTACATCATGCCGGGCATGCCGCCGCCCATCGGCATTGCCGGTGCAGCGCCTTCTTTAGCCGGTTTGTCAGCTACGATGGATTCAGTGGTAAGAATCATAGCTGCAATGCTTGCTGCATTTTGCAGTGCGCTTCTGGTAACTTTGGTCGGGTCAACGATACCTGCTTCAATCATGTCAACATATTCTTCGGTAAGAGCGTTGAAGCCGAAGCCTTTGCGGCTGCGTTTAATGGTATCGACGATAACTGCGCCTTCCAAACCTGCGTTGTAAGCAATTTGGCGTACAGGTTCTTCAATAGCGCGTTTAACGATTTCTACGCCGGTTTTTTCGTCGCCGGTTGCTTTAATGCGGTTAAGTGCGGGCTGTACTTGCAGAAGTGCGGTGCCGCCGCCTGCAACAATGCCTTCGGCAACTGCTGCGCGGGTTGCGTTCAGTGCGTCTTCAATGCGCAGTTTTTTATCTTTCAGTTCAACTTCGGTTGCAGCGCCAACTTTAATTACTGCTACGCCGCCGGCCAGTTTAGCAAGGCGTTCCTGAAGTTTTTCACGGTCGAATTCGGAAGTGGTTTCCGGAATCTGGGCACGGATTTGTGCAACACGTGCTGCGATTTCTTCTTTGCTGCCGCCGCCGTCAACGATAGTGGTCAGTTCTTTGGTTACGCGAACCTGGCTTGCGCTGCCGAGGTCTTCAAGGCTTGCGCTGTCAAGTTTGCGGCCAACTTCTTCACTGATAACGGTTGCGCCGGTAAGGATTGCGATATCCTGCAGCATAGCTTTACGGCGGTCGCCGAAGCCAGGAGCTTTAACGGCAACTGCTTTGAAAGTGCCGCGCAGTTTGTTAACAACAAGGGTTGCCAGTGCTTCGCCTTCAACATCTTCAGCGATGATGAGGAGTTCACGGCCGCCTTGTACAACTTTTTCGAGTACAGGCATAATATCCTGAATTACATTGATTTTGCGGTCGGTAATGAGTACCAGCGGGTTATTCAGAACTGCTTCCATTTTATCGGTATCGGTTACCATGTACGGGCTGATGTAGCCGCGGTCAAACTGCATGCCTTCAACGGTTTCAAGGCAGGTTTCCATGGTTTTGGATTCTTCAACGGTGATAACGCCGTCGTCGCCAACTTTTTCCATAGCGTCAGCAATCAGGCTGCCGATTTCTGCATCAGCGGCGGAAATGGAAGCAACTTGTGCTTTAGCTTCTTTGGTTTCAACTTTTTTGCTGATGGCTTTCAGTTCGTCAACCAAAACGTTAACTGCGGTCTGGATGCCTTTTTTAAGAATCATCGGGTTAGCACCGGCAGCTACGTTGCGCAGGCCTTCATGAACCATAGCCTGTGCCAGAACAGTTGCGGTGGTGGTGCCGTCGCCTGCTACATCGTTAGTTTTGGTAGCAACTTCTTTAACAAGCTGTGCGCCCATGTTTTCAAACGGGTCTTCCAGTTCAATATCGCGGGCAATGGTTACGCCGTCGTTAGTAATGGTAGGGGCGCCGAATTTTTTCTCCAGCACAACGTTGCGGCCTTTAGGGCCAAGGGTTACTTTTACGGCATTTGCCAGTGCGTCAACGCCGCGTTCCAGGCTGCGGCGAGCTTCTTCGTTAAATTTTATTTCTTTAGCCATTATATATGCACTCCTTTAAATTTTATCAATTACAGTACAGCAAGTACGTCGCGTTCAGAAAGAATCAAATATTCTTTGCCGTCCAGTTTAAATTCGGTTCCGGAATATTTTGCAAAAACAACTTCTTCGCCAACTTTAACTTCCGGTGCAACGCGGGTGCCGTTATCCAGCACGCGGCCAGCGCCTACAGCGATTACTTTGCCAGTCTGCGGTCTTTCTTTGGATGCGGTGTCCGGCAGATAAATGCCGCTGGCAGTTTTTTCTTCTTTAGTAGTAATTTCTACAACAATGTGGTCTGCTAATGGTTTTAACATTTGTACATTCCCCTTTCGGATATAGTTACAATTATTGGTAAAGTCTTTTTTATCTTGTTAGCACTCATCTTGTTCGAGTGCTAACTACAATTATTATTATATTCATCTTTGGCAAAAAAGCAAGTACTTTTTTTGACAAATGCGTGAAAAATAGAGGTAAAAACAAAAACCTTCTGTTTAAAACCATTTTGTTAAAAACAGAAGGGCCAAACTCATAAAAAAATGCACGTTGCCAATTACCGGTAAAGGTGAAGTTGATATTGTAATGACAGAACTTGGCATGTTCCGCTTTAAAGACGGCAAAGTTATTTTGGAAAAAATTGCACCGGAAATTGACCTTGATTACATTAAGAGCGTTACTGAATTAGAATATGAAGTAAGCCCTAATTTAGAAAAATTACTACAATAAAAGTAAAAGAAGCATATTATAAAATATGCTTCTTTTTATTTCTTTACAACAAGCTGAATAACATTAATAAATCAAACAAAGCCCGATTTTACCCGGGCCTTATTTGATATTTAAGCTACAAACGAAGAAAGCACCGAAGCTTTTGTGATGATGCCGCGGAAAACCTGTTCCTCGTCAACCACTGCCAGCGGGAACATTGCCGATGCAGCCATAGGCACAATTGTTTCAACCGGCGCGTTTAAATCATTAACTACCGGTATATTTCTGATAATAGATTCTTCAAAGCTGTATTTGCCATCTCTTACAGCAAGCGCGCCGTCAAGAGTAATTAAACCTATAAAACGCATTTGCTCGCCTACAACATAAGCGCTTGATACGCCGTTGGCATACATACTTTTTAGTGCCGTATTGGCTCCGTCCGTATTTTTTATAATACAGGACGGAACTGACATAATATTGCGTACAGTAAAAACTTTTGTTGTGTTTACATTATGAATAAAACGCCGTACATAATCATCCGCCGGGTTAGAAAGCATATTTTCCGGCGTATCTATCTGCACCATGCGCCCGTCGCGCAAAATGCCAACCCTGTCGCCCAGTTTAAACGCTTCGTTAATATCATGGGTAATAAACACTATTGTTTTGCCCATTTTTTCCTGAATACGCAAAAGTTCAAACTGCAAATCGTTTTTAACAAGCGGGTCAAGAGCAGAAAAAGCTTCGTCCATCAGTAAAATATCCGGGTCATTGGTAAGTGCGCGCGCAATGCCTACACGCTGCTTCATGCCGCCAGAAAGACTTGAAAGCTGTTCATGCTCATATCCTTCAAGCCCTACCATTTTAAGCATTTCCATTGCTTTTGCTTCGCGTTCTTCACGTCCTACGCCGCGAATTTCCAACCCGTATGCCGCATTACTCAGCACATCGCGGTGCGAAAGCATACCGCCGTTTTGGAATACCATGGATATTTTAGTTCTGCGCAGCTCCTGAAGTTGTTTTTCATTAAACTTGGTAATATCTTTGCCGTCAATTAAAATTTCTCCGCGCGTAGGCGTATGCAGCATATTAAGGCACCGAACTATGGTAGATTTGCCGCTGCCGCTAAGACCTATAAGCACAAACAGCTCGCCGCGCTTTACATCAAACGATACGTTGCTTACCGCCGCCATAATGCCGGTAGTTTCCATTACTTCGCGCCTGGTAGCGCCAAGTTCCATTAATTTATATGCAGCTTTGCTTCTGTCCAAAAAATCGAAATCGCCAAAAAGTTTATATAAATTTTTTACTTCCAAAATAACGTCTGCCATTATTTATCCTCCTTTTTAATAATGCTTTGGGTAAGGCGGTCAATAATAATAGCCATAATTACTATTGCAAAGCCGGCAACAATGCCGCGCCCGGATTCCATACGGTTTATAGCAATCAACACTTCCATGCCAAGGCCGTTAGCGCCAATCATAGCACAGGTTACAACCATGGCCACAGCCATCATCATTGTCTGGTTTATACCCGTCATAATGGTAGGCAGTGCCTGCGGTATCTGCACTTTAAAAAGCGTTTGCATTGAAGATGCACCAAAAGCGCGCGATGCTTCTACAACCTCCGGGTCAACCTGCCTGATGCCATGGCTTGTAAGACGTATTACAGGCACAACCGCATATACAACCGTTGCCAAAACGGCAGGCACTTTGCCGGGGCCAAGCAGCATTACCGCAGGAATCATATATACAAAGGTAGGCATAGTCTGCATAGCGTCAAGCACAGGGCGCATAATAGTGTCCGCACCGCGTACCGCAGCCAGCAAAATTCCTATCGGAAGGCCAATAAGCAGCGATATAAACACCGCCGTTATAACAATTGCCAAAGTTTCATTCATCATATTCCAGTATCCGCACGCTCCTATTAAAAACAGCAGCGCGCCATACATAAAACCATTTTTGTAACTTCCCATGATTTTTTTAGCGGCAAAAATTACCAAAATAATAAACAGCCACCACGGAATCAGGTTTAACCCATCGTTAATGCCATTAATAAAAACGCTTAGCACTCTTTTGGCTAGGACAAAAAATTCACCGTAATTAATGTTAATATAACGCACAAAGTTATCAATTGGCTCTGTGATATTCAAATTAATTTCCGGAAAATTAAAAAGTATATTCTGCATAAAATCAACCCCGTTCTTTCTGCAAACATTCCCGCACAAGCTGTGCTTTATCAGGCGGCAGCCATTTATCAAGCAAATCGTCATGTACAGTCATAAAATGTATAGCCGCATCGTCATAGCTGGCACGGTTGTCGGCAATATAAGCAAGCGCTTCTGCCGTAAGCGCGCTGCTTGTATGGTAACGCTTTAAAAACTCTGTAAATTCCGGCTGACGCTGCGGAAAACGGCTATTAGCCGCTACAACGACAGGCACCGGGCGGGCTGCCGTTTTGCCTTCTTCAAAACCCTGTGGGTCATAAGGAGCATCATCTAACAAAACCATATCCAGTTTGCCGCTGAGCCATGTTGGTTCATAATTATAACCAACTATGGGCAAACCTTTTTCATACGCAGCCATAAACGCAGTGTTCATAGTTGCCTCGCTGCCCGGGCGGAAATAAACAAAATCTTTATCAAGCCCATAATATTCATATTTTTTATACATTACGGCATCTATCGCCCAACCGGGAATAGCTCCGTAAATGCGCCCTTTTTCAGGTTCTTCCTCATCTTTAAAAACTTCTTTGTATTTCGCAAGGTCAGCTACAGTTTTTAAACCCGGCGCTGCCGGTTCAATTCCACGTTGCGGGTCTCCTTCAATAACATAACGGGGCACATAAAACCCCTGGCGGTTATCATCAAAATTAATGCCCAGTTCTACTACGCCGCCCGCCGCCTTATCGCCGGCATATGCCGGTGTGTTGTCCGTCCATAATTCCATGTTAACGTCAACATCACCGCGTACAAGCGCCGCCTCTAAAATAGGGGTCGAACTTGATAAAATTTCCGGTTCTAAGCCGTAAGCATTTTTAGCAATATACACTGCAACAGCATTATGGAACTTAACGCTGTCCCAACCGCCATCGGCAAAAACAACGGCTTTTTCATTTATTCCGCCGCAGCCGGACAGGTTAATGCCCAGGCACAGCGCAGCAATCAGGGTAGTAAATTTTTTCAACATAAGACCTGCCTCCTGCTTGACATTTCGACAACTTAATATTATTATAAAGTTGTTGGTTTGCTTTCATTGTAAACGCTTTTTTGAATTAGGTCAAATAAAAGTTTTATAAAGATTTTTAAAAGGAAGATAACCATGCCGAACAAACATCAAATTGCTGAACCTGTTTATCAAAAAATAGCCCTTGACTTGGCGAAAAAAATTGCCGAAGACGTTTACACGCCGGGTGAAAAATTATATGGGCGTTCCGTGCTGGCAGCCCAGTATGCAGTTTCCCCAGAAACAATCCGCAGGGCGCTTTTTATTTTAAAAGATTTAGGAATAGTAAGCGTCACCGGCGGCAGCGGCGCAGTAGTTGCCTCTAAAGAAGCTGCTGAACGCCTTGCGCACCGCTTTCAACATTTTTCCGATGTTAATTCTGTAAAAGAAAATATTGAACAGCTTGCCGCACAACAGCAAAAACAGCAAAATGAACTTTTAGAAAATGTACATAAGCTTTTGCATCAGATTGAAGTTTTCCGTTTAAATGCGCCCATATTGCCTTACGAAATTAAAATTACCAAAGAATGCCGCTTTCTCGGCAAAATGATTTCGGAAATAAACTTTTGGCAAAACACCGGCGTTACAGTTGTTGCTATACGCAAAAAAAACGAACTCATCATTTCCCCTGGGCCTTACGCCCTGTTTGAAGAAGGAGACTGTTTCATTCTTGTAGGCAAGGAAGGCAGCTATAACACTGTAAGGGATTATCTCTATCAAAAATAATTTATTAATTAAAGAAAACCAAGTGGATGAACCAAAATTAAACAAACTGCGCCCTTTTACAAGCCCGCCGCTTATTGAAAGTTTTATGAAATTTTACGGCATGACGGAAGATGAAGCCGGCGCAGGTTATACTGCGCATACGCCGCAGGAAATTGCAGAACTGACTACAAGCAAATAAAAACAAAAAAGAGGCATATCATAATGATATGCCTCTTTTTTATTTTATTACTACATAAACAGCGTATGTGCTTTTTGCTGCCAGTCCGTTGTATCTGCGCCGCTGCCCTGGGCAAAATCGGGTTTGCCGCCGCCGCGCCCGCCATACAGTTCATTAGCTTTTTGGCAATATGTACGGCAATCGGCGTTTACATCTGCGCTGTGCCCAAACATATAGTTTACCCTGCCGCCTGCTTTGTAAATTACGCCGACAAGCAGGTTTTCCATTGCCGTTACTTTTTGCAGCAGCATTTTGGCATCTGCCGCACTGCAATCTTCCGGCGTTATTATAACAAGGCGGCTGTTATCCGGCAACATGCGCGCCGTGCTTAAAAACTGCGGAAGCTGCGCATCATAAAGCGCCATTGTTTTTTCTTTAACGCGTGCGTTCAATGCCGTAATTTCGCTTTGCAGCCGTTCTACTGCTTCCGGCACCTGCACAGTTTTTACAGAAAGCATCTGTGCCGTTTTGCGCAGCACGGAGTTTTTGCGGCGCACGGCCTCCAAAGCCCAACGCCCGCACAAAAAGCTGATGCGCTGCCCCTGTTTATGTTTTTCGGCGCTGACGATATGAATAATGCCAATCTCACCGGTGCGGTGCGGATGCGTGCCGCAGCAGGTGCAGATATCGCCGTCCTGTACGCTTACAAGGCGCAGCGTTCCCGTAAGTTTGGTATTTTTCTTGCGCATGGTATATTTATCCAAATCTGTATGCGGCACATAGCTTACGCTGACAGGCTTATCAAGCCAGATTTCACGGTTGGCAAAATCTTCGGTCTGCGCCAGTTCTTCCGCCGTCAGTTCTTTATCAAGGTCAATGGTAACGAGCCCTTCACTCATGTGAAAGCCGATATTGTTTGCGCCAAACAGCTTCCACGCAGCGTAAGACAAAATATGCTCGCCGCAATGCTGCTGCATATGGTCAAGGCGCACCACCCCGTCAACTTCGGCTTTAACAATGCTGCCTACCTCAAGAGGTTTATCGCAGTAATGCGAAATGCGCCCTTCTTTTTCCGCCACATGGGTAACAACAGCATCTCCCAGCTTGCCGCGGTCGCTGAGCTGCCCGCCGCCTTCTGGAAAAAACACCGTGCGGTCAAGTTCTGCGGCATAACCGTTTTTGCAAGGTTCACAGGCTGTAACCTTAGCTTCGCACTGCCATAAATAAGCATCGTTTTCAAATAATTTTTCTGTCATTTCAAACCCCTCACTTGTAAAACAATCTACGCTTATATTATAATTACTCTTGTAAAAATATTAAAGGAGAAATTTTAATGTATAAATATATTTTATTCGACCTCGACGGCACGCTAACCGATTCTGCCGAAGGCATTACCAAATGCGTGCAGTATGCGCTTAAAGCGCTTGGCGTAGATGAACCGGATTTAAACAAACTGCGCCCTTTTATCGGCCCGCCGCTTATTGAAAGTTTTATGAAATTTTACGGCATGACGGAAGAAGAAGCCCGCACCGGCACTGCCAAATACCGTGAACGCTTTGCCGGTACCGGCATTTACGAAAACAAAATATATACCGGCGTGCCGGAAATGCTGGCACAGCTTAAACAGCAAGGCTATACGCTTGCCATTGCCACCAGCAAACCTGCCGTTTTTGCCCGCCGCGTGGCAGATTATTTTAACATTACGCAGTATTTTGATTACATCAGTGGTCCGGATTTTAACGGTTCACTGCCCACAAAAGCAGATGTTGTTGCCGATGTGCTGGCGCACTTTAACCTTGAAGGTACGCAAAAAGCGCAGGCGCTGATGATTGGCGACCGCCGCCACGATATACTTGGCGCCAAAGCCTGCGGCATTAAAGCTGTTGGCGTAACTTACGGCTATGCTGCCCCCGGTGAACTGGAAGAAGCCGGTGCGGATTTTATTGTAGATACGCCGCAGGAAATTGCAGAACTTATCTGTGCCAACAAACTTGCATAACCCGGAACAAAGTTATATATTAACCATGCATTAAACGGTTTTTTCGTTGTTTTATCTATTATGAAAACGGATACTATCAGCATAGTGAACATTATCATCAATGACAACGCTTCGTATGTAGTTATAACACCACCTACAACTATATCAAAGCATAAAAACTGGCTGGCATAGATATTTACCGTGCTTGTCTATTCTAAGATACCCACATCCAAAAAACAACATAACATACAAAAACCCGTCCATAAAAATGGACGGGTTTTATTTTAGATGTTTGGCTTAGTCTTTAATCAGGTTCATACCAATTTCAAGCGCTTTGCGGTTTTTGTCTTCGGTGCCTTTCGGTACGCGGTTCAAAACTGCTTTTTCAAGGCTTTCAGCGCTTACAACGCCGGTTAATTTAACCAGTGCGCCCAAAGCAATAATGTTGGCAAACAAAACCTTGCCCAAACCTTCGCGTGCACTGTGGGTAATAGGCAGTTCGTAAACTTTGCCGCCAAAATCAGGCACTTTGCTTACAAACAGGCTGTCGGTAATCATTACGCTGTCTTTATCAAGGTCGTGGGAATATTTATCGCAGGCATCCTGGCTCATTGCCAAAAGCACGCCCGGTTTGGTTACTTTCGGGAAATGGATGGCATCTTCGGAGATAATAACTTCCGATTTGGATGCGCCGCCGCGTGCTTCCGGGCCATAAGACTGCGACTGGATTGCCAGTTTGCCGTCAAGAAGTGCAGCTTCGGCTAAGATAATACCGGCAAGAATCAGGCCCTGGCCGCCGGTGCCGGATAAACGGAATTCTTGTTTCATGTTATTTACCTCCCTGTGCCATGGCAATCAATTCATCGTATGCTTCGGTATATTCTTTTCTGCCGGTAACTTCATACAGTACGCCGATAGGGAATTTGCCCTCTTTCTTTTCTTCCGGCAGTTTGTCCCAGGCAGCAACAGGAACTGCATGGTCGCGCTGCCACATCATCATTTCAGCAGGGCCGCCCATTTTGTTCTGGCGTCCGAAGGAAATCGGGCAGGCGGATACAGCTTCAATAAGGCTGAAGCCTTTATGCTGAATGCCTTTAACGATAAGATCTGCCAGCATTTGCGCATGGAAGGTAGTTGCACGGGCAACAAAGGTTGCGCCTGCAGCTTTGGCAAGTTCGGTCAGGTTAAAGTCAGGCTCAAGCATGCCGTAAGGAGCGGTAGTTGCCTTGCTGCCGGTCGGGGTCATCGGGGAATACTGGCCGCCGGTCATGCCGTAAATGCTGTTGTTGTAAACAACAACGGTCAAATCAATGTTGCGGCGTGCAGCATGAATGAAGTGGTTGCC
>ERZ779889.196-NODE-196-length-83367-cov-12.699599_pt1 | contig 83367 bp, 77 predicted proteins | sample MGYA00511030_ERZ779889 | MGnify/ENA primary metagenome ERZ779889 (study PRJEB29588, sample SAMEA2160616) | human gut metagenome | biome: human gut; feature: human-associated habitat; material: faeces | place: Denmark | collected 2008/2010 ...
GTCGCCCACCACCTCCGACTGGATGCGCCTGGGCTGCGACGCCGTCAAGCTCGGTCCGGGTGACTCCGCCCGCTCGCATCACGCCGACGAATACATACTCACCGAAGAAATACAGGCCGGCATCGACGGCTACATCAGATTCATAGAAGCGTTTTATGGCAACTTTGTGGAATAAAGGCACCTCGGCCACCGAAACGGTGGAGAACTTCACGGTCGGCAACGACCGCGTGCTCGACCTGCGGCTCGCGAAATACGACGTCGAAGGCTCGAAGGCGCACATCCGCATGCTCCGCAGCATAGGCCTGCTGGAGCAGGACGAACTTGACAGCCTGCTCGCCGGGCTCGACCGCATACTCGCAAACATCGAGGCGGGCAGCTTCCGGCTCGAAGACGACGTAGAGGACATCCATTCGCAGATAGAGCTCATGCTGACCCGCGAGCTCGGCGAAACCGGCAAGAAGATACACTCCGGCCGCTCGCGCAACGACCAGGTGCTCGTGGACATAAAGCTGTTCCTGCGCGACGAGCTGCTGAAGCTCAGGGAAGAGGTGCTGAAACTCTTCCGCACGCTGCAGGAGCTCAGCGAGAAGCACAAGGAGACGCTGCTTCCCGGATACACCCACAACCAGCTCGCAATGCCCTCGTCGTTCGGACTCTGGTTCGGGGCCTACGCCGAAGCCCTGGCCGACGACATGTTCCTGCTCGGAGGCGCCTACAGGCTCATCAACCGCAACCCCCTGGGTTCCGCTGCCGGCTACGGCAACTCCTTCCCTCTCGACAGGCTGATGACGACCAGGCTGCTCGGTTTCGACACTCCGGTCTACAACAGCGTCGCCGCCCAGCTCGAAAGGGGCAAGGCCGAAAGGAGCGTCGCCTCGGCGATGGGCTCCGTAGCGCTGACCCTCAACAAGTTCGCCTCCGACTGCTGCATGTACATGTGCCCGAACTTCGGCTTCATACATTTCCCGGACGAACTCACCACCGGCTCCAGCATCATGCCCCACAAGAAGAACCCCGACGTCTGGGAGATCATCCGCGGCAAATGCGACATGGTGCTCGCCTGCGAGAACGAGATATCCATGCTCTGCAGCAACATGCCCCACGGCTACCACCGCGACATGCAGCTGCTCAAGGACATACTCTTCCCCCGCCTCGAACTCATGCACGACTGCCTCAGGATGACCGACTACATGCTCGCCCACATAGAGGTGAACTCACATATACTCGCGAACCCCCTCTACAAGTACCTGTTCACCGTGGAGGAGGTCAACCGGCGCACCCTCGCCGGCACGCCCTTCCGCGAAGCCTACAGGCAGGTGGGCGCGGAGGTCAACGAAGGCCGCTTCGAAAGCTCGCTCGGCGACCTCGCCTCGCTCAGGGCGTCCGACCTCGGGCACACCCACGTCGGCAGCATGGGGAATCTCTGCAACGACGAGATAGCAGAATTGATGAATAAAGCTTCCAACTGGTAATATATGTCACAGAATCGCAAGAAAGCATCACTCGTTCTTCAGAACGGACACATCCTTCACGGATGGAGTTTCGGCTACGACGGACCTGCCGGCGGCGAGGTCGTGTTCTCGACCGCCATGGTGGGCTACCCGGAAAGTCTCACCGATCCGTCCTATTCGGGGCAGATCCTCTGCGTCAGCTATCCTCTCATCGGCAACTACGGCATTCCCTCGCGGGAGAAGGACTCCTACGGCCTCAGCAAGAACTTCGAGTCAGAGAAAATCCATGTCAGGGGTCTCATAATCTCCGACTACAGCGAGAAATACAGCCACTGGGACGCCGAGATGAGCCTCGGAGAATGGATGCAGGAGGAGAAGATACCCGGAATCTACGGCATCGACACCCGCGAACTCACCAAGATTCTCCGCGAGGAGGGCGCGATGCTCGGCAAGATCATCCCCGAGGACGTGCGGGAGGAGGACGTGCCTTTCTACGACCCCAACAAGGAGAACCAGGTGGCGAAGGTGAGCTGCCGCGAGGTGATCAGGTACGGCGAAGGCAGCAAGAAGGTCGTGCTCGTGGACTGCGGCGTCAAGCACCAGATACTGCGCTGCCTCATCACGCGCGGAGTCGAGGTTGTGCGCGTGCCCTGGGACTACGACTTCAACAGCCTCGAGTGGGACGGCCTGTTCATATCCAACGGCCCCGGAAACCCCACGCTCTGCGGCACCGCCGTGGACCATATAGCCAGGGCGCTCCAGGGCGACAGGCCGGTGTTCGGCATCTGCATGGGCAACCAGCTCATGTCCCTGGCCGCCGGAGCAGGCATATTCAAGCTCAAATACGGCCACCGCAGCCACAACCAGCCTGTCAGGATGAACGGCACGAACAGGTGCTTCATCACCTCGCAGAACCACGGTTTCGCGGTCGACAACAGCACTCTCGGCGGCGAGTGGGAGCCCTACTTCATCAACATGAACGACGGCACCAACGAGGGTATACGCCACCGCAGCAAGCCCTTCTTCTCCGCACAGTTCCATCCCGAAGCCTCCAGCGGCCCGGTGGACACCGAGTTCCTTTTCGACGAGTTCATATCCAGATTGTAGAGCCATGACAGACACAAGCATAAAGAAAGTCCTGGTCTTGGGTTCAGGCGCGCTCAAGATCGGCGAGGCAGGAGAATTCGACTACAGCGGTTCCCAGGCCCTCAAGGCGCTCAGGGAGGAAGGTATCAGCACGGTGCTGATCAACCCGAACATCGCCACGGTGCAGACATCCGAGGGCGTTGCCGACAAGATCTACTTCCTGCCCGTGACCCCCTATTTCGTGGAGAAGGTGATAGCCAGGGAGAAACCCCAGGGCATACTTCTCTCCTTCGGCGGGCAGACCGCGCTGAACTGCGGAGTGCAGCTCTACCGCAGCGGGGTGCTCGACAAATACGGCGTCAGGGTGCTCGGAACCCCCGTCCAGGCCATCATCGACACCGAGGACCGCGAGCTCTTCGTGAAGAAGCTCGACGAGATCGGAGTCAAGACCATCAAGTCACACGCCGCCGCGAACCTTGAGGAAGCCAAGGCTGCGGCCGCCAGTGTAGGATATCCTGTGATCATTCGCGCCGCATACGCCCTCGGAGGACTCGGTTCGGGATTCTGCGAGAACGAGCAGGAACTCGAGGCGGTGGCCGGCAAGGCATTCTCCTTCTCTCCCCAGGTGCTGGTGGAGAAGTCGCTGCGCGGCTGGAAGGAGATCGAGTACGAAGTGGTGCGCGACAGTTACGACAACTGCATCACGGTCTGCAACATGGAGAACTTCGACCCTCTCGGCATCCACACTGGCGAGAGCATCGTGGTCGCACCCTCGCAGACCCTCTCCAACAAGGAGTTCCACTTCCTCCGCAAGATAGCCATCGACATCGTGCGCCACGTGGGCATAGTGGGCGAATGCAACGTGCAGTACGCCTTCAGCCCCGACGGCGAGGACTACAGGGTGATTGAGGTCAACGCCCGCCTGAGCCGCTCGTCGGCTCTCGCCTCCAAGGCCACCGGCTATCCCCTCGCCTTCATCGCCGCGAAGCTCGGCCTCGGCTACGGACTGTTCGAGCTCAAGAACTCCGTGACCAAGACCACCCCGGCCTTCTTCGAACCCGCCCTCGACTACGTGGTGTGCAAGATCCCCCGCTGGGACCTCGCCAAGTTCAAGGGAGTGTCAAGGGAGATAGGCTCCAGCATGAAGAGTGTCGGAGAAGTGATGGCCATAGGACGCAACTTCGAGGAGGCCATCCAGAAAGGACTCAGGATGATAGGCCAGGGAGCCCACGGCTTCCTGTGCAACAAGCCCTACAAGACCGAAGACCTCGACTACGCCCTCAAGAACCCCACCGACACACGCATCTTCGCGATCGCGGCCGCTCTTGAGTCGGGCTACAGCGTGGAGAAGATCCACGAGCTCACCCATATCGACAAATGGTTCCTCGACAAGCTCGAGAACATCGACGTAACCTACCGCGAGCTCAAGAAATGCGGCTCGCTCGACAAGGTCGGACAGGAGCTCTTCCGCCGCGCGAAGTGCCAGGGCTTCTCAGACCTTCAGATAGCCAGGGTTTTCGCTCTGACCGAAGCCGAAGTGCGCAAGGTGCGCAAGTCCTTCGGCCTGCGTCCCCACGTGAAGCAGATCGACACGCTCGCGGCGGAGTTCCCCTCCAGCACCAACTACCTCTACCTGTCCTACAACGGCGAAACCGACGACGTCAGCTTCAACGAAGGCCACCGCACGGTGATCGTGCTCGGCTCCGGAGCCTACCGCATCGGCAGCAGCGTGGAGTTCGACTGGTGCGGCGTGAACGCATTGCAGACCCTGCACCGCCGGGGCTACAAGTCCATAATGATCAACTACAACCCCGAGACGGTGTCGACCGACTACGACTCCTGCGACAGGCTCTATTTCGACGAGCTCAGCTACGAGACCGTGATGGACATCTGCGAGCTCGAGAATCCCTTCGGAGTCATAGTCAGCGTGGGCGGACAGATACCCAACAATCTGGCACTGCCGCTGATGAAGAGCGGAATACGCATCCTCGGCACCTCGGCCGACGACATCGACAGGGCCGAGGACCGCAACAAGTTCTCGCAGATCGTGGACAAGCTCCACATCGACCAGCCCCGCTGGAGGGAACTCACCACCATGGACGACATCGACAAGTTCGTGGACGAAGTCGGCTTCCCGGTGCTCGTGCGCCCCTCGTACGTGCTCTCGGGAGCGGCGATGAACGTCTGCTACAGCAAGGAGGACATGAAGGTCTTCCTCGCGATGGCCGTGGAGGTGTCGGAAGAGCATCCCGTCGTGATCAGCTCGTTCATGCAGAGATGCAAGGAACTTGAGTGCGACGCGGTGGCCGACAACGGCAAGGTCATCGCCTCGGCGATCTCAGAGCATATCGAGTTCGCGGGAGTGCATTCCGGCGACGCCACCATACAGTTCCCGCCCCAGAAAATTTACGGAATCACGGCAGCCAAGATACGCAAGACCACGGCAGCGATAGCCGCCGAGCTGCACATCACCGGACCGTTCAACATCCAGTTCCTCGCGACCGACAACTACATCAAGGTCATCGAGTGCAACCTCCGCGCGTCGCGCAGCTTCCCCTTCGTATCCAAGGTGCTCAAGGTCAATTTCATCGACCTGGCGACCCGCTGCATGCTCGGTGAGCATCCGGAGCCGGTGAGGCTGGACCCCTTCGAACTGGACTACGTGGGCATCAAGTGCTCGCAGTTCTCGTTCTCGCGCCTGAGCCAGGCGGACCCCGTGCTGGGCGTGGACATGGCCTCGACCGGCGAGGTGGGCTGCATAGGCGACAACCTCGACGAGGCCCTGCTCAAGGCCATGCTGTCGGTCGGCCACAGGATTCCCGAGCACGCGGTGCTGATATCCTCCGGTAACCCCATTCAGAAGGCCGACCTGCTGCTCGCCTGCCACAAGCTCTCGGAGAAGGGCATCAAGATCTACGCGACCGCCGGCACATGCAAGTACCTCAACGAGAACGGGGTGCCGGCCCACAGGGCGCTGTGGCCCCACGAGGAAGCCGACGGACTGGAGCCGAACGAACCTTCGGCGCTCGAGCTCATCCGCACCCACGAGGTGGACCTCGTGGTGAACATTCCGAAGAACTACTCGCGCAAGGAGCTCAGCAACGGCTACAAGATGCGCCGCGCGGCCATAGACTTCAACGTACCGCTGATCACCAACAGCCGCCTCGCCACCGCCTACATCAGGGCCTTCTGCGCGAAGTCTCTGGACGACATCAGCATCAAGAGCTGGGACGAATACTAGTGCAATGTTCCTGAGTCGAGGCTGATATGAAATCAGCCTCGACAAAAAAGAAGCCGTGGCTGATATGAAATCAGCCACGGCTTTATCCAAACTTTACCTCACCCCGGACCTATAGCTTGTCATGGATATTGTCCACGAGGCTGAGCACGCGGCGGCGGTTCTCGCTGATCTCGCCTGCGTCGCAGTTGCACTCGTAGTACTTGCCGGCCTTCTTGTAGTACTCGATGAGAGGCTCGGTCTGGGCGTGGTAGGTCTTGATGCGGTTGTTTACGGTCTCCTCGGAGGCGTCGTCGGCGCGGCCCTCGATGGCGGCGCGGCCTGCGATGCGCTGGCGTATCATGTCGTCGGAGATCATCAGGGAGATCACGGCGGTCACGCTGCTGCCCCTCTTCTCGAGTATCTTGTCGAGGTCCTCGGCCTGAGCGATGTTGCGGGGGAAGCCGTCGAGAAGGAAGCCGTCGTAGCCCTTGATGGTGTCGAAGGCCGTCTCGATCATGCCCTCGACCACTGAGTCGGGCACGAGTTCGCCGGCGTCGATCAGGCTCTTGGCCTTCTTGCCGAGTTCGCTTCCGGCGGCGATTTCCGCGCGCAGGAGTTCTCCGGTGGAGATGTGCTTGAGGTTGTATTTTTCAGCCACGGCACCTGAATGGGTGCCCTTGCCGGCCCCCGGAGGGCCGAAGAGAATGTAATACTTCATATCGTTATCGATTACGTAGATGTCCTTTGAATTGCGCCCTATCTCGTTGTAGTCGAGGCCGAAGCCGACGATGAACGCGTTGGGGATGGAGAGCCCCACATAGTCCACCTTGTCGGGTTTCCTGTAGACTCCGGGCTTGAAGAGCATGGTGCAGATCTTGACGTCGGCGGCACCCTTGTCGAGCAGCATCTCCTTGAGCGCCACTATGGTGTTGCCGGTGTCGACTATGTCCTCGCAGATTATTATCCGGCGTCCGGTGACGTCGGCGGTGAGCCCCATCATCGTGAGCACGGTTCCTGTGGACCGGGTACCCTGATAGGACGACATCTTGATGGACACGAGCTCGCACTTGAAGTCGAGCCTCTGGAGAAGCTCGCCGGTGAAGGGTATCGCCCCGTTGAGCACGCAGAGGATTATGGGCACGTCCTTGCATCCTCTGAAGTCCGCGTTCACCTTCTCCGCGACCCCGTCGATGGCCGCGATTATCCTCTCGTGGGGGATGTACGGCTTGAACGTCTTGTCGAACAGAACTAGTTTGTCTTTCATGGTCAGAATCTGTAGACCCGACAATTTACGAATAATTTTCCGAATTCCGGCAGAAGGGTGGCGAATATGGACGTATTTGGCTATTTTTGCACTGACTTAAACTATGTGCCATGACTTCAATCCTTCTTATGGCCGCCTTCGCCGCGGCCGTCGCGCTTCCCGCGGACTCTCTGGCCGCGCTGAATTCCACGAACCCGGTCGCAGAGACCGCCGCACCCTCCCCCGACGCCGGATTCGAGAGCGCCGTGCTGTTCCTGAGCGGGGCCTCCTGCCTGGAGGAACTGCCGCAGGACGAACTTGAGCGCTACCAGAACCTTGCCGATCATCCGCTGGACCTCAATCTCGCTGGCCGGGCGCGGCTGACCTCCACCGGACTGTTCTCCCAATACCAGGCGGCTTCGCTGACCGACTACCGCTCCCGCAGCGGCGACATACTCTCGTTCAGCGAGCTGGGCCTCGTAGACGGCTTTTCGCCGGAATTCGCTGAAGCCCTGCGCCCCTTCGTGAGACTTGTCAGCGACGGCGCTCCGGGAAGCCGTGAAAGCCGGAGACTCAGACACTCTCTGACCGCCGGAGGCTCAGTGCGGAACGGCGACGAATACACCGCCCGGATCAAGTATTCGATGGAATACGGAGAACGCGCCGAGTTCAACTGGACCTCGCGCACCACCTATTCAGAGCCGGAACCGGCGCCAGGCACCTTCAGCGCGGCCTGGTACGGCAGACGTTATCTCGGGAAAGTGGTGCTCGGACATTTCTCCGCCCGTTTCGGCCAGGGGCTCGCGATGTGGAGCGGATTCAGCATGAGCGGCTATTCCTCTTCGGCGTCGTTCAGGAAGAACGCAGCCGGCTTCGCCGCCACAGGTTCCGCCGCTCCCGAACTCCTCGGCGTCGCCGCCGACTGGAATCTCGGCCCCTTCACCGTCTCCACGGGCTATTCGTTCCTCGGCAGGCGAATCATCGGCAACCTCGGCTGGATATCCCGGAATCTCACGCTGGGGCTCACCGCCACCGAATCCGCCGCCTCCGCGGACTGGCGGCTGTCGCTGCCCGACCTGAGCATGTTCGGAGAGTTCTGCTCCAGTTACCTCGGTGAGCTATGCGGCCTGGCCGGCCTGATCTGGGTGCCGGAATACGGACGCAAGTTCGCCCTGCAGGCGCGCTGGTTCGACGAAGCCTGGAAGGAGTACAGCGGAATCGCGCTCGGCTGGGAGACTTTCAGCGTGGTCTGCACCGCCGACGCCGCCTACCGCCTCGACAAAAGGCTGGCGCAGTACAAGACCCTGGTCCAGCTGAAGCCGGAACTGGCATTCGGCGAGCTCATTCTGACTCCGAAGCTGCGCTGGAGTGGGAGGCTGCGGCCTTCGGAGGAGTTCCCTCTGCGCAACGACCTGCGCGCCGACCTCGAGGGGAGCTGGCGCGGATGGACGGCAGCCGGCAGATTCAACGCGCTGTGGTGCGAGAAGTTCGGCTGGCTCTGGTACGCCCAGGCGGGCAGGAAGACCGAGAATTTCACGCTGAGCCTGCGGGGAGGCATCTTCCGCATCGACGAATGGAACGACCGCATCTACGTCTACCAGCAGGACGCGCCGGGGACCTTCAACGTGCCGGCCTTCTACGGCCGCGGCTGGAACATCTCTCTCTACGCCGCGGTGCATCTCGGACGGCACCACAGCATCTGGCTGAGGCTGGACTGCGTGCAGTACCCCTGGAACCTCACGCCCAGGCAGGGCAAGCTGGAATGCCGCCTTCAGTACCGCTGGCGAAGCTGAGGCAGCGGGAAGACAACCACCGTCCATCTTATTCGTATTATCATTATATTTGTTTTAAGTCCAATTTTTTAATGATTGGCGAGAAATGAAACAGTCAAAAGAACTGAATACAGTCAGGCATACAACAGAATTAGACCCTGAGTTGCTGTCAAATGTACGAAACAGCATAATTGTGATCATTGGCCACGATCTTGAAGAGCAAGAGCGCATTGAATGTAACGTTTGCTATTATAGAAACTTTCACGCAAGTCAGAAGCTTGAAAAAATCAATCGCAAATAACGCATCAGAAGAGGATGAACGATGAGCAACTGAGAAAAATCGTCGTGGCGGCGGATTCGTTCAAGGGTTCGCTGTCGTCGGCTGAGGTGGCGGAGGCGGTCGCGCTGGGCGTCCGGGAGGTGTTTCCGGAGTGCGAGGTCGTCTGCCTTGACGTGGCCGACGGCGGAGAAGGGACGATGGAGGCTCTGCTGAAGGCGCTCGGAGGCGTCGCCGTGGAATGCGAGGCACACGACCCGCTGATGCGTCCGCTGCGTGCGGAGTATGGCATATCTGCCGACGGAGGCACGGCAATCATCGACATGGCGGCCGCAAGCGGACTCACCCTGCTGCGGGAAGACGAACGCAATCCCATGCTGACCACGACCTTCGGCACCGGGGAGATGGTCGCGCACGCATTGCGCAGCGGCTGCAGGCGCGTGATCATCGGACTCGGCGGAAGCGCCACCAACGACGGCGGCACCGGGATGCTGACGGCACTCGGATTCAGGTTCGTGGACGCAGGCGGGACGCCGCTTCCCGGCACGGGCGGATCCTTGCTGCACATCGCGTCCGTGGATGCCTCGGGAGCGCTCCCGCAACTTGCCGGAACCGCATTCACCGCCGCCTGCGACGTGGTCAACCCGCTCTACGGACCTGACGGGGCGGCGTATATATATGCTCCTCAGAAGGGCGCCGACGCCGCCATGGTGGAGACTCTCGACTACGGGCTGCACAATTTTGGCACGGTGACTGAAAGATTCAGCGGCCGGAGCGTCATAGGCATCAGAGGCGCCGGTGCAGCAGGAGGCATGGGAGCAGGGATGCTGGCCTACCTGAATGCGGAGCTGGTTCCCGGGGCTGAGCTGCTGCTGGACGCAATGAGGTTCGACGAAATCACCGCCGGCGCCGACCTCGTGATCACTGGAGAGGGCCGCATCGACGAACAGACGCTGATGGGAAAACTGCCCGTTCGCGTGCTCAGACGCGCTTCCGCGCCCGGCATTCCGGTAGTCGCGCTCGGAGGGCAAGTGACAATCGGCCGGAATCCCGGCTTCGCAAAGATGCTCAGCGTCTCCCCTGCCGGCTGCCCGCCCGAAACTGCGATGCTGCCGGAAGTAGCCTTCACGAATGTCCGCAATGCGGTTGCGGAACTTCTGCGGAATGCGGAGGATATCTCCTTATCCATAAATTAAAAGCAAAGAACCTCCACCACCTTCTCCATGGCCATGCTGCGGGAACCTTTGACGAGAACCAGCGCACCGGAGACGGGATGTTCGCGCAGATGGTGCGCAAGTTCGTCGGAGCTGCCGAAACAGGGGAACTCCGCGCCGCATGCAGCCGCAGCCTCACGGAATTCGGGACCGACCAGCATCGCGTCGGTGCCGCTCTCCACCAGACGGGAGACCACCTTCCGATGCTCGGCAGCCGACTCCGCGCCGAGCTCCTTCATGTCACCGAGCAGCGCGAGCCTGCGGTCCGCCTGCACGGAGGCGAAATTGTCGAGCGCGGCATGCATCGACGAAGGATTGGCGTTGTAGGCGTCGACTATCAGGGTGTTGCGCTGCGTGCGCACCATCTGCGAGCGTATGTTGTCGGGGGCGAAGGCGGCGATGGCCGCGGCGGCTTCCCGGCGGGGCACTCCGAAATAATCGCCGACCGCAATGGCCGCGAGTACGTTGTCGGCGTTGTAGGCTCCGACGAGCTGCGTGGCGATCACCTCTCCGTCAAGCCTGATGCGCAGGAAGGGCTCCTCTGGCGTACATTCGAGCAGTTCGACATGCTGGTAGTTCCTGCCGTAGCCGAAGAAATGGCAGGGCAGTCCTGCGGCCATGCCCTTCAGGTCGGCGTCGTCTTCATTGATGAATATCACAGAACCACGGCGGCTGCCGAGCCATTTGTAGAGTTCCCCTTTGGCAGCCTTGACCCCATCGAATGAGCCGAAGCCGAGCAGGTGGGCGCGGCCGACGTTGGTGATGAGGCCGTAGTCCGGCTGGCTCACGCGCACGAGCTTCGCTATGTCGTCGGGGTGGTTGGCTCCCATTTCGATCACTGCGATTTCCGTATCCGGGCGCATGGCCAGCAGCGACAGAGGAACTCCGATGTCGTTGTTCAGGTTGCCTTCGGTGGCGCTTACGCGGTATTTTTTCGCGAGCACTGCGCGGAGGAGGTTCTTGGTGGTGGTCTTGCCGTTGGTTCCCGTGAGCCCTATCACCGGGAGCCGTCCGCCGCGAAGGTGGGTGCGGTGCCATATTGCAAGCTGCTGCAGGGTGGCGAATGCGTCGTCGGTGAGGATCAGCCTCTCGTTCTCAGGAAGGCCGGCCCGGTCGGCGACAGCCCATGCGGCGCCTTTTTCCAATGCCGCGAGGGCGTAGTCGTTGCCGTCGAAATTCTCGCCGCGCAGCGCGAAGAAAATCTCGCCGCCGGAGATTTTGCGGCTGTCGGTCGTGACCCGGCACCCGCAGTCCAGATATATCGAATATAATTCTTCTACTGACATGGTTTCAATATCATTTATCTTGCATTGCCGAACCTGTCTGCCCCTCGTGAGGCGAGAAAAGCCTCCCTCGGAGCAGCAGGACGGCAATGCTGATCAATAAGGCTGCTACTTGACTCCGGTGCTGCCGAAGCCGCCCGCACCGCGCCCGGAATCAGAAAGGCAGCCGCACTCCTCCCACTCGATGCGCTCATGGCGCGCGAGCACGAGCTGGGCGATGCGCTCCCCCTTCTCTATGACGAACTCCTCGGAACTCAGGTTCACGAGTATCACGCATATCTCACCGCGGTAGTCGGCGTCTATGGTTCCGGGCGAGTTGAGCACCGTGACCCCCTTCTTCGCGGCAAGGCCGCTGCGGGGACGCACCTGTATCTCATATCCTGCGGGAATCTCCACATAGAGCCCTGTGGGCACCATCACACGCTGCAGCGGAGCAATGACTATCGGCTCCTCATTCGCGGCCCTGACATCCATTCCGGCGGCAAGCGCCGTCGCATACTGCGGCAGTTCGTTGCCGCTCCGGTTCATCACCTTGACATTCATTGTCTCAAATCTTTTTCGATGCATTCCATATTGTTCCGGGCGAGGCGCGCGGCCTTTCGGAAAGCTCTACTTCGGCGCATAGCGGTACAGTGCCGCGGCTATTATCGCATACAGCAGGTTCGGAATCCACAGCGCGATGCCCGGCGGCAGCGTGTTGGTGTACACGAACATCTCGCTGAAGCGCAGGAACAGGATGTAGGAGAACGCCAGCGCGATGCCAATTCCTATGTTCCAGCCTATTCCCCCGCGGCGTTTCTTAGCGGAAAGCGTGACTCCGATTATCGTGAGCACCAGAGCCGAGAAAGGCAGGGCCCAGCGTCGGTGCTTCTCGATCTGGGCGTACATCACGTTGGCGTCGCCCCTGAGCTTCTGGGTGGCTATCAGCTCGTTGAGCTGCTTTATCGTCAGGGCCTCCACGGTCTTCTCGTTGTTGAAGAGGTCCTTGATCTTCAGGGCAATCACGGTGTCAACCTGCGGAGCGAACTCCACCTTGTCCTCGAGGCCCTCGGAATAGTTCCTGACGAACACCCTTCGCAGGTGCCAGCCGTCCATCGTGCTGTCCCACACGGCGGTCTCGGCGCTTACCTTGCGCACCAGCCTGTTGTCTTTGATGTCCTCCATAGTGAAGCGGTAGGCCGTGTTGTTCCAGCGGCTGAAGGACTGGATGTAGACAAACTGGCCTGGCGATATCTGGTAATGTATGTCCTGGAGGTCGAAGTCGTTGTGCCGCTTGATGTACTGGGCCTCGAACTCGACCCTCGTGGCGTTGGAGCGCGGTATCACGTAGAGGTTGAGCCCCAGGGAGAGCAGCGCGATGAGCAGAGCCGAGGCCATGTAGGGCACCATCATGCGGTTGTAGCTCACTCCGCCGGCCATTATCGCGATTATCTCGGAATTCGCCGCCATCCTCGAGGTGAAGAAGATAACCGTGATGAACACGAAGAGCGGCGAGAACATGTTGACGAAATACGGGATGAAGTTCAGGTAGTAGTCGAAGATGATGGCCCTCAGGGGGGCTTCGTTCTTCACGAAATAGTCGATCTTCTCCGAAATGTCGAAGATGATCACGATTCCGATGATCAGCAGCAGCGCCACGAAGAAGGTCAGGATGAACTTCTTCGCTATGTAGACGTCGAGCTTCTTGATATAGAAATTCATATCCTTGAACTTATCCTGGCCACTGCGTCCTTCTTCCACTGCGCATAGTCGCCGGCCTCGATGTGCCTGCGTGCGGTGCGCACGAGGTCGAGGTAGAACGCGAGATTGTGCTCGCTGGCCAGCATGGCCGCGAACATCTCGCCTGCGATGAACAGATGGTGCAGATAGGCCTTAGAGTAGTTGTGGTCGATGAACGAGGCTCCGTCCGGGTCGATTTCGGAGAAGTCCTGCGCCCACTTCGCGTTGCGCATGTTCATTATTCCGTTCCAGGTGAAGAGCATGCCGTTGCGCCCGTTGCGGGTGGGCATCACGCAGTCGAACATGTCCACTCCCCTCTCTATGCCCTCGAGAATGTTGGCCGGGGTGCCCACGCCCATCAGGTAGCGCGGCCTGTCCTCGGGCAGCAGCGGACACACGAGCTCCAGCATCTCATACATCTTCTCCGTGGGCTCTCCAACGGCCAGGCCGCCTATGGCATAGCCGTCGGCTCCGAACTGCACCGCATGGTCGGCCGCCTCCCTGCGGAGGTCGGGATAGACGCAGCCCTGGACTATAGGGAAGAAGCACTGGTCGTAGCCGTAGAGAGGCTCCGTCTCGCGGAAGCGGGCCGCATACCTCTCCAGCCAGCTCTTGGTCAGGTCGAGGCTCCTGCGGGCGTAGGAATGGTCGGCGTCTCCGGGGCAGCATTCGTCGAGTGCCATCATGATGTCGGCACCGATGATGCGCTGGGTGTTCACGTTGTTCTCAGGGGTGAAGACGTGTCTCGAGCCGTCGATATGGCTGCGGAAGGTGCATCCTTCCGGAGTGAGCTTGCGTATGGGGCTAAGGGAGAACACCTGGAAGCCGCCGCTGTCGGTGAGTATTGGCCTGTCCCAGGACTCGAACTTGTGCAGTCCGCCGGCGGCGCGCAGGGTGTCGAGCCCCGGCCGGAGATAGAGGTGGTAGGTGTTTCCGAGTATTATTTCCGCGCGTATGTCATCCTTGAGGTCGCGGTGATACACGCCCTTCACCGAACCTACCGTGCCTACAGGCATGAAAATGGGGGTGTGCACCGTCCCGTGGACGGTCTCGAGCGTGCCGCACCTCGCGGAAGAATGCGGGTCTTTTGCCGATATGCTGAATTTCATCTTTCAAATATAGTGAGAATCCCGCAAAATCTTTTAATTTTGCCTGATAACTAATTATGACTAATCACATGAAAAATGCCAATGTGAGCCTCAGGCTCATCCTGATGAACTTCCTGGAGTTCGCCGTGTGGGGCGCGTATCTCACCTCGATGGGAAGTTTCCTCGCCGAATCCGGCTTCGGTCCCCAGATATGGCTGTTCTTCGCCACACAGGGCTTCGTATCGATTTTCATGCCCGCACTGATGGGCATCATCGCCGACAAGTGGATACCCGCGCAGAAGGTGCTCTCGCTCTGCCAGGGCCTCGCCGGCGCCTCGATGCTGGCGGCCGGACTCTACGCGATGGGAGCGGGGGCGGAAATCCAGTTCGGAGTGTTCTACGCCCTCTACACGATAAGCGTGGCATTCTTCATGCCGACCATAGCCATAGCCAACTCAGTGGCCTACAACGCCCTCGAGAAGGCCGGGAAGGACCCCGTGAAGGACTTCCCTCCCATCAGGGTCTTCGGCACCGTGGGCTTCATCTGCAGCATGCTCTTCGTCAACTTCATGCGCGGAGCCGACGGGGTGCAGTTCCAGCACAGCTACAACCAGTTCATAGTCTCAGGCGCGCTGAGCCTCGTGCTCTGCATCTACGCGCTGAGCCTGCCCGACTGCCCCTGCAAGCCTAAGACCGCCGAGGTGCAGTCATTCGCCGACTCCACCGGCCTGAGCGCCTTCAAGCTGTTCAAGAACGGACAGTTCGCGATATTCTTCATCTTCTCCATGATGCTCGGTGCCGCCCTGCAGATCACCAACGGCTACGCCAACACCTTCATCACCTCATTCGTCGACAACCCTGACTACGCCAACACATGGGGAGCCAACAACGCCAACGCTCTGATCTCCCTGAGCCAGATATCCGAGACCCTCTGCATCCTTCTGATCCCCTTCTTCATGAAGAGGTTCGGCATCAAGCGCGTGATGCTCATAGCGATGTTCGCATGGGTGTTCCGCTTCGCCTTCTTCGGCCTCGGCAACCCCGGCGGCGGCGTATGGCTCTTCGTGCTCAGCTGCATAGTCTACGGCATGGCCTTCGATTTCTTCAACATCTCCGGCTCGCTCTTCGTCAACGAGCACGTCGACAAGGAGATGCGCTCCTCCGCACAGGGACTGTTCATGCTCATGACCAACGGACTCGGGGCCTCGATAGGCACATGGGCGGCCGGCATAGTGGTCAACCACTTCGTCTACAACGCCGCGGCTCCCAACTGGAGCACCGCCTGGTACATCTTCGCAGCCTACGCCCTCGTCGTGGCCATACTCTTCATGATAGTGTTCAAGGACCCCGACAAGCATAAGAAAGCCGCATAGCCCGAAATGCAGCACAGGCTGGAATTCAAGTTCATCGACAGCGGCGCCCTCAACGACGACGCCCTTGCCGGCCTCGCCTTCTTCGAGAAGGAGATCTACATCCCCGCCTTCCCCGACGACGGCGAGCGCGAACCCTTCGCCAATATCCTGGAACGCATCAGGTCGGGCAAGAACGCATACCCTCAGACCTTCGCGGTGCTCGCAAGCCACGGCGGAGAAATCTGCGGCGGCGAGATATTCGACTGGTATCCTGACTGCAGTTCGGCAGAGCTCATCTACATAGCGCTGAAACCCGGCAGCAGGGGCGCAGGCCTGGGCGACGAACTGCTCAACCGGGGCGCCAGGCTGCTGGCCGACTCTCTTTCCCGACGCGGAGAGGATGTCGGACGCCTGTACTTCGAGACCGAGAACCCCTTCATCCCCTCGGGCGACGAAAGCATGGACAAGGTCTCCAGGATACGCTTCTTCGCCCGCAACTCCGCATGCAGGGTGCCGATAAAATACTACCAGCCCCCGCTCTCCCCTGACTCCCCCTGGGCAGAGAACCTGTATCTGTGCCTGCTTCCGCAGTTCTCCCGCGGAGGGGCGGACCTTCCCGCCGGCGAACTCAAGGAGTTCCTGCACTGTTTCTACCGCGGCCTCGGCGCATCGGTCGAAGAGCCGAAATTCCAGGAGATGATGCGGAGCGTCGACTACGCCACCGAGAGCGACGGCACCGTCGACTGCCACAGCTTCGCCGAGGAGCCGCAGTTCCAGATATCCCGCTTCTCGCTGGTCTACCATTTCCGCCTCGACGGGAAGGCTCCGCAGGGAGCGGATGAGGACCCCCTGTTCAACTCCTACGAGTGCGACCTCATGAACTACAGCCTGCAGGCGCCGGAACACAGACCGGTCAGGACGAGGCATGTCAGGCTGTTCCGCAGGCTGACCCTGCACATGCCGCGCTTCTACAAGTACACCTCTGAAGGGCAGGACTTCTACCGGGTCTCCCGCCACCGCGAACTTCCGGTGACCGTGTCGGTCAACTGTTCCGACAACCTCACCGGCAACATAAGCCTGGCTCACCTCGTGATCACCCCCGACCCTGACGCGGCAACGGTGTTCAACGAACTTGACTGCATCAGGCTGATCACCGCCTTCGGCAGCATACAGGAGCAATTCCAGGTGCCCGACCGCTCCGAACTGGCCGTTGAAGACCAGGAGAGCGGAAGGCGCTGGAACACCATCGAGGAGTTCGTGTCGTCGAATTTCGACGGCAGGGCGTGCCGGGTGCTGCGCAACGGAATAACGGAACTCGACATCGCCGGAGTGCTCAAGCCCGACGGGACCAGGCTCTTCAGCAGCTTCGAGCAGTTCCGCAGGTCGGCCCTCAACGACAAGGAACCTGACGAGAGTCCCTGGAACATGGCGTTCTGCGGCCTGATACTGGGCATATTCGACTTCATGAGGATGAACAGCGCGGAGATTTCCGACACGATAAAGCCAATCGCGGTGCGCCGCGACTCCTTCATAGTGCTCTGCCGCGGACACCTGATGAAGGTGAAGTTCGACGAGAGCACCGAAGACCAGACGGCCAACATCCTCGTCTCCCCCTACCTGCTGATTCCCAGCGCCGTGCTGAGCATCAACGAATTAGTGCTGGACCGCAACGAGGAGATCGTGGGAAGGCCAATTTCCGACAGGACCTACTACCGGCGGAGCATGCTGCTCTCCGGGCGCATACGCGAGGTGATGAGCTCCCTGAACACCGAGTACCTTCAGGACATCTTCCACTACAGCAGCGAGCAGGAGATCATGGTCGAGGGAACGCAGCAGCGCGGTCTCGGGCGGCGCTACGAGCAGCTTGAGCACCGTCTCGACAAGGAGAGGATGCTGCTGGAGGAATACAAGACCAAGGACCAGCTCGGAGCGGACTACTTCACCAACGCGATGCTGGCGATACTCGCGCTGCTCCAGGTCACCGCTCCGTTCTTCGACAGGAGTTTCTGGCTGGTGGTGTCACTGGCCTCCGTAGTCGCGATAGGCGCCTACAGCTGGAGGCAGCTGCGCCGGCGCCGCAGACTTTAGACGGCAGTATGCAAAAAGGGGATGACTTTCACTTTTGAGTCATCCCCTTCTCCTTTGTTATCCGTGAATACGGCGGCTACCTGCGAGAAGACGCGCGCCCGTGTCCGCGCTTCTTCCTGCGGCTGCTGAAGACGACTGTGGCAATCAGCAGAACCACGATTCCGGCTATGATGACCACGGTCATGCCGCCGGCGTTGTCGCCCTTGACGCGCGACCACATGGCGAGCAGCTCCTCGGTGCCGCGGTCATGCATCATGCCGCAGTACTCCATGATTGAGGCGTCGGGATACATGATGGGGTTCAGGCAGGCGCCCTTCCCCTTCTCGCCGAAGAAGTAGCTGGCGTCGACGGGAGCGTACTTGGTGCTGTCGCTCATAGCCTCGAGAATCTCGTCACCGCCGATGGCGCTCACGTAGCCTATCACGTCCATGTTGCGCAGCGCGTTCTCAGGCTTGCACATGAAGTTGATGAAGTAGCGGGCGGCCTTGACGTTCTTCGCGTATTTGGGGATCACCCAGCCGTCGAACCACACGATGCTGCCGTCGGCGGGGACCACATAGTCGAGAGGGACGCCCACAGCCTCGGCCTCCTCGATAGCCCACTGGGCGTCACCGCTCCATGTGAGGTTCATCCAGGCCTTCTCCTTGGTCATCATCTCTTTGCCGAAATCGGCCTCCCAGCCGGCGATGTTGGGCTTCATCTCGTTCAGATAAGCCTCCACGCGGGCGATGGACTCGGGAGAGGCGTCGTAGGAGAGCTCCTCGACGGTGGTCTCGCCGCTGTCGATGCGGTCACGGTTGAGAGCGATGTTGAAAGTGGTGTAGACATCGCGGAAAGCCTCCTTCATGAGCACCTTGCCCTCGAACCTGGGATCCTTGAGCACGTCCCAGGTGCCGACCTCTTCGGCCGTCACGTACTTGGGGTTGTAGGTGATGCCCACGGTTCCCCACATGTAGGGCACGGCATAGTCATTGGCATTCTTGCCGTTGCCGTCGACCTGCGAAAGGAAGTCGTTCATGAAAGGCGCCACGTTGCCGATATAGTTGGGCGTATCGCCGAAATCCTTGTCGATGGGCAGCAGCAGGTCGGCACGCAGCATACGTTCGATGATGTACTCGGAGGGGCACACCACGTCGAAATCTTCGTGGCCCTTCTCAATCTTGGAGAGCATGACTTCGTTGATGTCGAAGAGCTGGTAGATGATTTCCACAGGTTCGCCGGTCTGTTCCTCGTACCACTGCTCGAATTCCTCGATGAGGTCCTCGTCGATATAGTCGGCCCAGTTGTAGACCTTGAGTGTGTGCTCGCGGTCAGCTGCGATGCAGACTGAAGATGCGGCCGCGAGAATGCAGATTACTACAGTCAGAATTTTTTTCATTTTATTGCTTTTGTTTGTTGTTTCTTGCAGAACGTATATTGATTATTATTAGCAGAGCGAGCACCGCCAGGAAGATCAAGGTCATCAGCGGCCTGATTTCGGGAGTGAGCCCTCCCTTGCGCGCATCCGCATAGATATAGGTCGACAGCGTCTCGAGCCCCATGTTGCCCTTGGTGAACAGGGTCACCGCGAAGTCGTCGATCGAGAGGGTGAAAGCCAGGATGAAGCCGGAGACCATCGCAGGACGTATCTGGGGGATTATGACCTTTCTGAGCGCCTGCGACGGCGTGGCTCCGAGGTCCAGGGCCGCCTCATAGATATTGGGATTCATCATTCTCAGCCTCGGCATCACCGTAAGCACGACATAGGGCGTGCAGAAGGAGATATGCGCCAGCAGCACCGTGAGGTAGCCCTGGCTCATGCCTATGGCCACGAAAAGGATGAACAGCGAGATACCGGTGATGATATCCGGATTCAGCATGGGGATGTCGTTCAGGAAGGTGATGGCCTTGCGCCTGCGTCCGCGCATGTTGTGTATGCCCACCGCGGCGATGCTGCCGAGTATGGTCGAGCAGAGCGCGGCCAGAAGGCCGATGGTTATCGTGTTCTCGATGGCCCTCACCATCGAACTGCCGAGTCCGCCGGTGAAGAGCGACTCATAGAGTTTGGTAGAGAAGCCGGTCCAGTTGCCCAGCACCTTGGCCTCGGTGAACGAAAAGACCGCGATTATGAGTATGGGGGCATAGAGTATCACCAGCAGTACCGCCAGATAGCCCCTTGCAAGCAGCTTCTTCATATCAGACCTCCTTTTTCGCTGTCACGCGCGTTGTCCTCGTCGGAGATCAGGGTCGTCAGGCCGATGATCAGCAGCATTATGAGGGCGAGCGCCGAACCATAGTTCCAGAAACCGTTGTTGATGTTCTCCTGGATCGTGGTGCCGAAGAGCTTGACCTTGTTGAGGGTGAGCAGCTCGGCGATGGCGAAGGTGGAGATGGTGGGCATGAACACCATGAGCACCCCGCTCCAGACTCCGGGGAGAGAGAGCGGCACCGTGACCTTCCAGAACACCTTCCAGGGCGTCGCGCCGAGGTCCTGGGCCGCCTCCACATAGGAGTTGTCCAGCTTCTCGAGCGAGTTGTAGATAGGATATATCATGAAAGGCAGGAAGTTGTAGACCATGCCGAAATACAGGGCCCCCTCGCCGAGAGGCAGCCTCAGGAAATCGAACAGGGCCACGGTCGCCAGGGTGCGTATCAGCATGTTGATCCACATCGGGAGGATGAACAGCATCACGGTGATCCTGGAGCGGTTGAACGACGACTTGCTGAGTATCCAGGCAGCCGGATATGCTATCAGCAGGCAGAGCAGCGTGTTGATGAACGCCACCTGGATGGAGTACAGGAAGGTGTTCAGGTCGTGCGGCGTGCTGAAGAACTTGGCGAAGTTGTCAAGCGTGAAGGCTCCGGTCTGCGCATCCCTGAATGCGTACACCGCTATCATTATCAGGGGCAGAGCGACGAACAGAATCAGGAAAATCAGATACGGCAGAGCCCAGGTGGATCTCTTTATCTTCATTTCTTGGCCGTCAGTTTGATGTTCTCCGCTCCGAAATTGATTCCCACGAGGTCGCCCTTGTCCCAGACGTCGTTCGTATCCACCCAGATGTGGTCACCATCGTCGGTAAGCACGGTAAGGTGGTAATGGTCACCCTTGTAGAGCAGGAAATGGACCTCTCCGGCAAGGAGTCCGTCCTCCTGATGGTCCACGAGCTCGACCTTGTCGAAGTCCACAGTGGCGGTGACGACGTCGCCGGAGGCGAACCGGGAGGCGTCGGCACATTCGGTCTCGACTCCGAGCAGCCTTACATGGGCGTCGTCCACCACCTCGGCGTCGAAACTGTTGCAGACTCTCTCCTTGTGCATGACCTGGATGTCGCCCGGACGTATCAGCAGGCCCACGGTGGAACCCACCTCGAAGGCGTTGTAGTCCTGGATCATGAGCTCGAAGCCCTTGTCGGTGTCGACGAACATCTCGTAGTGGACGCCCTTGAAGGTGCAGGACTTCACGGTTCCGGAGAACTGCGAACCCTCGAGCCTGTGCATGATGTAGACATCCTCCGGACGCACGACCACGTCGACCGGCACGTTCTCGCCGAAGCCTTCGTCCACGCAGTCGAACTCATGGCCGATGAACTCCACGCGGCGGTCCTTCACCATCGTGCCGTTCAGGATGTTGGACTCTCCGATGAAGTCGGCCACGAAGGCGTTCTGGGGTTCGTTGTATATCGAGACCGGGGTGCCGGCCTGGAGTATCCTGCCCTCGTTCATGACCACGACCGTGTCGGAAAGGGTCAGAGCCTCCTCCTGGTCGTGGGTGACGTAGATGAAGGTGATGCCCAGCTGGGCGTGCATCTCCTTGAGCTCGATCTGCATGTCCTTGCGCATCTTGAGGTCGAGCGCCGCCAGAGGTTCGTCGAGCAGCAGAACCCTGGGCTGGTTCACGAGAGCCCTGGCAATCGCCACCCTCTGCTGCTGGCCGCCGGAGAGCGACTCCACGTCGCGGCTCTCGTAGTCGGTCATGCTCACCATCTTGAGTATCTTGCGCACGCGCCTGTCAATCTCGTCGGTGGGCACCTTCTGCAGCTTGAGGCCGAAGGCTATGTTGTCATACACGTCGAGATGGGGGAACAGCGCGTATCTCTGGAAGACGGTGTTGAAGGGGCGCCTGTACGGAGGCACCGCAGAGATGTCCTTGCCGTCGAGCAGCACCTTGCCGCCGTCGGGAGCGAGGAAGCCTGCGATGAGGCGCAGGGTCGTGGTCTTTCCGCAGCCGGAAGGGCCGAGCAGCGTGACGAACTCCCCCTCGCGGATGTCGAGGCTGATGTCGTCAAGCACCTGTTTCCCGTCGTATGCCTTGGAAAGGTGCTGAAGTGAAATCACTATGTCGTTGTTCATCGGCCGACCGGACTAAAACAGATTGAACAGAAGGTTGTACCTCGCCCCTATGCTGAGGGTCGCCGTCTTGAGCATGGAGTTGTAGGCCACATAGGCGTGCAGCCTGAGTGCATCCGAGTCGTCAATGGGATAGTACTGGAACACGGCGCCGGCAGTCCAGCAGTCCTCGAGCAGTGAATCGCGTCCTGCGGTGGAGTACCAGCCGCGCAGCGCGATGTCGAACTCGTCGGCGGGAGCGTAGGTCAGCCTGCCCTGGAAGGTCTGTCCGCCGATAAGCCTCCAGCTGTCTTCGTCGAAGCCGTAGCTGTTGTTGCAGTCGAAAGTGAAGTCAAGTTCGTCTTCGAGTATCTCGAAGTTCAGTCCGGCGGCCCAGAGCCAGTCGAAATCGCCTCTCTCATATTCGAGGGCGCTCACGCTGCCGATAAGCGAGAGCCAGCCGTATTCTCCGGACCACTGGAACGAATATGCCCAGAGGCCGCTGGCGAAGGGATGCTCGCCGTAGGGGGAGGTAGTCATCTGCAGGGTGAACTCGGCCGATTCGGAAGGAGTCATCCACGACACGCTGCCGCCCCACTGATAGCAGGCGAGACCGCTGGCGAGAGGGGACGAGAAGTCGGGATGGATATCCCAGTCCCAGTCTTCGTACTCGAAGCCTCCGGTGGCTATCATGTCCTTTCCGAGGCCTATGGTCCAGTTTCCGAATGAGAAATAACCTGCGAAGTAGTCAAGCCAGTTGGTCGTGTCGGAACGGCCGAGGTCCCTGTAGGGCCAGGCATAGTCGCCGCCGCTCTGGAACCAGTGGTTGGCTATCGTCCAGGAGAAGTGTTCCGAAAGGGAACCTTCAAAAAGAGAATAAATTGAAGAATTGCCGTGGTTGAAACCCAAACCGGAATCGCCGGTCATGTAGGTAGGGTTAAGGTCCAGGCGCGGGATGAGTGTTACCTCGGCATACCTACCGAGGTCGTCAGCCTCTTGCGAGTAAGCAAGCAGACCAGGCAGCAGAGCTGCGACCGATAAAAGTAGTTTCTTCATTTTTGGCTACCATAAAATTGGATTTGGTTAAACTCGGGCGCAAATATACGGAAAAATCGTATTTTTGTCGGGTTATAGAAAATTTTAATGTACAATTTCGACGAAATCATCGACAGACACGGCTCCAGAAGCCTCAACGTCGACACTCTCAAGGAAAATTTCGGACGCGACGACCTCATCTCCCTCTGGGTCGCGGACATGGATTTCAGAACCCCGGACTTCATACTCGACGCACTGCGCAGGCGCCTCGACCATCCGATACTCGGCTATCCCAGCACCGGCGCCGACTATTTCAGCATAGTCTCGGACTGGGTGTTCCGGCTGCACGGCTGGCGCGTGGCGCCGGAGAACTTCCGCTACATCCCCGGCATAGTCAGGGGATTCGGCTTCGCGATGCGCTGCCTGCTGTCGCCCGGCGACAAGGTCATCATCCAGCAGCCAGTGTACCATCCCTTCCGCGAAGTGCCCGAGGCCTGCGGATTCGAGGTGGTCGACAATCCCCTGCTGCCCGTCTACGACGAGGACGGCTTCCTGAAGACCTACGAGATGGATCTCGACGGCCTTGAGAAGCTGATCGACGACAGGACAAGGCTGCTGATGCTCTGCAACCCCCACAATCCCGGAGGAATCTGCTTCCCCGAGGAGACGCTCCGCCGGCTCGCCGACATCTGCGTCCGCCACGGCATCGTCGTGATTTCGGACGAGATCCACGCCGAGATGCTGCTCGGAGGCCGCAGGCACCATCCCTTCGCCTCGGTGAGCGAGAACGCAGCCAGGTGCAGCATCACCTTCATGGCCCCGACCAAGACCTTCAACCTCGCCGGAGTCGTAAGTTCCTATTGTATAATACAGGACCCCGGACTCCAGAAGAAGTTCTTCAGCTACCTTGAGGCAAATGAAATCGACTATCCTTCCATCTTCTCGGCCGAAGCCACCAGGGCCGCCTATACCGACGAAGGCTGGAACTGGCGCCGGGAGATGCTCGGCTACGTGCAGGGCAACGTGGAGTTCGTGTGCGGCTGGCTGCAGGAGAACCTGCCTCAGGTCCGTGCCGTGGCCCCCGAGGCCTCATTCCTGATATGGCTCGACTGCCGCAGGCTCGGCCTGCCGCAGGAAAGGCTCGTCGACCTCTTCGTGAACAAGGCGCGACTGGCGCTCAACGACGGCTCGATGTTCGGCGCGGAGGGCGAAGGCTACATGAGGCTCAACGCCGGCTGCCCCCGCAGCAAACTGGCCGCCGCCCTCGAAAGACTGGCCGCCGCAGTGAAAAGTTTATAAAAAATTTGCGGATATATATTTTTTTACTACCTTTGCATTCCCGTTAGGGCAACGGTGCTGTAGCTCAGGTGGTAGAGCAATGGACTGAAAATCCATGTGTCGCCGGTTCAACTCCTGCCAGCACCACAAACACATGAAGAGACTACCTGAAAAGAGGCAGTCTCTTTTTCAATTATTACATGTTATGAGAAAATTCACACTGGCGGCCCTGTCGCTCCTGCTGCTCGCCTCGGTCGGCGCGGCCGGAGAGGAGAAGGACTGCTTCATCCCCAAAGGTTCGAAGTCTGCAGGCATCGTATTCTCCTACAACGACTACAACATCGGCAACGAAACCGGCTACGACGCCCTCTTCTCAATGATACAGGGCGCCAAGGCCACGCTCGACACATGGAAATTCTCCTTCGCGGCGTCGTATTTCCTGAAGGACAACATGTCGGTCGGACTCAGGCTCAACTACGACAGGACATCCATCGGCATCGACCAGGCCGACCTCTCCCTGTCCGACGTCGGGCTCTCGCTCGGCAACCACTACCATCTCAGCCACGAGTACTCCGCCGCTGTCACGGCCCGATCCTACATCCCCATCGCAGGCAGCCGCCGCTTCGCCTTCTTCACCGAACTCGCTCTCGAGGGCGGTCTGGGGCAGGGCAAGACCTACGCGATCAACGACGGACGCAAGGAAGGCACCTACTTCGACAAATACTCGCTGAGCCTGGCTTTCTCGCCCGGAATCAGCGCCTTCGTGATGAAGAACATCGCCCTGGAGTTCAGCCTCGACCTGATGAGCCTCGACTGGACCAACACCGTGCAGGTCGCCAACCGCGTGGACTACAGCAGTTCCAACAACTTCGGCATCCACTACAACATCGACCTGCTCTCCTCCAGGATAGCGCTCGTTATGTATTTCTAATCCGCTGAAAAGATGAAGAAGATAGCACTGTTCATGCTCGCCGCCGCGGCGTCATGCACCATCAAGAACGACATAGACTTCCCTCTCGTGCCCGGCGACATCACCGACTTCGTCGTGGAGCACCAGATGAACGCCGACATCAGCAAGGAGTCGCGCACCGTCCATGTGGAAGTGACCGAATCCGCCGACCTCTCAAGGCTCGAGCTGCTCCGCTTCTCGGTTTCTGAAGACGCCCGCTGCGACGACCTGACCGTCGGCGAGACGCTGGACCTCAGCAAACCCCTCACCGTACACGTCAAGACCTATCAGGACTACGTCTGGACCATCTACGCCACCGTGCGCGTGTCCACACCTATCGACGTCAACGCATGGGCCGACCATGCAGTGTTCACAGTCCCCTCCGAAGGCTCCGACAACCCCGGAATCTTCGAATGGCGCAGGGAGGGTGAAAGCGACTGGGCTTCCAGCCCCGAAATCACTCCCCAGGCCGGACAGTATGTCTACGAGGCCGACGGACTCCGGCCGGGAACGAACTACTACGTGAGGTTCTCTGTACTCGGAACCAGCAGCGGCGAGGTTGCCTTCAGCACCGAGGCCGAGGCCCAGGTGGCCAACATGAACTTCGACCAGTGGTGCTCCGAGACCGTCTACGGAAGCAAGACCTCCTGGTACCCCGCACCCGACGCCAGCAGCGGCAGGATCTGGGATTCGGCCAACAAGGGCGTGCTCTTCATCGGACGCGAATGTGCCACCACTCCCGAGGCGGAGTTCGTGGCCGTCTCCGGCGACGGCAAGCAGGCCGCGCGAATGCAGTCCATGTTCCCGAACTTCATGGGCATCGGACGCTTCGCCGCAGGCAACCTGCTGACCGGGGAATTCCTCGGCACCGTGGGCAGCGGCCCCAATCTCGGAGCGCGCATGTCATGGGGGACGCCGTTCACCAGCAGACCCTCCGCGCTCAAGGGATGGTACGCCTACTCCCCCGAGGCAATTGACCACGACGACCTGGGCAAGCACCCCGAACTCGTGGGTGCCGGCGACACGATGCAGATACTGGTGATGCTCGGCGACTGGGACGAACCCTTCGAGGTCAACACCGCCGAGGGCATATTCATCGACCAGGAGAACGACCCCCACATCATCGCCTACGGCAAGATCGAGAGCTCGGAGGCCACCGTCGGCTCCGACGGCGCTCTGAAATACGTCGAATTCAACTGTCCTCTGGAATACAGAGCCCTCGACCGCAAACCCAAATATGTGATAATCAACGCCTGCGCGAGCAAGTACGGCGACGATTTCACCGGGGCCGTCGGCAGCCTCCTCTATGTCGACGAATTCGAGTTCGTCTACTAGCCGCCCTGAACATAAGCTGAAGCCGTCCTCCGGAAATGAAATCAAGTTTTCCAGAGGGCGGCTCGGTTTTTTTTCGTAACTTTATGCGATTACTGAAACCTGAATCTGAAATGAAGACCAGAAAATTCCTCACGGCATGCCTGGCAGCGGCCCTGCTGCCCCTCACCATATTCTCCTGCAAGCAGAACACCGTCGCCGAAACCGACGAAGCGGTAGAGGAAGTGCCGCCTCTCTACGGCTTCGAGCCCTCGGAGTTCGAAGCCGACACCGTGGAGGTCAAGTACGGCGACACCTTCTCCGTCCTCATGATGCGCATGGGCATGGACGCCTCCGACGCCTACACTCTCAGCGAGCTCTGCGACTCCGTGTTCGACCTGCGGAAAATCAAGGCCGGAAACCATTTGCACGCCTACTACGAGGTGACCGACAGCACCCGCGACCTGCGCTATGCGATATACGAGCAGGACAAGGTCAACGCCACCGTCTTCCAGTGCAGCGACTCCCTGGCGATATGGAATGTGGCCAAACCCGTGGAGCATGTCCGCAAATACACCGACGTGACCATCAACAGCTCGCTCTGGAACGACATGCTCGCCGCCGGCGGATCTCCCGAACTCATAATGAACCTCGCGGACATCTACCAGTGGAGCGTGAACTTCTTCACTCTTCAGAAGGGCGACAGATTCCGCACCATCTACACCCAGAGCATGTGCGACGGGGAGCTGGTCGGCATCGACACGGTGCATTTCAGCCTCTTCGACGGCAACGGCTACAAGCAGACCGCCGCGGTCCGCTTCGAGACGGCGGAAGGTGGCAACACTTTCTGGGACAAGGGCGGAGAAAGCCTGAAACGCATGTTCCTCAAGGCCCCGCTCAAATATAACCGCATCAGCAGCCGATTCTCCTACAGCCGCAGGCACCCTGTCACCGGCAAGGTCAAGCCGCACACCGCCGTGGACTATGCGGCGCCTACGGGCACCCCTGTCCAGGCCATCGGCGACGGAACCGTGACCAAGTGCGGATGGGACCCCACGGGAGGCGGCAACCGCATCAGGATCAAGCACAACATGGGCTACGAGAGCTCCTACATGCACCTTTCTAAATTCGCGTCGGGCATACGTGTCGGAAGCCGGGTCACCCAGGGCCAGCTTATAGGCTACGTGGGAGCCACGGGCACGGCCACCGGGCCGCACCTTGACTTCAGGATATGGGAGAACGGGCGGCCGATAGACCCGCTGAAGCTGGACTCTCCGGCATCGGATCCTCTCGACACTGCCTATCTCAGGGAGTTCAACGCGCTCTATGAGAAATACATGGCCGAAGTGGCCGGCTACGACGCGCCCGACAGCCTCGCCACTGCCTCCGCAGTCCCTTCCGAATAGCCAACTGGCAGCCACATGCCGCCATCTAATATTGTCCAGCATACCGCCCACTCTGAACATTTGCTAAATTAATGAATACACGACTGTCGGCTGATGTACTGCCTCCAGAGAGGCTAGCCGCCCGCGGCTGTGAGCGGGTGATACTCCGGAGCCGGATTGCAAATCCGGCTGAACAGGAGCATCAATGGAGCGTAGCGGAACCTCTCTGGAGGCAGTACATCAGCCGACAGTAAAGGACAAAAATGACAATAGAACCGATAGCCGTATTCCGTTCGCCGCTGAAGGAGAAGTTCGGCATCCCCCGGCAGGCGGGGGTGGCCGCCTCGCTGCGCGGAACCATAGAGCTGGCCGCCCCGTACAACCAGCCCGACGCCCTGCGCGGCCTCGAGGAATTCGACTACCTCTGGCTGATATGGGGATTCAGCCTCAACCCGAACACCGGCCGGCAGGGATTCGAAGCCACCGTGAGGCCGCCGCGCCTCGGAGGGAACCGGCGCATAGGCGTGTTCGCCTCCCGCTCCCCCTTCCGCCCCAACGGGCTCGGCCTCAGCTCGGTGAGGATAGTCGGCATAGACCTGCAGAGCTGCCGCATCGAAGTCGCCGGAGCCGACCTCGCCGACGGCACCCCGATATATGACATCAAGCCCTACGTCGAATACGCCGACAGCCATGCCGGCGTGCGCAGCGGCTTCGTCGACAACCACCGGTGGAAGACGCTCAAGGTCGTCTTCCCCGATGACATCGGTGACAGGTTCGACGACTCCACGCTCAAGGCGCTGGAGGAGATACTCGCCCAGGACCCCCGCCCGCAATTCCTGCACGACCCCGAACGCGTCTACGGAATGAATTTCGCAGGACGCGAAATCAAGTTCCGCGTCAGCGACGACACCCTGGAAGTTCTTTAGAAAATTTTTCAACGCGCCTTGCAAATGCAACTGAATTTTAGTTACATTTGCAAAAACTAAACTTATGGGCACTGATGAAAAACTGATCCGCCGCTTCCTGAAGCAACCAAAAGATTTCACCTTTGACGAGATGGAAAGACTGCTTGCACTATTCGGCTATCTCCCTTACAACAAAGGAAAGACTTCAGGATCGCGGATAATATTCAAAAAAGACAGCAACAGACCTATCATGCTTCACAAACCGCATCCGGACAAAATCGTCAAAAGCTATGCGATGAAGCAGGTACTGCAATATCTTGAAGAAACAGGAGCATTGACTAAAGAATAAAAAAACGATACCATGAATACAATGTCATACAAAGGGTATATAGGTACCATTTCATTCAGCGAGAAAGACAGGATTTTCTTCGGAAAAGTCGAGGGTATAGACGGCCTTGTCAACTTCGAAGGTAAAAGTGTCGACGACTTGACAGAAGCTTTCCACAACGCCGTTGACGACTACCTCGAATACTGCAAGGCCGAAGGGATAGAGCCACGCAAGAACTATTCGGGCTCCCTCAACATCCGCATAAGCCCGAAAACGCACTGTTTGGTCGCATCCCTCGCCAGGCAGGAGGGAATTTCAATAAACTCCTTCATAAAGACCGCAATAGAGAAGCAGATAGCGGCAAAAATGTAAAAGCTACTTCACGCAGGAGGTGATGTGGAAGCAGTGCTCCTGCTTCTCGTACTTGACAAGGCAGCGCGCCGCGTTCTTCTCGTCAAGAAGCACCTCTCCCAGCACCTTGGTCAGTTCGAAAGGCTGCATGAAGGCCTCCGACTCATCCTCGCTGTAGTAGCGGGTGTAGGTGATGTCGAAGGTGGTGCCGTAGCAGTGGGCGGAGTTGTCGCTCGCGTTGGGGTTGCCGCTGCGGCGCAGACGGTCCACGTCCTCCTCGGTACGCAGCAGCGACGAGACAACCAGCTTATAGTCCAGCAGATTCTTCGACTTCAGCGAATCGCTGAAAGCCCTGGCTATGCGGTAAAGCTCCTCAGCGGCGCCTTCGGTCAGATACGGAATGGAATACTGCAGCTCGTCAACCACGAGATGCTCGTTATCCTCGATGCGGACAAGCCCCTTATGGGAGAAGTCCTCCCTGGTCTTGGGGATTTCCTGGAGCCCGAGCTGCCTCGCGACCCTCAGATGGGCCTCGTTGAGGTCTGCGAACAGCCTCGCATAAGGCAGCCTGTCGCGATAGTAGATGATTTCCTTCCTCTCCGGCTTCTCTCCGAGACCGTCGACATCATCGAACACTGCCTCGGCTTCATCAGCGCACTCCGCGCACTCCTCGGCCTCAGTCTGCGCTGCAGACTCAGCCGGAGCTTCCGCCCGGACTTCAATCCTGTCCCCGCCGCGGCTTCCTCTGACCAGATAACCGGCGAGGAAGCCCAGCACGAAAGGGACGGCAAGTATCAGAAGACCCTTATGACTTTTCTTCATCTTCAGGCCTCATATTTGAGTATGGGCTGCCTTGCAGCCTTCGTCTCGTCAGGACGGCCTATGGGCGCGGTCCTCGGTGCGGAGTGCAGCAGCTCCGGGTTCGTCCTGGCCTCTACGGCGATCTTCCTCATGACGTCGATGAAGGCGTCGAGAGTCTCGGGCGACTCAGTCTCGGTCGGCTCAATCATGATGGCCTGGTGGAAAAGCAGGGGGAAATATATCGTGGGAGCATGGAAGCCGTAGTCCAGCAGGCGCTTGGCCACGTCGAGGGTGGTGGTGCCGTTGGGCTCCAGCAGTCCGTCGAACACGAATTCGTGCTTGCACACCGAGGGGACAGGCAGCTTGTAGCAGTCCTTGAGCGACTCCTTGACATAGTTGGCATTGAGGGTCGCCAGCCTGCCGGCCATGCGGATGTTCTCCCGGCCGAGCATCAGGATGTAGGCCAGGGCGCGCAGCATCACGGTGAAGTTGCCGTTGAAGCCGCTGACCCTGGGCACGTCGAGATACGGCAGAACCCTCTCGGAGACGCCCACCGGACCGCTGCCGGGACCGCCGCCGCCATGAGGGGTGGAGAAGGTCTTGTGGAGATTCAGGTGAAGGATGTCGAAGCCCATGTCGCCGGGGCGAACCACTCCGAGGAGCGGGTTCATGTTGGCACCGTCGTAGTAGAGCAGGCCGCCGCAGTCATGTACGAGAGCGGCGATCTCCCTGATGTCCTTCTCGAAGAGTCCGAGGGTGTTGGGATTGGTCAACATGATTCCGGCGATGTCGGGGCCGAGCAGGGGCTTGAGCGCCTCCACGTCCACGAGGCCGTCAGAATTGGACTTGACCACCACGATCTCGTAGCCGCAGCAGGCCGCCGAAGCGGGATTGGTCCCGTGCGCGCTGTCGGGCACTATGACCTTGGTGCGGGCGAGGTCTCCCCTGCCCAGATGATATTCCTTCATCAGCATCAGACCGGTAAGTTCGCCGTGGGCGCCGGCGCAGGGCCGGAAGGTGAAATGCTTCATTCCGGTTATCGCGGCCAGAGCGCGGTCGAGCTCCTCGTAGACAGCCTTGGTGCCGCGCACGCTCTCCTCGGGCTGCAGCGGATGCTGGCCGGTGAATCCGGGCATCGAGGCTATCTCCTCGTTGATCTTGGGATTGTATTTCATCGTGCATGAGCCGAGAGGATAGAATCCGGTGTCGACGCCGAAGTTCATCTGGCTCAGGTTGGTGTAGTGCCGCACCACGTCGGGTTCGCTGACCTCGGGCAGTCCGGCCGGAGCCGAGCGCCAGAGCCTGCCCTCACGGGGCATGCCGCCTTCCGCTTCCGGAAGAGAGAAACCCGACCTCCCGGGTCTGGAAAGTTCGAATATCAGTTTGTCGTAGTATCTCATAAGGCAGCCTCCTTCACGCATTTCACGAGTGCATCCATTTCTTCTCTGCCGTGCTTCTCGGTCACGCAGAAGCACACGTTGCCGTCTTCATCGGGAAGCGCGGCGAAATAGCCTGCGGCGGCCAGGGCGTGCATGAGCCTGTCGACAGGGCAATGCGGCTTGAGCACGAACTCCTTGATGAACTCACCCTCGCCCACGGGCTCGAAGAGTCCGGTCTTGAGAAGTTCGTCGCGCAGATAGTGGGAACGCTCCCAGCACAACTCGTTGACCCTCCTGAGGCCTTCGGGACCCATGAGAGACAGGTAGACGGTGCACCACAGCGCCATCAGCGACTGGTTGGAGCAGATGTTAGAGGTCGCCTTCTCCCGGCGGATGTGCTGCTCGCGGGCCTGCAGCGTCAGCACGAAGCAGCGCCGTCCCTCGGCGTCCTCGGTCTGGCCGACGATGCGTCCGGGCATCTTGCGCATATAGTCCTTGCGGCAGGCAAGGAAGCCCACGTAGGGTCCCCCGAAGTTCAGCGGAATGCCCAGAGGCTGTCCGTCGCCGACGGCGATGTCGGCGCCCCATTCGGCGGGGGTCTTCACCACCGCGAGGGCGGAGGGGTCACAATACTCGACCAGCAGGCCGCCGTTGGCATGCACGAGCTCCGCGAGGCCTTCGTGGTCGCAGATGTAGCCGCGGCGGTCGATGGAGGGTACGATGACGCCGGCGAGGTCGGATGAAAGCTCCTGCACCTTGGCGCGCACGTCAGAGGTGACCACCACGTTGACGCCCTCGTACTTGGCGTATGTGAGTATGGTCGCCCGCACGTTGGGCAGCAGGCCGGAAGAAACCACCACGGAGTTGCGCTTCTTGACGGATGCCACGCACATGCGCATCGCTTCGGCGGCAGCGGTAGGTCCGTCGTACATCGAGGCGTTGGAGCAGTCCATGCCGGTGAGGCGGCAGATCATGGTCTGCCATTCGAATATGTAGCGCAGGGTTCCCTGCGAAATCTCGCATTGGTAGGGCGTGTAGGCGGTCAGGAATTCGCTGCGCGAAGTAATATAAGGTATGGCGGCAGGCGTGCAGTGGTCGTATGCCCCCTGGCCGACGAACACCTTGAGCCTTACGTTTTCGGCGGCGAGCTTCGCGAAATGCTCGCGCACCTGCTGCTCGCTCATCGCGGAAGGCAGGTCATAGTCGCCCTTGTAGATGAAGTCCGCAGGCACGTCGGCGTAGAGCTCATCGAGCGACCCGACGCCTATCCTGTCGAGCATGCGGCGTATATCCTCCCCGGTGTGAGGAAAATAGCAGAATGTTCCCATATCAGCGCAGCGCTCAGCCTACGAGTTTGGTATATGCGGAGGCGTTGAGCAGGGAGTCGAGCTCGGAGCTGTCGCTCATCTCGATCTTGACTATCCATGCGGCATAGGCGTCCTCGTTGATGAGTTCGGGCCTGTCCTCGAGCTCCGTGTTGCAGGCGATGATCTTACCCGACACGGGGGCTACGATCTCGCTCGAAGTCTTCACGCTCTCGACGGCACCGAAGTCGTCGCCGGCCTTGACCTCGTCGTCGACGTCCGGCATGTCGACATAAGTGATGTCGCCGAGTTCGGCCTGCGCATAGTCTGATACACCGACGATGGCCACGTTGCCATCGACCTTAACCCATTCATGGGACTCGCTGTACAGGAGTCCGTCAACTATTTTGCTCATTATTTCTTATAATTTGTTTGATAAAATCTTTTCTTGACGACTGTTCCGGGGAACACGCGCTTGCGGATGCGGATGTTGAGAGGGGTTCCGAGGGCCGCGTGGGCGCTGTCCACCAGGGCGAAGCACAAGCTCTTGTCCAGAGAGATGGAGTGATAGCCGGTGGTCACCTTTCCGACCTCGGTGCCGTCCTCGAGCTCGACCGGATAGCCGGCGCGGGGCACGGCGTTATCCTGAAGCTCTATGCCCACGATCTTCCTTGCGGGGCCGGCGGCCTTCTGGGCCACGAGGGCGTCCCGGCCTATGAATTCAGGCTTGTCCAGCTTGCAGAACATCGAGAGTCCGGCCATCACCGGGGAGATCTCGGGCCCGAGCTCGTCGCCGTAGAGCGGCAGACCGGCCTCGAAGCGCAGGGTGTCGCGGCAGCCGAGCCCGCAGGGCTTCACGCCGGCGGACATAAGGGCTTCCCAGTATCTGCGGATGTTCGCGGGAGAGGCGTAGATTTCAAAACCGTCCTCTCCGGTATAGCCGGTGCGGCTCAGTATCACGCGGCTGCCGTCCTCCGCCTTCTGGTCGCAGAACTCGTAGAACTTGAGAGCGCCGGCGCCGGCGAATCCCAGCACGTCCCTGACTGTCTGCTCAGCCTCGGGCCCCTGGACGGCGATCTGGCCCCAGCTGTCGGACTGATTGTCAACCCTGACGTCCCAGCCTTCCGCCTGCTTCACGATCCAGTCGAAGTCCTTGCCTATGTTCGAGGCGTTGACTACCAGCAGGTAGTGCTGCGGCTCCGCCTCCCTGTAGACGAGAAGGTCGTCCACGGTGCCGCCGTCTTCATAGAGCAGCATGCCGTAGAGTATCTTGCCGGGCGCGAGGTCCCTGACGTCGTTGGTGAAGATGTGGTTCACGAATTTCTCCGCGTCGCCGCCGGAGATGAATATCTCCCCCATGTGGGAGACGTCGAACACGCCGGCATGGCTTCGCACGGCATTGTGCTCGTCGATGATGCCGCTGTACTGGATCGGCATGTCGTAGCCTGCAAACGGACTCATCCTGGCCCCCGCCCTGACATGCAGGTCGTGAAGACAAGTCTGCTTTAACTGTTCTTCCATCGTAAGTTATTTAAGGATTTCCAAGTCTTTCTTGAGGATCATCCTGGGCTCCATCATGGCGACTTTCTGGAAAAGACGTATCCTGTTGCCGAGGGAGAGATAGACCTTGTCCTCGTGCTTGCCCTTGCGCCACCACTTGTAGAATCCCACCGGGTCGTTCTCGAAAGGTATCTTGGCGAGGATGCCGGCGCTGTAGCCGGGATAGTCGATCACGAGCTTGAGTCCCATGAACTTCTTGTAATAGTCGGGGTCGGCGCGGCGGAGCTTGCTGACGAGCGGATTCAGGACTTCCAGCGTGTCGACCTGAAGAACCTTCTCGCGGACTATCATCTTATGGATGCGCACGGGATCGACGTTGATCCAGACGCCCATTTTCAGTGTGACGGGCCCCTGTTCCGTGTCGAGTGTGAGTTCATCCATTGATGTGTAGACCTTTTCGGGGTCAAGTTCGAATTGTTCTTCAGATTGCATGCCTTTTCTCCGCTAATTATAGCGAATATAAGCATAAATTTCTGAAAACCCGTAATAATCTCGAAAGAAATGTGCAATTTAGGCTTGTGGAAACAATATTCTCTGATTTTTCCCAGCTTGAGGGCAGCTGCTGCTACTGCTCGGAGGAGACCGCGGCGGAGATACGGCGCCGCATCTCCGGCATGCCACTGCACGCAATCCACCTGATCGGGACGGGCGACTACCACTACCAGACCCTGTTCTGGCTGGAAAGGGTCGGACGACCGTTCTCCCTGATCTTGCTGGACAATCACCCGGACGACCAGCCGGGAGCCTTCGGTCCGGAGCTGCTCAGCTGCGGCAACTGGGTGCTGAGCGCCCGCAGGTTGCCCGCGCTGCAGCATTTTCTGTGGATACGGCGGGCTTCGGACATGGACGCGGCAGCACTTCCGGCGACGCTGCCGCTCTACATCTCCGTGGACATCGACGTGCTCTCAACCGAATACGCCCGCACCGGCTGGGACCAGGGCGGCATGAGCCTGGCAGAGCTGACCGGGCTGCTCGGAAGCCTGCGGGCGCGGCACTGCGGACCCGGCAGCCCGGGAATCATAGGAGCCGACATCTGCGGAGGCGTCACCCGGGAGAACGGAGGCTGCGACGCCGACATAGAACTGAACCGCCGCTGCATAAACGCGATTGTGGAAGCGATTTCCGGGAATAATTACTAAATTAGCATCCGGCAAACAGTTCACAGGAGGCGTCAGCCGGCTTACGGCAGGGCCCCACGCCGTCCTTACAGCAACAAAACGCCGCGCGGGGCCGGCGGCAGGAGTTTCTTCTTATGAAAAAGTTCTTGATTCTGGGCATTCTGGCATGCTTCATCGCCACAAACGCCAGTGCTGACGACGGCCATTTCCGCAAAAAACACCAGGCGTTCAGCTACTCCTCCATGGAGATGACGGGCGGCGACGAAACCCTGAAAAGCAATTTCGGCTTCGCGTTCACCTCCACCAGAACCTACTACCTGCACAAGGACCCGATAGCCGGATTCATGAAGTTCGGAATCGACGCCACCTGGACCGACATCAGCTACAACAACTACTCGACCACGATCTATGTGGAGGACGAAGGCCTCGTCGACACCCAGCTGCACCAGGCGGAAATCGGGCTGCAGGCCGGACTTTCGCTCACCTTCAACCCCGTTGACAAACTGAACATAGCCCTCTACGGCCGCTACGCGCCCACCTTCTCGGCAAGCTATTCCGCGGGTGACTCCTCGATATACGGAGGCTACATGGGCTACATCGTCGCGGGCGGAAGAATCTCCTACAGTTTCATCGGGGCCGGCTGCGAATACCGCAGCGGTTCAGGAGAGATGAACGACTTCATCGGGGGCGGGGTATCCCCTCTCGAAATGACGGGCTTCAGGGCATACATCTCCTTCAGCTTCTGAGACAGGGCGGGCCTCCCCCGCCTTTTCTGACGCCGCTCAGAGCAGCGGCGAGAGCAGGCGCGCAAGCGACTCCGCGAATCTCACACGCAGCGGCCGGTGCGGCCATGTCTGCGGGTCGGCCTGCCAGCAGAGCTTCTGGTCTTCCAGGAACGCCGCCTTCAGCTCCAGGGCCGCGGCGCGGTCGTAGATGAACGCGTTTATCTCGAAGTCCTGCTCGTAACTGCGCACGTCCATGTTGGTCGAGCCGACGGTGGACACGCGGTCGTCGGAGACTATCGCCTTCGAGTGCATGTAGCCGCTCTTCCAGAAATACACCTTGACACCCGCGTCCAGCACCTCCCTGACATAGGAGCGGGAAGCAAGGGGCACCGTGATGCCCTTGTCGCCGCGGTAGGGTATCATCACCCGCACGTCCACGCCGGCGAGGGCCGCGTTGCGGAGCGCCATCAGCACGGAGTCGGTGGGAATCAGGTAGGGCGACTGTATGTAGATGTACTCGCTGCTGCTCGAAATCATCCTCACTATGCCCTGCATGATCACGCGCCATTCGTCCATAGGGCCGGAGGTGGCTATCTGCATCGTCACGCCGCCGCAGGGCGGTATTTCCGGGTAGTACGCCCGCGAGACAAGCAGCTGCTTCGAGGAGAACTGCCAGTCCGTCAGGAAGCTGGTCTGAAGTTCGGAGACGGCCGGCCCGCACACGCGCATGTGGGTGTCGCGCCATTTCCCGCCGCGTATGCCGGTCGAGTAGCGTTCGGCGATGTTCATACCGCCGAGGTAGCCGACCTTGCCGTCGATCACCACCACCTTGCGGTGGTTGCGGTAGTTCGTGTTGCTCGACAGGAAGGGAATCTCGACCTTGATGAAGGGCTGCACCTGAACTCCTCCGGCTTCCATGCGGCGGAAGAAACGCTTGCGGGAAAGATTCGCCGCGTCGTCGTACTGCAGCCTGACCTCCAGGCCCTCCCCCGCCTTGCGCACCAGCACGTCCTCGATCTTGCGACCTATGGGGTCGTCCTCAATCTTGAAGAACTCGAAATGGATGTGGCTGCGGGCGGACTCCAGGTCGGTGAGCAGGTCGATGAACATGGAGTCGAAATCGGTGTAGATGCGTATGTCGTTGCCCGTCATCGGGTAGGCGCGGTTGGTTCTCCAGAGCAGCTTCATCATATCCTCGTCGTCGGGAGGCAGCTTCCTGCAGATGCTGGCCGAATTCTGCTCCTCGGTCATCTTCTTGAGGCGGCTCAGGTCATCGTCGGAGATGAGGCGCTTGCCGCGGTTGTCCCTGCCGAAGAAGAAGTACAGCACCAGCCCCACGCCGGGAAGGCACACGAGCACCACTATCCACGCCAGGGTACGCACGGGATGCCGGTTCTCGGCGATGACCATGGTCACGATGCTGAGGACGGCGAGCAGGAGGATGATGTTGAGCCACATCTTCCGGAGCTATTTTTTGGGAGGATCTATCCGGGCGTAGTCGCGGGCGTCGGAGATGATGGTGGCGAAATATATCGCCAGAAGGAGCAGCAGCACGAAGATTCCAACAAGGTCGAGGGCGTGCAGCGTGATGCTCCTGCCGAAAATCTGGAAGCCACAGGCGAATTCGCGCAGCGGGCGTACCAGGATGAACAGGGTGTTCGCGATGATGCCCAGGATGCGGAACTCGGTGGGGCCCAGCTTGGCGTAGGTGAGACGGAACTCTTTCTTGAGATGGGCGTTGACGCTCACGTTGATGGTGAGCAGCAGGTAGACCACCAGGATTGCGAGCGAGAGCGGAAGATGGATGAGTCCGGAGAGGCCCAGTCCGATGAACATCAGGCTCTCGTTGATGCCGTCGACCGTGTGGTCGAGGTAATAGCCGTAGACGGGGCGCTGGGTGTTGCGGACCCTTGCGAGGGTGCCGTCGAGAGAGTCGCCGTACCAGTTGATCACGAGGCCGAGGGATGCCAGCCAGAGGAAGTTGATGTCCTTGTTCACGAGCACGTAGCCCGCGGCGATCACCAGCGCTCCGAAGAAGCCTATGCCTGTGAGCATGTCGGAGGTCATCCACTTAGGCTGGCGGTGTGCGAGCCACACCAGGGCCTTCTTTTCTGCGGCGTTGAGTATGGAAGTCTGAATTCTTTCAGCCTGCTTGTGTTCTTGCATATCGTCGGTCTTAATCATGTAAGCGGTTAAAGTTAATCATGTTTTCCCGAAAAGCAAGCACAGCGCTGCAGCATTCATGCCACGATGGAAAAGCCCCTCCGCCATTACGGCAGAGGGGCGGTTTGCCGGACGCCATACCCCTCATGGCATTCTGACGCCATTGTTCAAGGTGCTTTCGCTATATGGAAGCGGCCGCCGGAACTATTTCAGATACTGATTGAAAAAAGCTGCGATCTCGTCAAACGGTATCTTTTCCAGATTGTCGTACAGGTCGGTATGGCTGGCTCCCGGAACGATGTACAGCTCCTTGTTGTCGCCTTTCAGCTTCTTGAAGGCATCTTCGCCGAAGTAACGCGAATGGGCTTTTTCGCCATGGACTATCAGCACCGCGCTGCGTATCTCGTCGCTGTAGGCCAGGATAGGCATGTTTATCATGGAAAGGCTGGCGGTAGTGTTGAAGCCTTCGTTCGAGCCCAGCGAGCGGGGATGATAGCCGCGTCCGGTCTTATAGTAGGCCACATAGTCCTTGAGGAATTGCGGCGCGTCTGCCGGAGCCGTCTCCGGATTGCCGCCGGCAGAGGCGTAAGTGCCGTTCCTGTAGTCTTCGGTGCGCTGGGCGTTGAGCCGCTTCTTCATTTCATAACGTGCGTCAGCATTGTCGTCGGCGTCGAAGTAGCCCTTGGCGGCGACCCGTGTCATGTCATACATCGTAACGGCGACAGTAGCCTTGACGCGCGTGTCCATCGCCGCAGCATTGAGGGCGAAACCGCCGAAGCCGCAGATGCCGAGTATGCCGATGCGCTCAGGGTCTACATCTTCACGGGTGGACAGATAGTCGACCGCCGCGCTGAAATCCTCAGTATTGATGTCCGGCGAAGACACGCTGCGGGGCTGGCCGCCGCTTTCTCCCGTAAACGAGGGGTCGAAGGCTATCGTAAGGAAGCCCCGTTCCGCCAAGGTCTGGGCATACAGCCCCGACACCTGTTCTTTTACGGCTCCGTAAGGACCGCTCATGGCAATGGCGGGCAATTTGCCGTCCGCGTTCTTCGGAATGTACAGGTCGGCTGCGAGCGTAACGCCGTAACGGTTGTGGAAAGTGATTTTGCTGTGCTCCACCTTGTCGCTCTGGGGGAACACCTTGTCCCATTCTTGAGTAAGATTAAGTTTTTCTTCCATTATGCTGTTCTCCTTTACTTGTGCCGTCAGGACGGCTGCGCTGCACAGGCAGAACAGAAAGGCCAGGCACGTTGTCTTGAATGTTCTTTTCATATATTTTCCTTTTTTACTTCAATGTCCTTGATGAACTTGGCCGGATTGCCTGCCGCCTTGGTCATTGGAGGGACACAGTCTGCAGTTTTCATGGCTTTGACCGGACAGTGCAAAATTAAACCGTTATGAAATAGACCTAAGTACCTTCATTACTGGTGTTTGTAACCTTTTTACGCAGATTATGCCTTCCTGCCGTCTCAGCACGGGACAAATGCAGAGAACCCCGCAGCGCGAACGGCTGCAGGGTTCTCAGTCCCGGGCTTGCAAGGATATGAAGGAACTATTCCACCGGATGGATGACGTTCCATTCCGGACCGACCATATCCTCGAATCCCTGCTCGGCAAAATACTCGTCCTGTCCGGACTCCCCCGCCTGCCGGTACGCATACCATACCGGCTTGGGCGTTCCCTGGTCCACGTCGTCGTTGTACTTCCGCAGACCGAGCTTGGCCCCTTCCTCCTTGCTGTCGAACCAGTTGTGCCACTGCAGGCCTTCTATGCCTTCAAGAGCCTGGATCTTGAGCCAGCTGTAGGCGAAACCGGCCGCCTGTTCGGCAAGCAGTTCCTCGTCATAGGGGTCATTGGTGTTTCCCGAACCTACTCCGGCCTCCGAAAGCCATACTTTCCTCATTATGCTGCCCCGATACATGTTCTCCGGTGTCCTCACCCATTTGTCGAGCACCTCAAGATTCTTCATGGAGACATTGGGAGACTGCATGGAGTAGGATACGTTGGAGTCCTCCCAGATCCTGGGGTCGGCTATCGCGACACCATAGCTGTGATAGGCAGGCGCCCAGAAGAAATCGCCTTCCGCGGCACTGTACCTGTTCATCAGATCCAGTATGTCGGTAACCTTGTACCAGCCGCCGCCTGCCTCCTCGGTCCAGCCGTGGGCCAGAGACACGAAAGCCTCGGCGTTGGGATCATACTGGTGGGCGATGTTATAGACCATCCTCATGGACTTCATATAGCTGTCCATGTAGGTTGCGAGCGGCACGTCGGAGCCCATGTTGGTCCAGTGCACACCTCCGTCTATCTCGTTATGGACTATCCAGTGCGAGATGCGCATGTCCTTCGAACTGTATCTCCCGGCCAGAAAGTCTATCATGGCGGCATAGGCGTGTACGGATTCAGGGGTCGTCATGTCAGGCATCGTGTACAGCGTACCGGAATAGTCGGGATGCTGGAGCAGCTCCCCGAGTTGCGGGTCGGCACTCTGCGCCGCGTTATGTATCAGCAATATGCCCGCTACGGAAACTCCGTGTTCCGCCGCTGTCTTCAGCGGCTGGTCTATCTCCGCACTCAGTCTCGCCCCGTCGAACCAATAGGTGCGGCCCAGATAGTCATGGGGAATATTGTAGGTATCCGTCTGCGTCAGGCTCATATAGGCCATGGGGATGATATTGATCGTCGCGCTGCCCAGATTCAGATCCTCCATTTCCTGGTCGAGCAGTCCGCCCAGAGGCACTATGCCGCCGAGCCCCTTCTTGTTCTTGAGCTCGATTCTGGGAAGACCGGGGCCTATGTTCTCTATATTGTCGGGGTCGGCATATACTGCATGCGAGACGAGCTCGTCCTTTCCGTCTCCGTCCTTGTAGACGGCCCACCTGGACAGCAGCCTGTCATACTGCACTCCCCCGTATTCCGCTATCCTGTCCAAAGTTACGCTGAAAGAAGGTGACGACAGCTCATGACGGTACTCCGCCGGCACCTCGTCCATGGAGAACATGTCCTCGAACACTGGAATCTCGGCAAGGAAGAAGGTCCCGTCGCCGGACGTCGTTCCGCTTATGCTCAGCCCGCCGGCGCTTACGGCTACGGAAGCGACCTCGCAGGGATAGGTGCCGTCAAGGTAGTCGAGTATGCTCTGCGCGTACCTGTCCTTTTCTCCGGCAGCATCGTCCTCCTTGTCCTGTTCGGCCTGTTCCTGCGCATTCATAGGACGTATGCAGATGTTCCTGAGATATATTGTGCCGCCGGGCACTATGGTTTCGCCGAGGTCGAAGCGCAGACGGTCGCCGGCCTCGCCCCATCCGAATTCCTTCATGGATGTCTTCATCCTGACCGACCAGGGCTTCCATTCGTCGGAAGCGTCCGCGCCCGGTCCGTCCTGAGCGTGCGCGGCGTTCAGGCCGTCCACTGCATCGAGGAAGAAGCACTGGGTCTTGTCTATGGGATACTCCGCCCTGTATTCGAACGCAAGTACGGTATTCTCCGCAGGAAGCGCCTCCTCAAGAGGAAGGAAGTAAATGTAAGGATCACTGGCGGGAAGCACTATGAGCCAGCTGCTGTCTTCCTGCATCTCCAGCTTTGCCACATGGCTTCCGGTCTTTACCGGATCCGGCTCTATACGGACATGGTTCTCCTCGGGCGCCGGAGGAGGAGGAGGCACAACCGGACTTTCCGGCCGGCATGAAAACACGGCGAGAGCCACGAGCCCCGCCATCACGGATATTGACTTTCTCATTCAACTGACATTTTTGTTACATACCAATAGATGTCAGCCGACGGAAAGATGTTGCATGCGCAAGAACTCAGTCTATGACGTCCTCGTCGTACATTATCTCTTCCCAGCCGTCAAGGCCGAGATATTCCAGATAGCGGCTAAAACAGGCCTCTTCGGTTTCCGTGCCGGCTGCCTTGAAGACCTGCCATGCCGGCTTCGGCTCACCGCCGTTTTCTTCCCGGAACTTTCTCAGCCCGAGCATGGCGCCGGCGCCGTCGCCCTGATTGTCGAACCAGTTATGCCATTGCCACGCGTCTATACCTTCGAGAGCCTCCACCTTTTTCCATGCGTACGCAGTGCCGGCAGCCTGTTCCTCGAGGTCGGCTGCGGAATACGACCTTGAATTCAGTCCGGCTTCCGACAGCCACACGGAACGCTTGGAGCCGTCTTCGTATCTGTGTTCGGGCATCCTTATCCATTTGTCAAGCACCTCAAGATTCCGGAACGACACGCACTGCGCATCCATGTCCGGAGTAGAGTACGGGCACTCCCAGCATCTCGGGTTCAGCAGGTCCCAGGGATAGCTGTGGCAGGCAAGGGCCCAACGGTAGTCGCCTTCCTTCTTGCCCATAGCCTCTATGGTCTCTATCATCTCCAGAGCGGGAAAGTCCAGGGCGGGAAGGGTCCATGAGTGGGTGAAGGAGGCGAAGGTCTCCGCATGCTGGTCATACTGGCGCAGGATATTGTTCACGAGCCTGAGCACCTTTATATAGTAGTCGGTATAGAAATACTGCGGACGCGTGCCCATGTTCGCCCATGAAGAGCCGCCATCGACCTCATTCAGGACTATCCAGTGCGCCACGCGGCCGTAGAGCCCGTCCTCCCGAGTGTATCTGGAAATTAGGAAGTCGACAATGGCGGCGAAGCAGTTCACGGATTCGAGCGAGGTCATGTTGGGCATGATCAGGGTGCCTCCGCCGGTATTCCCCGGGTCGGTGAGCAGCCTCGCAAGCTCCTTGTCCATCGCCGCGGCCTCTCCTTGCACAAGCAGGATCGCGGCAACCGACATGTTCCTGCTGCAGGCTTCCTTCAGCACGTTGTCGAGATTGTTCACTATGAAGTTCTCGTCGAACCAGTAGGTTCGTCCGCCGTATTCATGCGGTATTCTGCCCGCTCCCGGCGAAAGATATGCAAACTGCGTAACAAAGAGATTCAGGGTCGCGCTGCCGAGGCCGAGTTCGTCGAAATCGCTTATGCGGTCGTTCATGAATATGCCGCCCATCCCCTTCTTGTTTCTCAGAGGCACCGCGTCCGGAGAGGAGACGGCATGCACTTCGTCAGCGTAGCGGGCAGCAGACACAAGCCGGCTCCCCTCGCCGTTCTTCTCGAATATCGCCCATTTGGAAAGCAGGCGGTCGTAGACTATGCCGTTTTCCGTCTCCACCATGCGCCCAGTCTCGAACGAGAACGAAGAGCCGTCGGGCTCGAAAAGCGTCAGCGCCTCCTCCAGCCGCAGCCGGTCCATGTACGGGGGGATCTCGGCGACATAGAATTCTCCTGTCCCTGAATACTTTCCGCTGATCCTGACCTTGTCCTCCGTAACGCTGACATCGGTGATGGCCGAAGAATACGAAGTGGCAAGGTAATTCTTTATCAGTTCTTCCCTCTCCATATCCTCCGGAGAATATATGGGGATATCCTCTTTCTGGCAGGAGACGGACAACGTCGCGGCAAACAGCAACATGGCCGCAGACAATGATGGGCTGCACAATCTGATCATATACGGAACATATTTTCCCAGCAACATACTGCCGTACAGACGCCAAATATAGCAAGAAGCCGGGCGAAATGGAAATCGAACAAGTTCATTTCCATTTCCGAGGCGCAGCCGTATATGTGCCGGAGGCAAGTATACGCAGTAGCCGGGCTGGAAGCAAACCCGGCCATAAGAATGACGCTGTCATCCCCGTTTCATGTCATGCAGCATAGAGCCGGAATTTTGCTATCTTTGCAGCGATGAGCAAGAACCTCGCCATAATAGTGCCCGCATACAAAGGAAGGTTTCTGGATGCCGCGCTGGACTCCCTGGCGCGGCAGAGCTGCAAAGACTTCACCTGCTATATAGGCGATGACTGTTCCCCTGATGACATACGTGGAATAAGTTCCAGATACGCCGGACGCATGGACCTGGTCTACAGAAGATTTGAAAGCAACCTGGGGGCCAGCGACCTCGTGAAGCACTGGGAGAGGTGCATCGAACTGGCTTCGGAGCCCTATATCCTTCTGTTTTCCGACGATGATGTCCTGCCGTACGACATTGTGGAAAGGTTCGTGAAGACGCTCGGACAATATCCGTCCGCAGAACTCTTCCGTATGCAGCTCGCGGTGATAGACGGCGACGGAAGCCTTCTCAAGAGCACCCCCCCGCTATCCACAGGCCGTGCCGACGCAAGGAGCATACTCTGCGACAAGCTTTACGGAAAGACGGCGACTGCGGCCTGTGAATACATTTTTTCGGCCGCATTGTACAGAAGGAGCGGCGGTTTCGTCCATTTCCCCCACGCATGGTGTTCCGACGATGCCTCCTGGTTCAGAATGGGAGTAGAGGCAGGCGGCGCGGTTTCGCTTCCCGGCCTTCCGGTGCTGTGGCGCAATGTTTCCGGCAGCAATATTTCAGACAGTCACGAGTACGACAGGGACAAGGAAACGGCCACGGCGCAATTCCTCGGCCATCTCTATGACTGCTACCCCGAAATCCGGGACAGGAGCTTTGCCAGAGCCCTGTATGCCTATATAAAATGTATACTTTCCGTTTCGCTCGGCAGAAGATGCTCCAAGGAGGGATTTTCCGAAATCAGTTCGGCCCTCGCAAGATTTTCTGCACTGCAGGCGGCCAAGATAAGAATCAAATACGGACTGCGCTTGTCTTTCGGACTTGCCGGATATAAGTTTCGCCCATGAAAATTCTGATGATCATACCCTTCATCCCCTATCCGCTGGATTCGGGTGGAAACCAGGCCTTTTTCTCGATGGTGAATTACCTGAAAGACACTCATGACATATCCCTGCTGTTTCCGGCCGTAGGCCGCGACAAAGATAAGGTAAGGAATCTGGAACAGGCTTTGGACGGCAAGGTAAGGATTTATACGCACTCCGCTCCAGGGAGGGTTGCGGGCTCCCTGGTGGGGCTTGGCACCTATATGAACGTCCTCTCGTATGTCCATGCCTCATCAGGGAGGAAGATGCAACGCTGGATAGGACGCAATTTCGACAGAATAGTAGATAAGCCGGAACAGTTCAAAATGGCATCCCAGCTTTACATGGACATGCCCGATTTCTCCGACGACTTCATGCAGTTCATATATGAACTCTGCGAGCGGGAGCGCTTCGACTGCATTCAGGTGGAATTCTTCACTTGCTTCCCCTTCAAGATGCTGTTCCCGCCCAAGGTCAAGACGGTATTCGTAGAACACGAGATACAATTCGTGCGCATTGCAAACGAGATGTCGCTTTTCGGTGAAGTGACATGGCACGACAGGGTCCTGTCTGAACGGAAGAAGAACGAGGAGCTTGCGGAACTCGCCTCGTTCGACAAGATCATCACCCTTACCGAAACCGACAGGAAAATACTCTCGGAATACCTGCCTGCAGACAGGATAAGCGTGTCACCCGCCGTAATCAGCAAAAAAGACAGGGTCCTGCCATTCAAGGAATGCGGCGTCGAGTTCGTATATGTAGGCGGAGCCCAGCACACGCCCAATCTCGACGCGATGATCTGGTTCTGCAACGAAATAATCCCCGTGCTCCGTGAAAGGAATTTCACATTCAGACTCTATGTCGTGGGACAGTGGGGAGCCCGTCTCGTCAAGGCCTTCAAGAAGAAATGCCCGGAAGTCGAATTCACTGGATACATCGGAGACCTGGAAGCCTTCCTTAACGGCAGGATTTCCCTCGTGCCCGTAAGAATCGGAAGCGGAATGAGGATAAAGATATTGGAAGCCATACATTCCATGTCCCCTTTCATAACGACTACGAAAGGCGTGGAGGGCCAGGATTTCAGGGACGGAGAAGAATGTCTTGTCTGCGATACTGCGGAGACCTTCGCCTCTGCCATGATGTCGCTCGCGGCTGACAAAGGGCTTCAGGAGAAACTTGCAGGACAGGCTCTCGCCAAGCTGCATGGCTCATACGATAACAGCGAACTTCTGCAGAGAAGGGCCAGGTTTTACCAGGAACTCGCAGAAGAGCTGCCGGTCCGGGAATAGTTCCGGCCACGAGATTGCTCTGGCCGGCAAGGTACTCTATCCCCTCTCCATCAGTTCCGCTTCTTTCCTGTAAATCTTGTTCCTGATTTGGAGCAATGTTTCATTTATGGACTTGGCTGTCACACTTGTGCCTTTGACCCTTTGCCTGGAATTGTCCCATTCTTCGGGACGTACATACTTTCCTGTTGAAAATGAAGACCTTTCGCCATTCAATGTAATTGTGGCATTGATTGGAGCAAGTCCATTTTTCCTCACCTTGCTTGGACTTACCCAGAAATTGGTTGTGAATGTATGGGCCGGTAGAGTCTGGAAGCATACATTCCTTTGATAATCTTCAACTTATAGAGAAAAGTGCGGCCATTTCTTAATTTTGGAAAAATGGCCGCGGATAAGAAGCACTTTGAGCCCGGGACAAGCCTTTTCCAGCCTGTTTTACAGCATTGGTTCCTTCTTCATGGAGACTCTTCGGAACTTGGATTTCAGAGCAGATTGCCTGGCCTGTCAAGCCTGCACCGGACAGCTCTTCACTGTTGAAAACCTGCTCCCGCATACATTGCCTATAGTGCCCAGGTCTTTCCGAAGCCACGGGCCAAGGCAAACGAAAAGTCCTTGTAATTATCAAACTACAAGGACTTTAGGAAGTGTATAATCTACAAGACTACTTGCTGAGAGCCTGCTCTACGGCAACTGCCACTGCGACGGTTGCTCCTACCATAGGGTTGTTGCCCATTCCGAGGAAGCCCATCATCTCCACATGCGCGGGAACTGATGAGGAACCTGCGAACTGTGCGTCACTGTGCATGCGGCCCATGGTGTCGGTCAGGGCGTGGGTTGTTGATAGTAGATAAAAGTTTAATTTACAAATAATTGATTTTCAGTCTAATATAAACATTAGAAAGAATTTCCGTCAATAAAATTGGTTGATTTCTTAATTTGGTTTGATATAAGCCACAAACTCATTGTCTTAATTTCTCATTCTCCAGCCTACGCCATAATTTCCCGATTTTTCTGTTTATATACCCCTCACGGAATTGTGTCGTAGATAACAAAATGGTTTATAGAACTTTAATTTCTACAGTCCATTTATTCTTTACTATACAAGGTATTGCTTTATATATTGGAATACCTTTGTGAACAGCGCAGTTTTTCATCATTTGCTTATTGGCATCTGTCATATATTCTCCTACAATAATGGCTTTAATAGTAGTTGCTGGCAAATCAAGCAAATAGCCGTTTCCAATATTATGTAAATGTTGATTTTCATTGAGGTTGCCAATTATCATTCTCCACTCTTTTTCGTTTTGCCAAATTGACTTGTCTTTATATAGATGCAAATAATGAAACAATCTGTCTTCCCCTTTAATATCACCACTTATTGCATCTTGAACAGTATATGTTTCCCCTTTAATTGAAAATGAATTTCTGTAATTATTCAGATTAAAAGGTCTATTTGCATAATGGACTTTTTGGAGATAAATGGGTATTCTATAAATGCTTGGAAGTGTATCTGATAATATCTCAAAATCGAATTCTAACGCATATCCAGTATAGTTCGCTGCATAAAGTGACCACAAATGCCTATTATCTGCTTGTTTTCCCTCTGAAAAAGAACAAATGCCATGCTTGTCAAGATTTTTCTCTCCCGTTTCACTCCATTGTATATCTTTACTAAATTTCTTATAAGATGATATAATCAATTTGGTCGTATCAAACGGGTCATTAAGGTTTGACGGCTTGGAAAAGAATATTTGATTTTTGCAGAACGCAGTAAAGTTATAATCTTGTGGACTGTAATATTTGAATATACCCATATCATCAATCAATTAAAGTCCCTCCACCATACAGCAGAGGGACGGTTTAACTTATTTATTCAACATATTCGATTATATCCCCATATTCCTCCTCTATCATCCTTATATAAGTTTCACCAAGCACATGATATTTATATAGAATAACTTTTGTAAGGGGATAATTGCTGCTGCAATCCAACTCTGTCAATGCTGTACAGTTACTTAAGTCAAGAGAAGTAAGGTAATTGTGGCTGCAATCCAAATATGTCAATGCTGTGTTGTTACTTAAGTCAAGAGAAATAGGGCGATTGCTGCTGCAATCCAAATACGTCAATGCTGTGTTGTTACTTAAGTCAAGAGAAGTAAGGCTAACATTGAAGATGCACTCCAAATATGTCAATGCTGTGTTGTTACTTAAGTCAAGAGAAGTAATGCCACTGTAGCTGCAACCCAAATATGTCAATGCTGTGTTGTTACTTAAGTCAAGAGAAGTAAGGGGTCCATGACATCTCAAATATGTCAATGCGGTGTTGTTACTTAAGTCAAGAGATTCAAAGGTTCCTTCACATCTCAAATATTCCAGAGAAGTGAAATATGAAATCTCATCCATATTCCTAACGCCGTCGCTGTCAACAACTCTTAAAACAACGACACTTGCTGCTTCTTTCTCTGAAATCTGTCCGTCATTGTTCTTGTCTACATCAACTTCATAATCTACATCATTCCAGGAAACGGTATAAGTTTCCAACAAAGCATCAAGGAAATAAGGGTCTTTGAACTGGATAATCGGACTGTTATCCGGCTGTTGTGTCACAGTTACTGTCGCTGTTTTTCCTTTGCAATCAAATGTTACTGTGCCGGTGCGTTCTCCTGCTGTTTCATTGTAATCAATAGACAATGTAACAATATCACCATTGTTTCCTTTATCTGCTGACAATCTTATCCAATTATCAGCAGTTACCGTCCATTCATCTGTGCTCGTAACAGAAATTTCATACTTTCCACCCTCTGCTTCTGCCTTTATCTCCGTTGGTGTGACAGATACCGAATGCTCCTTTGCACTTTGCGTTATAGATACACTTGTGGAACTGTTACCGCAGTAGAAGTCTATATAACCATACCTTTCATCTTCGGTGTTGTCATATGGGTCTACCGTAATGGTAATCTTATCTCCGTTCTGTCCAGAAGTGGCCGAGAGTTCAAACCAGCCTTCGGAAGTATAGGCACTCCATTCTCCGGAACTTGTGATTGTTACTGTCTTGTTTCCTCCCGTTGCATCAAAGTTGAGTTCAGTCGGAGAGACACTGATAGACGCATCACGATTTGGGTCTTCTGGCTTCGTACATGAAACCAGAACTGCCGACATAAGAGCCAGCATTGATAATGTCTTTTTCATATTATTGCTATTTAATAGATTATTTCTTCAAACGGCTCTATCTTGCTTTCTTCTTCGGTGGTTCTTGCTTCTTTTAATTTTCGGATAAAATCCTCAAAAACGTCCACAGGTATCTGTCCGAGCATTGTCGTCTGTTTATTGTATTTATCCATAAAACACAAAAAGTCAGCGCCCTTTATATTCTCTCGTTCAACACAATTATGGGCATAAGCATTTCTTAAATGGTAAATCAGACTTGGAACTTTAGAATTGAATTTATCTCCGAATGCGAAGAATGATACAGGCTCTTTTTCAAATATCTGTTTATGGATTGGCATAATCACAGTCTGAAAATCATCTTGATACATAGCAAGTTGTTTAAGAGACTTCTTGATTTTTGATACTTGAAAACCTCTCGGATTCCGTTTGACCTTGCTTTCGTAGTAGAGCACAATTTCCTTATATCCAAACAATAAGTCCGGATTTGATAATGTTCTATACCGCTTTTTCATGGCTTTACCCTACTGCCCAGCCCCAAGACAGAATTTGGTATATACAACAAAAGTGTGAGGCTGTTTCGTCTATCAATCTGAAGGTTGTGGCAAACCCGAATCAAATAAACGATGCAATACCCCACACTCGAATAGATATGGAGTATCGGCATAGACACACCGACTGCCATAGTCTAAACAAGAATGAGTGCTGTTCGTTGTCCTTGATTCTTTTGAAAATTGCCACATTTTCAGATTCGGACAGTGCGAAAACACTTTCAATATGTCCGCCTTACGGATTGCTCCATAAGACATTACAAAGGTATGAAAATATTCCACAAACAGCACTCATATTTAGGGTATTGCATCTAAATATCTGTCATTGTCGCGATTCGGTTTCCTCCGCAGCGATTTCAGCCATGATATACTCATATTCAGCCTTGCACATATAGAACTCCGCGCAGGTGTTGAAGTACTTTATGCCAGTAGTCAGCATGGAATATTCAACCTCCCAGAACATGTCTCTCGGCTTCTTCTCCAGTTCCGCCAGTTCGCGTTTCAACTGTTCCCTCTGTCTGACACTTTCCCGAAGTCTCATCTCGAACTCTCTGATTTCTCTTGTCGGAACGAATGTGTCCCAGTTCATTTCCTTGCTCATATTGTTTGCATTTAATTGGTTTGTTGTTTCTTCCATTCGGATTTTCCATTGATTCCCTGTGCTTTGGATTCTCCGTTGATTACATTGATTTGTCTTTGTCCAGTTCAGCCATGAAGTCCAGCATAATGTCTGTCCATATCTTGAACTCCCTTTCATACGCACTCTCTGCCAGATAATGACAGTATTCTGCCCTTGCTTCGTAATACTCAATCCCTGCCTTGAATATCCTTTGCTTCATCTGGTGTTTCAAGTTCTGCTGCTGTTCCTTTGCAAGATTGTCAAGTCTCCTTTGCAGCCTTTGTTTCCTTTGTGAGTTTGCCTTTGCATCCCTGTAAAGTTCTTCAGCATAATCTGACGGTGTAAATCCGTTGTAACCTGTCGTTTCTTTCATTGTTCCTTTGATTTTTAATTGGTTATAGATAAATGAAATATCCAACTCAATCTCCAGTTTATTTGGAAACTGAATCGGATATTCCTTTGCTTTTCCATCCCTTGATAGTTTCATCAGTTCGACATATCCTCCGCTATCTTCTGAATCACCCAATCCATTGAGAGACCTTGACCCGAAGTCTGTCTGCCCCACCAGTAACAATCGTAAGCAGCAAGTATCACTTCTCCGTTGTTTTTCAGCATATCAGCCAAGTAGGGAGTAACCAACCACCATTCGAGGACATCGGTATCCTCATCGAAGTTCTCCAGTTCATCCCAGAGGGTGTCATCGTGTTTCATGAGTTCTTCTATGACGAGATTCTGGTTGTCGAGAATCATGTCGTCCACAATCTGTTGTGCTGTCATATCATATAAACGAAAAATGCCGCCCCTCGTGGGAACGGCTGGTTAAACATAAGTGCTGACTAATATCTGGAGTATCAGCTGTTTATCGAAAGGTTTGCAAACTGCTGTTTCGTATGAGAGTGTGTCTTAATCCAATTATATCTAATCCAGTACCTTTTCGGAGTACCCTACCTATGTAGTCACTTGAAGTGGCTTCTGTTTCCCATTGAAGTATGGGTAGGGGTGCTTTGGATAGATACTATGCCCGTGTATTTGACCTCCGTTGATTTTGGATGTGGGCAGGTATAGTTAAAGGTATGTTTCCAACTCTATCCGCTTGTTTATCTGGAATGAGTATCGGTATAGTTAAAAGGCAGGTGTCCCAACTCAAATTTTCATCCAACTAAAAATCATTTTGGAGAATACATCACTGTCATTATCCATACCCACTTTCCCATTAGATAGATCTGTTATCTGTAAATGGAGCAAGCATTTCATCGGTTATCTCCGCTGCTATCAATCCTGCGCCTGTGCTCACATTTTCTATAACATTCTTCAGTTCCGGCGCAATATCGGTAGCATCCTGTTCTACGGCTCTGGAGACTGATTCCCGACAGTGGATTTGAGGTAATATTTTTTATGGCATGAAATGCTGTTCTTATAGAAACCTCAATCTCGTGCCCGAAAAAATCTGTCAGTTTTTTATCTGGAAGCAGGAGGACATCTTTCAGCCCTCCCTTTCCACCTTAAAACTTGCTCCGGATGAATCTGCTTCTGATAATCGTCATGCAGGAGACTGTCTTGCCCTCAATCTTCCTTGACATCGTGCTTGTGTCGTACCATTGCTCCATGTCGGTTGCCTTTGCCCTCCTGCTGATACCGAGGGTGTCATATATCTTCTGGAGTTCCTCCTTAATCTTCTTTACAGGGATAGGTGTCTGCTTCGGGAATCTCCTGTCAGCCATTTCGACTATCTTCAAGTCGGTGTCCAACCTTGACATTGCAGTAAGAGCATCCTGTATCGCCCCGACCCTGTATTTGAGTGCCTTGACTTTCTGGTCTCCCAGTTTCGTGTATGCGTCCCTTATGAACGGGTATATCGCTTCCGACAGTTCTATCTCCCAGTCGGTATTGAACATTATCGGCTTCTCTCTCCTTATCTCGCTGTATCTGGTGTATATGTCCTTGAAATTTGTCCTTGATTGTGTCATTGTCTGTATGTTTTTCGGTGCTGTGCCGGAATCGCACTCCTCTATGCTGATTCCGTTCTTCTTCATCTCGTCCTCTACCGTGACCTGTGAACTGTAGATCCCGTTCACGACCTTGTATCCGACTATCTCCAGCTTCGCCATGTTCCTGTCTACCGTAAGTTTCCCGTTGTCCTCTATAACGAACGGTCTGTTTATGTATGGCAGGCTGTGGATTATGCTCGCTCTGAAATCTTCCGAAAGGGCGTTTATATGCTCCAAGTCCCGCTCCGTCTTTTCTACCGCTTCCCATGTCGCTTTCTCGAACTCGTCCGGACTTACTGTCTTCTGGTTTCCGGTAGTGCCGTACAGGTGTATGACTTCACCGTTGTATATGGAGTTCCGGATTCTCCCTGCTATCTGGATGAACGAGGTGGATATGTCCGGCATCGTATGTGTCTTGTATGGCTCGCTGACTATGAATGTCCGTCCTTTCTCATCATATATGTCACATCCTTCGAATGCCGTTGAAGTGTAGAGGTTGAACATCTTTACAGGGTCGGAGGTGCCGCTTATCGGGAATCCGTGGAGTTTGGCTATGTTCTGTCTCCCGTTGGACTGTGAACATACGACCCTTGTGTTATCTGGAGTAAGACATGCATTGCGTATTATCCAGCCTATTCCCTCCACACTATTAAGGAAGATATGCCAGTCGCTCCCTATATCCTCCCCTTTGAGCCTTTTCCTGCACAGTTCTGCCATATAGGAAAGGGGACTGCCGTATATTCTGTAACTCCGTACTTTGGTCGGCTCCATGTGCGGTCACTCTATCCTGTATTCCGGTAATCCGAGAAGTTCTTCAAGCCAGTATTCCTTCTCTATCGGTGTCGCGGACATGTAGGTGACTCTCTCAAAGTCCCTTGCAATGGACAGCAGGTTTCTTATCGCACTGTTCCGGAAACTGTACTGGTTGAACAGCAGATGCCATTCGTCCACACACAGGTGCATCTCCCTGCATGGCTCATATCCGAGGGAAGCCAGTGTCCTTCATACTTTCGGCACTGAATCGTAGGTCGTCATTATCTTCGGGAGGTCTCCGTGGATTTGCATATAGTCCGCAATTTCCTTTGTCTTGTCTCCTTCTCCGTATATCGGCAGCAGGACTGGTTTGTTCTCGCTGTTCTCCGGAAACTGTGCGGTCTTGTTGCGTATGAGTTCCGTGAATGGTGCCGCTATCAGTGTGGGCGTTTTCTGTACAGTTGCCAGCGTTGTAGCACCGCATCCTGTTGTCCCCTTGCTCAATATGCAGTTCTCCGGTATCTTCTCCATTCAGTCTCCGAGGTGTCTTGCTCCCTCCGGTGCTGTTATCTTCGTGTCTCTTGAATTGGTCGTTGTTTGATTGTCATTTTCGTATTTACGCATAACGATATAGATTTTGTTTTTGGAATTAAAACAGACTGTCATTCAGCCATATCTTTTACATATACACCGATTACAATAATTTTTGAGTAATGAAATCTGTTTATTATAGACCTTGAATTTCGCAACTCAAAAAATATGGTAGTTCTCGGAATCTCGTTTATCTGGAGTCTCTTTAGGTCGTTAAAGCTGCTCTGAAAATATGGTAAGTCAAGGCATAGTAAAGGGAGCAGGCATTTTCAGCCCCTCCCTCTTATCTGTGTATCGTTACGCATATATGACCGGCTTCTCCGTGACCTTTTCGGAGTCAGCCTGTGACCGGATTTGCCACTGTGTTTTTCTTGATTTCAATATACGAATATAGTAAAAATTTTCGAGACTTCCAAATCAAAATCCATTGAAAATAAAGAAGTTGAATCTGCCCGAACTATGACATCTTCCCATTCCTGCAATACGGGTCGGATATGTTTTCGGCATATCGGAGGTGCTGGATTGGCTGTTTATATGGAGACCTTTGGGGTATTGTCTACGGAGTGGCTGCATTTCATTGTCCAGTTCTCCGGCATTTTTTGGAAACCGTTATGGAGACTTCATCGGCTGTCAGTTTATATGGAATGAGATCAAAGTTCTGTTTTATCTGGAATTGGAATCATCTGTCCAGCCTATTATATGTTCCCGATACACGGTTTCTGACAGTGTTTTGTTGCCGTATACTATGTTTCGGATACTGTACAGACCATGAAACTATGTTTTCAAGTACAAAACAGACCCGAAAACCATGTTCCAAGTATGTTTTATATGCTGAAAAATCGATTTGTAGTTAAGACATATTGTTGCGTTTATGAAGATTTCAGATAAAATTTCCTTTGACATTTAATATATTCCGTATTTTTGTAAAATCTAATAACCAAAATGCATTGAATATGTTTTTAGTTTATGCACAAAATCAGTATTTAAGTGGATTGAACCCTTTTGGTGGTAGAATTGATATTGCCACTTTTAAATATAAAAAGGATGCAATAGAATTTTACAACTATTTAAAGAATGATTTGGATGATTATGTTTCCAAACATGGATACAGCAATCCTGTCGAACTTACGCAAAATATGAATAAAACTGGATATTTATTCCAAATTAGATATCAATGTCTTGTAAATATTAATCAACTTTTATATTTAGAAGTATGCAATCGCTCTGATTCTTATTATAAAGACCATTGGTTTGATTATTGCAACATTAATGGGGAAAATGTACAATATGATGTTTGGCAGGAACAAGTTTGGAAAGAGCAATTTCCAGATTTATTTACAAATGTAATGCTACCTCCAACGGCAAAAAGTGTTACTGATTTTCTTAAATCAAGATGATTTTTGATATGCCAGAAGAAACAGGGGGAGGTCTCATATCGGGGCTTCCCCTTGTCTCTTTATATGGATGCGTGGCTTCACTGTGGCTGCACCGAGAACACATCCTTGATTTCCTGCGAGTAGACTATGCTTCCGTGGGGGAATGTCAGTTTGCGGTTCTGGAATGTCCTGCCGTTGGAGGTTCTGATGAAGTCCCTTACGGTCTGGGCGTATTCGATGTGTCGGTACTGGTGGCACTGGAGCCAGTCGATTCCCCTTGTCATGTCGGGGTCTGGATTGCTGCTGCCGATGTCCACGAGCCCCTGCGAACCTCCGATGAGGAATGAGAGTACGAAGCCCTCTATCTCCCTGTTCAGAAGAAGCGCGAAGTCGAGTTCTATTGTCCCTCCGTAGCGGAGTCCAGTCCAGTAGTATGCCTGTCCGCTCTGGTCTATTCTCGGTGTGAGGATTAGCGAGGTGTCGGGAAAGTTCTCTGCTGCCGTTCTGATGAGTGAGACGAGTTGCGCGTTGGTCATTCCCTTGAGTTCGTTGCGCTGATAGGGTGTGAATGCTGTGTTGTTCATGGTGATTGTGTTTAATGGTTGTCGGGTTGGATAACAGAAAAGGACAGGATATTGCACCTGCCCTTTGCCGTTGATTGGATTGGTTTGAGTTGGGAATTAGGTTGGACATTCAGTATTCCTCCGAAACAGTGTAGTTGTCAATGATTCTGTCCATTTGCTCGCCTATACAGCGGTCTATCAGTTTGGCGTAATGAGTGGTCATGCGCGTGTTCGTATGTCCCATCATTTTGCTCACGACTTCCAGCGAAATGTTGTTGGATAATGTGACTGTCGTTGCGAATGTATGTCGGCTTGTGTGAAAGGTTATCCGTTTGTCTATTCCGCACAGTATCGCTATGTCTTTCAGATACTTGTTCACATCTGCGGCATCCTGTATAGGCAACAGTTTCTCCCCTCCCTTATACTTGTCCAGAATCATCTTGGCTATCGGTAAAAGTGGAATCCTCGACAATACGCCTGTCTTCACTCTCCGTTTCTTAATCCAGATTCTTCCAGCACCGTCTGTCTCGAAATGCTCTGCTGTCAAGGTTTTTATGTCAATGTAACTTAAACCTGTGAAACATCCGAACAGGAACATGTCTTTTGCCCTTTCAAGTCTCGGGAGCGGTGTGTCGAAGTTGATTATCCTGCGGAGTTCATCTTCATCAAGGAAGTCTATCTCCACTGGCTCTCTTTCCACCTTGTAGGCTGCGACAGGATTGTAACTGATATATGAATTGGAGACTGCGATATTCAACAGTTTCTTCAGAAATTTCAAGTGTTTCGTGGTCGTATTCTGCTGCATATTCTTCTCATTCAGCAGGAACGCATGAAAGCCTTGTATAAAGTCCAGATTAAGTTCTCGGAGATACAAATCATTCCTCCCGTACTTGCTCCTTATATACTCTTGCAGAAGTTTTCCTCCGTGCTCGAAGTTGAAGTATGTGGATTTTGCGACTGTCTTTCCGACCATAGAACGGCACTGTGAATTATGTGCTTCAAGAACACTCATCAGACTATGCTCTTTCAGACTTTCCACCTTGTCGAAATAGGCATCACGCAACAGTTCTGCCGTTATCACGAATCCCCTGTCAAGTAGTTCCGCTTCTTTCTGGTAGATTTTCGCTTTCAAGGCTGACAGAAACTTGTTGATACTTTTGGTTTCTTCACTGTTTCCTCTTACGAGTTGTCGGGATTTGTCCCAATTCTGCACACAGACCCTCTTGCCCGTGGAGAAAAACGACCTTGCCCCGTTTACGGTCAATGCCACCTCTATAATGGCTGTACCGTCTTTCTTGACACGACTATCCCTCACAAAAAACAGGATAGCAAAAGAACTTCTTTCCATTGTCTAATCGTATTAAAAATTACACTCTGGAAATTCTTTCTCATGTCTTTTAGTCTAAAAATCAATTATTTAACGCACTTTTTGTGTGCAATTCACGATTTCCCGAAAATGCACACAGATTGCACACAAACTTCCCTCGAAATCCCCCGTTTCAGCCAATGTCAGCCTGTTACCGACACATGACGCGACAGCAGATTTTTCAGTATGCCACAGCCCGAAATTCCCGTGAATATCCTGCCAGCCATGCACAGAATATCTCCGAACTTTCACCGCAATGACACTGCTACATCCCAGCAAATCCCATACACCTCCATACACGAAAAATCCCCGTAACTTCATCGGTTACAGGGATTTGTCAGAGTATGTAAGCTTGTCTTACTTGCTGAGAGCCTGCTCAACGGCAACGGCTACTGCGACGGTGGCGCCTACCATAGGGTTGTTGCCCATTCCGAGGAAGCCCATCATCTCAACATGGGCGGGAACTGATGAAGAACCTGCGAACTGGGCATCGCTGTGCATGCGGCCCATGGTGTCGGTCATACCGTAGGATGCAGGGCCGGCTGCCATGTTGTCGGGGTGCAGGGTGCGTCCGGTGCCGCCGCCTGATGCCACTGAGAAGTACTTCTTGCCCTGGAGGGTGCGCTCCTTCTTGTAGGTTCCTGCAACGGGGTGCTGGAAGCGGGTGGGGTTGGTGGAGTTTCCGGTGATGGAGATGTCCACTCCCTCGAGGTGCATGATTGCCACGCCCTCGCGTACGTCGTCGGCGCCGTAGCAGCGAACCGCTCCGCGGACTCCGTCGGAGTACTTGGTCTCATTGAGGATGTTCACCTTGCCGGTGGCGTAGTCGAACTGGGTCTGCACGTAGGTGAAGCCGTTGATGCGGGAGATGATCTTGGCGGCGTCCTTTCCGAGTCCGTTGAGGATCACGCGGAGGGGCTTCTTGCGCACCTTGTTGGCCATCTCGGCAATCTTGATGGCGCCTTCGGCGGCAGCGTAGGACTCATGTCCGGCGAGGAAGGCGAAGCACTCGGTCTCCTCGCTGAGCAGACGTGCCGCGAGGTTGCCATGTCCGAGACCCACCTTGCGGTCATCGGCCACGGAGCCGGGGATGCAGAATGCCTGGAGACCCTCTCCAATGGCCTCGGCGGCCTCGGCAGCGGTCTTCACTCCCTTCTTGATCGCGATGGCGGCGCCTACCACGTAAGCCCACTTGGCGTTCTCGAAGCAGATCTTCTGGGTGTCCTCGCACATCTTGTAGGGGTCGATGCCCTTCTCGGTGCAGATAGCCTTGGCTTCGTCGATGTCCTTGATGCCATATTTGTTGAGAGCTGCGTTGATCTGATCAATGCGACGCTCGTAGCTTTCGAAAAGTGCCATAGTCTCTTACTCTTTACGGGGGTCAATATATTTCACTGCGTCGTTGAAGCGGCCGTAGGTGCCCTTCGCCTTCTCGATGGCCTCGGGTCCAGTTGCGCCGGCCTTGAGGGCGTCCATCAGCTTGCCGAGGTTCACGAACTCGTAGCCGATGACCTCGTTGTTGGCGTCGAGGGCCATGCGGGTGCAGTAGCCTTCGGTCATCTCGAGGTAGCGTGAGCCCTTGAGCTTGGTGCCGTACATGGTGCCGACCTGGCTGCGGAGGTTCTTTCCGAGGTCCTCGAGCGAGCCGCCGACGGGCAGACCGCCCTCGGAGAAGGCTGACTGGCTGCGTCCGTAGACGATCTGAAGGAAGAGTTCGCGCATCGCGGTGTTGATGGCGTCGCATACGAGGTCGGTGTTCAGCGCCTCGAGAAGAGTCTTGCCGGGAAGAATCTCAGACGCCATGGCGGCCGAGTGAGTCATTCCCGAGCATCCGAGGGTCTCTACGAGAGCCTCCTCGATGATGCCGTCCTTAACGTTGAGCGTGAGCTTGCAGCAACCCTGCTGAGGTGCGCACCAGCCGATGCCGTGGGTAAGTCCGGAAATGTCCTTGATTTCTTTTGCATGCACCCATTTTCCCTCCTCAGGAATGGGGGCATTGGCGTGGTTGGCGCCTTTGGCGACGCAGCACATCTGCTGCACTTCTTTTGTGTAAATCATATCCAGAAAACTAAATAGTATTTTTCGTAGGCGCAAAGATAAGAAAATCTGACATCAATTGCGAGCGGAACGCTTACGATTTTACAATATTTTACCGCCGTTTTAGTAAATTTGCAGCCGTGACAGCGAATTATTCAGATACCGTCTGCGCACCGGCCACCTCGGTCGGCACGGGCGCCGTCTCCGTCATAAGGATCAGCGGGCCGGAGAGCCTCCGGATCGTCGACAAGGTGGTCCGCTTCCGCAGCGGCAGCGCCTCGGAGTCGCGCGGCTACGTACTGAAATACGGGGAGATCCCCGGGGTGGACGAGGTGGTCGCCGGAATCTACCGCGCGCCGCATTCCTACACCGGGGAGGACTCGGTGGAGCTGTGCTGCCATGCTTCGGCCTACATTGCCGGACGCATACTGGAACTGCTATGTGACAGCGGCTGCCGGCTCGCGGAGGCCGGAGAATTCACGCGCAGGGCGTTCGTGAACGGGAAGATGGACCTCGCCCAGGCGGAGGCGGTGGCCGACGTGATAGCCTCGAGCTCCGAAGCGCAGCACCGGGTGGCCCTCAACCAGCTCCGCGGCGGCTACTCGGCCGAACTCGGGAAGATACGCGCCGAACTGCTGGAGCTCACCTCCCTCATGGAGCTGGAGCTGGACTTCAGCGAGGAGGATCTGGAATTCGCCGACCGGGGCAGGCTGGAGGCTCTGCTGGACGACGCGATAGCGCGCTGCAGCTCCCTCGCCGACTCATTCAGGCTCGGCAACGCGATACGCAACGGAGTGCCGGTGGCCATCGTGGGCGCACCGAACAGCGGCAAGAGCACGCTGCTGAACGCCCTTCTGCACGACGAGCGGGCAATCGTCTCCGACGTGCCGGGCACCACCCGCGACACCGTCGAGGAGACCTGTGTGATCGGGGGCGTGCTGTTCAGGTTCATCGACACGGCGGGGATACGCGAGACCTCCGACAAGGTCGAGCTTCTCGGCATCGAGAGGAGCTTCAGCAAGGCTGCCGGGGCCGAGGTGGTGCTGGGAGTGGTCGACGCGGGAGGCGGGGATGACGTTTCTTCCGCCCTGGATCAGATAAGGAGACTCGTCGGGATGGTGGATCCGAGCAAGCAGAAGCTCGTGCTGCTGATGAACAAATGCGACAAGATTACCAGGGTTGACGGCTCAACTGCAACCGGAACGCAATCCGCCACTTTGCAGGACGAATCTGACACAGCCGGGTTCTATACCTCCGCAGAAGAGCTTCCAGGCACTACTCCTGAAGTCTCTTCTGCAGCTCGTTGCGATGGAGCCGATTTTTCTGGCCCCGATAGCTCTTCCACAAGAGAATTTAGCGGCGGAACGGAATCTAACAAAAATGTTATAATGATAAACAATCTTGTTAAATCACTTATCACCGAGAATGATGTGCCGGAAGTGTTATGGATTTCCGCCAAAAGAGGCTTCGGGCTCGACAAATTGCGCAAACTGCTCGCATCGATGGTCGGGAAGGCCTCCGCGGACGGCGTGCTCGTCACCAACGCACGCCACGCCGCAGCACTGCGTGACGCCGCCGCATCGCTCCGCACCGTGCAGGCAGGACTCGCCTCTTCCCTACCCTCCGACCTGCTCGCGGAGGACCTTCGCGAAGCACTCCGCTCCCTCGGCAGCATCACAGGAGAAATCAGCACTGACGAAGTCCTCGGCGAAATCTTCGCGAAGTTTTGCATCGGGAAATAAATACACCGAACCACCCTCTACGCGCCCCGTACAAAACCTCCTAACTCTCACATAATCAACGATAAAATGTTGAAAACTTTTCCGGATTAGTTTGGGCTAATTCGGGATTTTTTTGCTATATTTGAACCACATTTGAACCACGCGTGGTTCAAGACTATGGAGGGCACCGGCCGAATACCATCCCTTTACATAGGTTTACGTAGATTTACAAACTTGTACCCAATTAGAAGGGTCAAACGGCACGATGAAGGTTCTCCGCCCCATCTCCGCCAAAATGTTGTAAAAAGTATGCACATTGTGACAAAGACCTGCTCTTGCTGCGGCAACACGTTTACCACGGACATCCCGAGGCAGACGTACTGCAGTGTCGCCTGTCGCAATACGCAGAACACCCGTATCAAGCGCCAGCGCAAAGAAGCACGCATGGCCAGAGCAGAGGTGAAGGAAGCGAGAGCGACGCTCGAAGGAAAAGCCCACCTCTCCATCACCGAAGCCGCCAAATTCCTCGGAGTCTCACGCCCTACCCTGTACGCCCGCATCAATGCAGGGGAACTCCAGCCCGTCAAAGTCTCCTCCCGAACCGTCCGCATCCCGATGGAACAACTCAAAGCGGACAGCCTGTTGACGCCCCAGCCCAGCAAAGGCGATTTCTCCGTGCTCATATCAAAGGCCGAAGTCCTCGCCAAGTACAACATCTCCGAATCCTGGCTGATGCGTAAGATGAAAGAAGAAGGCATCCGCCCGCGCATCATCAAAGGCAAGGCCCACTACCCCCAAAAGGACGTGGACCGGATGTTCAAGCCCAAACCCACCTACAACGCGGAAGAATGGTACAACGCCGAGGATCTGATGAAGAGCGAGGGCTTCACGCGCAAATACCTTTCTTCATACGTGCGCGAGAAGAAGATAGATTGCAAGCGGATCGGACGGACGATGCTCGTGGACAAGAAGCAATGGGACCGCAGCCGCCTCTTCCAGGGCGACATCGAAAAGAACTACCTCACCGTCGACCAGGCCAAGAAGCACTACCACCTCGGCCAGCAGACCTTCTACGACAAAGTCAAGGCCGTCGGCATTGAAGGCATCCGCACCGGAGTCTTCGTCTACTACAAGATTGCCGACCTGGACCGCCTTTTCAAAGACAAAACGCCCAAGATACCCGCGGAGATCCGCAGGAACTACATGCGCAGCGGGGACGCCCTCAAGCATTACCACCTCGGCCAGAAACGCTTCAGCGAAGAGACCCGGGCCGCAGGCGTGACCAAAGTCAAAACCGAGGGCAACTACGTCTGGTACAAGAAAGATGAACTCGACAAGTTATTCAAAAAGATAAGCGATAATGGGAACAACTAAAGTAACACTTCGCCAGCGGCTGCTGCCAAGCGGCAAGATTACGCTCTACTTCGACTTCTACCCGCCCTTCCGCGACCCGAAGACCAAGAAGTACATCCGGCACGAATACCTGGGCATCTACCTCAAGAACAAGCCCAGATTCCAGGCCGACAAGGACGCCAACAAAGAGAAAATCGCCCAGGCCGAAGCGCTCCGCTCCGAGCGCGAACTGGCCATCATCCGCGGCCAGTACGACTTCCTGGACCGCACCAAGTTGAAGATGGACTTCCTCGCCTACTTCAAGACCAAACTGGACACCAAAGACCAGAAGTGGATTCGTGTCTACGACCATTTCAGCAACTACTGCGGGGGCAAATGCAAGATGGGCGACATCACCGTCCCCTTCTGCGAAGGCTTCCGCGACTACCTGCTCGATGCCGAACAGCTCAAGCACCCCGGCAAGAAACTCTCCCAGAACTCCTCCGCCGGATACTGGTCCACCTTCCGCGGCTTCCTCAAAATCGCTTATCAGGAGAAACTCTTGCAGGAGAACGTCAACGACTACCTCGAAGCCATCGAAGCCGTAGACGGACGCAGAGAGTTCCTCACCATCGAAGAAGTCCGTCAGTTGGCCGCCACGCCCTGCGACACGCCCGATCTGAAGGAAGCCTCCCTGTTCAGTTGTCTCACCGGCCTGCGTATCAGCGACATACTCGCCCTCGATTGGAGCAACATCGTAAAAGCGCAGGACGGAGGCTGGTGCATCCGCATCAAGACCGAGAAGACCGACACCGAGGCCACCCTTCCCCTATCGCAGGAAGCCTACGAACTCTGCGGAAAGCCCGGCACCGGACTCGTCTTCAAGAACCTCAAGCGCCACTACACGCAGAAGCCGCTCAAGGACTGGCTGAAGGATGCCGGCATCACCAAGCACATCACCTTCCACTGCTTCCGTCACACCTTCGCCACCCTCCAGGTAGCCGAAGGCACCGACATATACACCGTCTCCCATCTCCTCACCCACGCCAACGTCGGCACCACGCAGATTTACGCCGACATCGTGGACAAGAGCAAGCGGGACGCAGTTGAACGAATAAAGATTAAGAATAACGAGTAAAATAATGGATACCATGAGTAATTATCATGAAGAAGACGACGAGATGTTGGCTGAACTTGAATGTTGGGACCTTGATGATTTCTTGAATGCAACGCCGATCAATGAGGATATTTACGATCGGATTATGACCATCAGAAAAGTCAGCAAATTGGATCTCGACCCGGAGAAGTTATTCCGTGCTTGCTATTATCAATTGTATTGTGCATACACTGATGACCATCCCGAATTATTATTTGATGAGGAGTATGAACAAGCATTAGTTGAAGGAGAAGATGGCCTCAATATTTATGAGGTCGAAGTTGCCCATTGTATTATGCGAACTCTGCTTGATGTGCAGCCATCACTTCCAAAATCTGTTAATCGGTATTATACGCAACTCGCCATCACCGCTAATAAACACGGTGGCGTATCCGAGACATTCAGAAAACTCGCGGCCGATAAAAAAGCCGAAGGCAAAACGTATCCTATCGACTTCGAATACCTTGAATTCGGCGTAGAATTACCCGAGGACATTACGACAGCTGACTGGTATACGCTGACACACGGTTATCAAGAGCGCTACATTGAGAAGTTTGTTGAGATGGGACAAACCGAGAAGGAACAAAAGATGATTCTTATTGCCATTCATGCCCGTTACCGTCCCTATTGTCATCAACATCATGGGAACTTCTCATCAGATGACCCATTACACGGCTATTTCGATAATCAATTGGAACTGATTAAGATTCGGTTCATTAAGAAGAAACAGGCCGTTACTGCTACACCCGAAGCCAATGATAGTGTGGAGGTAACTGCTCTTAAGGAGAAGATTGCCAAACTCGAAACTATGCTTGAAGAACAGGATACCGACAGCCAGGGGAATACATTGAAATGCAAAACGCAAATCATACTTGAAATGCTCAAGAAGATGGATGCCGGAATAAATAAGAACGATATGACTAAAATATCAAAATTGGTGTCCTATCTTACGGCTGGCAACGCAAAGAAGATATACAATTACATGCAGGAAGGCATCTCGCTGACTGACTACCACGATGCCGAAATAAAACGGGCTAACGCCATTCTGAAAGACTTAAGCCTCAACTTCACCTTACATAAGGGATAGCATCCCGAAATCTACCACCGGGGGAAGGTGTTTTCCCCCACCGGTGGTAAGGCTTTATTATTCACACCTTTGCAGTACCATGCCTGCAGAGGTGTTTTTTAATCATTGCTGCTTCACCTTTGGCGACATGCCCCTTCGAGGACCACCGAGTAGCAAGGGAACCCCCGGCGAAGGGAAACCAATATGGTGACAACACCTACTACATTCGAGACGATGCCCTCCAAACTGGACATCCTCGAGGACAAGGTCAACCGCCTGGTCGCCCTTGTCGAAAAACTCACTGCACAGGAACCCGTCAAGGACGAATGGTTCGATGTCGATGGTCTCTGTGCTTATCACCCGGACAAGCCCGCCCGCAAGACGGTCTATGACTGGGTTACGCTCCGCCGTGTTCCTTATCACAAGGACGGCAAGCGCTTGCGCTTCCTGAAGTCCGAGATTGACGCCTGGCTTGCCGGCGGCTATCACAAGACGGAAGACGAGATGCAAGACGCAGCGGTAGATTACATCAACGCGCGAAGGGAGGGGCGGCTATGAAAACCCAAGAGATCCCCCGCCTCATCTTCGGCCCGCAGTTCAGCTTCTACCGTAAGCCGATTTGGAACACAGCGCCGTACAAACCCGTCTCCCTCTACGATGTATACTCGTACATCACGGGAGCCTACGCTGCGCCGCAGACCGAACACCTGCGGACGCTGACGGACAAGAAAGAAGCCGACGCCTACAAAGCAAAGGCGTTCGACTATGTGACCTTCGGCGGCACGTTCACGAAGCGTGACGACGATTGCCTCATCTTTCCATCCGATCTACTATGCCTGGACTTCGACCATGTGCCGAACGTTCAGATGTACCGCAACCAGTTCCTTGCAGACCCGGAATTCGAGACAGCATTGATGTTCACCAGCCCGTCGGGCCACGGCATCAAATGGATCGTGCCAATCAGGACCTGCTGCCACACTTATCAGCAAGTCTTCGCCGCCGTCACCAACTATGTGAAGGCGACCTATGGCCTGGTCCCGGACCAGAAATGCAAGGACATCTCGAGAGCGTGTTTCCTGCCACACGACGCAGGAGCCTGGATTAACCCCAAATACGTACCGTTCAATGCCCAGCGATAATTTCTACGACAAATGGCTTGAGCAAGAGCCTAAGCCATCCCCCCGTCCGCGGAAGGCGCAGCAGACCGGCATCACCCCATCGGATGATGTCGAGACGGTTACGCAACGGATTGAAGCCGCACGTATCGACATTACTGCCGATTACGGTGACTGGGTTAACCTGGGTTTCGCCCTAACGGAAGAATACGGAGAGAATGGCCGGGACTACTTCCACCGTCTCAGCCGCTTCTATCCCGACTACGACGAGGCCGAATGTGACCGCCAGTACGACAAGTGCCTGCGGTCCCACGGCACCGGCGTAACCATCCGCACCTTCTTCCAGTTGGCAAAAGACCACGGAATCAGCGTCTCCATTCCATCACTACCATCACAACCATCATTACCATCACAGGCACAACCCATAGAGGATATGCCCGACTTCTCACGAGTCCCACTTGATGGAACTGATGGAAACGATGGAAATGATGGTGGCGATCGACTTCCGATGCCGTCCTTCTACGCCAGCGTGAAAGGGAAACTCCCACTGTTCCTGGAGCGTGTGGCCCAGGTTAACAACTCTGATGAAGATGCCGATATGCTCATTTTGGGGGCATTGGCGGTCATTTCCGCCTGCCTCCCGAACATCTTCGGTATCTATGCCAAAATGACTTTCTACCCCAACATCTACTTGTTCGTGACAGCCCGTGCTGGCCGGGGAAAGGGACGCCTATCCTTATGTCGTTCCATCGTTTCTCCGATTCATGACGAACTTCGCGCTCAGGCAGAAGTCGAGGAGGAAAAGTACAAGTTGGAGCGAGAGGCGTACAAACGTCAGAAACGGGGAGACAACATCCCTGAGCCTACGCCACCTCCTATCCGGCTTCTCTTCTTCCCGGCCAACAGCAGCGCCACCGCCATTTATCAAGCCCTCAGCGAGAATAATGAGCAAGGCCTGCTGTTCGAGACGGAAGGAGACGTTTTGGCCTCAACCTTCGGGCAGGACTTCGGAGACTTCTCCAGTGGCCTGAGATGTGCGTTTCAACATGAACCGCTGTCATATTTGCGCCGCACCCAGCGTGAATATGTCAACATCAAGAAGCCACGCCTGTCCACTGTCCTTTCCGGTACTCCGAACCAGATCGTTAACCTAATGACCAGCGTCGAGAACGGTCTATTCAGCCGCTTCTTGTTCTATTACTTGGACAAAAAACTGGAATGGATCGACGTTTTCGACGAAGGAGACGGTGAACCTCTGGACGAGTATTTCGAGAAACTGGGCCAACAGTACCTGGCTTTCTACCACACGCTGCAGGAACTGTCCCCTATCAAGTTCCAGATGACGAAGGAGCAAGGAATTGCCTTTAACGGCCATTTCCGGCTCCTCCAGGACGAATATGTGAACTTGTTTGGGGATGACACCGTGGCTTCCGTTCGCCGCCTTGCTACCAGTACATTCCGCATAGCGATGATATTATCGGCGCTGCGGATTATGGAAGACGGCATTGTGGACAGCCCTCGCATCTGCAGCGAGGATGACTACCAGACCGCAATGGCCATCAGCGAAGTGCTCCAGCAGCACATGCTCCGCGTCATCAAGGAATTGCCCTCCGGCGGTTCCAAGATGGTCATAGGCCAGGCTAAGGAGCCGCTTCTGCTGAAAACCTTCTGGGATTCGCTCCCGGAGGAATTTGAGGCGAAAGACTTCAAGGCCGTAGCCCAGGAGGTCGGTCTGACCATTCCAACTGCCGAACGATACATCCGGCAATGGGTGGATACCCGACTTGACAAAGTCTCACGAGGACGCTACCGAAAGCGGTAATTCACGACGCAGCCCCGGTGACGAACCGGGGCTGTTTTATTCATATTATGCTGCGCTCATCTTATATACAGCGAGACAAGAATATGTTATGAAATACTGTCATTATCAAAAAGGGTCATCTGATCGCCTCTCTTCTCAATTGAAATGGCATCAATATCCTTTTTGATAGAGTCAATTAGTTCAATAGTTTGGTCACCGCTGAGGTTGTTATTAATGAAACACTTTATACCATGAGCGGCTGCAATAACAAAGAGATCTGACTTAGATAGTTTTTTCCCGCTTTCGTATAGCTGAATCACATCGTTCTTTGCATTAGTGGTCACTTCATCAATAGAGAAAGACCTCTTTGTTTTTGAACATATTATCATCGCATCGATGCTAATAGGCTCTTTAGCACTTGCTTTAGGCGTGGAAGCCATCAATTCCGCATGTACGGGGAAAACGTCGGACACAAAGAAACCAGACGACTTAATTGCCCTAGCAATCGACATCCACCCCTCTGGCCTTGAATGATGAAAGCTAAAAGCAAGTTTTCCTTTTGGGCGACAAACACGAAATGCTTCAGTAAAAACATTACCCAAAAGTGTCGCAAACATATCTGGATTCTGTTGCTGAACCTCATTGTCCCTACGGGATGTGTCTGTCCTAAAGAAGGGATACTTTCTCTTTAAAATAGGGCTCAACCAAGCATAAAAGAAATCACTTAGCTCGCTATAGTGTATAAAATCAAAATAGGGAGGGTCCGTAACGACAAAATCAACTGACTCATCGGGGATTGGCAGACTCGAACTATCGCCATTCAAAATAAGAGCAGACTGATTATGCGAAAGAAAATCCGTCCAATCGGATGCCAAATAAGGATTTAAAGGCTTACTCGCGACGGATTTTGAGCATTTTCCATCCGAATCGAGCCGGATTTCAAATGGAGCATCCAGATAGTGTTTAGCCGGCAGTAATCTTGAATAAAACAATGTAGAGAAACACCCACTACTATTATCGGTCCCCCAAATTGAATTCTCTAAGGGTGTCCGCTCTGGCTTTAAGATATGGTTCGAAAAGATAGGGCGGACAGCGCCTGTCCCCTCTCCTTTATAACTACAGAAAGTATTGTTAAATTCCAGAGTACTCGAGAAAAGACAAAGAAACTGCTCACGAATCTTTTCGTCTTTAATCTTCAGTATTCCGTCAAGGAGAAGACTAAGGCATAATAACTGACGGTCGTTAAAAAAGAGTTTCCACGAGGTATAGCCGTAACCTATCGCTTGATCTGTATTATACCCTGGTGGGACATCATACGAAGGGATGTACTCCTTAAAGTGAATAAGCTCCTTTTGCGCTTGCTTATACAAATCTGTGTCAAACTCTTTAATAGGAAGATAAACTTTGTCCCCATTCTCATCGATTGCGAGAACAGCATACATTCTTTCTTGAAGTATAGCGTCTTTGGGAATAAGGTCTTTTATCTTGTATACATTCCCTTGAGAGTCTTCAACAGTTGTTTTACTGGCCGGCCCCTTTTGAGGATTAAAAGAAACGTGGCAATTAGGACATTCGACATCTACAGAGTCATAACGACCCCGAAAAACATTTCCGCAATGAGGACAAAGAATAGACGCTGCCGGATTTTTGGACGGATACGCATTCTGAGCAAATACATATCGTGAGAACAACGGTATCTGCTCTCCAGAAGGAGTATTCACAACCTTAACCCAAAAATAATATAAGACTTTCAGTTCCTTCCCTGTTTGGGGGTCGATAGTAATATAATACTGCCTTATTTTTGGTGCAACAACACATTGCAACTTATTATACTCAGTGACTAAATCATCCTCGTCAACTCTTGTCAGTTCTTGACGAACGAGAAATGAACTTACGGGGTTGATGTCACATCCTATAGTACGTGCTCCCAACTTGAGAGTTTCTCCAATGGTCGTTCCGCTGCCCATAAAAGGATCGAGAACGATGAATTGCGAATAATCATTCTTCTTGTAGAACTTCTCCCAAACATGTTCTCCGCCTTCTTCGAAAAGGTATAAGAGCATACTCCTGAAAACGGAGCCAAGTCGTTGAGCCCACCACTTGTGAATATGGTAGATGGGGCGATTAATCTCTTTTCGCCAACTCTCTTTCTCGGCAATTCTGCTAATCTCCGTGAAAGGGAAACTATGTGGATTACTCTTCATCCTCGAAATCAAAAAGTTCCGTTAAACGATCTGCCATTTCTACCGGCTGATTTGCTTCATCCAATAATCTATAAGCTTTGAAAAGATGAATACAACGAGCATTCGGATTCGGGGTATGATTTGCAGAGAGGGTATTTGTAGTTAAATCAAAACTATATCCAGAGACAAGATTGTCGCTTTCTACTCTCACAAGTTCTCCAACACACTTAAAATCGTCAGGGGCTTCTATCCAATCAGGAACGATAAGTGTCGTAAGTCCAGTTGTCCCTTCCGTCAGCGCAAACGGTGTTGGAACCACATACATTTTTCGGTCACGAATCATAATATCTCCATACGAACCAAATCCATCTACATGTTTGTTCTTATGCTCATAATCACGTTGAGCATTTAGAAAATCACCATGACAAATGACAAGATCTATTACAGGATATTTTTGAATACGACCATGCTCGTACTCCGAGGTATCTTTAGGATACCGTCCAAAAACGTAGAATATTTCTCTTCCATTATGAAACCCGGTAGGGACATTACTATTAGCATCGTAATTCTTATCTCTACCCGGATACGCCAATCCTTTTATCTCATATCCTTCAGTATGCTCTACAAGACAAAAGTCCGGATATACATTTCTACCTGCACCTTCAAAATGGCACCCTATCTCTGAAAGGCGCGCTTCGCACCAGTTCTGAAAATGAAACTCTTTATCTTTGGCGCTCGTTTTCTCGATTAAAACGCCATCATGAATGGCTTTAACGCACGCTTTATAGTAATCAAAGCAGGTAGACATATTGTCAAAGTTTATATGATACTAATCTTACGTTATATTCACAAACCTGAAATACAATCATACAAATTTACAACTTTTTTGGATAATCCTTGTTGAATGCGGGATTTGCCCTCGAAAACCACGTACAGTTGAATGATGATACAATTGGTAAATTTGTAAATCCAAAACAATGTATTATATTTGCTCAGTAATTCTTGATGTTCTAAGGTTAATCCTGTTGCAGAATTATGGAAGTAAATACAAAATGTAAGTTCGTCAGCCTGGATAAGGTGACGGTTGAAACGCCACAAGGTGACCGTTTCACGCTGGGGCTCTCCGGAGTAATCCCATTTGAAATGCAGGAGCAGCACTGCCAAATCATCGCTGCACTCTTCGACAAATACTACCAGGGCGACCCATCTGTCATTATGGGGCCGATTCTTCGTGGTATGTACCAATGCCGCTGCTGGGCCAGTATCTTCTGGTATGGCCCGGACCGCGAGAACGAACGTGAACGCATTGGGGCAAAAATCAAGAGCCTTCGGATGGAGCGACGTATGGATGCTCAGGATGTGGCACAGCTTGCCGACATCGATGCTTCCAATTTGAGCCGAATCGAGAAGGGTAAATATTCTGCCGGTCTCGACATTCTTTGCCGTATCGCCGCCGCTATGGACTGTCATCTGGACATTGTCCCTAACAATAACCGTGTGAATATGGCCGGACACATCATCCCGGAAGACCATAAGAAGTGGCTTATCACGGCTAAGCGTAGCACATTCCGTCTGGCTGAATGCCTGGAGAAGTACGGAGAGTATCATTGGCAGCAGAGCCGATACAACGTCAATATAGGCGATACCATCTATGTCTACGTCTCTGAGGACCGGGAAATCAAGTACCGGATGACCGTGGAGGCGGTCAACGTCCGCTACGACCAGTGGATGATTCACCAGTGGATGATTCACGAGGAAGAGTTCTGGGTCGACAAGGATCGTATCAACCAAGACGAGACGGATACAAAGTACGCTCTCCTTCGCCTTGAGGCCACCTCCAAGTCCGGCAAACTCACGGAAGAGAATCTCACCAAACACGGTTTTCTCCGCGCCCCCCAGGGCACAAAAGAACTGGACGGTGAACTCCTTAGATACATCGAGAGGAGGTTCTAACTATGGGCGCATTCCTGACTTTTGCGCTGGATGAAGGCGGTGCCCTCGTCCACGTCGATGATGTTGCCAAAGGTATGAAGTGCGGCTGCCACTGCCCCCATTGCGATGCACCCCTCTATGCCAAGAATGCCGGACAAATCCGTGAGCATCATTTCGCCCATGCCCACGGACACGAATGCGAAGGTGCTTACGAATCTTCGCTCCACCTGCTCGCCAAAGAAGTCCTTCAGGAAGCTGGTCGTATAATGCTGCCTCAAACCAATACCGGTGCTTTTCCCTCCGGTCTGGTAAGAATACATAATGTTGAAGTTGAGAAGTGGGATGAACGCTATGGCTTCCGCCCGGATGTGGAAGGCATAATGGATAATGGCGAGCGACTGCTTATTGAATTCCTGGTCAGTCATAAGGTCGATGGTAAAAAGCGTCAGACCATCGTGGACAACCATCTCAAATGCATTGAAATCGACATTAACTACCAGGCCCTCGACAGAGCCGAATTGAAGGAATTCCTGACGGGTTCCACAGAAGATAGGAAATGGATTGTATCGATGCCTCCACCGCCCAAGAAGGCCGGAGAATCCTTCTCTTATGGCCGAAATCCCTTATATGAGAAGACCCGTGATGCTCTCAAGGAGATATTCGACGAAGGCACGCTGCTGATTCACCCTTTCCAGTATTCCCTATCCCACCAAGACCAGCCGTTTGACCTTCGTAAATGGGGATATGATGTATGCGAAGTAAACACCAAGTATCGTGGCTTCAAGTCCGATTTGTTGCTCTATAGGAGCCAAAGAGAGAACAAAGAATACATCTCCCTCAATATACGTGGTCGACGCCGTAGCGATGGCTATAAGCGTCCAAAAGGACTACGTATCATCGATGTCGTACTCGGATACGATACATCAAGCGGGGACATAAAGAAACGATGGGAAAGCGGCGACTTGGCCAGCTCCTTCGGAACCACAGTCTACTACTCCGGATTCAAAGAATAAAAGCGGTACTCGCTCGTCAGGTCGGCAGAGCCGCCTTGACCAGCGACCATTAATGCCACCCTTCGCTGCAAGACTGTGTCAGAGCAAGTCTGCCACAGACTTGCGGACGCCCTCCCCGCGAATAAAGGAAAAGCGGTCTCGGTCAGCAGTCGGTTGTTCCGCTCGCTGACGCTTGCTCCACAACCGCCAGCTCACCGTGCTGGTTTATCCCCCACCGCCCCAGGGGCCATAAACGCCCGGGAGACGCCTTACCGGTGCGACCGTCAGTGCCCCGAATCCGCGTACATTAACATAATCCCATCGGGATTGTGTAACTCCTCGCGCGAGCGGCATCTCTCCGCAAGAACGACCTCAATATGCGAATGACAGTGGCCCGCAACGACCGACCTGCAGGCTGCGGGTTAGCACAATCCGGATTATGTTAAGTACGCTCCGTCAGTGAGTTGCGAGCGTCCTACCTCGAAAATCCCGGGCGAGTCGGCAGCAGGAAAGAAGTTCGCTCAGGGAGGGGACCACCCCTCCCCTCCGTCGCTCACTCCGCACTTTGCGCGTCTTCGTAGGAACGTCAGTGCTTTGCCGGCCCCGCTCCAGTTGTCGTCTCCTCCGCAGGCTTCGGAGACCACAACTTCCGCTACGTTCTTCAATAGGAGGTTTAGGTGGTGTTCGTGGGCGCAAAGTGCCGCCCCGCAGACCGTCAGTGCTTCTCGACCGTCATCACCCACATTCAGCGTCCGTGCTTTGCGAGCATCCTGCCGCCTCACGCACCTCCGGTGCTGGGTCGCGCTCTCTCCGTAAGCCAGGCAGTCGGACGAGCCGCCAGCCTCGCTTACTCCGCTCCGCTCCTCGGTAAGCCTTCGGCTTGGTTATACCCGGCCGCTATTCCTCCACACCTCTGCCGGGGTGAACCCCGCCAGAAGTGTTCCGGGCAGCCGGGAGGCAGCCGTTCCGGCTGCTGGCGCAGACAGTGTCGGAACAAGTCCGCCACAGACTGCGCCGGAGCCTCAATGCCAGGCAGCAGACGCTGCCGTGAACGTCGTACCGCTATTCGGGCAAGTGAGCCGTCCCGGCTCAGTCCGGTGAGGCCGTCTGTCCACCCTTCGCGTCCGGTCTCCTCCGCTCCATTGCTCCGCCCTGACGGGCTCCGCAGTATTCCGCTCCAGAGCCCAGCCGCCCCCACGACGCCAGACCGCCTCACCGGACACGCTCCACTTCGTTCCGCGTCCTATGGCACTGCCAGACTCTTAGCCGCCACCCGCAATCCCCTCGCACACTCACCCGGCGACTAAGAGACTGGACAGCACCATAGGCCACCCTATTGTCCTTCGATTCAGCGTCGGTGCTGACACCGGGCGACAACCCTCGAGCGACCGGCGGCAAAAGGGTATAAACATATATCAGGGAGGCAGCGACTGCCACCGCTGCGGGTGCTTTGAATGTTGGTTAAATCGCTGATTTTTGGTACCTTTGTATTGGCTCCGAGGTTCCTATTTGCTACCTCTCAACCCAAAACTTGTAAACTTAGGCTATGCCCCAATTTCGTTCATCCATACTTGTGAATGACGCCTACGGTTCCGCAGGCAATACCACCTGGTATCATAGGGATGGCAAGTGCTATACTCGGAAGCGTTCGCATCCCGTCTATGGAGGTACTGCAGGCCAGTTGGAGCATCTGGACGTGCATCGCAGGGCATTGGCCGCCTGGAGGACTGTCCCCCACTCTACACAGCTCGTCTGGAATCGTCACGCAGCGGAAGTAGAACCGCATCGGCCTCCTTTCGATCACCTGGCACACATCTCCGGCCAGAATCTGTTCGTGTCGGCTTACCACGGATTCTTCTCGCTGGGAAAAGAGCATCTTCCCGAGCCGCAGCGCTTTGAATCCTTCCCTCCCTATGCCATCGAACTATCCAACGCCATGGCCGTAGACGGTACGCTGGTGATACCTGTATCAGTGATTCTCGGGGTGGAGCCTGCACCGGAGCGCTACCGGCTTCTTGCCAAACTTCAACTGACTGAGCCTGGCCGTGGATGTCATCCTGGTATGCTTCGGAATTATCTCGCAGATGAACCTTGCGGACCAGATCCGGTCCACGTCAGGATACCCGACTATGTTTCCCGCGCCGGTTCCTCCTTGAACGAATACCAGGTACACGGCCGTTTCATCCTTCTGGATACCGTGACCGGCTATCGCAGTCAATACCACAAGGAATCCATCCTCGTGTCAATACATTAAAGAAACCGTTTAAACTGTTGGGGACTGTCCTACACTGACAAACACTAATTTAACTGATGGGATAGCGGATAACCGTCTTCAGTTTATCTGTCGACGTTTTCCTCGGATCGCTAAGATAGATCTCATGATGTCGCCGAACGTTGTCAATGGCAATCTGGTATCCTTGGCTTTGGGCATACTCCACCAATGCTTTAATAGTTGCCGGCTCGTCGTCATAGGAACCAATGTGCATGCATTGTACGCACAGACCCTCGTCGTATGGGAAGAACCCCACCTGCGAGAAGTCCATCTTTTTCTTCCGGGTAGCTTCACGGATGGCCCATTGCACGTCCTTCTCAGTAATGAAATCAGGCAGACGGATCATTGAGATGAAACAGAAGTCATCCTTGTTGGTGTAATCTATCTCGCCATTCTCAGCCCACCACAGACCTTCGAGCGGCGGTACGACATACTCGAAGAAACCTTCGATCCGATAATCACTCTTGTAACTCATCTTCAAGGTGTATGCTATGCCGTATAATTGCTCCAGAGCTTGTTTATAGGCTCCACCTTCTTCGTTGGGATCACCCTTGCCACGGACTGCCAGATAGTTCATAGCGGGCATCTCCACGATGGCCGGTTTGGTCGCCGGGAAATAGAACTCCTTAAACTCTTTTTTGAAATCAAATGCCATATCAGTCAATTAAGCTACTACCTCGATGTATACTTTGATGCCGTGAGCCTTGAGGTGCTTTCCCCTTTTGCCAGCGGGCATACTTCTCCACATCAGGCGTACGTTCAATCACATCATAGTAGAAAGCGATGATGGAATCATAATCTTCAAGGGAAGCTCTTTGCAAAACCATCACAGTTTGTTGATTTCTTCTTGCAGATTGGCCAGGAACCGCCCGGCATGGGCGCCGTCCATCTGCGTGTGGTGGAACTGGAAGGAGATGGGCAACTCATATCTAAGCCTTTTTTTACGGTACCGCCCCCAAATGAGGAACGGGTTGTTGAAGATGCCACTGTTCATGCCTACGGCTCCATCTATCTCTGTATCAATAATGGCCGATGTGCCAATCACCATACAATCATCGGACAAATCCAGATCATGACACTTTGCCGTTACTTGAGCAGTGCGCTCCAGATACTCTCGATTGAACCCCTCCAAGTCCTCTGTAAAAAGGATGTCGCAGGAACTGACTTCTCCCTCCTTGTTTTTCACAATCGTATTGACTGCAAGCGCATCGTACTGCATCAGGGAGTTTCCAACCGGCAGCAGATAGAACTCCTTGATGGTAGATGCCGCCCGGCCGATGCACCAGTCAAGCAGCATGTTGAATTTCAGCTCCCTCTTCTTGCTGACTTTCACTATTCGCGTCACGTCGATGGTCTTGAAGAACGTGACCATAGGGTTAGGAGCTTTCATCCATAGTTCGTAGGCCTGTGCACGACTCGTCTCTTTCGGATTAACTTCTTTTTTCATTTTTCAAAGATACTACATTCTCAGCTTTGATACAATTCTCCTATGTGGACAATCACCGGGACAAACTGGACTTTAACGCCCACGGTGCTTTTCCTTTTTCTTGGCCTGCCTGAGTTCAAAGCGACGCTGCTGCTCAGCTTCACGTTCGGCCTTTGACCGCAGCAGGCGCACGGTCTTGTTCTGCTCTTGCTGCTGCCTCAGGGCCTGCTGGGACTTGGTGCCAATGCCTTGCGGGATAGTTTGACTGCGGGCTTCCCGGAGCTGCCGCTTCGGGTTCTTCCGGTTTTCGAGCGTCGTGGAAGTATCAACCGCCTGGCTATATCGGAGCCGTTGCCCATTCCGGTCGATGAACTCCATGATTTCCCGCTCCGACGGCTCAGCCCCGAAAGTGACCTTACAGACACGAAGCCCTTCCCGGTCGGCCAGTTCGAAGAGGCCGATCCAGAAAGGGTCTTCGAAAAGAACGGTCAAAGAGCCTTGGCTCAGGCTTTCTCCACCGGCACCTGGATGATGGTCAGCCATTTGTCGGCATCTTCCTGGTTCCACATACCATCGACATAACAGGCTCGGGGCGCTCCGACGATGCTGTAGCCCTCCTTTTCCAGGAAGGCGAAAAGGTCCAGATAGGACTGATACAGCCTGTCATACGGGCCGAAGACCTTCAGGCAGGCGGCCAGCGGCACCTCCGGAATGTCCTTGAACTGGATGATGGCCGAGTCGGTGCCTTTCCTCGTCACTTTCTCACAGTATTCGATGTCGATATCCTGCAGCTTGTAGCCGCCGTGTTCGATGGTATAGCAGTAGCCGGGTTCCGGACATTCGCAGCCCAGGCGGGCCATTTCCGGGCCGATGACCTCGCAGCAGAGGCGGCCGAGGTCCTGGAAGGAAGGGATGATGGTGCGATGGCTGGCCACCGTGATGGCGGGCAGCGCTTCGAAGTAAACTTTTTCCATTTTGTGCAATTTCTTTTGGGAAGCCACCACCGCCCGTAGCATGCGCCGCCGTTCCTTGAGCACCGCCAGTTCCTCTTCGCACGCAAGTATCTTCTGCTCAAGTGATTCCACGGAAGGGAAATGACTCTCGTCATCCCACAGGTCCCGAATCTCTTCCAACGAATAGCCGAGACTCTTGAGTGTGGTGATGCTCTGGATCTTCTGCAGTTGCCCCACGGCATAATAGCGATAACCCGTGTCCCGGTCCACAATCTCCGGGACCGGCAGGTCAATCTCCTCGTAATGCCTGAGGGCCCTTACGGTCACCCTGCCAAGGCGGGAAAACTCCCCTATTTTCAACTTGTTTTTACCCATAACAATTGTGCACTTTTGTTATCCGGCGACAAAGATACAACATGCCGTAGGGTACGAGTCAAGAGAAAAATGAAAAAAGTTTAGCTTTTAAGGTTCTCCTTAGCTTTCGGATTGTGCTGCCAGATAGCGCAGACCTTTGGACAAGTATCCTTCTCCGGACAATCACCACAAGTCTCAATGCCTTTGCTTAACGCACACTGACGGACCTGACACAAGCGGTCACAGAATACAGTTTTACGTCCATTCATACGACAGCCATCGCAGTTGATATGCTCCGGCTGAATGGGAGCATTGTTCAATTCCGACCATAGCTTTGCCGTCTTTTCCCGCAGCGCCTGGTCGTCATTCTTCGTAGCGATATATGCGTCACACTTTTCGCAGTCAAGGCCACAGATGGCAATCATTGTTTTCATAGCAAATCAATTACTTCATCGGACTCTTCTTCGACTTGGACCTGGGTAATGCAGGAAGTGTAGCCTTGATCAGAGCGACCAAATAATCCCTGTCGTCCACATCACTGATATAGAAATAGTCCTTCGCGCCATCGTAAGGCGGGCGAAGGATGACTTCCTTCAACAGAGCCCTGCCGGGCTCCGTTACCTTGAGATATAAGTTATTGTCGCAGATTAAGCCGAACAGAACGCCATCGCAATAGATGCAATAATCTCCCATCATCTTTTTGACAGCGATTTCACCGGCTCCAGCGCACTGGTCTGCTATGAATTGTACAAAGTCAGTGTTGCAAGCCATAAATCCCGATTTAATGAACGCAATTTACGCATTTTCTGCGAGATGGCCATACGAAAGCCCCGGCAATCCGTGAAGACTGTCGGGGCTGACTGGTTCAGGCTTTTGGCCCGTGAGAACTACTCACCTGCGGTCCAGGTGACGGAAGCCAGCATGATGCCGGACTTCTCGCCTGTGGCGCTGTTCACGAAGTAGTAACGGAAAAACACCTTGGGAGCGCCGGCACCCAGGACACCGTTCTTGGCTTCGTAATCGGACTTGATGTCCACGGCGGAGGTGGAAGGGCTGGAGACCATCTTGATCTGCGCGGCCTTGCTGTAGGCACGGCTGACACCGTTGGACTGGCCTTCGGTAGCCTCGATGACCAATTTGAGGTTGGTCACGTCAGCGGGAACTGCGTCCAGCTTGAAGGTGAAAGCACTGGCGGTGCAGACGATGGTGCAGGCACCCGGAGTCTCGACACCCACGAGGGTGGGCGGAGTGGTGAGAGCGGAACCGCCGCAAGCGACGATCCAGTAGTTCAGGCGAGTGAAGAGATTCGCGCCCGAAATCTTGCCCTTGGTACCGAGGACGGACTTGGCCTCCTGGCTCAGGGCGAGTTTGTTCCAAGCCAGGATCTGCTCGTTCGTCAGACTGCGCCACATGGTGGTGAGCCTCTTGAACACAGCCTTGACCTGTGCCTGGTCAGACGTACGGACACTGCCGCCGTATCCGCGGTTGCGGATGTACTTGCGGTTCTTCACTTTCGCAGCGGTCACGCCCTTGGCGCTGCCGCTCATCTCCTCAAAGGCGATGGAAGGAATGTACTTCATAGCTAAGAAAGTTTTTAATAGGTTAAGTAATAAGTATTTATGATGTTCATATTCTGTTTCTCCGTGTTACTCGCCATCCCTTACGAGGAAGGCAAAGATGAATGGATCGTATCCGGTGCTGTCGAAGCCGCTCATTCTCTCCTGGCAGGTGAACACTCCGTTCTCGACGTGAGCCAGCGAGTATCCGTTCACCGATGGGTTGTACTGGTTGGAGCCTCCGAGGAAAGGAACATCCGCGTTCACATCCGTAGGGAAATCCCCCATCTGCGCCTCCCACGGCTGGTTCCGGTAAGAGTACGAACAGCTCGAGAACTGCATGTGCAGGAACACCCAGTGCTCGAAGATGACGCAGAACGTTTCGGAACTCCAATATAGGTAGCGAGTCTCCTGGGTCATATTGATGCGTGTTCTGGTTCCCTTTATGGGATTCCCAGGCTGGTTTAGCATCGGGTACAGCGCCTGGATGAAGATGGTAATCTCGCCCTTGTCGTCGAAGTTGGGGAACTTCTCAAGACAGATTGTATTCTTGTCCTTAATCCACGTTTTAATGGCCGTACCGCCGTCATTGTTCCAGGTATAGGAAGAATACACGTAGCGGTCCTGGAACGTCAATATGGCGCCCGCAACGGCACTTCTGTTGATGCTGAGGTCGGGGACATAAATCTCCAGCGTATCCACGCCCTGATATGCCGCATTCGTGGGGTCGTAGGAAAACTTGGCGTTGAGAACAACGTAGTTCTCCGCCTGGTAGTCCTTGAACTGGATGGAGCCTGCTCCGAAGTTATTTCCTGTACTGTTGAACATAGCCGTATCAATAGAGGATGCCCGGGCCGAAGACCTCGGTAGGTTTCACATAGTAGCCGCCACGGTGGGCAAAGGTGATAGAGGTGCCATCCCAGCTGGAGTTGCGCAGCCAGATGATGTAAGACTGTGCGGCAAGGCCGGCATTGCCCTCTCCCATGCCGCGGGCAAGAGCCATACTGGTGCCGATGCAATCCGAAGGAAGTTCATCTTCGAGGTATGCTTCGGACGAAGCGACATTGCTATGGCCAAGGCAAACTGTATCGAAGGAGATGACCGGAGCGCCGGTGGAGAAGTCCACGTCACATTCGGATACGTGGCTTTCAGGTTTAAGGTCGGCCATCGTTATCTTGTTGCGTTTGACGTAGCCCTCAGCCTCGGCTTCAGCTTCAGTCTCGAAGACCTTGCTGTCGTAGGTGGTCTGGCCCGTGAACCCGGTCTCGGGATCAAGCCAGTACATTTCGAGGAAGACCTTCTCGCCCACGGCCGGTTTCACACCGATGGTCTTGAAATAGAGGTAGGTCATGTCTGCATCGCCCCAATCATCCTCCATACCCGGAGAGAGGATGACGGTCTTGCTCCAGGCGTTCGATACACCGGCGGACTGACCGGCGGACATCTTGATGACCAGTTTGTATCCAGCCTCGTGCGTGATTCCCTTGATGACGATGTTCTTCGTAGTAACCCAGAGTTTGTCATACGCCACGTTGGGAAGGCATACGAGCTGCTCGGGAGCATCGTAGAGGATAGACTCCCCTGCCATCGTCCGGCTGACGTTGAGGCGGATGTAAAGGTTGAGGCCGCTTATCTGGGCTGCCTGTCCGAAAACCGACTGTCCGGAGGTGTGTTCGGCAAGATGGTCCCATCCGAGCATCTGGGCTTCGGTCAGGGTCTTCCAGGACTTCGTTATCTTAGACATCGATGCACGGCGGGCCACCTGAGCGGATGTTGCTACTCCGGTCGGAAAGCACTTCAAGGAAAGGATGCTACGGCCGCCTACCTGGCGAGCCGTAACACCCTTTGCCGACCCAGAGAATCCCCCGAAAGCGATGGAAGGAAGTGCAATCATAGTTTAAGTATATCTAATGTCAAAAGTCGATTCTCATTCAACTCTTGCACAAATATACAAAACTATTTTCTAATTAGCAATCAACTAATTACACATATTTACCTAAACCAAAACAAGAAGTAAACAACCCGAAACAAACGGACAAGGGAGGAACCTGCCCGGAACGATCCGCGCCATACGTTTGTCCTCAATCGAGTCTTTCGTTGATGATTACCTTTCGCTCAGAGCCTGGCCGCTCTCCTTGACCGTCTGAAGATTTTTTCCGATATTTGCGTTGGGCGATTTGCTCTCAAATTCAGTCCGGTTTAGTGACAAGTGATACCCGTTTTTTCTGAACCATATTTGAACCACGAACGACTTAACTAATTGATTATCAATTAGATTTATAGACTGCATCGAGAAGAGACAAAGGAGGCTATTTTCAATCGTCTTATCACGTTGAATCCGGCCTTGAAAACGCTGGTCGAAACTCTCGATTTACAGCTTGTCAATGTGGAGAAAGCACCGCTTTCAGCAACGGTTCAACATACTCGGAAAGGACTTTTCAAACAATGACTGCCAGATGTTTGATTCACTTTTTTTCACTGGAGCAAGTTTATGCCGGTGTATTACATTTCCCGGCCACTTGTCACCTCAAAAGACGGTGAGACGGCTCCCGATGGTCACAATTATTAATCTCAAAAGCAAATATTATGGACAAGAAAAATACAGTTACAATCCGTCTTACAGACGAACAGTTCAGTTGGCTCAGAGCACTCAGCCGACGCAGTAAACGCAGTCAAAGCGAAGTAGTGCGTTCACTCATCGAACACGGTACGGTACGCGAACGGATTACGAGAGAAAATCTTGACATCATACGAAAGCTGATTGGTGAAAGTACGAACCTGAACCAGCTTGCCAGACGAGCCAATGCTTACGGTTTTTATCGTGTGGCTGATGAGTGCAGTACCGCCCTTCAACAGATTTCACAACTCATAAAACAGCTCAAAGATGATCGGTAAAATTGTCAAGGGCACATCGTTTTCCGGGTGCGTAAACTATGTGCTGAAAGAAGATAAATCGCGTCTGCTGAAAGCAGTTGGTGTCTACGGTTCACCTGAAGAAATAGCGGAACAATTCGAGTTGCAGACTTTACTGAACAACAAGGTCAAGAACAAGGTCGGCCATATATCATTGAGTTTCTCCGCAGAAGACGGAGACCGCATCCGTGACGATGATGGACTGATGCTAAGAATCGCCCACGACTATATGAAGCTGATGGGAATTGAGAATACGCAGTTCATCATCGCTCGGCATACCGACCGTGATCATCCGCATTGTCACATCGTTTACAACCGGGTGGATAATGACGGCCGCACCATCAGCGACAAGAACGACCGTTACCGGAACGAAAAGGTCTGCAAGATGCTGACAGCCCGTTACCGTTTGCATTTTGCCGAAGGAAAAGAGCATGTCAATTTCATGCGGTTACGTCGTCATGACAAGGTAAAGTATTTTATCTATCATGCCTTGAAACGAGAAGTTCCGAACGCCCGAAGCTGGAGTGAACTGAGACTGGCCTTACGGAAGTACGGAATTGATACGCAATGGAAGCTAAGTCGCACGACCGGAGAGATGCAAGGTGTCAAGTTCACATGTGACCAACTGACCTTTAGCGGTTCCAAGATTGACCGTCAGTTCAGTTTTCTGAACATCGACCAGGAATTGAGATATAACGCTCTTTCTGCTACCGTGAGCCAGCGTCAGACACAGGCAGAAACCATACGCGAGGAACCTCGTCATGAATACCAGCAGGAGAATCATTCTAGCATCAGTGTGGGATTGTTCACGCCCTCTCCTACGGATTATGATACGGAGGAAGCGATACAGGTCAACCGGCTTAAAAAGAAGAAAAAGAAACCGAAACGCAAGCGAGGTTTCAGTCTATAATCA